>Ga0164297_10000440_pt1 | contig 50981 bp, 49 predicted proteins | sample GEODES058metaG_FD_113539 | JGI IMG/M metagenome (GOLD analysis project Ga0164297, IMG submission 113539) | Dystrophic lake water microbial communities from Trout Bog Lake, Wisconsin, USA - GEODES058 metaG | ecosystem: Environmental > Aquatic > Freshwater > Lake | place: USA: Trout Bog Lake... | reverse complement strand
GAGTCACGGATGATTGTCATGGTTCCCCCCACGTGGTCACTGGTGTGACCGCAACGTCAATCTACTTCCAGGCGAGAGGAAATGGTGCATCAAGAAACAACACCCGACTCATCAGAGTCGGGTGTTTTCGTGGGGTGAGCGACGGGGGTCGAACCCGCGGCCTCCAGGACCACAACCTGGCGCTCTAACCAACTGAGCTACGCCCACCAAGACTCTCAAGTATTGCACATCACATTGGGCTTTGGTAAGTGGCGTCGTCGGGTTCGGTACGCTGGATGCAGGCCTCGGTAGCTCAACTGGATAGAGCAGACGGTTTCTACCCGTCAGGTTGCGGGTTCGACTCCTGCCCGGGGCACGAAAAAACCCCGCCGCATCCAGGTGGATCCGGCGGGGTTCGTTTCGACTACTACTGGGGGCAGCGAGCTGAAAGTGCTGATGCTCGACTGGTGAGCAACGACTCCTTGGACTGCAGCGTGGTCAACCGAGCCGAGATCCTGGCAATCTGGTTGGTCTTGTTGGCTGCAGTAGCGGTGGCGAGCCTGGTCTCTAGTGCACCAATCTTGCTGTTCAGCGTTGATTCCGCTGCTGTGATTTTGGCCAACCGGGTGGCTGCATTCGTGCACGTAGGCGTTGCTGCACCTGCCGCCACGGTTCCTCCCGTGATTCCGAGAAGAGCAACGGTCAGGGCCACGGCACTTACGGTGGGTAGTTTCTTCATAGGGACACCTCGATGTTGTACGCGTGGCGACGTGCCACGGTCATGAGTTTGTCGGTCGAAGTACTGAAAATCCTGTGGTGCGTCTCAGAGCCAGCTGAGAACTTCCCCGGAGAAGTTGAGTGGTCGGGACGGAGGGATTCGAACCCTCGGCCTCCTGGTCCCAAACCAGGCGCGCTAACCAAGCTGCGCTACGTCCCGTGAACTGCAGAATCACTACGATACACGGTGAGCGGACCGGAGATGAAATCCTCAGGGTTGCTATCAAAAGAAAAGCGGGGATCTGGTGGCGTACGAATGGCTCGTTGATGGACTGGAAGAGACGTGGTCGTCACTTACTTCGCTGCTCGCACACCAGCCGGAAGAAGCGTTCTTGAAGCCAACTCCCTGCCCGGGGTGGTCGGTCAAAGACATCGTGAGCCACCTGTACGGGTTCGAGCAGATGCTGAGTGGCGAGAGCGCCCCGGCCGTTGAGGGTGACTTTGCGGACTACGTGAAAAATCCCATTGGCGAGCTCAACGAGGCGTACGTGCTCCAGGGTCGTCGTCTGAGCGGAGCGGCGTCGCTGGCGCTCTTCAAAGAGGTGTCGGCCCGGTCACTGAATCGACTTCGTGCCCTCAGTGAGGAGGAGTGGGAAACGGTGGGGTGGAGCCCTGAGGGCGACCGTCCCTACCACCGCTTTATGGAGACGCGAATTCTGGACTCGTGGATTCACCTCCAAGACATCAGGGACGCTCTCCTGGAGCCCGCCGACGATCACGGCGTGGGCGAGGAGGTCGTCCTTAATCGCTTCGAGGCCGCTCTTCCTTTCGTGTTGGGAAAGCGGGTTAGCCCTCCTGACGGCACGCTGGTGCAACTAAACCTGTCAGGACGACTGGCACGGGTGATTTTCCTGAAGGTCCACGACGGCCGAGCCCAGGCCGTAGCGATGACCGAAGAAATGCCCGATTTGGAACTCACCACGCCCGTGGCGCTGTTTTGGCGCCGGTGTGCTGGACGCATCAGTGCCGACGCCTTTCTTTCAGCCTCCGCTACCGACGTGCGCGGTTCAAAATCCCTCGCCACGGCGCTCGCTGAGGGCCTGGCCATCATGATTTAAGTACCGGCGCAATCGTCCGGTAGGCTGGCATCTCTTATGCGCGCTACTTCAACAACCCTAGAAAACAACACCGTCAAGCTCTCTGTCGAGATTGACGACACCGAAATGAACGAGGCCATCGATGCGGCCGCCGCTTCGCTGGCTACGCAGGTCAGTGTGAAGGGCTTTCGCAAGGGCAAAGTTCCAAAGAACGTTCTGATCGCCAACATTGGTGGTCCCGAAGTGCTTCGTTCCGAGGCCATTCGTGAGTCCATGCCTGACTTCTACGCTCGCGCCGTCACCAAAACCGGCGTTGACCCAATTGGTCAGCCCGACATCAACATTGTTTCCGGCGAAGAAGAGGGACTCCTCACATTCGAAGCCGAAGTTGAAGTTCGTCCAGAGATCGCTATCAGTGGCCAGAAGAACTTGCGCGTGACGATTCCTTCGCCACTCGTGTCCGACGCCGACGTTGAGAAGCAGATTGACCGCTTCCGCGAAACTGACGCCGTGCTGAAGGACGTCGACCGTCCAATCGTTACCGGTGACCTCGTCGTTATGGACGTCAAGGTGCAGGAAGTTGACTCGGACGTCGAGCCACTCGAAATGAGTGACTTCATGTACACCGTGGGATCGGGTTCGATCACCGAAGGTGTTGATGAACTGATTCTTGGCCTCAAGGCCGGTGAAGAGTTGAAGCTCAACTCAACGGCTACCGGCGGCCGCGTTGCTACGTACACCTTGAACCTCAAGCAAGTGAAGGAGCGCGAACTTCCCGAGCTGAACGATGAGTGGGTGGAAGAGAACACTGACTGGGAAACTGTTGGCGCCATGCGCGACGCGATTGTTACCCAGATGCGCCGCATGAAGATTGTTGAAGCGCAGATGTCCCAGCGCGACGCAGTGCTCCTGGCACTGAGTGAACTGGTGCCCGCTGACGTAGCACCGCAGGTGCTTATCGACCAAGAGACGCAGGAGCGTCTCCACGACCTTGGTCACCGCCTGAGCCAGCAGAACCTCAACCTCGAGACGTTCTTGCAGGTAACGAACCAGACGCCTGACGGCCTGCTCGAAACACTTCGTGAAGACGCTGCTCGTGGCGTTCGCATTGACTTGGCCCTTCGTGCTCTCGCCAAGGCCGAGGGTCTCGAGCCCAGCGCCGAAGAAGTTGAAGAAGAGTTGGCGACGACCGCCGAAGCAATGGGCGTTGACATCGAACTGTTGCGCACCAACCTGCGCGACTCGGGTCGCCAGGTGACCTTCGTGGCTGAAGTAGCCAAGATGAAGGCATCTCGCTGGCTCAGCGACAACGTGACTTTTGTTGACCCCGATGGTGTTGAGATCGACCGCGAACTGCTCAAGGCCGATCAATCAGACGAGCTTGACGCCTAAGGTAGAACCATGACTGATCGTTTCAATTTCAAGAACTACCTCGTACCAACCGTGGTGGAGTCCTCGAGCCGCGGTGAGCGTGCCTACGACCTCTACAGTCGGTTGCTGCGCGAGCGCATCATTTTCATTGGTACGCCAATTGACGACACCATTGCGAACTTGATCTGCGCTCAGATGCTCTTCTTGGAATCTGAAGACCCTGAAAAGGACATCAGCCTCTACATCAACTCACCCGGTGGTGAGACCACGGGCCTCTTGGCGATCTACGACACCATGAAGTACATCAAGCCTGACGTTTCGACGTTCTGCTTTGGTCAGGCTGCCTCGGCAGCTGCCGTGCTGTTGGGTGCGGGAACCAAGGGCAAGCGCTTCGCACTGCCACACGCTCGCGTGCTCTTGCACCAGCCATGGGGTGGTGTTGGTGGTACGTCTGCCGACATCGAGATCCAGGCTCGCGAGATGCAGCGCATTCGTGACCTCCTCAATGAACTTCTGGCTGCCGACTCTGGTCAGTCACTCGAAAAGATCACTAAGGACACGGACCGCGACTACATCTTGAGCGCAGCCGAAGCCGTTGAATACGGCCTTATTGACGAAGTTATTACGAAGCGCCTCTAAGTTCCCGTTTTTTTCGCTCTGACCTCGTAGGATTGACACTGCGGAGTCATTGTCGGAGGATACCGTTGGCAAAATTTGGTGAAACCAGTGACCTTATTAAGTGCAGTTTCTGCGCGAAGGGTCAAAAGCAGGTCAAGAAGCTCATCGCGGGACCCAGTGTCTACATTTGCGACGAGTGCATTGACCTCTGCAATGACATCATTGCCGACGAGTTCGGTGACCGTCCGGAGTTTGTCCTCGACGACCTTCCTACGCCACGCGAAGTAACAGCCTTCCTCGACGAGTTCGTCGTAGGGCAGTTGGCCGCGAAGAAGATTCTTTCCGTAGCGGTCTACAACCACTACAAGCGCATTCAGACCGGCCCCATGCACGACGACGACGTCGAAGTCGCCAAGTCCAACGTGCTCCTCCTTGGACCCACCGGCTGCGGTAAGACGTTCCTTGCTCAGACCTTGGCTCGAATGCTGAACGTACCGTTCGCCATTGCCGATGCGACTGCGCTCACCGAGGCAGGCTACGTCGGTGAGGATGTTGAAAACATTCTGCTGAAGCTCCTCTCCGCTGCTGACTATGACGTCAAGCGCGCTGAACGCGGCATCATCTACATCGACGAAATCGACAAGATTGCCCGCAAGGCGGAAAACCCCTCGATCACGCGAGACGTTTCGGGTGAGGGTGTTCAGCAGGCACTGCTCAAGATTCTCGAAGGAACGGTCGCTAGCGTTCCGCCACAGGGTGGCCGCAAGCACCCGCACCAAGAATTCATCACCATTGACACGTCGAACATCTTGTTCATTGTTGGCGGTGCCTTCGCGGGCCTCGAAGCAATCATTGAACAGCGTTTGGGTAAGAAGTCGATGGGCTTCAACCAGCCAGTGCAGTCCAAGCGTGATGGTGACATTGAACTGTTCCAGCACGTGCTGCCTGAAGACCTCACGAAGTTCGGACTTATTCCGGAGTTCATTGGACGTCTGCCAATTGTTGGTGCAGTCCAGCAGCTCGACCGCGACATGTTGATCAACGTGCTCACCGAGCCGAAGAACTCGCTGGTAAAGCAGTTCCAGCAAGTACTGGCTATGGATGGTGTCGAACTAGAGATTGAGACTGAGGCGTTGGCTGCGATTGCCGACCTCGCGCTTGAGCGCAAGACGGGAGCCCGTGGACTTCGCTCCATTCTCGAAGCAGTTCTCCTCGAGCCCATGTACGACCTGCCCGGTCGCGCTGACGTGACCAAGTGCGTTGTGACGGCTGCCGCCGTGCGCGGCGAAGCCGAGCCTACGTACGAACTGCGAAAGGCGACGCGTACTCGTCGCGCGAGCTAAGCCGTGCGGTTCACTTCGTACGAGGATGCCCTCGGCTGGTTAGAAAGTCACGTTGACTTTGAACGTGTCGCTCCGAACCGTCAAGAGGTTCCAACGCTGCAGCCAATTAGAGACTTCTTGGCAATGATTGCGGACCCTCAGCGTGACTATCCCTGCATCCACATCACCGGAACCAACGGAAAAGGCACAACAACGACGCTGGCGAGTGCGCTCTTGCGAGGCACGGGCCTTCGCGTGGGCACCTTCACCAGTCCTGACCTCCACGCCATTAACGAACGAATTGCTGTCAATGGCGAATCCATTAGTGACGATGACTTCGTCCTCCTTCTCGAACGACTTTCAGATTTAGAAGAAGTCACCTCAATTACTCTGACGCGGTTCGAACTCCTGACGGTGGCGGCGCTTCTGCACTTCTCCGATGAAGGCGTTGACGTAGCGGTGATTGAAGTGGGGATGGGCGGCACCTGGGACTCAACCAATGTCATCGATGCCGATGTCTCGGTGCTCACGAACGTTGACCTCGATCACACGGCGGTGCTGGGCTCAACAGTGAGCGCTATTGCCTCAGACAAAGTGGGTATCTTTAGGACCGATGGCATAGCAGTAGTGGCCACTACCAACGCCATTGTCGTCGACATTGCCCAACGACAAATCGCCGAACTGGGCGCCGAAGGTTGGCTGCTTGACGATAAGTGGATCTTGGAGCGAAACGAACTGGCCATTGGTGGGCGAGTGATTACACTCACCACACCATTCGCCCGCTACGAAGACGTGTTGGTGTCGCTGCACGGTATTCACCAAGGAACGAACGCTGCGACCGCGATTGTTACCGTCGAGGCGTTCCTCGGTCGGGCCATTGGTGACGATGTCCTACGTGACGTCTGTTCGCAGGCCAAAATGCCGGGTCGAGCAGAACTGATTTCGCGTCGCCCCATGATTGTCGTTGATGGCGCGCACAACCCCGCTGGCGTTCGAGCTCTCGTCGCAACGTTGGACGGAGCGTTTCACGTAGAGGGCGAGCGTCGCTGCATCCTCGGCATGTTGAGTGGTCGAGAGATTGATGACATGGTCGAGCCTCTGGTGCAACTGGGCTTCACCGAGTTCCACTGCTGCACACCGCATTCACCGCGTGGCGTGAGCGCCAGTGAGGTCGCGCAGAGTGTTCGAAAATTCGGCGCCACTGCCTACGAGCACAACTCTCCGCTCAGTGCGTTGGCGTACGCGCGTGAACACTCAACGGATGAGGACCTGATTGTCGTGGCCGGGAGTCTCTACTTAGTGGCGGAAGTTCGCGGCGAGATTTTGAAGATCAACTCTCGTCACATTGGTTGAGACTGTTAGATTCGTAGTCGTGGACAGAACTCTTATCATCGTTAAGCCGGAAGGCGTTGCTCGTGGACTCATTGGGGAAATCCTGGGTCGTTTTGAGCGTCGTCAACTTCGATTCGTGGCCGCTGAACTGCGTACCATCGATGCCGAGACGGCGAAGCGCCACTACGCCGAACACGAGGGCCGTCCTTATTTTGAACGCCTGATGAATAACATCACCGCCGGACCGGCGCTGATTGCCGTGGTTGAAGGCCCTTCAGACACGTGGCAAGTCGCCCGTCACATGATTGGCACCACCGATCCGCTCGTGTCACCTCCCGGAACTATCCGTGGTGACCTCGCGATTGAAATGGCGCAGAATCTGATTCACGGTTCAGACTCACTCGAGTCGGCCGCCCGTGAAATCGGTATCTTCTTCCCAAATCTGGCCTAAATAAAGATTTCTGGCCCACTGGGCATCTCTTGCCCTAGCCTTAGAGGTGTACGAGAGCGTTCGTCGGGCTCTCACTAAAGGGTTTGTATGGTTGATAGTCGATTTTCTTTGCTGGGCCGAGACATGGCCGTGGACCTTGGAACTGCCAATACGTTGGTGTACGTTCGCGGTCGCGGCATCATTCTGAACGAGCCGTCAGTAGTAGCTGTCGACATCAAGGACGGCAAGCCTCTCGCGGTGGGCGCCGAAGCCAAGCGCATGATTGGTCGCACGCCAAGCAACATCCAAGCAATCCGCCCACTGAAGGACGGCGTTATCGCAGACTTCGAAATCTGCGAAAAGATGCTGCGCTACTTCATTCACCGTGTTCACCAGCGCCGCTTCGCGAAGCCACGCATGGTGATCTGTGTTCCCTCGGGTATTACTGGTGTTGAACAGCGCGCCGTTATGGAAGCCGCGGAGTTCGCTGGTGCGCGTAAGGCCTACATCATTGAAGAGCCAATGGCCGCCGCTATTGGCGCAGGGTTGCCCATTCACGAACCAACCGGCAACATGGTCGTCGACATTGGTGGTGGCACCACTGAAGTTGCGGTGATCTCCCTCGGTGGCATTGTGACGAGTCAGTCAATCCGCGTTGGTGGCGACGAACTCGACGAAGCCCTGATTGCGTTCGTGAAGAAGGAGTTCCAGTTGGCGCTCGGTGAGCGCACTGCAGAAGAAATCAAGATTCAGCTGGGCTCGGCCTTCCCACTCGAAGAGGAGCTTCGCGCAGAGATTCGCGGTCGTGACCTCGTCACCGGACTCCCCAAGACCGTGGTCATTTCCACCGAACAAATTCGTAAGGCCATTGAAGAGCCGGTGCAGGCCATTGTTGACGCCGTGAAGACCACGCTCGACCGCACACCGCCAGAACTGTCCTCGGACCTCATGGAGCAGGGCATTGTCCTCACCGGTGGTGGAGCACTCCTGGCCGGCATTGCTGCTCGCCTCGAGTACGAGACCAATATGCCCATCATTTTGGCCAAGGATCCGCTGAACTGCGTGGCACTCGGTAGTGGCATGTGCCTAGAAGAGCTCGACGCCTTCTCGCGCATGTTGAAGACTTCTCCTTCGAGGTAGTTCGTGGCCACTGATCGGGCTAGGCGCCGTACGTTGACGCTGAGTGCGGGCACCATCATTGTGCTGGTGGTGCTGTACATCACCGGGGGAGTGCTGACGGGGCTTCGTACCGCCGCCAACGTCGTGGTCACGCCGTTCGCTTGGACGATTAGTGAGATTGCGCACCCTATTGGTCACATGTTTGCTGGCGTGGTGAACTACTCCGACGTGGTCTCGCAGAATCAAAAGCTTCGCTACGAACTCGGTCAGGACCAACTGAAGCTCAATGAAGAGTGGGCGCTCAATCGTCAATTGCAACAAGTGACGACACAACTGAACGTGCCGTTCGTAGGGTCTCTCGATATCATCCCGGCTCAAGTGACCACAGTGTCACCGACAAACTTCTCGGCGAGCATTGTTCTATCAAAGGGCCGAGACCAAGGCGTCCTTTCGGGAATGCCCGTTGTGGCTAACGGTGGACTCGTCGGCATCGTGACCTCAACGACGCCCAGTACATCGACCGTTCGTCTGATTACTGACATCAATTCGTCGCTCGGCGTCTCGTATGACGCTGCTGGCAACACCATTGTCGTGAGCGGCAAGGGCGTCAATAATGGCCTCATTGCCACGGGTGTGCCAATTAACACGCCCATCCTGCCGGGTCAGATGCTCACGACCGACGGTCTCAATGGCGGACTCTATCCACCCGGGCTCCCCGTAGCTCGAGTCACCAAGACCAGCTTGACGCCTGGTGCGGACACGTACAACCTGACGCTGCAGCCCACGGCTAACTTGCGCGACTTGGCCTACGTCGATGTTGTGGAATGGGAGCCCTCCACGTGAGTCGCGCTCTGGTGCCAATTAGTTTCATCACGCTGGTACTCGTTGGACTTCAGTTATCACTTCTTTCGACGCTGCGTTTCAGTGGCGTGGTGATCATGATCGTCTGGCTGTGGCCACTCGTCTTGGGCCTCGCGGGGTACTCCACCATTGCGCTCTATGCCGGCGTTGTTGCCGGGGTCTTCTTTGACACCCATAGCGCAACGCCCTTTGGACTTACTGCCCTCACTGGCGCTGTTCTGGCGTACGGGTTTTTTCGATTGGGGCGAGAAGGTGTTGGTGACCTCGACTCGGCGGCCTGGTGGGTAACGCCGCTACTCGCCGCACTCGGCGGTTTCCTAGCGCCGTTGTTCTACGTCATGAGTGGCGCTATTGCCCTGAATTTTTCACTTTGGCGGGGCAGTGTTCTGTCAATGATGATGGTCAACGCCCTCGCGTTTTTTATCTTGTCTCGTCCACTCACTCGTCTGGCACTCTTCGTGGCCGGACCTGACCTACGAGTACGACGATGAGAAAGACCTGGCGAGAGCGCCCCACCGGGTCGTGGTTTCAGCGGCTGTGGCGCCCGTGGATTTCGCTCAACCCCTTTCGTGGAAAAGGTCGTCGTATCAACGAGCCCAAGGCTGTCGGTATCAGAGACCTGGTGGCCAGTCCCGACGAAGTCGTGCAGCGCCCCGAGCGACGCTGGCGCGTTATTGCGGGCTTCTTCATTCTGTTGTTCCTGCTGATTGTCTACCGTCTGTTTACGCTGCAGATAGTCGACTACAAGGAGTCGCAGGCCACGGTGCTGTCGAACTCGCTTCGCGTCAGTACCATTCCCGCCGCACGAGGACTCATCTTGGACCGCACCGGTGTGCCACTCGTGACCAACATGACCACGACACAGATTCGTCTGTCGCGCGCGGAAGCAGCGCTCTACCCCCAAGTGAAGGGTGCGCTCGCGTCGCTGACGGGACTCAGCATCAAACAGATCAATAGCGACCTCACCAATCAGCAGTACGACCCGTACCAGCCCGCGCCAATCATGAGCAATACGCCGTCGTCGGTGGTTGAGTACATCAAACTGCACCCGAATGAATTTCCCGGAGTGTCGGTCCTGAACGTGTCAACGCGGTCGTATCCCACTGGTGGCGCCATTGGCGCCCAGGTGCTGGGGTACGTCGGTCCGATTACTGGAGCTGAAATTGCGGCCCACCCAAGGGCGGGGTACCAGACCGACTCAACGATTGGTAAGACGGGCATCGAGTCGTTCTACGAGAACTATCTGCGGGGCGTTGATGGTACGAGCACACTCGAAGTCAACGCCAACAACCAGATCCTTGGTGCGGTAAAGACAACCGAACCAACCGAAGGCGACTCGGTGGTACTCAACATTGATGCGCCACTGCAGACCCAGCTCGACCACGACCTACAGGCCGACATTTTGCGCGTGCGCCAGACCGTCGACCCGGTGTCGGGCAAGATCCCTTCGGCGCCGAACGGCGCAGCCATTGTGTTAGACCCCAACACCGGCGCCGTCTTGGCGCTGTCGAGCTACCCGTCGTTCAACCTTGACTCGTTCATTAACGGACTCTCGGAGGCGCAGTTTTTGACGCTGAGTAACGAGGGCGCCTTCAACAACTTCGCAATTCAGGGCCTCTACACGCCGGGTTCGACGTTCAAGATGATTACCGCCACCACGGAACTACAGACCGGTGTTTTCCCGGCCAACAAGTACGTGAATGACACCGGCACCTTCAAGGTACCGGGCTGTCTCCAGGGCTACCACGGCTGTGTCTTTCACGACGACGAGAGCGCCGGTGCTGGTGAAATCAATCTCCCAACGGCCCTCACCGTGTCGTCGGACTACTACTTCTACAACCTGGGGTACTTGTTCTGGGCCCAACAGTCGAAGTACGGCGAAACGCCAATTCAAAACGTGGCCACCAAATATGGTCTGACTAACTACACCAACATTGACCTGCCAAACGAGTCAGAAGGACGTGTTGACTCACCCCAGGTGCGCATCCAACTGCACAACGAAGCACCCCAGGCCTTCCCGAACGTGTCGTGGTACACGGGTGACAATATTGAAATGGCCTTCGGTCAGGGGTCCACGGCCGTTACGCCCATTGAGATGGCCAACGCCTACGCCACGTTCGCCAACGGTGGAACGCTCTACAAGCCGGAAGTAGCCGCAGCAGTCATCAACGCGCATGGTCAAACGGTGATTCGTTACGCGCCTCGTGTCGAGGGTCACGTCGCTCTACCTGCCAAGGTCCGCAATCCGATCCTGCAAGGTCTCGAGGGCGTGGTGATGAACCCGAAGGGCACCGCCTACGGAACCTTCAAGAGCATTGTGAACTTCTCGCTCTCGTCGTTCCCGATTGCCGGAAAGACCGGTACAGCTTCCAACGCTCCGGGCCAAGAACCGAACTCCTGGTTCGTCGGATTCGGTCCGGCCAACGATCCGAAGTATCTCGTGCTCTGTGTGGTGGGCGAAGGTGGCTACGGCGCAGACGCCGCTGCTCCGGTGGTGGCGCAGATTTTTAACTACCTGGTAGCCCACCCCGTGCCTAAACTTTCGTTGAAGGCCAAACTGGTCGCTCCAACGACCACGACCACAACTTCACCCGGGGCGACCACCGCAAAGGCCACAACGACAACAGTTTCAACGCCCCAGAAGTAAAAAGCCTGATTGGGCCCGAAGCGGAGTAACCTTAGAGAGTTGGGTGTGTCTGGGCATGTAGCTCGGTACACGAAAAGAACGCAGTAGCAAGCAGCAACGCTCCTTCGCTACACAGCAATGAGGATTTGGCGTGGTACACGGAAGTGCAGTAATTCTGCTCATCACTGGGATCGTTTCTCTGTTTATCGTGACCCAACGCGCACTTTTTTCTTCAACCCCCGTGGCCCCCGTGGCCGCTCTCCCAACGCACCACGACCTAAGTGGTGGCGTACAGCACAAGAACTCAAGGAGTACCCGTCGTGAGCGACGAAACCAATTCAAACAATCAGTCCGCAGCGCCTCGCATTGGCGATACGCGCCCAGCACCCAGCAGCTCTGAGCAGCGCTCCAGCCAGTCTGGGGGGTCTTCGAACGGGCAGTCGCAGTCGTCAGGTCAAGGCGGCGGTAACCGTCGTCGCCGTGGCGGTCGCGGACGTGGCGGTCAAGGTGGTGGCCAGCAGCGCCAGAACCAGAACCAGGGCCGTCCCGTTGACGCACCAGTAGAGGCATCAGCACCCGACGCAGCGCTGTCTGACAACGGTGGCAGTCGCGCCAAGAAGAACCGCCGTCGTGGGGGAGAGCGCCGCACGCGCGCCCAGGGTCGCTACCTCATGTGCGTGCACACCACCAAGGACGCCACGCACATCGCCACCCTCGAAGGCCGGTCAATGGTCGAGTACACCGTGGCCAAGCAGTCCGACGAAACGAACCAGATTGACGGCAACATCTACGTTGGCCGTATCCAGAACGTGCTGCCCGGTATGGAACTCGCGTTCGTGGACATTGGCATCCCCAAGAACGCCGTGCTGTACCGCGGTGACATCACGACGAAGGACGACGAGGACCTCGAGGGCGAGACCAAGCAGGCCGACAAGCGCATCGAGGAAATGATCAAGGGTGGCCAGACCATCATTTGTCAGGTCACGAAGAACGCCATTGGCGCCAAGGGTGCGCGACTTACCCAGGAAGTCTCGCTACCTGGCCGTTTCGCGGTGCTCGTTCCGAACTCCTCAACCATTGGTATTTCGAAGCGTCTGCCCGACGGAGAGCGTCGTCGCCTCCGCAAGATCATTGACGACGTGAAGCCCGCCAATCACGGCATCATCATTCGTACCGCTGCCGAGGGTGTCAGCGCCGAAGACTTGGCCCGTGACGTGACCTCACTCGCCGAGAAGTGGGCCGCTATTGAGGCAGAAGTCGCGAAGTCCAACCAGCCTCGCCTCATCTACCGAGACTTGGACCTGGCCGTTCGTGTGTTGCGCGAAGAGTTGAACGAGGACTACCGAGGCGTCTTAATCGACGACCGTGACCTCTACGAGAAGGTGCGCGAGTACGTTCTGGCCGTCAACCCCGAATTGGCCGACCGCATTGAGTTCTACGACAAGAATGCGGAAGAACTACCACTCTTCGAGCGTTACTTCGTACACGAACAGCTGCACCGTGCCCTCGACCGCAAGGTGTTCCTGCCCTCGGGTGGTTCGCTCATCATTGAGCGCACTGAGGCCTTGACCGTGGTGGACGTCAACACCGGCAAGAACGTCGGTACGACGAACCTCGAGGAAACGGTCTTCCGTAACAACCTCGAAGCCGCCGAAGAGGTGGCGCGCCAGCTTCGCCTGCGCGACATTGGTGGCATCATCGTGATCGACTTCATTGACATGGAGTCCAAGGCCAACCGTGAGGCGGTGGCCTCGGCCCTGCGTCAGGCCCTGTCACGTGACAAGACCCGCACCCAGGTATTTGACATCTCCGAGCTCGGTTTGGTGGAAATGACCCGTAAGCGTGTCAATGAAGGGCTTTTGGAGTCAGTTTCCAGTATTTGTGCCGTCTGTGATGGCCGTGGCTTCGTTGTCGCTACTGGGCTCTAGAACGTCTCCGCGTATTGCGCAGATTTGCTAGTATTGAATCCTTATGTACGCCGTCATCCGAGTAGGTACTTCCCAAGAGCGCGTCACCGAGGGCCAAGTGGTCCGCGTTGACCTGCGTCCTGAGGGCGAAGGTGCCGAAATCAAGTTCGAGCCCGTATTGCTAGTCGATGGTGACACCGTCACCGCCGGCCCAGCTCTCAAGGGCGCCGTTGTTACCGCAAAGATCATTGGAGCCGAAAAGGGTCCAAAGATTCGTGCGCTGACCTACAAGGCAAAGTCCATCCAGCGTCGCCGCTGGGGACACCGCCAGCACTACTCAACCGTCGAAATCACCAAGATTTCGGCCAAGGCATAAGGAGCACCCGATGTCAAAGACCAAAGGTGGCGGTTCTACTAGGAACGGTCGCGATTCCAATGCCCAGCGCCTTGGTGTCAAGACCTTCGATGGAACCGTCGTAAAGACCGGCAGCATCATCATTCGTCAGCGTGGTACCTCGTTCCACCCAGGACGCAATGTTGGTATTGGCAAGGACGACACCTTGTTCGCACTTGCTCCCGGCAAGGTTAAGTTCGGATTCCGCGGCGGCCGCAAGCTCGTCGACATTCTGACTGACTAAGTTTTTCTTTTTGCAGTAAATCCCCGGACCTGTGTCCGGGGATTTTTGCTCTTCAGGGTATCGGGCAGGCGGTCTCGTACACTGAAGCGAAACGAGGAGTCGTATGTCTTTTGGAATTCTTGTCCTGGTTGTCGTGGGCGTCGTCACAACGGCACTCAATCTGTCAATGAAGAAACGGGGCTACGCCATTGGCACCAAAGCGGCCGCCCGGTGCTCGAAGGGCCACGTGTTTCGCACCGTGTGGATTGAGGGTGTCTCGATGACGGCTGTTCGCCTGGGGCCAACTACCCGTTACCAGCGCTGTCCCACCTGTGGCAGGTTTCGGCTGGTGCACCTGGTGAAGGAGGTGGCGCTGTCGCCCGAAGATCGACTGTCCATGGGCGAAAGCGGAGTGTAACGCGCTCGGCAGCGAACCTACGAAAACAAAAAAACCCCCGATTTCTCCAAAAATGAAGAAATCGGGGGTTTTTTAGAAGCTTTAGAGCAATTAGCCCTTGACTGCCTTCTTGAAGGTTGAGCCAATGGTCACCTTTGGTGCCTTTGAAGCCTTCACCTGGATTGCTTCGCCAGTCTGTGGGTTGCGGGCAGTGCGAGCCTTACGGTCAACACGCTCGAATGAGAGGAAGCCTGAAAGAACAATCTTCTCGCCCTTTGAAACGTTCTTCACTACTACTTCTTCAAATGCCTTGAGAACGTCAGCTACTGAACTCTTTGTAGCGCCACTCTCAGCAACAATTGCATCTACCAACTCGGCCTTGTTCATCGGTCGTATCCTTTACTCTTCGATATAAGCGACTGGGAGAGTTCCCAGCAACCGGAGCAATCTTTACCGGGAATCGTTGCAAAATTGGGGATTTCCAGGGAAAAATCCACAAAAAAGCGGTGGAGAACGTATAAAAATCCTGATGAACGGCAGTATTAGAATTTTCAATCCTCAATTCCGGGGATTTACCGCCCTACAGTGGGTAAATGACCTCTTTTGACCGCCAGAAACTCTCTGAACTCGTGGGAGCTGAGCACGCCCGTTACGACGCCGAACACCCCGCTTCAAAGGCCTTACACGCCAAGGCAGACAACCTCTTCGCCCGCGTGCCAATGACCTGGATGAACAAGTGGGCGGGTGGATTCCCACTCGGTTTCGCCTCCGCCCACGGAGCGGTGATCACGGACCTTGATGGTCACGAACTGGTGGATTTTGCCCTCGGTGATACGGGTGCGATGGCGGGCCACTCACCCCAGCCCCTCATTGATGCAATGCAGCGCCGGATTGGTCGCGATGGCGGGGTTACCACGATGATGCCGACCGACGACGCCCAGTGGGTGGCCGCCGAAATGACCCGTCGATTTGGCCTGCCGAAGTGGTCCTTCACGTTGTCGGCAACCGATGCCAACCGGTGGCTCCTTCGTCTGGTCCGCCTGGTGACCAAGCGGCCGAAGATTCTCGTGTTCTCCTACTCGTACCACGGTTCGGTTGACGAGACTTTCGTGGTGGTGGGCGAGGACGGTGTGGCCACGTCGCGACCCGGCAACGTTGCACCGGCCGTTTCGCCTACGGAGACGACGCGTGTGGTTGAGTTCAACGACCTCGCGGCGCTCGAAGAAGCACTGCGCCATGGCGACGTTGCTGCGGTACTCACCGAACCGGCCATGACGAATATTGGCATTGTGTTGCCGGAGCCAGGCTTCCTCGAAGGCGTGCGAGCCCTTTGTACAAAGTACGGCTCGCTTCTCATTCTCGACGAGACACACACCTTCTCCGCTGGTCCCGGAGGATCGACGAAGCGCTTTAACCTGCAGCCCGACGCCATCACCATTGGTAAGTCGCTCGGGGGCGGTGTGCCGTGTGGCGCCTACGGGCTCAGCCAGGAACTGGCGGACCGGGTAGTGGCCTCGGTGTCGAGTGGAGCGGACATTGTTGACGTTGGCGGGGTGGGTGGCACCTTGGCCGGCAACGCCATGAGTTTCGCCGCGATGCGCGCCGTGCTCGGCGACGTGCTCACCGATGAGGCATTCGGGCCCATGGAAGAGCTCGCGACGATGTTCACCAACGATGTGCAGGCCATCATCGACGAGTTTTCGCTGCCCTGGTCGATCTCGCAGCTCGGCGCTCGTTGTGAGTACCGATTCGCTAACCCGGCGCCAAAGTCCGGGGGAGAGTCGGTGAAATCGTCCGACCCGCTCCTTGAGGACTACCTGCACCTCTACGGGATTAATCGAGGCGTGTTGCTCACGCCTTTTCACAACATGGCGCTCATGTGTCCCGCCACGACGCGCGCACACGCCGAACTGCACCGGCAGGTCTTTCGAAGTGCCGTTGAAGCCCTCGTTGGCTAGAAATTAAAGAACTTTGCCCCAGGCCGTAGGATGGTGGGGTGTCAAACTTCGTCGACTCCGCCCAACTCCACGCCAAAGCTGGTGATGGCGGTGCCGGCTGCGTAAGTTTTCGCCGCGAAGCCCACGTCTCTAAGGGTGGACCTGACGGTGGTGACGGTGGGCGTGGTGGTGACGTATGGGTCGAGGCCGATCTCAACCAAGCGTCGCTCCTGGGATTTCGCGACCACCCCTTTCGCCGGGCAACTGATGGACAAAACGGCACCTCCAAGCGCCAACACGGATCGCGGGGCAAGGACGTTACGGTCTACGTGCCGGTAGGCACCACGATTTACTCACAAGACGGTGAGCTCCTGGTTGACCTCAAGAGTCCCGGAGACCGCTGGCGTGCCGCCGAGGGTGGCCTCGGTGGCCAGGGCAACAACCGATTCCTCTCGAACAATCGCCGCGCACCAGCCTTCGCCGAACAGGGTGAGTTTGGGGAAGAGGCCTGGTTCAACCTAGAGCTCAAGCTTCAGGCCGACGTGGCGCTCATTGGTTTTCCTAACGTTGGTAAATCAACGCTCATTTCTCGCGTGTCCGCAGCCCGCCCGAAGATTGCTGACTATCCCTTCACGACATTGGTGCCGAACCTCGGTGTTGTTCGTGTCGGAGCGCGGTCGGGACGGCCCGGCGACGCGACGGAATTTGTTATGGCCGACATTCCCGGGCTCATCGAAGGTGCGGCCCAGGGGCGCGGCCTCGGTCACGACTTTCTTCGTCATGTGGAGCGAGCGCGAGTTCTTTGCGTGCTGCTCGACCTCTCGGAACTAGCCCCCGTGGGCCCCGAACAACAGCTCGAAACGCTGTTGACGGAGTTGGGTGACTACCAGGCTGACTTGCTCGACCGACCCCGCATCGTTGTGGGTTCCAAGGGCGATGTTTCGTTCTACGAAATGCCAGACGTGCTGACGATCTCATCGATCACCAACGAGGGGGTCGACACGCTGATTAACCAGCTTGCTCACCTCGTCCAGGGCGTACGAGCCGAAGAGGCCGAACAGGGTAACTACGAAGTGGTCGTCCACAAACCGCTGCCCGAAGAAATCACGGTGGACAAGGTGGGCGACGGTGAATGGGTCGTTGACGGCCGTCCAGCGCTACGCGCCGTTCGCTTCCAGGACCTCACGAACGACGAAGCCCTCGCCGAAGTCGTGCGCCGTCTCAAGTCGCTCGGCATTGACCGCATGCTCACGAGGGCTGGCGTACGCGAAGGTGACGTCGTCACGATTGGTCCGCTCTCGTTCGAATGGTGGCGCGATGAAATGAGTGCCGGCTTGGACCGTGGTGAATCACACCGCGTGACGCGACGTGAGCGTCTCGCACGTCACGGCCGACTTGACCTTGGAGAAAGTGATGACGACGACTAAGAGTGTTGTTGTAAAGATCGGCACCTCGTCGGTTACTGACGCCTCCGGTGGCGTCGCATACGACGTCCTCGTCAATATTGCTGATGACGTGCTGCGCATGCGCGACAAGGGATGGAACGTCGTCGTCGTAACGTCCGGTGCCATCACCGCCGGTTGGGCGGAGGTGGGCAAGGGTGCACCTCGTCCCTCAGACCCCGCCACCTTGCAGGCGGTCTCGGCCGTGGGTCAACCTCTCCTCATGCACGCCTGGCGCAATGCGTTCAGCGAAGTGGGTTCGGCAGTTGGCCAAGTACTGCTGGCGCCCCTCGACTTTTCTCACCGGGGGCAGTACTTGCACGCACGCGGCACGTTGCTCGCTCTTCAGACACTCGGTGTTATTCCGATCGTGAATGAGAACGACGCGGTGGCCGACGAAGAAATCCGCTTTGGCGACAACGACCGTATGGCCGCCCTCGTGGCCAACTTGGTTGGGGCCACACACTTGGTCCTTCTCACCGACACCGACGGGCTCCTTACCGCTGATCCACGCCTGGACCCAACAGCCACGTTGATTGAAGAAGTGAGCGCCATTGACCAAGAACTCATTGCTATGGCCGGCGCTAGCGTGTCGGGCGTGGGCTCGGGCGGCATGGCGTCGAAGCTGGCGGCGGCCCGTATGGCCACCTGGTCCGGCATCACCACGGTCATTGCGCCAGCTCGGGCTGAGTTTGCGCTGAGTCAAGCACTCGATGACACCTCTCGCATTGGCACGACGTTTCACCCTCGGGCCGAACGTCTGTCGGCACGCAAGTCCTGGATTGCCTTTGCAGTTCGATCCTTGGGTGCGCTTCACATCAATGAAGGGGCACTGAACGCTCTCGAGAACGACGGGCGCAGTCTCTTGCGAGTGGGCGTGACGGCCAGTGAGGGGAACTTCCAGGAGGGTGACGCCGTTGACGTCATGGGTCCCGACGGGCAGATTGTGGCCAAGGGTCTGGTGCGTTCTGGTTCCACGGCCTTGGACGGTGCTGACGATGTGGTCATTCACCGCGACGACTTGGTCTTGCTCCGAAAAGGGTAAGTGCGTCTATTACTGTTGGAACAATGACAACAACGGGACTCGCCGAACAGGCTCGAGCAGTGAAGGAAGCTTCGCGGTTGTTGGCTCAGGCCAGTGATGAACAGCGCCGAAGTGTGCTCACCGATGTGGCGCAGCAGCTCCTCGATCGCCAAGACGACATCCTCACCGTCAACGCCGCTGAAGTCGAGCGCTACAACGAAGGGGGCGCTGGCAAGGACCGACTGACGTTAACCCCAGCGCGCATTGCCTCCATGGCCCAAGCGCTCACCGACATTGCCGCCTCGCCCGACCCGTTGTTTGAATCAGTCGATCAAAGTACGCGGCCCAATGGTCTCGCCATTGAGCGCGTCCGCGTGCCCCTTGGGGTTATTGGCGTGGTGTACGAAAATCGGCCGAACGTCACGAGCGACGTGGCCGGCCTCTGCATTAAGAGTGGCAACGCGGCCTACTTGCGTGGTTCGTCGACGGCCCTCGCCACGAACACCCTGCTCGTGTCGCTGTGGCACGAGGCCCTCGAGCGAGCCGGTCTTCCCGCGGCCAGTGTTTCACTCGTGATGGACACCAGTCACGAAACCGCCACCGCGTTCATGCAACTCACCGACACGCTCGACTGCCTGATTCCTCGCGGTGGCCCGTCGCTCATTAAGGCCATGCGCGAACACGCTCGGGTGCCGTACGTTCTTGACGGCGACGGCAACTGTCACATCTACGTCGATGCCTCGGCCAATCTTGACATGGCGGTGTCTATCGTGACGAACGCCAAGACATCACGCCCCGGCGTCTGCAACGCCGCCGAAACCGTCTTGGTGCACGAATTGATTGCGCCAGCCTTTTTCGAAGCGTTTGCTCTGGCCGCGCCGAACGTCGAACTTCGCGGTGACAACACCGTGTGCGCACTCGTGCCCTCGGCAACGCCAGCGACTGAAGCTGACTACGAGCAAGAATTCCTGGACCTCATCCTCGCCGCCAAGGTAGTGGGTACGCTCGACGACGCCATTGCTCACGTCTCTCGCTACGGCACCGGACACTCCGAGGCCATCGTCACGGCTGACGCCGACAACGCCAACGAGTGGGTGCGCCGGGTTGATGCGGCGGCGGTGGTGGTGAATGCGTCAACACGATTCATTGATGGTGGCGAACTTGGACTGGGTGGGGAAGTGGGTATTTCCACTCAGAAGTTGCACGCCCGAGGTCCAATGGGACTAAAAGAGCTGACTTGCTTGAAGTGGGTCGTACGAGGAGAAGGACAGATTCGATGAGTGCTTTAGACCCCCGCCAGGAACTGGCCCAACGACTGGGACTGAGTGAAGTCCCGCCGGTGCGCTTTGAGTCACCAGCGGCCCTTCGCGAAGCACTGGCCGAGCACGACTACCTCAGCGATGACGCCATTGCCTCGGTAACTTTCCTCGCGGACCGACTCGCCAAGCCAATCTTGGTCGAGGGGCCAGCCGGTACGGGTAAGACCGCGCTCGCGAAGGCCGTCGCTGACGCCGTGGGTGCCCGACTTATTCGACTCCAGTGCTACGAGGGCCTTGACGAGTCAAAGGCACTCTACGAATGGAACTACCGCAAGCAGTTGCTGCGCATCCAGGCTGGCCGTCCCGAAGGTACTGGCACTGAGGAGTGGAGCAATCTCGAAGAAGACATCTTCGCCGAAGAGTTCTTGCTGACTCGTCCGCTGCTCGAAGCGATTTCGGCCACTGATCCAGTTGTTCTGCTCATCGACGAGATCGACCGCGTGGAACTTGAAACCGAAGCACTGCTGCTCGAAATCCTGTCGGAGTACCAGGTGTCTATTCCGGAACTCGGCACGGTGAAGGCCAAGCAAATTCCGATGGTGTTCCTGACGTCAAACAACACACGCGAACTCTCCGAAGCCCTCAAACGTCGCTGCCTCTACTTGTATGTTGGCTACCCCGAAGTGGAACGCGAACGAGACATCATCTTGTCCCGCGTGCCAGGTATCTCAACGACGTTGGCCGAACAGATTGCGCGCGTCGTTCACTCACTTCGTCAGTTGGACTTGAAGAAAGCCCCTTCGGTGTCCGAAACGCTGGACTGGGCGAGGACGCTCGTCGTACTTGGTCGCGAAGAGATTGGTGACGAGGACGCAGCTGCGACCTTGCACATCTTGCTCAAGTACCAGTCAGACATCGAGCGCGCTACTAAAGAACTTCTAGGACGACCCAAGTCCGGTGCTTAATCTTCTCGGTGACTTCATAGGCGAACTCCGCGCCGCTGGCATTCCCGTCTCGATGAGCGAGCACGTCGACGCGGCGCGAGCTATGGAAGCCATCGACATGGGATCGCGTTCACTGGTGAAGGCGTCATTGGCCGCCACTTTGGTCAAAGACGGCGAACACATGCCGGTCTTTAACACTGCGTTTGAGGTGTATTTCTCTAATCGCTCCTGGGACAGCGCCCAACAAGAACTGCTGGGAGAGGCCGAGGACCCCGAGGCCGAGACGCGCGAGGGTGAAGGGGCCGCTGGTGCCTCAGGCGACGGCCCGTCGAGAGGAATGGGTGGTGGCTCTTCAGCCATGACCGCTCAAGAACTGGCCGACTTGCTGATGCGTTCGCTCGAACAGGGCTCCGTCGCCGACATGCGTCGCGTGGCGGCCGAGTCAGTCTCTCGCTACGCCGGGATGGAACCTGGTCGTCCCGTGGGTGGAACGTACTACCTCTACCGCACCCTTCGAAATCTGGACATTGACTCGGTGCAGACACAGTTGCTGCAAAACGCCGTCGAGGAAGGTGCCTCGCCCCTTGAGGAGCGACTCGCGAAGGACCAGTTGCTTGAGCGCATCGAGCAACTCAAGGCTGAAATTGAGCGAGAAATTCGTGAACGGTTGGTAGACGACCGAGGATCAGAGGCACTCGCCAAATCAGTGCGCAAACCGCTGCCCGAGGACTTAGACGTTATGCACGCCAACCGCGAGGAAATGGCGCAACTGGAGCGGGCACTTCGTCCCCTCAGTCGTAAGCTCGCCGTTCGATTGGCGCGCAAACGTCGTAAGCGTCGTCGTGGTCCCGTGGACCTGCGCTCGACTGTTCGTCGAAGCCTTTCGACCGGTGGCGTGCCCATCGACCTGCGTTTTAAGCCACCACACCCGGCCAAGCCCGAGATTTTTGTGATCGCTGATATTTCTGGTTCGGTGGCATCGTTCGCCCGGTTCACGTTGCACCTCGTGCACGCCATCTCGTCACAGTTTTCCAAGGTTCGTAGCTTCGTTTTCGTTGACGGACTCGATGAAGTGACGCGCCTTTTTGAAGGCGTGGACGACCCGGCCGAAGCGGTGGCTCGCATCAACGCCGAAGCGGACGTGATTGCCTTTGATGGCCACTCCGACTACGGCCGAGCCCTCCTCACGTTCCATCAGAAGTTCGCTAAGGACGTCACCAAGCGCTCCACGGTGCTCATCCTCGGTGACGCCCGTAACAACTACCACCAGGCGCACGCCGACGTGGTGGCGGACCTTCGCCACCGGGCGAAGAACGTCTACTGGTTGAACCCTGAACCGGTGAGCTACTGGAACAGTGGCGACAGCATTGTGAACCAGTACGCGCCATTCTGCGACCGCGTCATTGAGTGTCGTACCCTCCGCCAACTCGAACAGTTTGTGGGAGAACTCAGTTGAGCCACGAAGATCAGGTATTGCCGCCACTCGGCTTTCGCCAACGTGGGCCCGAGCCCGTTGGCACTCGACTTCTCATCATTCGCCATGGTGAGTGCTACGCCAATGCCCTGGGGCTCGCGGGCGGTCACAAGGGCGACGGGGGACTTACCGAAAAGGGAATCGCCCAAGCTGAGGCCCTCAGGGACCGACTTATTCTCAGTCAAGAACTGATGGACGCTAAGGCCTTCTACACCTCGACCATGCCACGGGCTATTGCGACGGGGAAGATTGTTGCGGCCGGTCTTCCCGCGCACCTCGTCGCCGTGCAGGACGCTGCGATTTGTGAGCTGAGCGTGGGTGAGGGAGACGGCCTGACGTGGCCCTCGTTCGTTGAGCGCTACGGCACCACGGACTGGGACGTTGACCCCGGCCAGGTCTGCGCCCCCGGTGGTGAATCGCTCTTGAGTTTCTACGAACGCTCGGTGAAGGCCCTTACGCGCATTATCGACGCGCACCCGGGTGAATTGGTGGTACTCGTGGCGCACGGAGGGTTCATTGAGCAAGCGCTCAAACTGCACTACGGACTAGGTGGTCACGTTCGACTGCGTCCACGAACACTGAACTGTTCAATGACGGAGATTGAATTCGCCAGCGACTACAGCCGCCTACTTCGTTACAACGACGTGGCGCCACTTCCCGCGGCGTAGTGGCGCAAGTACTCAGCCACATTGAACGCGAGGTCGAGCGACTGGGTAGCGTTCAGGCGAGGGTCGCAAATTGAGGTGTAGTTCTCACTGAGGTCAGCCTCGTTAGTTTGTGTTCCACCACCGAGGCACTCGGTGACGTCGTCGCCGGTGAGTTCAATGTGAATCCCCCCGGGCCAGGTGCCCTCAGCCTCGTTGGCCTGGAAGAAGGACTTGGTCTCGGAAAGGACATCGTCAAAGTGGCGCGTCTTCTGGCCGCCCGAAGCGGTGAACGTGTTGCCGTGCATAGGGTCACAGGTCCAGAGCACCGCACGACCCTCGTCGCGGGTTGCGGCGAGGAGTGAGGGTAGGACGTCGGCAATCTTGTCCTTGCCCATGCGTGCGATGAGCGTGAGACGACCAGGAATATTCTCTGGGTTGAGCGCGTCAATGAGTCGACGCAGATCGTCTGGCGTCACTGTCGGGCCGACCTTCAGGCCAATGGGGTTTGAGACGCCCTGCAAGAAAGCCACGTGGGCGCCGTCTAGTTGGCGAGTGCGTTCACCAATCCAGAGCATGTGGGCCGAGCAGTCGTACCAGTCGCCGGTGAGTGAGTCTTGACGCGTGAGGGCCTGCTCGTAGGGGAGGATCAAGGCCTCGTGGCTGGTGAAGAAGTCAACGCCCTGAAGAGCACTGTCTTCCTTCAGGTCAATGCCGCAGGCGGCCATGAACTGCAGCGCCCGTTCAATGTCGTCGGCGACAACTTCGTAGCGCTTGCCCTCAATGGAGTTCGCTACGAACTCTTGGTTCCAGGCGTGCACTCGGTTGAGTGACGCAAAACCACCGGTCGTGAAGGCGCGAAGCAGGTTGAGAGTGGCGACGCTCTGGTTGTAGGCGTCAAGTAGGCGTGAGGGGTCGGGGCGGCGAGCCTCGGGTGTGAAGTCTTCGGAGTTCACAATGTGACCGCGAAAGGCGGGCAACGTCACGCCGTCTCGGGTCTCGGTCGTGGCCGAGCGCGGCTTCGCGAACTGCCCGGCAATGCGGCCAACCTTCACCACTGGCACGCCCGCGGCGTAGGTGAGGGCGACGGCCATCTGCAAAATGACCTTTAGCTTGTCGCGAATAGCGTCGGCGGTTCCTTCGTGGAAGGACTCGGCACAGTCACCGGCCTGGAGGAGAAATGCGTCACCCTTAGCAACGGCACCGAGTTGCTCGGTGAGTCGACGGGCCTCACCGGCGAAGACCAACGGTGGTTTCTTCGCGAGTTCACGTTCGGCTTGTTCGAGGGCGCCGAGGTCGGGCCAGTCCACGCTCTGGTTCGCTGTGAAAGTTCGCCACGAGGACGGTGTCCAGGAAGAATTCGACGTTGCCATCTACTAAGCGTAGGGGCTAGACGGCGGGTGGGGCAATCGCGCTCTAGGCTGGGGTAGTGACCGTTAAGCACTACGGCCTCTTCGGGGGCACGTTCGATCCGCCGCACTTCGGCCACGTCGCCGCCCTTCGGGCCGCGATCGCGAGTGAGCTCTTCAGTGAAATCGAGGTCACGGTCGCCGGTGATCCGTACGTGAAGTCCGACACGGTCTTGCTGCATCCCGCCGAGGTTCGCCTGGCCATGGCCCACGCCGCCTTTGATGGCATGCCCGGCGTCTTTGTCTCCGACCGTGAAATTCGACGCACCGGACCGAGCTACACCATCGACACCGTCCGCGAGCTGGTGGGTGAGGGTAAGACCGTGGACTTAATCCTCGGTGCCGATCTGGTCACCAGCCTGCCGACGTGGAACGACGCCGACGAGATTGCTCGGTTGGTTCGCGTTGGGGTGGTGCCGCGGCCCGGCTCACCGACCGAACTCCCCGTGGGATTCGAGGCCTACGTGATCCCCATGGAGCCCGTAGACCTCTCGAGTACCCATATCCGCTCGGTCAGCTCAACCGACCAAAAACTCAAGGAATTTATGCCCGATGAGGTAATTCCCATCTACCAGCTACCCACGAGGTAGTCTGTCGTCCATGGCAGTTCGAGTATTCGACCTGACAGAACCGCAGTCTTCGCACTTGCAGGTTTTGGAACTGGCGCCGATTCGGCGCCAAGATGCGCGACGCTTGAAGCAGCGCAGTGCCCTGATCGCTCTCGTCGCCCTGACCGTCCCCTTCGTGGGAGCGGTCATCGTCCTTGGAGTCGGACACTGAGTTCTTTTGTGACCACCAGCGAGTCTGCTCGTGAACCTCACAACCCGTTTGTTGCCACGCTGATTGCGAGCGCAATGATGGGCGCTGATGAAAAACTCGGCATCAACCCGGTGCACCTGGACCTGCGTGACCTGGTGGACTCATTTGATGCGCTGGTAATCACCTCTGGTCGTAACGACCGACAGGTTCGCGCCATTGCTGAAGAGATTGAGCACCTGGTGGAGGTTGCCCTCGACGTAAAGCCTCTTCGTGTTGAGGGGCTGTCGGATGGCGAGTGGGTGGCCATGGACTACGGCGATGTTGTGGTGCACGTCTTTGATGAGGAAGCTCGCGAGTACTACGACCTCGAGCACCTCTGGAATGCCGCGCCCAGTGAAAGCCTGGTTCGCTAAGCCTTACTTGGCGACCAACGTCTTGTAGTCGTAGGGCGTGGCGAGCAGTGTCTTGCCGCCGTAGACGGTGGGCATGTACACCTGGCGGTCTTCGACGAAGAGTTCCACGCCAACGTTCGCGCCCGACGCCGACGCCGTCATGATGATTTGGGCCAGTTCCCTTACCTCAGTGCTTGTTCCGGCTTGCGAAAGAGACTTCGAGAGGTCAATAAGGGCAATGCCATCAATGAGCGATGCACGAAGCACCTCGGTCGACGCCGGAAGCACCGAATGCAGATCACTGTGAGGAAGCGACGCTTCGTAGGGGCCGCTCGCCACAAGGGTATTGAGGTCAACGAGAAATGACGCCGGTTCCGGGACGAGGCGCGAAACGGGGTGGAGCAGTCCGTCATGTCCGTAGAGGTAGACCGAGATCTTGGTGAAGGTCACGTGGCCGTTGGCCGTGCCGGGCATGGCGCTGTTGGTGAGGCCAAAGGGGACCGACCCCGGGGCGTGCACCGTGGGCGCTGAGGTCGTGGGGACCAGCGTGCAACCACTCAGAACCAGGGCGCACGTGAGGCCACCGAGTGCGGTGATGAGGCGGTTCTTCATGCCAGGTCCTCGTGGGTAAGTGTGGGGAAACGCAACTCGAAACGTGCCCCACCCTCGGGTGACTCACTGACGGCCAGCGATCCATGAAAGGCCGTGACGTGACTCTTGACGAGAGCGAGTCCAATGCCGGTTCCCGCGACCGAGCCCCGGTCGTGGGCACTGCGGCCGCGGTAGAAGCGGTCAAAGATGTGCTCGCGTTCCTCGGGGGCGATGCCCGGACCGTTGTCGTCAACGTCAATGACGAGTTCGCCGCCTTCTTCACGAATTCGAATCACGCAGGAGGTGCAGCCGTACTTGTAGGCGTTCTCGATCAAGTTGGCCGTCACCCGCTCGAATCGACGACGGTCAACATTGAACTGCAGAGCGGCGACGCGTGGTTCCACTTCAATCGTTGGTGGTGTGATGCCGAGACGCTGGGACGAGGCTCGAACACACTGCTCCAGTAGTTGACCGACCGGTGTGGGAACAAACGACGTGTCGTCGGTGCCGGAGTCGCTACGCGCCATTTCGAGCAGGTCGTCGACCAGGGACCGAAAGATCTCGAGGTCGGCAACGAGTAGGTCAAGACTCTGCTGCGCCTCTTCGGACATGTCGGACCGAAAACGCTGCAGTACCGACGATGCGGTGGCGAGCGTGGTCAGTGGCGAGCGAAGTTCGTGACTGACGTCAGAAACGAAGCGCGCTTCGCGGTCAATGCGTTCAACCAACTTGGACACCATGGTGTTAAAGGAGTTGGCCAGGCGAGCAACTTCGCGGTCGGCCCCACCCGTAGGGAGGCGACTCTCGAGGTCACCTTCGGCAATGTTGCTGGCAATCTCCGACGTACGGTTAAGGGGGCGCACCGCCCGAAAACTCACCCATAGTCCGGTGAACACACCCAGGAGTGTCGTGAGGGCGGCCGCGAGTAACAACACCGTCAGTAGGCGCTGCAGCGTGTCTTGCAAGGGCGTGAGATTAAAGACTTCGAAGAACTCAGTCTGGGTGGCCGGAATGGCGATACCCACTTCGTAGTCAACCTGCCCCCGGTTGGTGGTGGTGACTGAGACGACGGCCCCGTGATCGACGAGGCGAAGCACACTCGGCGCGATGTCGCTCGTCGCCGAACCGGCGCTGGTGGACGTCCAGGTGCCAAGGGTGCGCGTGAACACTTCGGTGCCCGTTGCGGTGGAGACAGAGTTGAGCGTCAGGTAGAGCTGATTGGGTGTCGTGTAGACGGTGTTTCGAATCACGACGGCGTTCGAGTAGGCCTGACGAAGGTCGGTGGCTTGCTGGTTACGTACCAGGAGCCGCTCAATACCGAAGTAGGTGAGTGAGACGAAGAGGGCGCTCAGCACGAGTGCGCCCACGCTGAAGTTAATGAGGAGCCGCCAGCGCAAGCTGCGGTTACGCATTACAGCACCAACTTGTAGCCCGCGCCTCGCACCGTCACCAGGTAGGTGGGATTCGCTGGATCGGGTTCGATCTTGGTGCGAAGCCGGCGCATGTGCACGTCAACGAGACGAGAATCACCGAAGTAGTCGTAGCCCCAGACTCGTTCGAGCAGGTCTTCACGCGAGAGCACCTTGCCATCTACCGACGCGAGGTCAGTGAGGAGGCGGAACTCAGTTGACGTGAGGTGTAGTTCGGTGCCGTCGGAGCGTCGCACTACGCCCTCGTCGGGAATGACCCGCAGGTCGCCCAACGTGAAGGCGTGCGCACTCTTCTCGGGGCGTCGGCGCAGGTGCGCCTTGATGCGGGCGAGTAGTTCTTCGGGCACGAAGGGCTTGGTGACGTAGTCGTCCGCTCCTGATTCAAGGCCGAGCACGACGTCTGACGTGGCGTCACGGGCCGAGACGATGACGATGGGAATGTCCGATGATGCGCGAACTGCCTTGCAGGTATCGAATCCCGACATGCCGGGCAGCATGATGTCAACGACGGCCACGTCCGGGGTGACGCGGTTGAAGAGGGCAATACCGACTTCGCCCGAGGGGGCGTCATCGACAATAAAGCCCTCGCCTTCGAACATCAGTCGAAGCGCAGTGCGGATGTGGTCGTCGTCTTCAACGATCAAGATACGTGGCACACAAGCTCCTTTGGCCTCTCTTCAGACTACTGAGGTGACGCACCGAAACGGGCAACGTCGGTAGCCTGGGAGTATGTCGGCCAAGGGTGAGAAGGATTTGGGGACAGCCGCCTGGCGAGTTGCGGATTTCCAGCAATCGCTCGTGGCCGCTGACCGGTCACCAGCTACCGTGCGCGCCTACGTCGGCGACATTGGCCAATTCCTTAAGTGGTGCGAGGAAAACGCGATTGAGGGGCCCGACCAGGTCACCAAACGGCACCTACGGGCCTATCTCGTATCGATGACTGAACGGGGTGACGAACGCACGTCACTCAGTCGCCGCCGAGCGTCGCTCAAGACCTATTTCGCCTGGTTGGTGGAGCGTGCTGTGCTGGCGAGTGATCCGACGCACCGTTTAAGTGCCCCGAAGCCGGCCTCAACACTTCCCAAACTCGTCGTGCGAGCACAACTCGACTCTCTGCTGGACGCGGACTGGGGGAGCGACGCGGTGGCTCTTCGAGACCGTGCAGTCTGCGAGGTGCTCTACGGAGCCGGCCTGCGCGTCAGTGAACTCTGCGGCCTTACGACCAATTCCATAGATTTTCGAAAGGGTTTGGTCCGTGTCCTCGGAAAGGGGCGAAAGGAACGAATCGTTCCGCTCCACGACACGGCGCTCGAAGCGGTGAAAAACTGGATGACGCACGGCCGAAGCGAGATGATGGGCGAGCAGTCGCCGGTCGACCGACTGTTCTTCAATCGCCGAGGCAACGCCCTGGGCGACCGGGACGTTCGACGAATTCTTGACGCCCGCAGTGCCCAAGGGCACGTCCACCCCCACGCCCTTCGCCACACCTACGCCACTCACCTGCTCGAGGGTGGTGCCGACCTGCGCATTGTCCAAGAACTGTTGGGTCACGAAAGCCTTACTACGACCCAGATTTATACCCACGTCTCGAAATCTCGGCTCCAGAAGGTGCACCACCAGACCCACCCGAGAGGCTGACACTTTCGGCTAGGATTGTCTGGCTCTCCCAAGGTGGGTAGAGATGTGAAATGCCCTAGTGGTTTCGTACGGTCGCCGATGTTTGGTGCACCGCTAGGGAGTACCAACCGAACGGAAGGAAACTATCGTGGCACTCGTCACTCTTCAAGAACTACTCGACTCGGGCGTGCACTTTGGGCACCAGACCCGCCGTTGGAACCCAAAAATGCGTCGCTTCATCCTCGGTGAGCGCAACGGCATTTACCTGATCGACCTTCGCAAGACCCTCGCCGGTATTGAATCAAGCTACGGCTACGTCCGTGACCTGGTTGCTGGTGGCGGCATCATTTTGTTCGTAGGCACCAAGAAGCAGACCCAGGGTCCCATCGAGGACTACGCCAAGGCTTGCGGAATGCCCTTCGTGAACCAGCGTTGGCTCGGTGGCATGCTTACCAACTTCTCAACCGTTTCCGGTCGTGTGAAGCGCATGGTTGAACTTCGTTCAATGCAGCGCGCTGGCGACTTCGAGAACATGCCAAAGCGCGAAGCACTGCGCCACAGCCGTGAACTCGAAAAGCTTGAGCGTAACTTGAGCGGTATCGTCAACCTCGACCGCGTGCCAGACGCCATCTTCGTTATTGACACGAAGAAGGAGCACATCGCAGTGACCGAAGCTCGCAAACTCGGCCTTCCCGTCGTTGCTGTTGTGGACACCAACTGTGACCCCGACGTCATTGACTACGTAATCCCCGGCAACGACGACGCAATTCGCTCAGGCGCTCTTCTGTGCCGCTTGATTGCTGATGCCGTTACTGAAGGTCGTTACATCCGTAACAACCGCCCTGCAGTTGTTCCCGCTGCTCCTGCTGCTGCACCCGCTGCAACACCAGCTGAGCCTGCAAACGCCTAAGTACTAACCACAAAGAAACAAAGAGGAGATCAAGGTGGCTATCACCGCTAAGGACGTACAAGCTCTGCGCAACTCAACTGGCGTAGGCATGATGGACGCCAAGAAGGCGCTCGAGCAGAACAATGGAGACATGGAGGCAGCTACCCAGTGGCTGCGCGTCCAGGGTCTGGCTTCAGCCGCCAAGCGTGCTGACCGCGAAGCCGGCGAAGGTGCCGTAGCGGTAGTTCGCAATGGCAACGTTGCCGCCATCGTTGAAATGCGCTGTGAGACGGACTTCGTTGCGAAGTCAGAAGAGTTCACTTCACTCGTTGACGAGATTGCCGCACGCGTGTGCGCCGAGGGCGAAGACGCCGTGAAGGAATTCACTGAGCCAATCGAAAAGATGCTGACGACCTTGAAGGAGAACATCTCCATTGGTCGCGTGCACCGACTCGTCGCTAACGAAGGCGAAGTAGTCGACACGTACATTCACCAGCAGTCGGGTCGCGGTGTGAACGCCGTGGCTGTTGTCATCAAGGGTGCAACTGAAGAGCAAGCTCACGAAGTCGCTGTTCACATTGCTTTCGCTAAGCCTTCCTACCTCAAGCGCGAAGATGTTCCCGCTGCCGAGGTTGACGCTGAGCGCAAGACCGTTGAAGAGATTTCACGCAACGAAGGTAAGCCCGAAGCTGCACTGCCCAAGATCATTGAGGGCCGTCTGAACGGTTGGTTCAAGGAGCGCGTCCTCGTTGAGCAGCCTTACGTTAAGGACGAAAAGCAGTCAATCGAGCAGTACTTGGGTGGAGCCACAATCACGGCTTACGCTCAGGTCTTCATTGGTTAAGCACTGATGCGTCGCGTTGTCCTGAAACTGTCCGGTGAAGCCCTGGCTTCGGCCTCTAGTTCAGAGACAATCGATGCGTCCACCGTTGACTTCCTGGCGCGAGAAATTGCGGACGCCATGGACCGCGGTGGCCTGGAACTTGCTGTCGTAGTTGGTGGCGGAAATATCTGGCGTGGCGCCACAGGTGCCATGGCCGGTATGAACCGCGCCAACTCCGACATCATGGGCATGCTCGGAACGGTGATCAACTCACTCGCGTTGCAAGACGCCATTGAGAGTCACGGTCGTCCTTCACGAGTGATGTCGGCAATTGGCATGGACCAAGTTGCCGAGCCCTACATTCGTCGCCGCGCCGTTCGACACCTCGAAAAGGGTCGCGTCGTCATTTTTGCCGCTGGTATGGGTAACCCCTATTTCACAACGGACACCCCAGCCGCCCAACGCGCTGCGGAGATTGAAGCTGAGATTGTGCTGAAGGGAACCCACGGTGGCGTCGACGGTGTCTACTCCGAAGACCCTCGCAAGAATCCAGATGCAACAAAGTACGAAGAAATCTCATTCGACGAAGTCATCGCGAAGGATCTGCGCGTCATGGACATGACCGCCATCACCTTCTGCAAGGACAACAAACTGCCACTGCGGGTGTTTGACCTCATGGCAGAGGGAAATCTAGGACGCGCACTCGACGGCCTCGCTGTCGGTACGCTGGTGAAGTAATGGAAAATGAACTTGTAGACCTCGTCATGGAAGACACGCGCGAAAGGATGGCGAAGGCCATTGAGCACGTGAAGACCGAATTCGCCAACGTCCGCACTGGTCGCGCCAACTCGGCCCTCGTCGAGAACATCCTGGTGGACTACTACGGTTCAGAGACGCCCCTCAAGCAGTTGGCAAACTTCTCCGTTCCCGAACCTCGCATGCTGGTCGTTTCGCCCTTTGACAAGGGAGCAATGGCCGCAATTGAAAAGGCCATTTCGAACGCTGACCTTGGTCTCAATCCATCGAACGACGGTGTGATAATTCGCCTCAACTTTCCTACGTTGACAGAAGAGCGCCGCAAGGACTTCGTGAAGATCGTGAAGACCAAGGCCGAAGATGGCAAGGTGGCCATTCGTGGTGTTCGTCGCCACGCTCGCCAGGAACTTGAGAACCTGGAAAAGGAACACGGACTCTCGAAAGACGAAGTAGAGCGCCTCGAGAAAGTTCTCGACAAGATGACCCAGGATGAAGTCGCTGCGGTTGACGTCTTGTTGCATCACAAGGAGCAGGAACTTCTTGAAGTCTGATGACGAATCGTTCTACGACGAGCCGACTGGCGAACTGCCGGTAGTGAGCTCCACCGACTCCCGCGTCACCATTACTGGTGCCGAGGTTGCGGCGGAAGTCGTTGACGACGCTGTCGAGATTGATCCGGAAACCCTCCTGCCGCACTGGACTGATGCGCCGACGGGGGCCGTTCCCATTGTTGTCGCCAAGGAAGCTGAAGAGTCGGCTGACCCATGGGCCTCAATTCCAGCCCCTGCGTGGCGTGAAGGTGAAGCCGACTGGGTGGCGCACGAAGATCAGTTTGATGCTTCAGTGCTCGCGTCTGACGAAGCAACCGAGACTGAAGACACCGCTCGACCATGGGAGTTTGTGCTCCCCGAAGAAACCGTGCCAGAGGAAGAACTGCTCGAAGAAGCACCACGTCCTGAGCCGGAAGTGGTCCAGCGCACTCGTCGCAGTTTTACTGATAACCCGCTGGCTGGCCGGGCGGTTCGAAGGGGTTCCCAGAGCAATCTGCTACGTGCCACGGTGACGGGCGTCATCATGGCTTTGGTTGTTTTTGGCATCTTCATTGCGGGCACACTCCCGGTAGCGATTCTGGTTGTGGGCGTTCTCGGACTAGCAACAGCCGAGGCCTACGCCGGGCTTCGCGCCGCCGGGGCTCACCCCGCGGCACTCCTGGGCATTGTCGCCACGGTGACGCTCGCTTTTGCTGCTTACAACAAGGGCGTTGGCGCCATTGGTGCAATCAGCGTCGCCCTGTTGGTCGTTTCGTTCGTCTGGTACCTCAATGTGCCCAAGCAACTTGACGTACTCGACGGCATTGGCGCCACCTTCTTTGTGTTCGGGTGGATTGGTATTTTTGGTGCCTACGCCATGGTGCTTATTGCGCCGTCAACCTTCCCTAACAAGCATGGTCTGGCGTACCTCATGGGTGCGTTGCTTATGACTATTGGTAGCGATACCGGCGCACTGGTCTTTGGTCGTTGGCTCGGACAAAAGCCAGTGTCGAAGCGTTGGTCGCCGAACAAGACTCGTGAAGGTCTTATTGGTGGGGTAGTGACCACCTGGATTATCGGGGCGATTGTTGTGCCACGCATTTCACCCTGGACGACCGTGCACGGCCTGGAAGTGGCAGTTGCACTTTCGGCAATGGTGCCACTCGGTGACCTGTTTGAATCCATGGTGAAGCGCACACTGGGCGTCAAGGACCTCGGACGGATCCTTCCCGGCATGGGCGGCATTCTTGACCGTGTCGACGGGCTGCTCTTCGCTCTGCCCACCATGTACTACATGGCCCACTTACTCAAACTGAGCTAATCGTGACGCGACAGCGCTCCAGCGTTGCGGTACTTGGTGCCACCGGCTCAATTGGCACGCAAACCCTCGAGGTGATCCGTCGAGAGCCCGAGAGGTTCACGATTGTTGCTCTGTCTGGTGGCTCACGCCTCCGTGAACTAAGTGCGATGGCTGGGGAATTTGGCGTCAAGCACGTTGGCGTTCGCACGGAAGAAGATCGAGAAACGCTTCGCTCAATGGTCTCTAAGGACACCGAGATTGTTGTGGGGAGTGAAGGGCTAGAACTACTTGCTCAGAGTGCGGACATTGTGGTGAACGCAGTTGTTGGCTTTGCTGGACTGCCCGTGACCCTTAGCGCACTGAAAGCCGGCAAGCGGCTGGCGCTCGCTAACAAAGAGTCCTTCATTGCGGCCGCACCACTGGTGGCGAGCGTGCGCTCCACCCCTGGGGCCGAACTCGTTCCCATCGACTCCGAGCACTGTGCGATTCACCAGTGCCTGGCCAGTTCGCCCGGACTGCCTGGGTATCCCGACGTACGAAGGTTGCACATCACTGCCTCCGGCGGTCCCTTTCGCGGCTTCTCGAAGGCCCAGTTGCAAGCGGTCACGAAGGAGCAAGCCTTGCGCCACCCGACGTGGTCAATGGGTGCGAAGATCACGATTGACTCGTCTACGTTGATGAACAAGGGGCTCGAAGTGCTCGAAGCCTCCGGTCTCTTCGGTATTGAGGTTGACCGCATCAACGTTGTTGTGCACCCTCAGTCAATTGTGCACTCAATGGTTGAGTACGTCGACGGTTCGGTATTAGCCCAGTTGTCAGCGCCGGATATGCGTCTGCCCATCGCGTACTGCTTAGGACTTCCGGAGCGCCTCGATCACGCATGGGGTGCGCTTGATTTCACGACACGTCACCAGCTCACGTTTGAAGCACCAGATCGTGAAGCGTTTGGAGCTCTCGACCTTGCGTATGAAGCGGCTCGTCTCGGCGGTGGTGCACCAGCCACGTTGAGTGCCGCGAATGAAGTGGCCGTGGAAGCGTTTCTTGATGACCGCATTTCGTGGTCGCAAATTACGCCACTCGTTGCCTCGGTGCTTGAAACATACAAGGACATCACACTGACCAGTGTGGACGATGTGCTCGAAGTTGATCGTGCTGCTCGAGAGCGTGCGCACGATACGCTACGAGTTCAATGAGTACTCGAGAGTCCCGTTCGCCAATTGAAGCACTCGTGGGTGTTGCGGCGTTGAGTGCTCTACTCACCTTCCTCGGGGGGTGGGCGCTACCCGTGGTTGTTGGGGCAATCGTTCTGATGGTGATGGGGCACGAGTTTGGTCACTTCATCACCGCGAAGAATTCCGGCATGCGGGTCACTGACTTTTTTGTCGGTTTTGGTCCGGTGGTCTGGTCCAAGACGATTGGCGAGACGCGTTACGGCGTGCGGGCGCTCCTACTTGGCGGGTACGTCAAGGTGCCAGGTATGTCCTGGGCAGAAGAAATTTCCGCTGACGAAGAGGCGCGCACCTACCGGTCCGCGTCGTACCCGAAGAAGGTGATCTTTGCGTCAGCGGGTTCGCTCATGCACGTCGTGATGGCCTTTGTCTTGGCCTGGGCTTCGCTTAGTTTTATTGGTCTGTCGTCTCCTTCGCACGTTGCCATTGGTGGCTTTACCAAGTGGGATGGCTATTCGCGCAACGCCGCACAACTCGCGGGACTTCACCGCGGTGATCAGATTCTCGCCGTCAACGGTCATCGAGTCACCTCTATTACGTCCCTCATTGCTTCAGTCCACGGTGATGCTGGGAGAACGCTCACTATTGAAGTGCTGCGTAACGGTAAGGACCTTGAGGTGCGCGCCACGCCAGTTGATGGCCGGACCCTCACGATTGGCGGTCAGCCTCTGGTGACGGGTGCGTCGTCGGTTGGCTACCTCGGCGTCGAACTTGAAGAGATGACCGTGAAGGATTCCGTGTGGTCGGCCATTCCAGGAGCGGCGGGGGTGGTTGGGGAGACCCTGAAGGCGGCAGTGGTTGGTATTGGTCACGTGTTTACGCCCCACGAGTTCGAGAGCCTGTTCCACCAGGTGGCCTCGCCGAGCGCCGCGACCAATCCGGTCAATCAAGAGACGCGCCCCGAGTCAATCGTGGGCGTGGTTCGACTGGCCGTTGAGAGTTCTCACTCGGGTGCCGCGTCACTACTGAGCATCCTGGTGGACGTCAACCTCTTTGTGGGCGTCCTCAATATGTTGCCGATGTTGCCACTTGATGGCGGGTATGTCGCTATTGCCACCTACGAGCGCCTGCGCAGTCGCCGGGGAGAGCGGTACCGAGCGGACGTGAATAGGCTTGCTCCCGTGGTCTACGCCTTCGTGGCGTTACTAGGTGTCCTGTTTTTGTGCACGCTCTATCTAGATATTGCACACCCGGTGGCCAATCCCTTCTAAAACTCGTCACTAGTTGTGGCGGACACGGCAGAATAGAGGAGTGGATGTAACTGCCAACCCCCTTTCGCCCCGTCGAGCTACCCGCCAGATTTCTGTCGGCAACGTCAAGGTGGGTGGTGACGCACCAATTTCCGTGCAGTCAATGACCACCACCAAGACCGCTGACGTTGAAGGAACCTTGCAGCAGATCTACGAACTCGCCGCTGCCGGCGCCGACATCGTGCGCTGCACGTGTAATGAACAGGCCGCTGCTGAGGGGTTAGCTCAAATCGTTCCTCGTTCTCCCGTGCCGATTGTGGCGGACATCCACTTCCACGTCGAAATGGCGCTCGCGGCCCTCGAGGCTGGCGTCCATGGACTGCGACTGAATCCAGGCAATCTCCGTAAGCCCGAAGAGATCAAGTTGGTAGCCCGTGAGGCCAAGGACCGCGGGGTCCCAATTCGCATTGGCGTCAACGCCGGATCGCTGCACCCTGACATCTACGAACGTTTTGGCGGAGCGACACCCGAAGCGCTCGTCGAAAGTGCACGACAGGAACTGGCGTACTTCCAAGAAGTGGACTTTGATGACGTCAAGATTTCGGTAAAGGCCTCATCGGTGCCGCTCATGATTGCCGCGTACCGACTGGCGTCAGAGACGTTTGACTACCCACTGCACCTTGGTGTGACTGAAGCAGGCCCGCTTCCCGGTGGTCTCCTTAAGGGAACCGCTGGTATCGCGACGCTGCTGTCTGAAGGCATTGGCGACACCCTGCGGTACTCACTGACGGCCGACCCGGTGGAAGAAGCACGCGCTGGGCGTCAACTTCTTGAAGCGCTGGGGCTTCGTGAACGTAAGGGCCTCGACCTCATTGCATGCCCCTCGTGTGGACGGTCCGAAGTAGACGTCATCAAAATCGCGAATGAAGCTCAATCTGCGCTCGGCGAGCTGAACATCCCGATTCAGGTGGCCGTTATGGGTTGTGTCGTGAACGGACCGGGTGAGGCTCGTCACGCGGACCTCGGTATCGCGGCTGGTAAGAAGCGCGGTCACCTCTTCATTCAGGGCCAGATTGTTCGTGTTGTGCCCGAGTCAGAGATGGTCGAGGCACTCGTCGAAGAAGCGAAGAAGATCGCGGCCGAAGGTATCGAGGCTCGTCTCGCTGCTCGTGACGTGAGTGCCGAAAAGGAAGCCGAAGCCGACCGCGAAGCCCTGCTCGACAGCAAGGGTGCCGACGCGAACAACGCCACACAAAAGATTCAGAACATTCGTCGCCGCACCGAGCAGTAGCGCTTCGCTAGGCTGGCTCAACGATTTAAAGGAGCATTGTGGCATCGCAGAGCGTACTCACACCCCAGGGCGACGACTTCCCAAAGTGGTATCAAGACGTCGTCGCTAAGGCGGAAATGGCTGACAACGGCCCCGTTCGAGGAACGATGGTCATTCGCCCCTACGGTTACTCCATCTGGGAGCGCATTCAGGCGGAAATCGACGTCCGTATCAAGGAAGCCGGGGCGCAGAACGCGTACTTTCCACTGTTCATCCCCGAAAGCTACCTGTCCAAGGAAGCTGAGCACGTGGAGGGCTTCAGTCCTGAGTTGGCAGTCGTTACCCACGCTGGTGGCGAAGAATTAGCGGAGCCGGTGGTTGTTCGTCCTACCTCCGAAACCGTGATTGGCGAGTTCATGGCCAAGTGGGTGCAGAGCTACCGCGATCTACCGCTGCTGCTCAACCAGTGGGCCAACGTCGTGCGTTGGGAACTTCGCCCACGTCTCTTCCTGCGTTCATCGGAGTTTCTCTGGCAGGAGGGTCACACCGCACACGCGTCCTACGACGACGCTGCGGCGTACGCACTAAAGATCCACACGGAGGTCTACAACGACTTCCTCGAAAAGGTCTTGGCCGTTCCAACCTTCCTGGGAATCAAGCCTCCCAGCGAACGTTTCGCCGGGGCAATCAACACCATGACCTGTGAAGGCATGATGCGCGACGGCAAAGCTCTCCAAATGGCGACGAGCCACGAACTCGGTCAGAACTTTGCCAAGGCGTTCGAAATTACGTACCAGAGTGAAGCGGGCCAAGCTGAACACTGCTGGACCACATCGTGGGGCGCTTCAACGCGCCTCGTGGGCGGCCTGATTATGGCGCACGGCGACGACAATGGTCTCATCGTGCCACCGCGTCTAGCCCCAACCCAAGTCGTCATCATTGCCGTTCGTGACGAAGAGGTCGTTAATCTTGCGTGTGACACTCTGGCGGCGTCGCTCAAGGCGGCTGGCGTTCGCGTGACCGTTGACCGTGGTCGAGGCAGTTTTGGACGTCGTCTCACAGACTGGGAGATTAAGGGTGTGCCCGTCCGTCTCGAAGTTGGACCTCGTGACCTCGCTGAAGGCCACGTGACGGCGGTGCGCCGAGACACGGGGGAGAAGCTCACTCTTGGTGTCACTGAAGCGGCCGACAAGATTGCACAGGTGCTCGCGGGGATGCACGACGAAATGTTCAGCGCCGCGAAGAGCTTCCGTGACGCCAACACGCACGACGTGTCGTCGATTGAAGAGGCCATTGAGGCGTCCCAAGGCGGATTTGCCCGCTTGGCGTGGGACGAGATTGGCGCCGAGGGGGAGAAAACCCTGAAGGGCGAGGCAATTACGGTCCGCTGCCTGCAGCGCGCCGACGGGTCCATTCCAGTGACCGAGACCGAAGAGGGGCTCACGGCCATCGTGGCCAAGTCGTACTAGGGCTAAATACCCGCTGTTTGAGGCAGTTTGCGGGCCCATGATTTCCTATTGTTTCATGGGCTCGCGACTGCTACACTAGATATCCACAGTCCGCATCGGACGTTTGGACTCGTTTAAGCGCGGGCCTCGGGCTCGCGCTTTTTTATTGTCCAAACGTCCTTTCGACACAGAGAGAGGAGCAGATGCCCATGGATTTGGAGACACCACTGCGCTCACTCCTATCTCCCTTAGGACTTGATCTCTACGACTTGGAAATGGTCAAAGGAACCCTCAACGTCATTGTTAGCAAGGACGGCGGCGTTGACCTCGAGTCATTAACAAAGGCGAATCGCACTATTTCTGAGTGGCTGGACGCCCACGACCCGATTGCCGGTCGTTACACGCTGGACGTGTCGAGCCCGGGACTTGAGCGCAAACTTCGTACTGCCGCGCACTTCGCCACAACGGTCGGCGAAGTAGTGACGTTGCGCGAAATTCGTTCGGGCGAACCCACGCGCCGTTTGGAAGGCACCGTCATTTCGGCGGACGCGAAGACGGTCACGCTCAAGGACGCTGAACACGGTGAAGTGACGGTCAACATCGCTGATGTTGAACGAGCACGCACGGTGTTTAAGTGGGGAGCTGAGGCCAAGCCCACTCCATCACGCGGTACAAAGACTTCTACTACGGGTAAGAAAGGTTAACCATGGCAAACTTTGAATTTCTCGAAGCTCTAGGCCAGATCGCTCGCGATCAGAACATTGACGAGGGGGAGTTGCTCGTCGCGCTCGCCAACGCCTTGTTGGCTGCCTACAAGCGCCGTCCCGACTCGGCGGAGGACGCTGAAGTTGAGATCAACCCAGAGTCTGGTGAGATCAAGGTGTGGGGCCTCGAGCTCGACCTCGAAGGAAACGTTACGCGCGAGTGGGACGCCACGCCCGAAGACTTCGGTCGTATCGCCGCACAGACCGCCAAGCAGGTCCTCATGCAGCTCATCCGCGACATCCAGCGTCGTCAGATGTACGAAGAGTTCGCGAACCGTGAAGGCGACATTGTTTCGGGTACGGTCCAGCAGACCGACAACCGTTACACCTTGCTCGACCTCGGCCGCATTGAAGCCCTGTTGCCTCAGGCGGAGCAGATTGCCTTTGAGCGTCACGAACACGGTGCTCGCGTCAAGGTCTACATCGTCGAAGTGCGCAAGACCAACAAGGGCCCACAGATTGTTGTGAGCCGTACACACCCTGCGCTCGTGGCGAAGTTGTTCGAGATTGAAGTGCCAGAGATTGCCAACGGCATCGTGGAAATCAAGGCTATTGCTCGTGAACCCGGCCATCGTTCGAAGATTGCGGTTGCCTCCAACGACCAGATGATCGACCCAGTTGGTGCCTGCGTGGGTGCTCGCGGTAGTCGCGTGCGCAACATTACGAACGAACTGCGTTCGGAGCGCATTGACGTTGTTCCCTACAGCGAAGACCCAATTGAGTTCATTCAGTCCGCTCTCGCCCCCGCGCGTGTTCGCGAAGTGCAGCTCAACGAAGAAGAGGGAATTGCGACCGTGATTGTTCACGACCAGCAGCTCTCGTTGGCTATTGGTAAGGAAGGTCAGAACGCTCGTTTGGCTGCTCGTCTTACCGGATGGCGCATCGACATTCGCTCGGAGAACGAAGGCGAAGAAGACGAAGTCCTCGAAGAAGTTTGGACGGACGGCGACGAAGTTGTTGAAGAGATTGTCGCTGTTGCTACCGACGAGGACGGCAACGTCGAGGTAATCGTCGACGCCGAGGGCAACGAGGAAGAAACGCTGCTCATTGAGGCAGTGGAGGACGAGGCATAGCCCCGCTACGAACCTGCGTCGTGTGCCGATTAAAGCGCACTGACGCAGAGATGGTTCGTGTGGGGCGCACCCCGAACGGCTCGTGGTACCTCGGAAGAGGAACTGGGCGAGGCGTGTGGTGGTGTGCCAACGCAAGTTGTGAAGGAGTAGTGCAGATGGGACAAGTGGCGAAAGCGCTGAGGTCGGGTGTGACGCCCGACCAGTTCAAGTCCCTGCAAGAACTCCTGAGCAGCGAAGTGACAGAAAAAGCAGTTGTTGTGAAAAATTAAGAATCCGCACTCACGCGTTGTGAGTGCACAAAGCAAGGAATCGTTTTGGCGCAGAAGAAGATCCGAGTTCACGAGCTCTCCAAAGAGCTCGGTCTGACGAGCAAAGAGTTACTCGAGCTCGCTCAAAAACTAGGTATCGGTGCATCCAGCCCCTCGGCCTCCATTGAGGACGCCCAGGCGGACCGTATTCGTCGTCGTGCGGACGCCGACGGACTCCGTCGTGAAGTTCAGCCTGAAGAGCCGAAGAAGGCGAAGGCAACGAAGGCCACCAAGGCCGCTTCTGAGGAAGCCGAGCCCGCCGCCGATGGCGCCGCACCAGTGCGCGCCAGTCGCGTTGCAAAGGCGAAGGCTCCTGAAGCCGAAGCAGCCGCTGTGGCACCAGAGGTAGCCACTGAGGCACCTCGCGAAACTCCTTCCGAGAGCGACGCCGAGGGTCCACGCGTTGTTCGCAGTCGTGCGGCAGCTCCTAAGCCAGTCGCTCCTCGCACTGTTTCACCCGACGGCCCAAAGACACTGCGCCCAACGCCACGTCCCCAAGCGCCAGAGTCAAGTGACGGATCAACCCCGCCACCATCAGCACCGCAGCGTCCGCTCAGTCCGAGTGGTCGCCCCATTCCGCCACCCCCTGGTCGTCCGCTCAGCCCGAGTGGTCGTCCCATTCCGCCACCCCCCGGTGCGGGCCGTCCCATGCCCAGCACGACTGGCCGTCCCGGCGCCCCAGGTGGCGCACGTACGGGTGGACCAAGCGGTCCTCGTACCGGTGGTCCACGTCCCGGCGCTCCAGGAGCCCGTCCCGGCTTCGCCCCACGTCCCGGCGCACCTTCTGCAGGTGGCGCACCCGGTGGTGCTCCAAACCGACCAGGTGCTCCAAACCGTGGTACTGGTGGACCTCGCGGTTCACAGCGAAAGAAGACGAGCCGGCGCCGTCGCAATGTCGAAGAGCTCGAGCCAAGTCAGATGACAACCTGGGCGCCGAGCAATGCTCCGGTGCCAGAGGGCGAGATCATCATCGAGCGTGGTTGCACCGCCAAGGACGTTGGTCCAAAGCTCAATCGCTCCGCTGCTGACATCATTCGTTTCTTGTTCCTGCAGGGCGAAATTGTTACTGCGGTCCAGAGCCTTACTGACGACATGATCGAGCTCTACGCCGCTGAAGTTGGCGCGACTGTTCGACTCGTTGACCCGGGTGAACAGCAAGAAGCTGCACTGTTGGCCAAGTTCTTTGAACAAGACGAAGACGATGTCGATATCGCCGCCGAGCCACGTCCACCAGTTGTCACTGTGATGGGTCACGTTGACCACGGTAAGACGATGCTCCTCGACAAGATTCGTAAGACCAACGTTGTTGCCGGCGAAGCCGGTGGCATCACCCAGCACATTGGTGCCTACCGCGTTGAGTGGAAGGGCAAGGCCATTGCGTTCTTGGACACCCCTGGTCACGAAGCCTTCACCGCTATGCGTGCCCGTGGTGCGAACGTCACTGACGTCATCATTCTCGTAGTGGCTGGTGACGACGGTGTTATGCCACAGACGATTGAAGCCATCAACCACGCCAAGCTGGCAGACGTTCCGGTCATTGTGGCCGTGAACAAGATGGACAAGCCTGACGCTAACCCCGACCGCGTTCTCCAGCAGCTTTCCGAGCACGGTCTCGTGCCCGAAAAGTGGGGTGGCGACACGATCACTGTTGAGATCTCCGCACTGCAGGGCCTCGGCATTGATGAGTTGCTCGAACAGGTGCTGCTCGTGGCCGAACTCGAAGAACTCGAGGCTCGTCCCACCGGTCGTGCTGTTGGTGCTGTACTTGAAGCCAACCTCGAAGCTGGTCGTGGACCAGTTGCAACCGTCATGGTCCAAAAGGGCCTCCTTCAGGTCGGTGACCCGGTGGTTGCCGGTGCCGCCTACGGTAAGGTCAAGGCTCTCATCAACGACCAGGGCAAGAACGTGAAGTCGGCCGGTCCGTCAACACCAGTACAGATTCTCGGATTCTCCGAGCCTCCGTTTGCTGGTGACGAGATGCGTGTGGCGCACGACTTGACCCACGCTCGCTCACTGGCCGAAGCTCGTGCTCAGCGTGTTCGCATGATTGGTCACCAGCCCGCCGCCTCTAGCAGTGGTGCTCGACTCGAAGACCTCTTCGAACAGATTCAGCGTGGCGAAACAGCAACGCTGAACATAGTTCTGAAGGCTGACGTTCAGGGTTCGCTCGAAGCCTGTACTGAGTCACTCAAGAAGCTCGAACGCGAAGACGTGAAGCTCGTGATTGTGCACCGTGGTGTTGGTGGAATTACTGAGAACGACGTTCAGCTGGCTCAGGCCTCGAACGCCACCATCATTGGTTTCAATGTTCGTCCGGACAAGCGCAGTCGTGAGATGGCCGACGCCGAGAAGGTAGAAGTACGCACGTACGAAATCATCTACAAGTTGATCGAAGAGATTCAGGCCGCCATGTTGGGTCTGTTGTCACCGGTCTACGAAGAAGTCATCACCGGAGAAGCCGAAGTGCGCGAAGTGTTCCGCGTGCCCAAGATTGGTGCAATCGCTGGTTGCTTCGTTCGAGACGGTGTGATTACTCGTGGTTCTAAGGTTCGCTTCCTTCGTGAAGGAACGATCATTTGGAAGGGCTCGATTACGTCCCTTCGTCGCTTTAAGGATGACGCTCGTGAAGTTCAGTCTGGCTTTGAGTGCGGTATTGGGCTCTCTGACTACCAGGACCTCAAGCCCGGCGACATCATTGAAACGTTCGAAGAGCGTGAAATTCCGCGAACGGCCTAACCATGGCTCATTCCTCGTCGTCGAACAAACACCCGTACCCGCGTTCTGCTCGCGTTAACAAGATTCTGACGGAGATTATTTCTGAAGAATTGATGCGCATGGCTGACGTTGATGACCGCCTCGGTCTCTTGACGGTGACGGGTGTTTCGACGACGGAGGACGTACGTCAAGCAGTGGTGTTCTTTGACTCACTTGACTACGAGGCTCGTGAGGCGCTGGAGGACCGTCGTGCGCAACTCCAAGCTGCCGTAAACGCTCAGACGCGTATGAAGCGTACGCCGAAGTTACAGTTCATGGTCGACCCCGCAATTGCGAGTGGTATGGCCGTGGAAGAGATCCTTCGCCGTAAGTCACATGAAGAATCAGCCGACGAAGAATAACGGCCTCTTACTGATTGACAAACCGTCAGGTCTGACGAGTCATGACGTTGTTGCTCGGGTGCGTCGCATCCTCAATGAGAAGAAAGTCGGCCACGCTGGGACGCTCGATCCACTAGCGACCGGACTTCTTGTGCTGGGCGTTGGTCCATCCACTCGTCTGTTGCGCTTCGCGACTGCTGAAACGAAGCGCTACACCGGCACCGTGCAGTTCGGCAGTGCCACCGACTCACTCGACTCCGATGGGGTGGTACTCGCCACCAAGCCAGTACCGCCACTGAGCGAAGACCAGATCAACACGGCAGCTGGAACCATGCTCGGAACGCAGATGCAGATTCCTCCAATGGTCTCGGCCATCAAAGTCGACGGTCAGCGACTGCACGAACTCGCTCGACAAGGCATTGAAATTGAGCGCGAGCCTCGAGAAGTAACAATCGAGTCGTTCACGCTGAGCGCGACGGACGATCCGACGAAGTGGGACTTTGACGTTCGCTGCTCTGTCGGGACGTACGTTCGAGTACTACTCAGTGACTTTGCTGAGTCCCTCGACACGCTCGGCCACCTGACTGCGTTGCGCCGCGAAAGTAGCGGCATGCATCAGGTCAGTGAGGCCGTGACCTTGACGCAACTCGAAGAAATGGCTGCTGAAGGTAGCAGCGCCCTGCACCCACCACGGTCGTTCGTCAGTGGCCTCGAGACCCTGACGATTGACGATGAGACGGTAAGACGAATACGGATGGGCCAGCGCGTACCGCTTGATGTATCCAAGGAGCACGCTGAAGTGGCCGTGGTCGACGCCGCAGGCGATTTGGTAGGCGTTGTTCGACCCCGCGGTGCTGCGTGGCAGCCGGAACTCATCCTCCCGACTGTAGATTGAACTAGTGATTATTTGGCGCGACGGCGACGTGAAGACCCCCGAGGTCGTGCCCAGTGTGGCCACCATTGGCGTCTTTGATGGTGTGCACCGTGGCCACCAATTTGTTATCGAGAGTGTTGTGCAGCGTGCCCTGGAAACTGGTCAGCGCAGTGTGGTCTTGACGTTTGATCCCCACCCGGTGTCGGTGCTCAACCCTGACGCCACACCAGCGGCGATTGCGACCGTGGGTCAGCGCCTCGAGTGGTTTGACGCCCTAGGGGTTGACCTGGTTCGGGTAATTAAGTTCAACGAGCAGACTGCTCTCGAGTCGGCAACGGCGTTCACCGAGCGAGTGTTGCTCGCCGACCTGGGCGTCAGTGAAGTGCTCGTGGGTGAGGACTTTCACTTTGGCCACGACCGTGAGGGGTCGGTTGCGTTCATTGGCACCACAGAGTGGTCGTCGCCACTCAGCGCTCAGGGACTCGCCATTGCGGGTGAAGCCGTTCGTTGGAGTTCAACACACGTTCGAGAAGCAGTGCGAGCCGGTGACCTCGTGCTGGCGAACGAAATATTGGGACGGCCCTTTACGCTTCGTGGCGTCGTCAAACACGGTGACGCGCGCGGACGCGATCTCGGCTATCCAACGGCCAATCTGGGCTGCATACCGAGACAACTCATTCCCGGCATTGGCATTTACGCCGGTGCGGTCAAGTTGGCGTCGGGGGAGTGGTGGCCCGGAGCAATCTCCATTGGCACCCGTCCCCAGTTCTACGACGATGGGGCGGTGCTGGTGGAAGTGCATATTCCCGGATTTAAGGGTGATTTGTACGACGACGAGCTCGATGTCGCATTTTTAGGTCATTTACGAGGGGAAATGAAGTTCCCCGACGTGAACGCCCTGATTGCTCAGATCGAGCTCGATACCCAGTCCAGCCTTAGTATTTTCAGGAATTTCACCCCAGAGGCCTTCAAACTGCTAGGCTAGGACCTCGGTCAGCGACGCTGATCGTGTGGGTCGTCCAGTTGGCGGCTCGCAACGGGACATCCGACTCATAAGGCAAAGAACGTTATGGCTGAGAAGCAGCAGATCATCAAGGACTACCAGGCTCACGCAACGGACACGGGTTCACCCGAAGTCCAGATCGCGATTCTGACTGACCGGATCTCACACCTCACCGAGCACCTCAAGGTACACAAGGGTGATCACCACACCCGTCGTGGCCTCATGAAGCTCATCGGCCAGCGTCGCCGTCTGCTCGACTACGTGCAACGTGGCGATGTAGAGCGCTACCGCACCTTGATCGGTCGTCTCGGAATTCGTCGCTAGCCGACCGTGCACGTCGACGCCGTCGACGTGTTCAACACATCCGAGGCCTCGGAAGCCAGTGGAGGACAGTCGCCCAAGTGGCGAAGGTTGCCCACTGGGATCCGGGCGGAGTGTTGCTAACTAAATAGGAGCAATTCCATGACTGACGCAATCCGCGTAAGTAGCCCACTCACAGGCACCGACAAAACTCTAAGTTTTGAGGCCGGTCACATCGCCCAACTTGCTGATGGAGCCGTAATGGCTCGCATTGGCGACACTATGTTGCTCGCGACTGTTGCCGCCGCACGCAGTGTTCGTGAAGGCACTGACTTTTTCCCACTCACCGTTGACATTGAAGAGCGTGCCTACGCCGCCGGAAAGATTCCCGGTGCGTACTTCCGCCGTGAAGGCAAGATTTCCGACCAGGCAATCCTCATCTGCCGTCTGATCGACCGCCCACTGCGTCCTTCATTCCCGAAGGGCTTCCGCAACGAAGTGCAGATCGTCGGCACCGTCTTCAGCGCTGACCAGGAAAACCCACATGACATCCTGGCTATCAATGCTGCCTCGGCCGCACTGATGATTTCTGGTATTCCGTTCGAAGGCCCCATTGGTGCTGTTCGTATGGCGTACACCACCGACGGTGAATGGGTGGCTCACCCCACCTACGCCGAAGGTGACGCCGCTACGTTCGAACTCGTTGTTGCCGGTCGTGCACTGACCGACTCAGTTGAGTCAGACATCGCCATCATGATGGTGGAGGCCGGTGGTACCGAAGGTTCATTCGAGAAGTACGCCGACGGAGCGCCAAAGGTCTCTGAAGAAGTTTTGGCCGCTGGTCTTGAAGCCTCCAAGCTGTGGATCCGTGAAGCAGTAAACCTCCAGCGTGAACTCGTGAAGGAATACGTTGCTAAGCACGGCGAAATCAAGCCAATGCCGTACACCACATCATCTGACTACCAGGACGACGTTCTGGCCCGCGTGAGCGAAGTTGGTCTTTCGGGTCTTACCGAAGCCAACAAGATCACGACGAAGACTGCTCGTAACGAGGCACTGGACGCCGAGACCGCAGCAATCATCGAGAAGCTGAGCGACGAGTTCGAAGGTCGCACCAGCGAAATCAAGGCAGCCGTTAAGTCGCTGACCAAGAAGATTGTTCGCCAGCGCATTGTTGAAGATGGTGTTCGCATCGACGGCCGCTCAATCACCGACATTCGTCCGTTGTCAGCAGCGGTTGACCTCTTCCCAATGACGCACGGTTCAGCCCTGTTTCAGCGTGGGGAGACCCAGGTCATCAACGTGACCACGCTGGGCATGCCACGCATGAAGCAGCAGCTCGACTCGATTACTCCTGACACCGAGCGTCGCTACATGCACCACTACAACTTCCCTCCATTCTCAGTGGGTGAGACGGGTCGCGTGGGCGCACCAAAGCGTCGTGAAGTTGGTCACGGCATGCTCGCAGAGCGTGCCCTCGTGCCAGTTCTTCCTTCTGAGGAAGACTTCGCCTACACGCTGCGTGTTGTTTCAGACGTCATGCAGTCAAACGGCTCAACCTCAATGGGTTCCGTCTGTGGTTCGACGCTGTCACTGATGGCCGCTGGTGTACCAATTAAGGCCCCCGTGGCCGGTATCGCCATGGGTCTCGTGTACGAAGAAGGCAAGTACGTAACGCTGACTGACATCCTTGGTGCCGAAGACGCATTCGGTGACATGGACTTTAAGGTTGCCGGTACAGCAGACGCCGTGACGGCACTGCAGCTCGACACGAAGATTGATGGTCTTCCAGCTGACGTTCTTTCGAACGCGCTGCTCCAGGCCAAGCAGGCTCGTCTGGCAATCCTCGACGTGTTGACCGCAGCAATTCCTGAGCCTCGCCAGGAAGTCGCAGCCGTTGCGCCGAAGATTGTTTCTCTCGAAATCCCAATCGACAAGATCGGTGAGGTCATTGGACCAAAGGGTAAAGTCATCAACACCCTGCAGCAGGAGACTGGTGCAGAGATCACTGTTGACGACGACGGCGTTGTCGGAACGGTCACCATTGGTGCTGTTGACGGCCGTGCCGTAGAAGAAGCCCGCCGACGCATCTCACTGATTCTCGACCCACCAGTTGCGGAAGTAGGCGCAACCTACCAGGGTCGCGTTGTGAACATCGCTAAGTTCGGTGCCTTCATCAGCATCATGCCTGGCCGTGACGGACTGCTGCACATCTCCAAAATGTCGCCGCTCAACGACGGCAAGCGCATTGGTCAGGTTGAAGACGTTGTCGAACTTGGTCAGACGCTCGAAGTCAAGGTTGACGACATCGACCCACAGGGCAAGGTTTCCTTGTCGCTCGCGGGCGAGTACGCCAACGTTGCAACGTCAGACGAGCCACGCGCTCCTCGTGAAGACCGCGGACCACGTGAACCACGTGAGCCTCGTGCCCCACGCGAAGAGCGTCCAGCAACGAAGAGCTCATTTGAGGCTTCCTTCGAGGCTGAACTGGCCGACGAAATTGGCGACTTGGGTCCTGGTGGCCCCTCCTTCGGTGACGGAGATGGTGGACGTCGCAGCCCACGACCACGCCGCCGCTAAGGCATCGTCGTACGTGAACTAGAGATCGAAGCGGTATTTTCCGAATGTCGCTGATCTCACTGAAAGACACCGCTAGGTGGTTTGTCGCAACAAGCACTCGTCGTGCTGTTGGGACGATCATCCTGGCGGTGTTTTTTGCTAACGCGCTCTATCTGTTGGGGTTTTCCAACTATGACGCCATTGGTTGGACGTCGAATCTCGTCACTACGACGTGCCATTCATTCTGTTGGAATCCAGCCATTGACCCGAATACGGGGTGGCTCAGTACTGACCTAGGCCACCGTGCGGCGCTCGACTTACTTCACGGGCACTGGCCGTGGTGGAATCAGTATGAAGGACTTGGTTCGCCGCTAGCGGGGGAGATGCAGTCAGCTGCGTTATTTCCTTTTGTTCTTCTGCTCGCGTTTTCCAACGGCCTCCTCTACATGCACGTGGCGCTGGAGTTGGTGGCTGGTCTCGCAACGTATTTCTGGATCCGCCGTTTAGGTGTTTCACATGTTGCCGCTACGACGGCCGGCGTACTGTTTGCTCTCAATGCCACGTACGCGTGGGTCGGCAATGCCACACTCAACCCCATTGCCTTTCTGCCCCTTGGTCTCTGGGGTATTGAGTGGATCGTAACGAATGCACCACTGCGTCGTCACGTGTGGTGGTTGTTGGCGATGGCAGTTGCGTTGTCGCTCTACGCCGGATTTCCTGAAGTGGCACTGTTTGACACGTTGTTCATGACGCTCTACGCAATCGTGCGACTTAACGCAGTAACCGTCGGGTCGCGGTTGCGGTATCTCCGCTCGCTCGGCTACGGCGTCGCCAGTGGCGTGGCGCTCGCGGCTCCACTGCTTGTTGCCTTTAAGGGCTTTAGTGCCGAAGCGCTGGTGGGGATGCACGGTACTGGTCGTTCGGCCACCATTGGACTGCCAATGCACGCGCTACCCATGTTCTTCTCGCCAATGTCCTTTGGTCCGTTTTTCCAGGTCCCCGTTGCCACACCAATGTGGAGTTTTATCGGTGGTTTCTTCGGCGTGTCGATGTTCCTCCTGGCGCTCTACGGTTGCTTTGGCGAAACACTTCGCGGACTTCGCCGAGCGTTGGCTGGCTACATCGTTCTGGCCTTCCCGGCCATTATGGGCATTACTCCTGTACGCCGTCTGTGGAACCTGCTGCCCTTTGTCTCGCAGTCACTGCTGGACCGGTACATCATGCCCAGCGTGGAGCTTGCCTTCATTGTGTTGGCGGTCCTTGCTCTTGATGACATGCGGTCCACTTTCAACCGAAAGCGGGCCTTTTGGGTAACCCTCACGACTGCTGCACTGGTTATTGCGACCACTGTTGAAGCGGCCTTGACCCGCAACTACGCGCCCCTGACCAAGACATCCATCAACGAAGAGATCATGGGACGATCTTTGCCGTTTGTCATTCTCCTTCTCGTGGCGCTCATCTTTTGGCGGGCACCAAAGAAGCTGACGGGACTCCTCACGGGCGTCATGGTGGCGGAGATGATGTTCTATTTCATGCTGCCCACGTACTTCGCTCCAGCCTCAATAGCCACGGACAACGCACCAATTCACTTCTTGCAGCAGCACTTAGGTCTGGACCGGTTCTATACGCTTGGACCTATCGCTCCTAACTGGGGAAGTTACTACGGGATTTCGGAGCTCAACGAGGTTGACCTGCCATTCCCGACTCAGTTCGCCAACGAAATTAAGACGAAACTTGCACCAGGTGAACAACAGTCGGTGAATCAGTTCTTCGTGGAAAGCGGCGTTTCGAATATCACCTTCTTCGAGCATGCCCTCGCTAAGAACTTGGCAGAGTACGAACTTCTTTCGGTGAAGTACATGGTCGTCAGTTCAGGCTTGGTCATGACACCCGACCTCGCAGCTCTTCACCTACCACGGGTTTTCAGTGACGCAAACGTCTCGATCTACCAACTTCCCGCAACTACTCCGTTCTTCTCAACGTGGAGTCATCACTGCACGGTGACGGCGTTGTCGTACTCGGCAGTGAAGGTGAACTGTCCGGCCGCGACTGTTCTGACTCGTGATGAACTGGACCTCAAGGGATGGACGGCGACAGTGAACGGACGGAAGGTTCCTATCGTGGGGACGCCACTGCTTGAAACCATTCACGTTCCGGCTGGTGCTTCGACAGTGACGTTTCACTACCTGCCAAAGCATGAGGAACTCGCGACCGGCGTTGCCCTTCTCGCCCTCCTGTTGATCATGGGCCTAGGT
>Ga0164297_10000439_pt1 | contig 51015 bp, 45 predicted proteins | sample GEODES058metaG_FD_113539 | JGI IMG/M metagenome (GOLD analysis project Ga0164297, IMG submission 113539) | Dystrophic lake water microbial communities from Trout Bog Lake, Wisconsin, USA - GEODES058 metaG | ecosystem: Environmental > Aquatic > Freshwater > Lake | place: USA: Trout Bog Lake... | reverse complement strand
ATCTTCACAAGCTAATAAATTAGCAGAAAACGAAGGTGTACAGGTTAAGATGTATTCTATCATTTACACCGCTATCGATGAGATAAGGAGTGCAATGGAAGGTATGCTTGAGCCTAAGGTTGAGGAAAAAGAAGTCGCAACTGTAGAAGTTAGAGAGGTTTATAAATTTGACAAAGCCACTGTTGCAGGTTGTTATGTTCAGGAAGGAAAGATCAAGCGAGATCATAAAATTCGTGTTTTCCGTGATGGCATACTTGTATATCCTCGTCAAGAAGGCGGTTTTGCTGAGCTGGGTAGCTTGAAGCGTTTTAAAGATGACATGAAGGAAGTTAACAATGGCTATGAGTGCGGATTGACCGTTAAGGGATTCAGCGACTTGAATGTAGGTGATAGTGTAATTGCTTATGAAGAAGAAGAAGTGAAGCGTACTTTATAATAAATAGTTAGTATCAAAATCTAGCTATAAAAAAGGTTTAAACTTTATGTTTAAACCTTTTTTGTTTTACACATGTTTCTTCAATCGATTTACTGCTAATCTGTTTAATCTAAATTTTTACGCTATAAAAAAATGAGTAAAAGAAACTCATACTTCAACAAATACGCGCCATTTATTACACAGTTTAATCAATCATCATTAAATATTAGTCACGTTTAAAATTGTATTTAAGTAATTACTTTCTTTTGCCAAAGCGTGAATTTTTATTCTATTGTTTTTGTTTGAAATTTTAGAAGAAATGGGAAGTGGTTGACATACCCCACGGTCAATCATTCCCAATCTTCTTATATAATTCTAGTGATTAATGCTGTTAAGGTTGTTTAGTAAGAATTGGGCTAGGAATAATTTTAATGATTGAGAAGTTGGTTGTTTTAATACTTTGATTTCTAATTGACAGTTTTCTAAAATATTGTATCACACGGTGATACTAAAGTTGAAGTTTCATTTTTTTGAAATTTTTAAGGGTTATTAACTCAGGCCATTTCAATGGCCTGTTTCATTTTTTAAAATTGACACTTAGGTTTATAAACATCATTTAATACTACTTTTTTTATGGAAGTTAACTTTCCAAATGAAATTTTCACAAAGAAGCTATAAATTATTTGAGTAAAAATTTAAGATTTAAAAGCATACTCTTTAAATCAATTCTAGATGTTTAGCTAAATCATTTCTTGCTTACCCCCCCATTTTAAAGGGGTTACTAACAATTTTTTTAGTTTTATCTTCGCATGTGTATTTATGTTCTGGTTTAAGATTTAATTGGGCAAAACATTTAGTGCTTGAAGTAATATGTTTCTAATATTCAGGAATTATGATTATTAATAACAATATTGCTATCAAAAATTCAAACATTTTTTTTAATTTTTAAGCACTAAAGTGTTGTATATTCGTCATAGTGCAACAAATTATATTCAATTAAAAAGATTTGTTTTTTTTAATCTATTACTTCGTATCCGAAAAATATCTCTAATACAAGGTATAATCTAAATTATATTATAACATACACATTTTATTTTAAAACTTATGGAAAGTTACAATGACAAACGTACAATTGCTGGAAATCCGAAAAACAGCAGGTTGCTAATCTTTGAAGATTCAGATGTATACACTGAATTAATTAAAAGGGCATTAATTGGCGAGTATTATATCAATACTTCCGATTCTGTAGACAATGGAGTGGAGATATGCTATGACTTTAAACCCGATGTGATTGTACTTGATATAAACCTTGCTGGAAAGGTAAGCGGGTTAGAGTTTTTGCAAACCATCAAGAAGGATATAAATCTTTCATACATACCTGTTTTGATTATATCGGCTATTTCCTCCAATGATATTATATCTGATGGACTCCAATATGGAGCCAACGATTACTTGGTAAAACCTTTTGAACTAAAGCACCTTCAGTTTAGGATTAAAAACTTACTGATGCTTTGTGAGAAAATAAAACAAAAATATCAGAACGAGATGTTGATTCCTTTAAAAACAAGCCCCGACAATAAACAATATATAATAGAGAAGCTAAATAAAATGACGGATGAAGCCATTGCTACAAAAGAAGAGCTGAAAATAACAGAGTTAGCAAAGGAATTAGGCGTTAGCCAAAGTAAGCTTGGGCGTATTATAAGAAGAGAATATGGTGTTACTACCAACAACTACCTAATGTTTAGAAAACTAGAAAAAGCAAAGTTGATGCTTACAACCAATAAGTGGTTACCCATTAAAGAAGTGGCAAGTGTGCTTGGTTTTAGTTCTGTCGCTTATTTTTCAAAATGTTTCAGGAAAAGATTTAATTGCACACCCACCGAAAAACAGAGGAAAGAAGGATACGCCACACCCCAGGTTTAACAAAGCATAACACTTGAAAATCTCTCTAATGAACTACGAAGAGGCTTACAAAGGACTACTTAACAAATATGAAAAAGCATCTAAGGAACTTGAAAGTATAAAGGATGCCTATTATACAGCAGATCAGATTGTAAAGCATTCTAACCGTGCGTTGGCTATCATCAATCTAGATAGAGAAATTATTTGGATGAATGAAAGAGCCGAAGATCAATTTGGCTTTTCGCTTGGCGAGGTTAAAGGCAAGAAAATATTCGAATTGTTGGTTGGCCCTAAATCCAACTTTAGCATGATTCCTCAAGTTTTGGAAAGTGTAAAAAATGGTTGTTCGGTCGAATCCACTTATTTAGTTTATAAAAAAGATAAAACTGAAATGTGGGTTCGTGTGCAAATGTCTCCCTTGTATAACAGAAAAAGTGAGATTGACAAGGTAGCCGTTCTTTCTCAAGATATCTCGCAAGAAAAAGAGATTATTCTTAAAGCAGAAGAAGGAGAAAAAAGACATCAACTCCTTCTGAAATACACACCCGATATTATTTACAATATAGACCTTCAAGGAAAATTATTAGAGATAAATGATGCTTGGACAAGAGTATTGGGTTACAGTAAAGAGGAAACATTGGCACAAGATGGCAATTACTTTTTTTTACCGGTTGATGTTGAAAAAGCTAAAGCTGCAAGGCAAACACTAATTGATGGCACGGCTTTGTCGTACAATATAGATGTGCGGGTCGTAGCAAAAAATGGAGAGATTGTTTGGCTGAATACCACAAGTTTTCCTATCTATTCTAAGACTCATGAAATAATTGGTTTCACGGGGGTATCAAAAAATATTACGACACAGAAGAGGAATCAAACCATCCACGAACTATTGTCTATCCATGTTAGTGATTTGGTTTGTATGCACGACAAAGACACCAATTATATTTATGTATCCCCATCCATTAAAGAGATAGCTGGCTATGAGCCGCAAGAGCTAGTTGGAAAAAGTTCTTTCGATTTTTATCACCCCGATGACATTGATAAGATATGGAAATATAGGGAGGCAAACATTAAGGGAGATGTTGAGGTAGGCGAGAGTGTGCAACTTCGGTTTAGAAAAAAGGATGGAACTAACACATGGTTGGAACTAACGGGAAAGATATTTGACGACAGCTTTACTGGTTCAATGGCCGCAGTGACAGTTGGTAAGGTAGTTAATAAAAAAAAGCAGGAAGAAGAAGCAATACTTGCTGCGCTAGAGGAAGAAAAGAAACTAAACCGCCTGAAAACAGGCTTCTTGCAGTTTGTATCGCACGAGTTCAAAACACCATTATCTATTATAAAAGCTTTGTGCGAAATGATAAAAGTGGGAACTGAAGATAACCAAATTGATGTGGAGCAACTAACAAAAGATGTGGATTGCATAAATACAGAAGTGGATGGATTATCAGAAATGATTGACGAAGTGCTTGTTTTGGAAGAACTGGAAAGTGGCAATTTAAATCTTCGCTTCAGGAGTCAATCAATCCAATCTATCATCACAGATATAAACGAGAGGCTATCTTTCAAAAACAAAAAAGAAATGAAAGCCTCAATCAGTGTAATCGGAACCCCTCAAAGCGTGCAGGGGGATAGAAAATACCTGGCTCTGATTTTTAGAAACCTGCTTTCAAATGCCTACAAATACTCGGAGGAGCGACCATCCCCTATTGTTTCCATCAACTTTTATGACAATCAATGTGTAGTATCTGTAAAAGATTTTGGTATAGGCATTCCGCAAGAAGAGTTGAAAAATCTTTTTGATAATTTCTACAGGGCAAGCAATGTTGGCAAGATAGAAGGCACCGGTCTTGGACTGAGCCTTGTAAAAAGGTTTGTAGAAATGCACGGCGGTACAATTGGTTGCATTAGTAAAGAAAACGAAGGAACTGAGATGGTAGTCAGTTTGCCCATTGTTGCTACAAATGAAGAATAGACCAAATAAAACTATTTATTTGACAAAAGAACATATTTTGAAAATAGTAAAAACATGATTGTTAAATGAATTTCGCAGCACATTGAGCCTTTTTTAACAATTCGATAAAATACTAGAGATGTAAATTGCACGTTCAACCTAACGATTGTTTTAAGTTAAAATTTAAAATAGACAACAAACCCCACAAATATGATGTTAGATACTTTAATTAATTCCATTTTCCTTTACGGCATTTACCCGTTATTGTTGGTATTGCTCTTGAAATTAATGGTGTTATTCGGTTACAAACCTTCAAAGCCCCAATATGCCTTTAAGAATTTATTTGCCTACTTTTTCAATTATAAATATTATGCCGTAAGGGATAAGGACATTGCAAATTGGCAAAAAATGAAACGCTTCAACAACCCACTTGCCATTGCTTTATACTGTTTGTTGGGTGTATGGGTTCTATCGGCAGCAGTGGTTTTAATTTTTTCGCATAAATAAACAAAGGGACAATAACAGCGAGAATATTTTAAATCATTACCCATCTCTTTTTTCTTTCAAAAAAGTTCGTTTAATCGCTCAAAACGGTTGTTTACTTGAGTTAATAAGACTTTACTGAACATTTGAGCAACGTTGCTCAAGTGTTCAGCAACATTGCTCAAGTGTTCAGCAACGTTGCTCAAGTGTTCAGCAACGTTGCCCAAGTGTTCAGCAACATTGCTCAAGTGTTCAGCAACATTGCTCAAGTGTTCAGCAACGTTGCCCAAGTGTTCAGCAACGTTGCCCAAGTGTTCAGCAACATTGCCCAAGTGTTCAGCAACGTTGCCCAAGTGTTCAGCAACATTGCTCAAGTGTTCAGCAAAGGGTATTTTGACTCCGGCAAACTGCGATAATCTAATTTAACTTATCATTCATAAATCAAAAAATTCCTTGAAGTGCAAAGCTTCAAAGGCTTTTTTATGTCAATTTTCAATTTTCATTTACCAATTTCCCCCTCCTTTTCCCCACTTTTGTTTCCTTTTTGCCAAAACATAATAAAATTTCTTATAAAATGACTATAAAGGGCTATAACATCTAAACCGTTTACTTCTACTTTTGTAAGAAGTCCAAAGTATGTCTTTTTAGGGGAGTGACACCTCTTGCGAAAATGCATTTTGTACTACGTAAGAAACAATCCTGATATTACTTCATACTATTGGATTGATGTTTTTATTATAAAATGCATTTTCTTTTGAATGAAGGGAATTGTTAATTGTTTAATTTTCTAAGTCACCCTTTTTTAACCTAAATAAATTTGAAAAACAAACACTTTGACTTAGTATCTTATTTATCAACCTTTAACTGTGCGAACATATTTTTCGCTATTGTTATAAATTCAAATAGTCGCAAAATAGAAAGCATAGGAGGGGCATTTAAACAGGTTACGGGCTTTGAGCCTTCGGGTTATATTGGTGGAAAATGTGAGTTGCTGCTAGAGCATTGCAACAAAAAGGAAAGTAGGGATTTGCTGAAGAGCTGTGATTATTATTTAGAATATTTGTTTGGCCAACCAGAAGAGAAGAGGGCTTCGTTAAAACTAAATAGGTCGCTAGGGTTTAGTTGTAAAAACGGCATTGAGGTTTTGTTGCATATTCAGGGGGTACCAATTTTGTTCAACCTAAAGGGGAAACCACAGAGTTTTTTGGTGATTGTTTCGGATATAACACATTTTAAATCGAAGGTTAATGGCAAAAGCTACATTATTGACTCCAATAATGTGGAAGAGATTGTAAAGCTGCCAATTGATTTAGTTGCAGGCGAAAATGTAACCGTGACAGACTCGGAAAAAAGAATTTTGAAACTGATGGCAGAGGGATATAGTAGTAAAATGATAGCCAACAAATTGTTTATAAGCGAGCATACGGTAAAAAATCATAGGAAGAATATGCTGAAAAAGTTTGAATGCACTACTTCTTCTGCTCTTATAAAAATGGCATTAACAGAAGGGTGGATTAACTAATTGATAAAACCCGTTGCTTCTATTTGGATGTTGGAGAGTGAAGAATATTAGAAAAAGAAATTAAAATACTAGATTGCCAAAACCAAGGTTTAGAGTGCAGTTACTACGTGGGGTGGGGCTGCACTTCTTTTTTATGGCAGGTACGCACATTGCCCCATACGGTACAGCATTTTGCACATTGGGCTAAATAGCCAACACTTTTAAAGGGTACTTTTACACCCTCTCTAAAAAAAGTGACTGTATGAAATTGTCTATCAAGTTTGTTTGTCTTACTCTTTGCCTCTTTACATATTGCTTAAGTATCTCGGCACAAGGCTATAAGAACCCCGTTATCCCCGGCTTTTATCCCGACCCAAGTGTGTGCCGTGTTGGTGAGGATTATTATTTGGTGAACAGTAGCTTTGAATATTTTCCGGGCATCCCCGTTTGGCATAGTAAGGATTTGGTGCATTGGACACAGATTGGGAATGTGCTGGACAGGGCTAGCCAACTACCACTTAAAAATGCCAAACCTGCCAATGGGGTCTATGCGCCAACCATCCGCTATAACAAAGGAACTTTTTATATGGTGGTAACCAATGTGAGTGGTGATAGGCAATATGGCAACTTTTATGTAACTGCTACCAACCCCGCCGGGCCTTGGAGCGAGCCGATAATTGTGGATCAAAATGGTATTGACCCTTCCTTGTTTTTTGATGAGGATGGAAAGACTTATTTTATTTCTAACCGTGCCCATAAACCTACCGACCAAAGGGCAATTTATCAAAGTGAAATAGATATAAAGACTGGAAAACGCCTAACAGAAATAAAAGAATTATGGAGAGGAAGTGGTGGCAGCTATGTGGAAGCCCCACACATGTATAAAAAAGATGGTTACTACTATTTGCAAACTGCAGAGGGGGGAACAGCTTATGGGCATTCGGTTGCCATTAGTCGAAGCAAAAATATATGGGGGCCTTTTGAAAGCTGCCCACACAATCCTATCCTCACCAATCGTATGGCTTACAGCATCATTCAAGGAACGGGGCACGCAGATATGGTGCAAGCAACCGATGGCAGTTGGTGGATGGTACATCTTGCATTTCGCCCTGCCGTGGATGGAATTCATTTTATTGGCAGAGAAACTTGCCTTACACCTGTGGAATGGAAAACAGGCGAATGGCCTGTGGTAAATGGTAATGGACAAACAGATGAGTTTATAAAACAAAGTCCACCCAATTTAGAAACCGAACCTGCTACCTACAACAAACCATACAAAACCGACTTTGATAAAGAGTTGGGATTTGATTGGGTGCATCTCCGCAATCCTGATTCTGCAAATTATTCTTTGACAGAAAAAAAAGGATATTTACGATTGAAAGGAAATGAATATTCATTGAATGATTTAGAATCACCAGCTTTTGTGGCTAAGAGGCAACAACATTTTAATTTTACAGCAAAGACATCTCTGGAGTTTAATCCAAAGAGTGAAAACGAAGAAGCTGGGTTGACTTTATTAATGACAAACATTTTTCATTATGATTTTTATATCAAGCGTAAAGGAAATCAAAGAGTGATTTGTTTGCGTTATGTATTGGATAGTTTAAATCAAGTATTGAATGAATTGCTAATTGGTGATGGTGCGATTGAATTAAAAGTAAAAGGCGATAAGAAACTATATACTTTTTATTACGAAAAGAATGGGGTAGAAAACAAAGTCGGGGTGTTGAATACCCGCTTTTTAGGAACAGAAGTAACCGGAGGATATAACGGCGTAATGATTGGATTATATGCTTCCGGCAATGGAAAACAATCCGAGGATAATGCAGACTTTAATTGGTTTGAATATGAAGCAAAGTAGTATTTCTTTCTTTTAAATCATTTAATCCCTTCCATTTAGCACTTGCAGCTTATTTTTGATGATTGTTTATTCGAATCGGCTTATAAAACAGTTATTTAAGTGCTTAAGAAACTACACATTCAGAATTACGCCATCATTGATGAAATAGACATTCAGTTTTCTAATCAACTAAATATTATTACAGGGGAAACAGGTGCGGGAAAAAGTATTCTCATTGGTGCCTTGAGCCTTATTCTTGGCGAGCGTGCTGATAGTAATGTGCTGCTGAAAAATGATAAGAAATGTTTTATTGAAGGAACTTTTTTAGTGGATAGCAAAGAAGCAGTAAAGAACTTCCTGACTGAAAACGATTTGGATATTGATGAAGAACTAGTGATAAGAAGAGAAATTGCAACCAATGGAAAGTCTCGGGCATTTGTAAATGATACCCCTGCCACATTGCAACAATTGAAAGAGTTGGCGAGTTGCCTAGTAGATCTTCACCAACAATTTGATACATTGGAAATTGGCGATACTGATTTTCAAAGGGAGGTGGTAGATGCGCTTGCAAGCAATCAATCTTTCTTGCAAAACTATCAATCGGAATATCAACAGTGGGTGAATGCCAACAAAGACTTGCAATCCCTTCATCAACAGAAATCTTCTTTTGCAAAGGAATTAGACTATTTCCAATTTTTGTATGATGAATTGAAAGAGGTAGGCCTAAAGGAAAATGAACTGGAAGATTTAGATACTGAGTTACAGTTACTAAGCAATAGTGAAGGCATCAAGACGGCATTGGAGAGAACTTATTTCGAGCTGAAAGACAACGAAACTCCCGTAACAGCTTTATTGAAACAACTATCCAATCAGTTGCAAGGATTTGCGGCTTATCATAAAGATTTGTCTGGACTAATAGAAAGAATTAAATCTTCTCAAATAGAAATTGCCGACATCGCTGAAGAAGCTGAACGCATTAGCGAAACAATACATTTTGATGGGGCACGGGTAGAAATAATCAATGAGAAATTAGCAGCAGGATATAAGTTGTTGAAGAAACATAATGTATTGACTACTGCCGAGTTGCTTATCATCCAAAAAGATTTAGAAGAAAAATTGCAAGGGGTTTTGAATATAGATGAAGCCATCATAACAAAGGAAAAAGAAGTTGCAACTTTACTAAAACGAGCAACTGCAACTGCCAAATCTCTTTCAGATAAAAGAAATAATCAGGCAAAGCCATTAGAGAAAGAGGTAAATGTTTTATTGCATCAAATAGGGATGCCCAATGCAAGGATGATGGTTTCTGTTAAAGAAACATCTCTCAATCAATATGGCAGCAACGATATTGAATTTCTTTTCGATGCCAACAAAAGCAACCGTTTCGAGCCAATACGCAAGGTGGCAAGTGGTGGCGAATTGAGTAGATTGATGCTTTGTATAAAATCATTAGTAGCAAAAAGCATTGATCTGCCCACCATGATTTTCGATGAAATAGATACAGGCATCAGTGGGGAAGCCGCCAAACAAGTGGGTGCCATCATGAAAGGATTGGCAGCCAACAGACAAATTATTTGCATCACCCACCAGCCTCAGATTGCTGGAAAAGCCGATGCACATTACTTTGTTTACAAAGAAAACAAGGGCAATACGGTCAAAACAAACATTCGATTATTGACTAAAGATGAACAAATAAATGCTATTGCGCAGATGCTAGGTGGCGAAAAGCCTACAGCTGCTGCCATCGAAAATGCAAAGGAAATGGTTGGTAGAGACGAATATTAATCCGTCTTATTATTGTTTCAAAGACGGATTAATATCCGTCTCTACAAACAATTCCGCATTATGTGTTATGTTTGACCCCTCATAATTAAATAAATCTCGGATATGTCATATAATTTATTAAAAGGAAAGCGTGGAATAATCAGTGGTGCATTAGACGAAAATTCCATTGCTTGGAAGGTTGCAGAGAAGGCACATGAAGAAGGCGCAACGTTTGTATTGACTAATGCACCTATTGCGATGCGAATGGGAGAAATAAACAAACTAGCAGAGCAAACAGGTTCTAAAATTGTTCCAGCCGATGCTACTAGTGTAGAAGACTTGACTACTTTATTCACAGAGTCGCAAGAAATATTGGGTGGGAAAGTTGATTTTGTGTTGCACTCAATTGGTATGAGCCTCAACATAAGAAAAAAGATTCCTTATACCGAACTTAATTACGAATATTATCAAAAAGGGATGGATGTATCCGCTTTGTCTTTCCATAAAATGTTGGCTGTAGCACATAAACTTGATGCCATCAACGAGTGGGGTAGCGTAGTAGCACTAACTTATATGGCTGCCCAACGTACCTATCCTTTTTATACCGACATGGCCGACATCAAAGCAACTTTAGAGTCTATTGCCCGCAGCTTTGGCTATCATTATGGCACTCAAAAGAAGGTTCGTATCAACACTGTTTCTCAATCGCCAACAAAAACTACTGCTGGAAACGGCATCAAAGGCTTCGGTGATTTCTTTGACTATGCAGATGCAATTGCCCCGCTTGGCAATGCAAGTGCCGAGGATTGCGCCAACTATTGCATCACTTTATTCTCAGATTTAACCCGTATGGTTACCATGCAAAACCTCTTTCACGATGGTGGCTACTCCACCACAGGCGTAAGTATGAACATTTTGAATAAAATGGGAATAGAGGGTTAGTGGTTAGATATAAGATATAAAAAAGCCCTTGAATAAATATTTCAAGGGCTTTTTTAGTTATGAGTTAAGGAGACTATGCAATCTTATTTAACTCATAACTATTATTCTCTGGTAAATAAGGATTCTTTTTCGTTTTAATAAAATTAAATTGTGTTTAAATAAATTGTTGATTAATCTTTTTGAACGGCGATTAGGTTACAGGTGAATTTTATTACTTCGAAAGCGACGTTCTTTAGCGTCAATTACCTCTACTTTGTTTAAAAAAGCCCACCAAACTTTACATTTCTTCCAGAAGATATTGGAAATCTCCCAGAAGATATTGGAAATCTCCCAGAAGATATTGGAAATCTCCTAGAAGATATTGGAAATCTTCCGGAAGATATTGCGTTTCTACCAATTGATTTTATCCAATTTGAACCATTAAAAGAGCTTTTTGAAAGAAAAAGGGGTGATTTTTTATCTACTTAGTCCGCTAAGAAGCCCCTATTAGTGTGGTAGAGAGCGGTGAGATAAGCTGAGAGAAGAAAATGGGTGACGTTTATAACCCGTGAGTTGAATAGATTTCTTTGACGTGGCGGAGAGAGGGATTGTAAGACAAATAAAGATTTTGTGGTGGAAACGACCGTCATATCGAATGGTTCATCTGGCGCACCAGATGAACCATTCGATATGACGGCACGCTGGGGTTAGTAGTTGATTATTATTTTTATTATCAACCAACAATTGCTCTTTTATTCCAATATTCTTTTATACTTTCGTTACCTAATCAATTTCATTTACCACAAACAGCTTCTAAGATTAAATGATAATTTACAATTGATAAAGTGCAGTTATTACCTACGTAGTCATTGCACTTTTATTTTATGCCCCATCTTCTTGTTATGAAACAATTCTCAATTATTACCTATCTATTTTCAATTACTGATAATCCATTATAAATTCTTAGCTTTGCGTCCCTTTTTGGGCGATTGAATGCTTTGCTTTTTAAAAGATTCGCAACAATAGTTTCATCCTTTTTGTTCCTCTATAATGAATAAACAAGAACAGGTTTTAGAAGACGTAGTAATAAAGTTTGCAGGTGATAGTGGTGATGGTATGCAACTTACGGGTCAGCAGTTCACAAACAATACCGCTTTATTGGGTATCGATTTGGCTACTTTCCCAGATTTCCCCGCTGAAATCCGTGCCCCAATAGGTACTGTTCCTGGGGTTAGTGGTTTTCAGGTTCACTTCTCTTCCAACAAAGTATATACCCCCGGCGATTCGTGCGATGTATTGGTGGCAATGAACGCTGCTGCCCTTAAAGTAAACCTAAAAGGGTTGAAAAGAGGTGGTAAAATTATAGCCAACATTGATGGATTTGATAGTAAGAACCTTCGCCTTGCCAACTATCCCGATGGAATAAATCCGTTGGAAGATGGAAGCTTGGAAGGTTATGAACTGATAAAAGTAGATGTTACCAAGCTTACCCGTGAAGCTGTAAAAGACTTTTCTGATTTAGGCACCAAAGAGCGTGACCGTGCAAAAAATATGTTTGTACTTGGTTTTATCTATTGGATGTACAACAGGGATTTGGTAAGCACAATAGACTTTTTGGAAGAAAAGTTTGGTAAGAAAGAGAGTATCCTTCAAAGTAATATCAAGGTATTGCAAGCGGGATACAGCTATGGCGATACCACCGAAACTTTCAGTACCCGTTATACTGTACAGAAAGCAAAGATGGAACCGGGGCATTACCGCAGCATTATGGGTAATCAGGCATTGGCTTATGGATTGATTGCAGCAGGAGAAAAGAGTGGCTTGCCTATCTTCTTGGGAACATATCCAATCACTCCTGCATCGGATATTTTACACGAACTAAGTAAATATAAAACCTTTGGCATCCGCACATTCCAAGCAGAAGACGAGATTGCTGCGGTTACTTCAGCAATAGGAGCAAGCTATGGTGGCAACCTTGGTATCACTACAACGAGCGGTCCTGGTATGGCACTGAAAGCAGAAGCTATGGGCTTGGCTGTGATGCTGGAAATTCCTTTGGTGATTATAAATATTCAACGTGGCGGCCCTTCTACAGGCTTACCTACCAAGACAGAACAAAGCGATTTGTTACAAGCCTATTATGGCAGAAATGGCGAATGCCCAATGCCGGTAATCGCTTCATCAACGCCAAGCGATTGTTTTGATGTGGCTTTTGATGCGGTTAGGATTGCGGTGCAACACATGACCCCCATTATCTTATTGAGTGATGGTTATATTGCCAATGGTGCAGAGCCTTGGCTTTTCCCTAATAGTGCAGATTTACCTAAGATTGAGGTTAAATTCAAAGAAACACCAGTTGAAGGAGAGGAGAAGTTTATGCCTTATCGCAGGGATGAAAAGTTGGTTCGTCCATGGGCTATTCCTGGCACAAAGGGATTGGAACACAGGGTTGGTGGATTGGAAAAACAGGATATTACTGGCAATATCAGCTACGACTCCGACAATCACCAACACATGGTGAAGACTAGGCAAGCCAAGGTTGATAAAATAGCAGATTATATTCCATTACAGACAATAGACAGTGGCCCTGAAAAGGGTAACGTATTGGTTATTGGCTGGGGTAGTACTTATGGTGCTATCAAAAGTGCGGTGCTAGAGTTACAAGCACAAGGTCATGCCGTAAGCCATGCTCATATCCGTTATATACGTCCTTTCCCAAAAAATTTAGGTGACATAATAAAGAACTTCGATAAAGTTTTGATACCAGAAATAAACAATGGACAATTGGTAAAGATTATCAGGGATGTTTATTTTGTGGATGCACAACCTTATAACAAGATAATGGGTATCCCAATTACTAAGCAGGAATTGGTTGATACAATTTCTAAGATGTTATAATCTATTGCGGATAAAAGAAAAGCGGCAATCCTTTTTAAGGCTGCCGCTTTTTTGTTTTGCAAATGCTTCTCTGTACTCTCTGTGCCTCTGTGGCAAATAAGAAATTGCCACGGAGGCACAGAGGAAACTGAAATAAACATCAAGGCAACAACAAATGCCTAAAAGCAGCAGAATCCCCATTGAATACATCACAATCTACTAAGCTAGTAATTCCATTGATATGACCCGATTCACTATGTTGCCAGAATGTCCAATCTCTACCAATACGTGGTTTATCTGGTTCGTTGTAATGAGCTATCCACAATGGATAGCTATCAAACTCACTACCTAAATAACGTTCATAGAACTGTACATTACTATAAATGATTGGCTTTGTTTTGTAGGTAGCCTCCACAATAGTTAACCATTCTTTTAAGCGTTTGCGCATGGTTGCAGGCGGCACTCCATAGAGTTGTTCAATATCCACAACAGGAGGTAAATCGTTGCTTGAAAGTGATGTGGCTTTAATGTAATTATTTGCTTGGATAATGCCACTCTTGGTTGCCAAAAAGAAATGATAAGCCCCACATATCATACCCGCCTTCTTTGCATTCAGGTAGTTTTTCTTATAGTTCTCATCAATATTGCCCAATCCTTCTGTGGCTTTTATAAATGCAAATCCCATACTCACATTGTTCACTTTCATGGCTGCTACTTTGTGCCAAGAGATACTATTCTGGTAACTACTCACGTCTATCCCGTGTATGGGAAATTGTATGGGCATTTCTATTCCAAATGCGTCATACACAGCTTCTTCTGCTTTTGCTGCTGCCTGTTGTTGTTGCCAAACGTGTACCACATACCACCCAAATAATGTTATGGAAAGTAGTAGTACTCCCCATAAATAGATAGCCCTCTTCGATAAGGCCGCTTTCTTTGGCTGTTTTGTTCCCTTAGATTTCTGTGCCGTTCGTTTTGCCATTCAATAAAACTATATCATACAAATGTGAGGCATTCACCATAAATATTCATCAGATTCTTTTCGATTAAAGAAAGTATAACGGTCTATTATGCTTCTTATAAATCCAACAGGCTTACTTTTACGCAATGGTTTACTTTAATTTAAACGATAGCATCAACCTCATCAAGAAACTTACCCTGCGTCGTTTATGGAATGCAGCACAAGTGATGGGTAGTTTTCAATTGAGCAAGTTGCTTAAAAAGCCTGTGCAATGGGGCTATCCTATCTCTATTTCCTTTGAACCTACTACCAGTTGTAATCTTCGTTGCCCTGAATGTCCAAGTGGTTTGCGTGAGTTTACTAGGCCAACAGGGATGCTACAGAAAGACTTTTTCAGGGAGACAATAGATGATATTTATAAAGAATTATTATACCTTATTTTTTATTTCCAAGGAGAACCTTATCTGAATCCTGACTTTTTGGAGATGGTTAAATACGCAAGCGACAAAGGAATATACACTGCAACCAGTACCAATGCACATTATCTAACAGATGAAAAAGCGAAGAAGACAGTAGAAAGTGGCTTGGATAGATTGATTATTTCCATTGATGGCACCACGCAAGATGTTTACCAGCAATACCGTGTGGGTGGCAAACTAGATAAGGTGTTGGAAGGAGCAAGAAACATTGTGAAATGGAAGAAAGAACTAAACAGCAAAACGCCTTTTATCTTCTTTCAGTTTTTGGTAGTAAAACCCAATGAACATCAAATAGAAGAAGTGAAGAAGTTAGGTGCTGAGATTGGTGTTGATCAAGTGCGTTTTAAGACTGCACAGGTATATGATTTTCAAAATGACCCTAATCAACTTATCCCAACAATAGAAAAATATAGCCGTTACAAGAAAGATAAGAATGGCGAAGTGAAGTCTAAAAGTGGATTACAGAATCATTGTTGGAAGCTGTGGCACGCCAATGTAATCACTTGGGATGGCTTGGTTGTGCCTTGTTGTTTTGATAAAGATGCAACCCATCAATTGGGTAATTTAAAGACCCAAAGCTTTAAACAAACTTGGCATAACGACAACTATAAACAATTCCGCAAAGAACTGATGACTAGCCGTAAAAACATAGACATCTGCTCTAATTGTAGTGAGGGACTTACCGTGTGGGAAGATTAGAATGGATATTATTACTTTAACCAAAATGAATCTTGGTAAGTATTGAAAATCCTTAGTACCTCAATAGAACTTTTTTCTGTATTGCAGACAAAGAAAATTAGGTAAGGGAATTTATATAAAAGCTTTCCTCGCACATTTTTATACCTGAAAGAATATGCAAGTGGCATTTCCGCGATTTCTGACATCGCCCTTTCCACCTCTTTTGTAAATCTTAAAGCAAGGCTTGGTGAGAGTTTGTTGTAGTATTGAAAAGCTTCTTTTAAATCAGTTAAAGCAACCGGGGTAATGTTTATGATGTATAACATTATGGTTGATTGAAATTACCCTTTACGCTTTCCCAAGGAATTGTATAGTTGGGATTGTCGGCAATATTTTGCAATTCTTTATCCAACGCATCCATCTGCCATTGCGGGATTTCTGAATTTTCAGTAGCTATTTTTTCTACTGCATCACTTTTAATCAGGTCTTCAATCAATGCAGCCGCATACTCTTTTTTAACCTTGAGGTGATATATTGCTGCCATATTTTTAATTTTGAATGTAAATCTAACTATTTTTTGTTACACAGGTTTGTATTCTTTTCTATTAAACGTTATTTAGTGTTCAATCTTTTCTTCTATTAATCACTTATTGCATCCTTACTTACCTTCGCCCTGTGAAAAACATCATTGCATTTCTCCTCTTTCTTCTTTTTTATTCGTTTACCAATCTTTATGGACAGATAAACTTTGAGTTTAGGGGGGTGTGGATTGCCACCGTGGTAAACATAGATTGGCCAGCCGAGAAAGGACTTTCTATAGAGGAGCAAAAGTCTTCATTTATCAAATTGCTTGATATACATCAACGCAATGGCATCAACTCGGTGTTTGTTCAGGTGCGCCCCTCGGCTGATGCGTTTTATCCTTCGCAATATGAACCTTGGAGTGAATACTTGATGGGCAAACAAGGTGTTCCCCCCAGCCCTCTGTATGACCCTTTGGCTTTTATGATTGAGGAAACCCATAAGCGGGGGATGGAGTTTCACGCTTGGATAAATCCTTATCGAGCAGTATTCAATATTAAAACATCGTCTGTTTCGCCAACACATATCACTCATATTCATCCCGAATGGTTCTTGACTTATGGCACCACTAAATATTTCAATCCGGGTATTCCTGAAGTAAGGGAATATGTGTGCAAAGTGGTGAAAGACATAGTGACGAGATATGATATTGATGGCATTCACATGGACGATTACTTTTATCCATACCGTATTGCTGGCAAGGAATTCTCTGATGAAAAAACCTACCAGACTTACGGAAAAGGACTTACCAAAGATGCTTGGAGACGCAGCAATTGCGATAGCATCGTCAAGAATATTTATGAAACGATTACCGATGCCAATCCCCGTGTGAAGTTTGGAGTGAGTCCTTTTGGGGTGTGGAGGAATAAAAGTATGGACATAGAAGGCAGCAAAACCACCGCTGGCACCACTAGCTATGACGACCTTTATGCCGACATTTTATTATGGCTGCGGATGGGCTGGATAGATTATGTTGCACCACAGATTTATTGGGAGTGCAGCAACTATCAATGTCCATACAACGAGTTGCTCGATTGGTGGAGCAAGCACACTTATGGCAAACACTTATACATTGGACATGGTATTTACAAAGCAAATACCAATAAAGCTTGGAAAGATAAAACCGAATTGCCTAGCCAAATTGTTGCCCTTAGAGGAATGAAAGAAACGCAGGGAAGTGCTTATTTCAGCAGTCAGGATTTAGTGCGCAATACCAATGGGTGGGCAGATAGCTTGCGCGAAAATTACTATGCACTCCCCGCTATTGTGCCGCCGATGAGCTGGATAGATAGCACCATTCCGCCAAAGCCTATCGTTATCAAAACAAGTAATTCTATCTATACATTCAACTATAAAGGTGAAGATAAAATAAAAGGGTTCGCCATTTTTACGTTCCCTAGTTGTTTGACAAAGGCTACAAAAGATAATGCTACATTAATAAAGATAATAAATGCGCCATTTACAGCTACGCTTGACCGAAACGACCCTTCATTGCCTAAAGATTTAGATGCCAAATTGTTTGTAGCCACCATCAGCATCAACAACAATGTGAGCGAATGGGTTGAATTGAAATAGATTACCTTTAAAAACAGTTTGACTAATACACACAAGGGATGCTGTGGCTATGCTGCGTTAGTGGAGAATATTTAAGAAGATTAATAAAATGATTAGAAGTGCAGTAGATTTGTAACTAATAAATACTTCGATGACGTAAGTAGATGGGGGAATTTAAAAATCATGTTAATGGATAAGTTTATAAATGACATACAAATTTCAAATTTCAAATCAATAAGAAGTTGTGAGATTACGAATTGCAACAGGATTAATCTTTTCATTGGAAGACCCAATGTTGGGAAATCTAATATTATAGAAGCATTATCAATATTTTCGACTCCTTATTTACGAGAAAATATCTTTGTTGGAAGGAAATTATCAAGTTTGATTCGCCTTGAAAATGAAGCTGAATTGTTTTATAATGGAAATATTGAAGAGGGTGCTTTAGTTAAAACAAATATTACTTCCTGTAAAGTTAATTATACACCAAAGGATGGTCTTTTAATAAATATTCATTTCGAAAATTCTTCTTACAACGTTATTGTAGATCATCGATTATCTGTTGTCAGAAGTAATATTATTCCCGATAATCTTTTCCCAATAAAGAGGTATAATTTTAATCAAAAAATAAATTATTTTAAAAGACATGCCAAGTATCTAATACCGCCTTATGGCTTCAACTTACTGACAATTATTCAACAATATCCGAAATTGAAAGAGGATGTATTTAACCTATTTAAAGAATCAGGGGCAGAAATTGCATTTGATAAATCAAGCCAAACCCTTAAAATCATACAGCGAACCAAAGATGGCGAAATCTTCTTAATTCCATATAATTCTATAGCAGATACACTACAAAGAATAATTTTTTACAAAGCGGCAATAGCTTCGAATGATGATAGTATATTATTGTTTGAAGAACCAGAAGCTCATTCTTTTCCACCCTATATGACCCATTTGACACAAGAGATTATTAGTAAAAAAGATAATCAATTTTTTATAGCTACCCATAGCCCATTTATTTTGAATGATTTTCTAGAAAATGGGCGAGAGGATTTATCTGTTTTTATTGTTTACTATGAAGAAAACCAAACAAAGGTTAAACAACTAACCTCACAAGAATTACACGATGTAGCTCAATTTGGTGTTGATTTATTCACCAACAGTGAAAGTTTTATCTAATGGATTTATCAATCATTCCAGAGTGCTATATAGATACGAATCTAATAGAAACTTTAGTGCCTGATACAGGATATAATCATCAAAAAGGGTGTGGGACAGTAACGAGGGTAATGAAAGAAAGATTTGCAGATTCTTTTGCCTTGGCAATTATCGATAAGGATAAGAAAGAGGTCGATTATTTAAATGAGTTCACTGAAATATGCAATTCCAATGGGTTACTATACCTACATCAACATAAAATCCGTCCACATTACATTATTCAGATTTGTCCCGCAATTGAACGATTTATATTAACAAGTTCGGCCTCTGTCAATATTTCATTGCCTGATTTTGGACTACCTACTGATTTGGATTCTTTGAAGAAAGTAGCAAAAACTATTAACAGTAAAAATGATAACAGATTCAAAGACCTATTTAAAGCACTTTTAAAAAGCAATGTCGAGGAAATAAGGGTATTAAAGGCATGGGTAGTTTATCTGAAATCAAATAAATACAACATAAATATCAATCATTTGCTCACTCTTTGATTTTCGGACTAAAAGAGAAGCGAAGCTCGCCTTGTAGTTAAAAAGGAAATTCATCCCTATGAATAAAAAAAGGTCAAAACCTCAGTCTTTGAACCCTTTATTCTTACCATAAAATATTCCCATTGGCTATTTGTTTCTCAGTTAGTTTAGATTTTTTTCATTTAATTGGTAACAAAATATTGTCCCTAAACCTCACCAATTGATAAAGCTTATCAATACCCCATATACTGCCACTTTTGATAAGGCAGAAGTTCGCTCTACAAAAGGTAGCCGCTTGTTTGTTGCTACCATTAGCATCAATAACAATGTGAGTGAATGGGTTGAATTGAAGTAGGTTGTGAAAGTATATTCCAATATGAAACTGGTTTGACTGATACACCAGTCATCCTCTGGAAGACTAATGTGAGAGGACAGTTCAGCTGCCGCAAGTGTTTCACGCGTGATTTAGCTGTAAACAAAACACCTTGGCTCATCAACACTTCAAAGACTTGCAGTAGCAGTTAAAAAATATGTCCCTCTTATTGATTCGGTATCCACTTTAATAATTCCTCTAATTCCTTTGAGGAAATATTCTCTTGTTCTGATTTATCATAGATTGATAGTAAATAGACTTCATCATTTACAATTTGCAAGCAGGTTATTACTCTTGCGCCGCCACTTTTTCCTTTTCCCTTAGATGCAATTGCTATTCTTATTTTGAAACAATTGTTTCCTATTGGAGTACCCAGCGTTGAATCTTTTTCAAGGCTTTGAACTAGGTTTATGTATTCCGTTTTTAATGATGGATATTTTTTTACAAGCTTCTTTATCTGTCTTTCAAAGGCAGGAATGGTTATTACACTACAATTCATTGAATAGTTCTTTTGCGGGTCTTCCTTTCAGTTTTCCTGCTTTTATCAGGCGCATTTCGTCTACCGCTTCTTGAATGCCTTCCAATACTTCTGTTTTGTAAGGTGAAAGCTGTTTAGTTTTTACAAAAGGTAAGTTGTGCAATAATTCCATCACAAATTCAGCTTTTTCATCTTTTATGTCTAATAATAATTTCATTGCGTTGTTACTTTAGTGACCAATTATTACAAATATACACTAGAGGTTGTTACTAACTATTTTCTTTGACAAGGTTTCATTTACGAACATTTAATTGTTGCATTGGTCGGTTCGTGAAGACACGAACCTTGGGGTAGGATTTATTTTGGCTTATATCTCATAATCACTTGTCCCCCAGACATAGGGTTGCTTGTAATTGCAAAACTTTTCTCAGTTAGTTCAATAATTGTGAAAATGATTTCACCTTTTAAATTCGAATTATCTATGTCGTAATTTATGATTTTAGTATTATCCAAGTTAAATTTCCATTTCCCTTTAAGTACTGTTCCAAAATCTTGTCCTTCAAAAGAACCATCTCTTTTATATTCTGCATAGTTGTCTTTAATATTTTCTGGTGGTGCAAATTTTCTATTAATGTCCTTGACATCTATAGAATCTATTACCCACCTTTTGCATAAAAAGTTTAATGTGTCTTGTATATTCTTAGCTTGCGCAGTAACCATAAAAGGCAGAAAAATTATTGAAAAAGTAGTAACCAGTGCCAAAACTTTAAATCTCATTTGTTTCTATTTTAAAAACGATGAATTCTTTTTAAATTTATCAATCCTTCCATAATCATTCCCAGTCTTTTTCCCCCACCAACAACCCAAACTTTTTATTTATTAGTTATCTTTTCCCAAATTTACACTTATATTTTATAGTTGTTGGTGGACAACACTTACACTGGCTAAGAAAACAGAAAGATTCCGGCTTTCTAGAGCGGGGGCTTAAAGTATTCAATATATTTTGACAATTTATAGCTAAAGCCTCCTATATAAAAACTCACAAAATTCCCTAAATCGAATTTCTCATAAGTACTCATATCATTTAATGCAATAATCAAATATTTATCGGATTTCTTTCCACCAGGTTTGGTTAAAATAGCTGTTTGATAAATATCTTCCCATCTAAATATTTTATCACCTACTATAATTTGTTCGTTGTCAAGATAAATATTATAGTTTAATCTTTTGTCCATGAAGAGTTGTTCAAAACCCTTGTATGCAAGAAATCCAAAAAAAAGAAGCTCGAATATACTTGAAAGAATTGGGATATTATTTTTGTCGAAAAATAACTGTTTGAATACAAATATTAATATCCCACCTATAATAATTACACAGAATACTTTAAAGAAAATATCCGGTTTAAACTCTTTTTTTGTTACTTTAGATTTCAGTTTTTTTAATCCAACAATACTCGTTGTGGATTCGATACCTGCATCAGAAAAAAACTTTGTTATTGCATTAAGATTGTTGGTTTCCGTCTGTCTTATTTGTTCAAGAAAATTGTCATTGTCTTTCATATTGTTCTCTTAATATTAAATGTCTAGATAATTTTTAAATTGAATCTGATTAAACACTTCGATTTTCAGAATATTGTTTATTTAAATCAATTCCCTTTCACAAATATATATAGTATCCCGCACTGCAACTCTATAAGGATTCAAAACCCTTATAGAGTTTTGAAAACATCATCCAATCCCCCACACCCCAATCCACTTTATTTTCTTCCTAAACTCCAAATCATCACCCATTTCTCCCAAAACCTCCCCAATACTGTTAAAGTTTGGTGGATTCTCAAAATAAAGTGGGTTATTGTCATATTAATACCAGTCACTAGCAATATTAGTGGTACTTTACATCCTCATAAAACAATAAACAATGTTTCACTTGCCTTTGTCACCAATAAAACACAACCGAGCCTTGCTTGTGGGTGGCATCTGGGCAAAATTGCTTGCTGAGGTTGTTTCGCACCTACTCTCCCTCTACTTTGGTACCATGTATCCTGAACAATCATCCGCACATCCTCCAGTCTAGATTGTATTAGAGAGCTTAAAAGGTAAATCTGGCAGATTTCCTCCAAACTCTTACTAGTTTTTAGAAAATCTGGCAAATTTCTTCCAAACTCTTACGTGTTTTTGGTAAACTCCTACTGATTTGTCCAAAACTCTTACTAGTTTTTAGAAAATTTGGCAAATTTCTTCAAAACTCTTACGTGTTTTGGATAAACTCCTACTGATTTGTCCAAAACTCTTACTAGTTTTTAGAAAATTTGGCAAATTTGATTAAATCATGATTAAATTCTATTCCCATGTATAACTCAACAATAGATACAGGGGGAAATTGAACATAAACTTATAAAATAAAATAAAATGAAAAAAGTTTCAGTAACAGATAGAGTGAGTATCAAATTGATAAAGAAGATTTTGCAAAGTGAAATTGCAAAACGTGCCCAAAAAATGAGCGATGCCATCTATGGCGACCCCGATGTTTTTTCGGGTGTACTGCCTATGACATTGACTGCATTGGCAGTAATAATTGCCACATTCCTTAGTGCAGAGGGGGCTTATGCAGTGGGTGGCAGTTTGAGAAGAAGTGCTTTTATAACAGCTAAAAAGGCTTTGTATGCTGCTGTGCTTAAGTTTGCACCCTATGTAGATGGGATTGCGAATGGCAACGCAGTGATACTTGCCTTGAGTACATTGCCTTTGTTGAGCGAAGAACCTGATTATGCAGCCTTGATTTCCGCTGGCGGAATTGCACAAAGGATAACTGCTCTTCAGGGTGCTTTTGTAAGGAATATAGTAACCAATTGTGCATCATTTGGCGAAAATATAGGATATATAGTTATTGTTAGCGAGGGTGTGCCACTGCCTGATGGTTTTGTCATTACCAGCAATGGAACAGTAGTTACCCCATCTGGTAACAGGTGTTTTGTGAATGGCTTTGGTAACCGTAAAAAAACATTCAGTAACCTACTCCCTAAAACAGAGTATTTTGTTTATTATGTACTCACTTTCGGCACTGTAGTGGGTATGGTGAGTGCACCAGTATCTATTGTTACAAGCGCATAGTTAGATATGAAATATGAATTTTGAATGAGCGGGTATCCAAAAACGGATGCCCGCTTTTTTTATTATAAACCACAATAGATTGGTTATAACTAATTGGATGGATAAAATGTATCTATGTTTGCAATGTAATATTTAAGTAAGGAGCTGGTGCTGTATTTTGTGTGGTAAAAAATGGATTCGATATGACTAAATCTTTGATATACATTTTGGTTTTATTACTTTTTACGAGCAATCTTTCTGCTCAGGTGAAGATTGACAACCTTCAAGACCTTTGGAAGATTGCAGTATTGAATAACCCTACGCAAAAAGTTTATGCACTAAAATCTCAACAGATAACGGATACCTATAGGGCATCGAAAGGGTTTTATTATCCGCAGGCATCGCTTGGGTTTAATGGGCAAGATAATTTGGCATTGGCCGTCACGCCTGTTCCTGGTATATTGGTGGGGCAGCCCGGCAAAACAATTGGCATTCAGCTAGGCAAACATTACTCGTACAGTCCGGGGTTGACTATCACCAAGGACTTGGTAGATTGGCAAGCAATATTTCAATCTAAGATTGCACGAGAGAATATTGAAATAAATAAAGTGCAGCAAGATGCCTACCTGCAAACCCTAAAAACACAGATGGGGCAATACTATTATGGCTTGCTGGTGGCAAAAGCATCGATGCAGATTTCGGAAAAAGATTATGCACTGGCGGATAGTATTTATAAAGTAATCAAAAATAAATTTGATGAAGGACTGACGGATGCCAGTGCCGTGAACCAAGCATTGATTAATGAAAACAACATTAAACAGAACATTTATCAGAGCGAACAACTGACTAACCAATCAATATCAAACATTAAGATTCTATCTGGTTTGCCACCTAGTACTTCCTTTGTATTCAGTGAAATAAAACTGGATAACCAAACAAATGCAACAGATATAATGCTTGGTGCAGACAAGACTTTGATTCCGTACAAAAACAGCATCACCATCAGCGAGCTGCAACAGAAGGCGCAGAAGGCATTGTTTCTACCGAAGTTTTCTGCCCTTGGATATTTTGGTTTCCAACAGTTTCAAAATGATTTCCAGATGAACTTCAATAAGAACGCTTGGACAGATTATCAATACTTGGGATTGGGTATAACCTGGAACATATTTACGGGCTTTGCCAACAGCAATATTTTGAAGGGTACCATCGTGCAAAAACGTATTGCCGAGGAGAATTATAAAGCCGCCAAAGACCAGAGTGCCATCACCGATTCGTTGTTGTTGGAAAATTATACTACCTACAGTAATATGGTCACTACTTCCCGAAACACTTTTGACCTCTATGGAAAGAACATGGATTTGTCGTTGCAAAAGTTCAGGGAAGGACTGATTAGCATTGATGCTTATTTTAAAACATTTCAGGATTATCTGACGGCGGAGAATACATATTTAAATAGTTTGGCTAATCTGCTGACAACAAAAGCGAGTATTGAAGCAAGGAATAGTGATTAAATGATTTGAATGATGGAATGATTTCCTTGTTATATCATTCCATCATTCAAATCATTTAATCATTGTTAAGTCTAATCATTAAATCACAAATATGAAGAAGATTATATTATCAATCACAATCCTTTCTTTGGCAATTGCTTCCTGCAATAAAAAAACAGGTATACAACCACAGCATAAAGACATTGTGGATGCAGTTTTTGCAAGTGGAAAGGCTGTTACGGTCAATCAATATAAAGTAACGGCTTATAGCGAAGGGTACTTAACTACATCGTTGGTGGCAGAAGGGGATTCTGTGAAAATAGGACAACGGTTATTCACTATTCAAAACGATGTTCAGCAAACACAGGTAGTAAATGCGTTGGATAATTTGAAGTATGCCCAAACTAAAATGGCTAATGACGCGCCGCAAATACAATCGCTAGAAGAACAAATAAATCAAGCTGAGATAAAGAAACAGACTGATTCGATAAATCTAAATCGCTACCAGAACCTTATCAAAACAAATGCAGTGGCAAAGTCAGATTATGATAATGTGGCGTTGACTTACAAAAATGATGTAACAAACATTAAAGTATTAGAAAAGTCTTTGGCTGATTTAAAACAAACTTTGGCTTTTAATATAACCAATGCTAAAGCGCAATATCAAATTCAACAACAAAACAATGGTTATTATACCGTGTTGAGTGCGGCAAACGGATTGATACTAAACGTTTATAAAAAGAATGGCGACTACGTGAAGAAAGGCGAAACCATTGCTGATATGGGCAATGGAAAAGTAATTGCAAGGCTGCAAGTAGCAGAAGATGATATTAATAGGATACAACTAAATCAGTTGGTATTGATTTCGCTGAATACCGATAAAGACCACGTTTATAAGGCGGCTGTATCTAAAATATATCCTTCGTTTGATGAAACTAGCCAATCGTTTATGGTAGAAGCCACTTTTACAGATCATCCAAGTGTATTGAAAGACGGGACACAGTTGCAAGCGAATTTTATTGTTCAAGAAAAGAAAAATGTATTGGTAATCCCTGCCACTTATTTAGCTGATGGCGATTCTGTTACGCTACAAGAAGGTCATAAGAAACTTGCAATAAAAACGGGTATCAAAACATTGGAATGGGTGGAAGTAACCGATGGTTTATCTGGAAATGAAACAATAGAATTACCAAAGAAATAATTAAAACAATATTAAATATGCAAGAAAGAAAAAGTTTACCACATAGACACATTAGGCACATAGTAAACATTGCTTTTATTTAATAAAGAAGGCATAAGGTTACATAGAAATAATAACAAATCTTTTTTTACATTCAGACTATGCGACCTAATGTCTTCTAATAATTTTTACTATGTGTCTATGTGGTAATTTTATCTTCACAATAAGAATATGTTTAGTTTATGCTTAATTCTATCAATAATCGCATTTCGCAGGTACACCTCACGTCTGATATCAAACAAACGATTGTGGCTATGTTGGGCGTAACGTTTGGCATTAGTATGTATGTATTTATGACTGGTTTTATGTCTGGCGTAAACGACACCCAGGCAGACCTTGCGTTTAGTGCATTGGCACACGTTAGGATTTATAACGATGGACCAGCCGACAACTCTAATATCGCCCAAAAAGTATTTCCCAATGACCTAATCAATGTGAGAAATGCCAAAGTAATTAAATATACCGATGGCATCAAAAACTCTACGGCTATCCTGGCAACCTTGGCAAAGCAAAAAGATATTACCGCCTTTACTTCTCAAGTTAATGTAAATGTGTTCTTTAAAAATGCTGGAAACAAAGTAAATGGATTGGTGTCGGGGGTGAATGTTATTGATGAGGACAAGGTTTATGGTTGTGCCAAGCACATGCTTCAAGGAAATTGGAATGAATTGAAGTATCGTTCTGACGGCATATTTGTAGGCGTTGAATTGGCAAAGACCCTGGGATTAAAGATGAATGACAATGTGAATATCCTTACTTCCGATGGTATTTCTCGAAATTATAAGGTGATTGGAATTTTCAGGACGGACGTTTACAATGTTGATAAAACGAAGGCTTACATAGCCATCAATGCTGCGCGGCAACTACTTGGTGTGAATCAGGATTATGTAACCGACATACAAATTGATATGGTAGATTACAACAATACCCAACCTTTGATAGACAATATAAAATCGATTGTCCCATACAAAGTAGAGTCGTGGCAGATGGGTAACCAACAATTAGTTGCCGGATCCAGTCTTAGGGATACTATTGCAAGGGCAGTTTCATTAACCATTTTATTGGTGGCTGGATTCGGTATTTACAACATTATGAATATGACTATCAATCAGAAAATAAGGGAGATAGCCATTTTGAAAGCAATGGGGTTTTCGGGGGGTGATGTGACCAAAATCTTTTTGACTCAAGCTATTATAATTGGTATTTTGGGTGGTTGTGTTGGGATGGTTTTAGGGTATATTATCTCTCGGTTGGTAAACAATGTCAAGTTCGAAATAGCTGGAATGCACCATTTACCCATGACTTATTATACGCATAATTATATACTGGCATTTATGTTTGGATTGATAACCACTTTTGTTGCGGGTTATCTGCCTGCCCACAAAGCATCCAAGATAGACCCGGTGAGTATTTTGAGAGGATAAATCCAGTGAACAGTTAGCAGTAAACAGTAAGTAGTTAAGAGTTACTACTTTTTGCCTTACTGTTTACTGCTAACTGATTACTGTTAACTGAAATTTTATGAGTGACGTTATTTTAAAAGCAGACAACATCATTAAATACTTCTACGAACCTGAGAAGTTTCAGGTATTAAAGGGTATTAGCTTCGAGGTGAAGAAGGGAGAGTTCTTGGCATTGGTGGGCAAATCAGGCTGTGGTAAATCTACTTTGATGTATATTTTATCTACAATGGATACCGATTATGAAGGTACACTTACTATAAAAGATACTCTGCTTACCAAACAAACCCAGAATCAGTTAGCCGCTTTTCGAAATGAAAACATAGGGTTTGTATTTCAATTTCATTATTTATTACCAGAGTTTTCTGCCTTGGAAAATGTGATGATACCCGCCTTAAAACTAAAAAGATACTCAAGGGCTGAGGTAGAAGAAAAGGCATACAAACACCTTGAATTATTGGGCTTAAAGGATCAGGCGTTAAAGAATTCCAATAAACTTTCGGGCGGTCAGCAGCAACGGGTAGCCATTGCACGTGCCTTAATAAATGATCCTGCAATCATTATGGGCGATGAACCAACTGGCAATCTTGATACGGCAAATACTCAGATTGTCTTCGATATTTTCAGAGAACTAGCCAAGGAACGTCAACAAACCATTATTGCGGTTACGCACGATGATGACTTTGCAAAGAATTGCGATAGGATAATTGAGATGAAAGACGGACAGATAATAAAAGGTTAGAAATTACAGATTCCATGTGGCAATCCATTATTTCTTAGTTGAGATTATGGCTCAAACAAAAAGCTATCCAGCTTAAACAAGCTGCCATACCCACCCTTAAATAGCAAATAAATTTTGTGTTTCCCCTGCTCAATCTTTACAGGGCAGTGATAGGTTGCGTAATCTTTTCCAGCATCACCAGCTATGGTGCAAGTTCCCAATAATTTTCCAGTTATACTATCCTCGTGAACTTCTATCGTTCCGCCTTCCAATGGCAATGCTTTTATTTGAAAGGTTGTGGCGGCTTCATCAAAATGAATATTATTGAACCCTAGCCAATTATTATTTCTCACCTGATCAATGTATTGCATGGGGCGTTTTAGGATATATCGGTATTCAAAAGCACCTTTTTCGCTGTCATAATTACAAACAGAAATGGGCTTGAAGGCATTTACATGACTACCCATCGGTTGATTGATGGCCAAATGAAACCAATCGAAATTGGCAGTTCCCGTATTTCCTGTTCCGGTATTATAGCAAAACATAGCCAATCGATTTCCCAAGAAAGTCTTTACTGTAAATTCCATCATAAATTCTTTCCCCAACAGGATATATTTCTTTCCATCTAAGCTATAACCAAATTTGGCAGTGCCATCGGGAGTGGCTTCTATCTGTAAATAAATTTCTTTTACGTTTTCAATAGGAGCTTTATCAATTATTTCCCCATTTTCAAACATCAATATAGTCTGATTTTCTGCATTCTGCTGGATGCCAATACCCGCATAAGGAAGATTTGCAACCACTAATCCTGCAACATCATTCACCTTTAAATCGCTCAAATCAATCCTTGTTGTAGCCACCGAACCGCCGCCCACAATCCGTTGCATCAAACTGTTTTGGGCATACATAAAGTTGGGACTATGGCTTGCTGTGATTGCCAGATAACCTTTCTTTTTTGTAAGCGACCACTTGCTATTGTCGGGCAAATGGTTCCAATGCCACTTGAGGGCAAGCTTGTCATTATCAAACTCATCGCTTCCTACAAAATTGTTTTCAATCGGCTTGCCAGCTACTTTTATGTTTGGTTTCTTTACGGTAGTCAACGCCCTACCTTGATTGTTGCCAACATAAGGCCAGCCATCTTTCCAAATTACAGGTTGCAACACAGGCACACGCCCAACATAATCCCTATCCTGAAAAATAAAAAAGAAAGTCTCGCCCTCTTTAGTATCAACAAATCCTCCTTGGTGCAAACCAGCATCGGCATAGTTCATATCATCGGTACTTATCACACGAGACTCGTAAGGGCCATAAATGTTTTTACTTCGCATACAAAGTTCCAAACCATTGTATGTCCGCGCCGTGTTGCAGATATAATACCAACCATCTTGTTTATATATGTGGCTACCCTCGAAGTTACCTCCACAGTTCCCTACAAACACAGGCTTTGGCTCGGTAATCAGCTTGTCGAGGTTCTTGTCAAACTCAGCAATCATAATGGTTCCACCACCATAGCAGGCATAAATCCGTCCATCGTCATCAAACAAAACAGAGGGGTCGTACAAAGGCCTGCCCAACTTTTTGATGGTGTATGGACCTTCGGGTTTGGTGGAACTTGCTATGTAAAACCCATCAAATTCCACATTGAAAAAAATATAAAACTTGCCTTTATTGTATCGGATGCAGGGCGCCCAACTTCCCCAACGGTACATTGCCTTGCCATCTTCAATGTGATAGGAACGAACGGAAGGCAAGGTATCGTAAGTATAACCAATAATTTCCCAATTGACCAAATCCTTGGAATGGGCAATGGGCACACCCGGAAAAGTGGTGAAAGTGGAGCTAGCCATGTAATAATCATCGCCTACACGGATGATGTCTGGGTCGGGAAAATCGAGGTTAATGAGGGGATTTGTAAATGTTCCATCCCCATTGTCGGAAGTAAATGTGTTCGGACTATCAGTTTGTGCAAATGAATGCAGGGTAGGAATAAAAAAAAGAAATAGAATAATTGAAATTATAAAACTCTTTCGGAAGCAATAAATCATAAGTCCATAGTTTTTTGTCGAAATAAAATTTGAACAATCAAATATATCTGAATGACTTCAAAAGAGGAAAAAAGTTAATTGTAAAATGGATTCTTTAGTCATTCTATGTAAGGAATCTTCCACACATACGTTTTAACAACAAAAAAATGTATGGTTCAAAAGATTCTCCTTTCCGTATTGATGCTTTCCTTTTTTGTTTTTGCATTTGCCCAGAAAGACATCCCGGCGCCCATGGATAAATATACGGATGTTGCTGCAACCTTCGGCAACTCCCAACAAAGTTTTTCGGGTTCTTATGTTCATAATTGGAAATTGGGCAAAAAGAAAAAGTGGGAAGTGGGTTGTGGTTTTAGGCTTACATCTACTGTTGGGCAAAACTTAGACTACATCACTGCCGGCCCTGCAAGGCTCACAAGGGGTACAAACATCCCTTTTTTAGTTGTTATTTCTGCCCAAAAAACAGAAAATTGGGACACCTTGAGCGTTCAGCATCCTTTTACTACTTCAGCTAACCTTACTTTCAACCTTGGTTACAATTTTTCTAAAAAGATTTTGGGCGGTTGCAATATCGATGTCTTTGGGTTTACAGTTGGCAACCACTCAAATAGTATATTTACACACAATGGTGTCCGAACGGCAGAACCTATTGCAAAACCTTCTACATTCAACCTCCTGCTTACCGGCGACAATGATTTGGGAAGTCTCAATTCAGAGTTTTTCCTGAAGTATTTGGTCAGCAATCGTTGGGGGGTGCGGGCAGTGTATCAATTTCTTTTCACGGAATACAAAACAACTACTCTCCACCAAACCACATCTGATGGAACTGAAATAGACCGTTTCCGCAACAAAGCAAACAATTTTGGGGTTAGTTTATCTTACAGATTATAAAATTGTTTTTAATCAATTTATTTTATGATAAAACAAGCATTCTTACTTATTTCTTTGTTTGCGACTTCTTTATTGTTTTCGCAAAACTATATTCCCATCGATAAAGGGTCCGAAATAAAGTTTGCCATCAAAAACTTAGGAATCTCTACTTCTGGTAGTATTTCGGGCATCAAGGGTAGCATTAATTATAAACTTGCCGATCCCAACTCGGCAAGTTTCAATGTTAGTATCGATGCTAATTCTGTAAATACAGGAAATAGCCTGCGTGACGGGCACCTTAAAAAAGAATCTTACTTCAATGTGAAACAATTCCCAAAGATTTCTTTTGTGTCCAAAAATGTGTCGTTAAACAATACCACACACATGCTGCAGGCAACGGGTACGCTTACCATTAAAGGGGTTTCCAAAGAGATAACTTTTCCATTTATGGTTTCCCAACAAGGCGACGGGCTTTTATTCAAAGCGACTTTTCCCTTGAACCGCAAGGATTTTAATGTGGGCGGCAGCAGCTTGACTTTATCAGATGAAGTGAGGGTTTCCATAATTGTTTTTGCCTCAAAAGTCTAGTAATTGACGTTTGAACCAACGTAAAACTTCATTTATATTCAATTTAGCAAAAATGAATAAATAAAATAAACAGTACTGTTTATTTTATTTATTCATCTGTTTATTTCCGAAACAAACTTGTGTATTTTATTTAAGGTAAAATAATTTTTTCGCTTAGCCCCTTTGATTTTGGAGATGGGTTGGGGGTGAAATCCAATTTACAGAAGCTAAAAACCTATTTCTACAGTTTTTCTTTCCTTAATTATTGTTTTTCTACGACAGAAAACATATTTTCTTTCACGGATTATTGTTTTTCTATGACAGAAAACATATTTTCTTTTAAAGAAAAACATATTCTACAACAGAAAACATATTTTCTTTCATGGATTATTGTTTTTCTACAGCAGAAAATACATTTTCTTTGAGAGAAAAACATTTTCTACGACAGATAATATGTTTTCTTTGAAAGAAAAACTCCCTTTTCATGTTAAATAAATATTTTCTCTAGACCGTAAACATTTTTTAAAGCACAATATATTACTGAATTAAAAAGCATTCCTTTTATAATTAAACCCTTTTATTTAAAAATCTCTTTATTTTAGAAAATAGACCAAACAGCATTTCAATTGGTGAGCTAACCATATCAAGAAACGTAAAATAGCCCTGAATTGACAGGGCATTTTTCGATATTAATACCTTGAAATGAAAAGGATAAAGGTTGAGAAGATTAGTTGGCTACTTTTGGCGCATACCACGCACAATATGCAACACATCGATAAAAGGATAAAAATATTATTGGCAGTAGCATTCATCATACAGATGCTGACTGCTTGGCACACCTACTTTTTTCATTCGGACGAGTACTTTCAAATAATAGAATTAGCCTCTTACAAGCTAGGGTTAAGCCCAGTAAAGTTGTTGACCTGGGAATTTCATGAACAGATTCGTCCTACCATACAGCCTTATATTTTCATTGCGATTTATAAATTTTTCACGGCAATAGGCATCACTAGCCGGTTCTTTATGTTCTCGGTTGTACACGTTTTAGTGGGGATATTAGGTTTTGTGCTGTGCAATTATTTGATAATAAAAAAGTTCAGCCAAGAGAAATACCTATTCCTTTTACTGCTCCTCACAAATTTTTTGGGGTTGATGCCCTTGCTCCGTTGCAGCTTCAGTGCCGAGGCAATGGGTGGGTTATTTCTAATGCTTTCCATATTGATAATCGAAAAGGGAGTGACGGAAAATGAACATTGGGGATGGTGTTTGCTGGCAGGATTTATTATGGCATTGTCATTCTATTTCCGCTTTCAGGTAGCATTTAGTATCGTTGGTTTAGCTATTTGGTGGATAATAAACTACCCAAAAAACATCAAAAAGATGTTGGTGATTAAAGCTGGATTCTTGTTGGGGGTAGGTTTGAATATGTACTTGGATGCAAGATTTTATAGTAAACTCTGCTTTACGCCCTACAATTATTTCTACGCCAACATAGTAGAAGGTAAAGCTGCTTCGTTTGGAACCTCCCCTTGGCGGTATTATATAGCGATACTTGCTGCATTAACGGTGCCGTTACTTTCTATTTTTCTTTTTGGATTATTTGCAAAAAGCCTTGCCAACTATAAAAATCCTTACGCAATGGCCATGTTTTTCTTTGTGGTTGGGCATAGTTTGGTGGGGCATAAAGAAGAGCGTTTTGTTTTTCCAGTGATGTTTTTTATAGTATATCTCGCAGCAGAAGCTTACAGAAGTTCTGTTGGTACACAACTATTTATCAAAAACTTATGGACGAATAGATACTTTGGTTGGTTCATAAAAGGAGGCGTAGGTTTTTCGGTTGTCATCAATGTTTTGTTTGTATTTCTTTTAGCAATAGAGCCGTACAAACAACCAGTGAAGTTTATTAAAAAGATTAACGAAGAATTTAAAGAGCCTCAGCAGGAAATAATTTGCTACAAACAAAGCCCTTACACCACAGAAAGCAACTTGGAATATCATTTTTTGGCGGAGAATAAATTGAAATTTACAGTTTATAAAGACAAGCAACTTTTTCTTGAAGCTTTATCTAAGCAACCAACCTATTATGCCATCAAGTACGAGGATGCAATGAGTGATAGCTTACAAAATCTCGTTCAAGATAGAAAAGGAACTGTGTCTTCAACTTGGATTTGGGCTTTTACAAATTGGCTTGGAGGCAATTATTACATCTATATTCCGGATATTTGGCTACTTTCTAGGTATCAATAGGGCTTTTTTGTAACTATTTTGACTAATAGGCTAGTTTTCTTTTGGTTTAATAAAATCAGTACCATACATTTGCAGTCCGAAAAAATTTAATGTTATGCAAGAGGCAGTAAAATATATACACGAACAACTTACAGTTGGCAAGACCCACCCTAAGTTTAAGGCTGGTGACAACGTAACTGTAAACTACAGAATTGTGGAAGGCGGTAAAGAACGTATCCAAGGTTTTCGTGGCGATGTTCTTAAAAAACAAGGAACTGGAGCAACTGCTTCTTTCACTGTTCGTAAAATTTCTGATGGCGTAGGCGTTGAACGTCTATTCCCCTTGTTGTCTCCAAACATCGATTCAATCATCTTGAATAAAGTTGGTAAAGTACGTAGGGCTAAATTGTTCTACTTGCGTGAAAGAAGTGGTAAGAGTGCAAGAATCAAGGAAAAACGCATGTAATACTTCTATTTTAACTGTAAATAAATTTTATTTACGGTTAACTTTGTTTTTTTAATAATAAAAATAAAAGTTATGGGAGATTTATTCAGCGGCGGTCACATGATAATCATAGGATTGATTGTTTTGTTGATGTTTGGAGGTAAGAAACTTCCTGAGTTGATGCAGGGTTTGGGAAGGGGTATCAGGGAGTTTAAGGATGCAAAAGACAATGTAAGAAAGGAAATTGAAGATCATGTCAATGAACCTGTTGATAAAAATACCTCTACAAAATAGGTTTAGCCTATTTGATTAATTTAGTAAAGCCTCGCAATAATTACTGCGAGGTTTTTTTATATAAAATATTTTACCTCGTTTGATAAAGTTATTATTAAATATTTTCAGCAGGAACAGCAAAGCATCTTCTACAAAGGAGATGTCCTTCTTTGAGCATTTGGATGAATTACGCAGCCACATATTTAAATCTGCTGTGGCAATTGCTATCGGGGCTTGCCTAGTGGCTTATTACAATAACTTCATCGTAAGGAAAATATTAATGGGACCAATGCACCCTGATTTTTTTACTTACACTTTCTTGTGCAGGGTTGGTAATAAACTTAATTTGGGTTCAACGCTTTGCCTCCATCAGATAAATATCAAGATGCAAAGCAATGTGGTTGGTGGACAGTTTGGTGTTTATTTCAACATCATCTTGATTGGCGGTTTCATCCTCGCATTTCCTTATGTGTTTTGGCAATTCTGGAAATTCATCAAACCCGGACTCACTGCCGTTGAAGCAAAAAACACGAGGGGTGTCATATTCTGGGTTTCCTTTCTGTTTTTCATTGGTGTTCTCTTTGGCTATTTTGTCCTAGTTCCTTACACCGTGAACTTCTTTGCCAACTTCTCTTTGGATGACAACATAGAAAACCTCTGGACTATCAATAGCTACTTCAATACAATTGTACCGTTGATACTTGGGGCAGGTCTTTCTTTTCAGTTGCCATTGGTAATGTATTTCTTGGCAAAGGCAGACATCGTTACTGCGTCCTACTTAAAGAGGGTGAGGAAGTATGCGGTACTTATCATTTTCATTATAGCAGGAATCATTGCGCCTCCAGATATGTTGAGTATGATTATTTGTGCAATGCCTTTGGTTTTGTTGTATGAGATAAGTATTTTACTTTGCAAGCGAATCGAGAAAAAGCAAAGTATCGACCCAGAATGGAGTTAATCACTAATAATTCAATCTTAAAATAATTCGTTTTGTTCACTTTCAGTTCAATAAAACAGTACCATCAGTTTTTAGCTTCCAATGCCAATGGCTGCACCCTTGCCGTAAAACATTACTTGACAAAGATTGCTGAAAACAAACACCTCAATGCCTTTTTGGAAGTATTTGAAGAGGAGGCATTACAACAAGCTGCTCAACTTGATGCAGACCGTCTTGCCGGCAAACCCCTTGGTAAATTGCACGGTGTGGTTTGTTCTCTAAAGGATGTTATTTGTTACAAAGGACACAAGGTGGGTGCATCCTCCAAGATATTAGAGGGGTTTACTTCCATTTATAATGCAACTGCTGTTGAGAAATTATTACAGGAAGGAGCTATTATTATTGGTAGGAATAACTGCGATGAGTTTGCAATGGGTAGCAGCAATGAAAACTCTGCTTATGGTGTAGTGAAAAATGCCTTGGATGAAAGCCGTGTTCCTGGCGGTTCTTCAGGTGGTTCTGCGGTGGCTGTTCAGGCGGGGCTTTGTATGTTTAGTTTGGGCAGTGACACGGGCGGTTCCGTTCGTCAGCCGGCTGATTTCTGCGGTATCATCGGAGTAAAACCCAGTTATGGTCGCATTTCCCGTTATGGTTTGATTGCCTATGCTTCTTCGTTCGATCAGATTGGTATTTTTTCAAAGGATATAGATGATACTGCACTTGTGTTGGAAGTTATTTCTGGGGCTGACGATTTTGATAGTACCGTTTCCATCAAACCCGTGCCTTCTTATTCAACCGAAATCAATCAATCAACCAAAAAATATCGCTTTGCTTACTTCAAAGAAGTTTTGGAACACGATGGAATTGACAAAGAAATTGCAGCTACCACCCTTGAATACATCGAAAAACTAAAAGCTGATGGGCATACCGTTGAGCCTGTTGCGTTCAATCTATTGCCTTATGTGGTGCCAACTTATTATATTCTGACTACTGCCGAAGCCAGTAGCAACCTCTCCCGTTTTGATGGTGTGAAGTTTGGTTACAGGGCTGAGTTGAAGCCTACGGACGACCTTACTACCCTCTACAAAAAGTCCCGTAGCGAAGGTTTTGGCAAGGAAGTACAGAGGCGGATTCTATTGGGGACTTTCGTTTTGAGTTCCGGTTATTTTGACGCTTATTTTACCAAAGCGCAGCAAGTAAGGCGTTTGCTTTGCGATACCACCAACGAAATATTCAAGGGGTACGATGCCATCATCTCCCCAACTGTACCGACCACAGCCTTTAAGATTGGCGAAAAAAGCGATGACCCCATCGAGATGTACCTCGCAGATATCTTCACCGTGTTTCCTAACCTCGTAGGTATCCCTTCTATTTCCGTCCCCTTGTTCAAACACAGCAATGGTATGCCTTTCGGATTGCAACTGATGACTAGTCACTTTGAGGAAACTACCCTATTGAGTATTGCAAAGGAGATGATGGAAGGATAGGTTTTAGATAGTAGATATTAGTTAATAGATAATAAAAAAGCCCTTGAAGCAATTACTCCAAGGGCTTTTCTTTATTTATCTAATAACCACTATTTCACATAGCCATATTTTACCAACAGCATATTCTCATCCTGAATCAAGCCTACGCCGGGTGCGTACAGTTTAAACTCTTTTTCCAACGGATCGAGCGGAGTAGTCTCTTTGGTTTTTAGTACATTCTCAAATTTACCAGCGGGGGTTTCAAAGATTTCTTTGTTGCTCAATATTTCTGCCCTATCCATTGCTACTTTAGGGGCAATTTCCTGATAATATTTATCACCCAACACTATTTTCCCTGGCATTTGAATACCCGGTTTGTTTTTTCCAACAGCCAACCACGAGTCATTGTGGTTCACCACTTTGCCATTTTTATAAATGTCCACATCCTCGCCAAAATAATAGATGGCGTTGGTTTGCTTGCATACGGCAAAATAGTTCCTCGAAATTTCCACAGGCTCACCGTTCAGCGATTCATTTTCTTCTACCACACGGGTTTCTACATCCCCCACTTTTTTGGTTTCGTTAAGCACCGTAATTACCAATTTAGATTTTTTCTTTTCGCTGCCACCTTCCAATATTTCTTGGTAGCCAGGTTCCAGGATAAAGTAATCATTTTTGCCCGACGACACAAATTCGCAATTTGCACTCTTGTTGACTTTTGCAAAATCATCGTTATTATTTTTGTTTTGCGCAAAGGCAATACAAATTCCTCCACCAATAAACAAAGTGAATAAAGCCGCATTCATTTTTTTCATTTGTTAAGTTTTGTTGGGTTTCAAATGTATAAATTATTCCGAAAAAACTTATTCCTCCTACTTATAATTCATAACCAAATACGTCTTTTTGCTAAGGGCAGCAAGATGGATTTCTCTGCACCCACTCAAGCATATTCGAACACCCGAACTATTTATGGTTTGTGTTTAATACAAATGCGAAATTGGTTCGATACCGAACAAACTAGTTGAACAACAATAAATCAAGTGTAAAAGAGAAGCCATTATTTTTATCTGTTGTACCATCTGTACTATTAGATACGTTTGCCAAACCTATTTGATAACGTGCTGACAGAAATAAAATATCCGACAAATTAACCTCAGCACCCACAATTGCACTAAAATCATTCTTCTTTAACGTGCTTGAAATATCATTACCTGAAGAAATACCATTACTTGAGTTGCTGGATGCTGAATTTAAAAATCCTATTTGTGGTCCTAAAACAAGTGCTAGTGGCTTGATAGGATAAAATTTTACGAGTACAGGCACATTCAAGTAAGTCAATAGTAACTTTTGTTTATCTCCAAAAAAGGAACCTCCAGTTACGGTTGCCCCCATTTGAGAATATGAAAATTCTGGTTGTATTGCAAAGTTGCTGTCCAATCTTATTGTTGAATAGATTCCTCCCGTAAACCCCAATAGACTACTGGTACTAATATTTGTTGGCATGGGTGTTTCGGTAATATTTGCCAAATTGACCCCCAACTTTATTCCAAATTTTACCCTAGAACTATTGGCTCCTTCGGTTTTTTGTGCAGATACGGAGATGACTGCAATTAAAAATATGCAGATTAGCGTTAGTTGCTTTTTCATAAAGATTCATTTTAGATTAATAATTTTTATACTTTGCTTTTACATTAAAATACAAATATAATAATCACATTCCAATCATAAAATCTCACAAGAAAAAACATTAATTTATTATTTTCCTCCCATTCCCCAACAATACCTACTTTGAACCCTAATTAAAAAGCTACAAGTGTTTACAATTGCTAGTCATCAGATTGCTACTAAGGAAGGCTTCGCTTTTAGCGGAACCTTCCTTGACAAAACCATCCAAAAAGCCTTTGTAACAGGCGTTTTCCACTTCTCTCATCTGGTTTTATACATCCCACCGACAAGATAAGGGGGCGTATTTGGTATGCCTCCCATCATTTTGCGTACCCTCAATGCTTCATTGTGTACCCTCAATGCTCCATTGCGTACCCTCAATGCTCCATTGCGTACCCTCAATGCTCCATTGTGTACCCTCAATGCTCCATTGTGTACCCTCAATGCTCCATTGTGTACCCTCAATGCTCCATTGTGTACCCTCAATGCTCCATTGTGTACCCTCAATGCTTCATTGCGTACCCTCAATGCGGCAAAGTAAGAAGGGGTCATATTTCATTTTCCTCCCCATTTCACAAAGGGTATACTTGTATAAATAACTTCAAACCAAGTAATATAATCCATTCAAAACAAGAAGTTTTATATAATGAAATTCTGCTTGTGTCATTTTTTGGCAATAAAATTGTACTTTCGATAAAGAAAGTTTTTTCTTTGTTATATTTGCATATACAAATAACATCTACAATGACGCAAGCAAACGATATATTAAAATTGGCACACAGGGCGGGTATAGAGCCTAGTATGGATGTGCTGTATCACAAAGAACAACAGATTCCGGGCTCTATCAACTACAACATCAACCGTTATTATGCCCAGCATGAATGGGTTTCTGATGAAGCTGGGATGATGTTGTATCATTACGATAAAAAAAGTCCAACCAAGAATTTTATAGAGCTACGTTTTTGCATAACTGGCAATAAATATTGCTATGACAGGAGTTGCGCCGATTGCAAAGACCAACCAACAGATTGCTCAGGGAAACAAATGACAGTGGATGTGTTTAATTTCTATTTTTCGCATACATTTTTAAGCCAGTTCACTAACAATACGAAGCTTAAAAACAAGAAAGATGAGGTACTAGCATTCAAACATCCCGAAGCGTTTACCAAGCTTTTCCCAATTTGTAATAAAAAAAGGAATGTGCTTGATTCTATTTTAAATAATAGCTACACAGGTGCATTGGAAAACATTTTTATCAATGCAAAAATTCATGAACTCCTTTTGTTTAGCTTGGATTGTTTGGTTGAGGAGAAGCAAGAAGGTTTTGTTTGCAAGTTCTTAAACGACGACCGTAGCAGGGAAGGCATTTACAAAGCAAGGGAAATATTGCTTGAACACATTGGCAACCCCATCACAATCAAGGAATTAAGTAGGAAAGTGGCAATGAACGAATGTTATGTAAAACAAGGTTTCAGGGAATTGTTTGGCACAACCATTTTCGATTTCTTTCAACAACAAAGGATGGAACACGGTAAATATTTGCTTTATGAAAAAGGATTGAGCGTAACAGATGTATCTGAGGCTTTAGGATATTCTTCCATCTCACATTTTTCTGCAGCATTCAAAAAACATACAGGCATAAAGCCTTGCGAATTACTTAAATAGAATGGAAGAGAAGTTAAATAAAGAAAGCCGTTAAGTAGTCACTTAACGGCTTTCTTTATTTAATCATATCAACCCTATACAAACGGTGCCTTCGCAACCACTGCTTTTACAAGCGTATTCCTAATGTCTATATAAATGGTACTGCCAATGCTTGCATGGGCAATGGCTACATAACCCAAGCCAACAGCTTTGTTTAGTCCGGGTATTTGAGTGCCGCTGGTTACTTTGCCTATCGTGTTTCCGGCTTCGTCTTTTATCAGGTAATCGTGGCGGGGAATGCCCCTGTCTATCATCTCAAAACCTACCAATTTGCGTGTTACGCCATGCAGCTTCTGCACTTCCAACAATAACCTTGAGTTAAATTCTTTGGTAAACTTTGTTATCCAGCCCAACCCAGCTTCCAATGGCGATGTGGTATCATCAATATCGTTTCCATAGAGGCAATAACCCATTTCTAACCGCAAGGTATCCCTTGCACCTAGTCCAATTGGCTGTATGTTTAGTTCCATCAATTTATCCCAGATGATGTCTGCTGCATCATTAGTATCTTCAAAATAAATCTCCACTCCTCCTGCACCCGTATATCCTGTGGCACTCACCAATACGTTTTCCACACCAGCAAATACGCCCTTCACAAACGTGTAATATTTCATATTGGTAATATCCAACTCCGTCAAAGGCTGCAATAGCTTGGTAGCATTAGGCCCCTGTATGGCAAGTAGGCAAGTTTTGTAACTGATGTTGTGCATCTCTACATTATTGGTATTGAAACTGCTAATCCAATCCCAATCTTTATCAATATTGCTGGCGTTTACCACCAACATATATACTTTATCCTTCTCGATGCAGTACACAATCAGGTCGTCCACAATGCCACCATCACTGTTTGGTAAACAACTGTATTGCGCTTGTCCATCTATTAGTTTAGATGCATCGTTGGTAGTCACACGTTGAATTAAATCAAGTGCATGCTCGCCTTTCAGTATAAACTCACCCATGTGGCTCACATCAAACACACCCACATTGGTACGTACTGCTGCGTGTTCGTCATTGATGCCCGTGTAGCTAATGGGCATATTATAACCTGCAAAAGGAGCCATCTTGGCACCAAGGGCAATGTGTTTTTCTGTAAACGGAGTATTCTTGACCATACTAATAAGTTTTTTGACAATGGGTGATGCAGCAAATATAACAGACGAGACATGCTTTGACAAGGCTACGGGTGGCAAGCAGGGGTTATTTGGGCTTTTTTTATCAATTAATGTTAATAACCTGTTCCTTTTGCAATGTTAGCTTGGGCATGATGTAGGATAAGATGAAAAGGTTCGTTACTTTTACGCCTATGGTTATTCATCAGTTAGATTTATTTGGCAATCCAGTGGCAATTCCTATCACTAAGGAAGAACCAAAAGGATCTGTTGCACCTAAACAAGAATCCCCAAAAGAAGACTTGACGCCTAAGTCGTTACCTCTTTTTGAAGAGAAAGAAACAGCTACAGTAGCTGTGGCTGAACCAGCAATTGTGTACAATGAGATTGATACAGAAACAAAAGAGGCAGAAACGCAGAATGAGGTAGTTTATAGCAACGATCAGATACGAGTAAAACTAAAACGAGGCCCAAAGAAAAAAATACCAAGCGAAAAGACGGGAAGAGGTGGCAGGTTCAGTAATACTGAAGTTGATGATTATGTTGACCTCGTAAATGTACCAGACGACGAAACGCTAAATAAGAAACTGTATTATAAGATATCGGTTGTGGCTGGTTGGTTTGGCGTAAATGCTTCGATGATTCGCTATTGGGAGAATGAATTTGATATACTAAAACCTCGTTTGGGTAGAAAGGGCGACAGATATTTTAGGGTGGAGGACGTAAAGAATTTACAGCTTATCTATCACCTATTGAAGGTGAGAAAGTTTAGCATTGAGGGGGCTAAAGATTATTTAAAAGGAAACAAACAGAAGGTAGATGCCCATCAAGAAATAGCGGAGTCACTTGGAAAGGTACGTGAGTTTCTAACAGAATTAAAAGCAACGTTGGGCGTATGAGGTTTTTTAGAATGATACTGTTCTGGACTATTGCCTTATTGAGTGCGTGCAGTTCTTCTCATAAAGCAATGAAATTAAATTACGAAGCCTTGAAGGATAAAGACCACAAAATGCTTGTGGGCGTTATTAATAGAGGATTGATAGCCAACGACACCGCCTTTGGATGGTTTAATGAAAATAGTAAATACGGACAGCCAGACCCCATAGCAGTAAGTGTGTTTCAGTTAGAAAAAAGCAAGTTTAAGATGGTTGTATTTGGTGGTACTTGGTGCGAGGATACCCAAAATCTTTTGCCTAAGTTTTATCAATTAATAGATGCAAGTGGCTATCCCGAAAATCAAGTAACATTAATAGCGGTAGACAGAAAGAAGCAAACCATCAATAATTTAAACACTGTTTATAACATTACCAATGTGCCCACATTCATTGTTTTGAAAGACGGTAAAGAAGTTGGAAGGGTTGTAGAATATGGAACCGAAGGAGACATCACCAAAGAATTAGGAAAGATAGTAGCGGGTATTAAATAGAAAAAATAACCTTTACCACAAAGCACACAAGGGAAGAAACACGGGGAACACAAAGAGTTATTATCCCATTAAGTTGAAATAGCAATCATTTTTATTAGCCTTGTGTTTCTTTGTGAAATACTTTGTTCTCTCTGTGCTAAACCTATTTCTCTACTACAAAGATATTACTCGTACTACCAGCCAAAGGAATATTCCTTGCTTCCAACAAAGTAATAATTGATAGATTAATTGACTCACGCAGTGCATTAAAATCTGTAAGAAGTTGGTTTATATCCGTGTAATACATCACCTCTATCAAGTGGGCATATTTACCCGTATCCTTCAAATAAACAGAATAGCTTATAACTGCTGGAAGCTTTAATAATTCAACGATTGCAGGTGATAATGCTTGTAAATCAACCGCCTTTACCGAAAGACTTATTTCTAAATTAATAGTCACCCTCCTTTGAGTTCTTAGGCTAAGGTTATCTATGATGCTATCAACCATCTGCTTATTAGGAACCGATATATAAGTTTTGTCCTCCGTCCTTATTCTTGTGCTACGCAATCCTATTTTTTCTACAGTGCCTGTCATGTTGTTTACTTTAACCGTATCTCCCACAGTAAACGGTTTGTCGAAGAATATGACAAACGATGCAATCAGGTTCTCCAAACTTTCTTTTGTGGCTAATGCTAAGGCTGCACCTACAAGGCTTAATCCAGTAATAATGTTTCCAATATCTTTATTGAATCCGAACTTTAGCACCATCAAAAAGCCTATGATTACTAAAATCATCTTGAAGAAATCCTTGAAGAAGATAATCAGTTGACTTTCGGTGTGGTCGGAAGTTTTGGTTGCACTTTCCTCCAATATCATGGCAACAAAATCAATTACACGGAGGCAAAGCCATGTAAAGGTTATGACCAGAGCAGTACTAGTTGCAGAATCAATAAGTTGAAATAAGGAAACCTTGTAGATGATAAAGTCTAGTTCTTTGGGATAATTAAGTTTATCCAAAGCAACAAAGGATATAAAAAGGAAAAGAAATATCTCAAGCGGTTGAAGGATAAGGCTAATGAAGGCAAGCTTATTTAGCTTTTTTCCTGTTCTTGCAACGAGCTTAAACAGCAAGGTTGCAAAGTATTTAGAGATGAATCTTTTTAAAATAACAGCCAACACTACGAAGCCGAATACGCAGAGGTATGCAGAAACTGTGTTGTTGTAAAACGAGCTATGAAGGAAATTATACATCAGCCGCAAAGTAAAGCAAGATTTTGAAGGAGATTATTGTAGATGCATATTTTTCTTTTGTGTAAGATTCTAGCACCTTTCAAATATCATCGCTGCACCTTGCCCCACACCTACACACATAGTTGCCAAGCCATATTTTGTTTTGCTACGCTTCATTTCATGTATCAATGTACCCACAATGCGGCTGCCCGTACTACCCAATGGATTGCCAAGGGCAATGCTACCCCCATTAATATTGATAGTTTCTTCATTCAATCCCAAGTCTTTGATGCAGGCAAGACACTGAACGGCAAAGGCTTCACAGAGTTCGGTAATACCTATATCGTTGATGGAAAGTCCCGCCCTCATTAATGCTTTTTGCGTAGCAGGAACAGGACCAATGCCCATAATATCTGGATGTACACCTGCTATAGCCATACTTGAAACACGGGCTAATGGTATGAGATTAAAAAGCTTTACCGCTTCCTCACTTGCCAACAACAGTGCAGATGCACCATCATTTATGTGGCTGCTATTGCCCGCAGTGACACTTCCTCCCGATACAAAAGCTGGACGAAGGGCTGCTAATCTTTCTAAAGTAGTTGTTCTTGGTTGCTCGTCTTTAGTAAAATAGGTAGGGTTTAAATTATCGGATAATGGCACAGGAACAATTTCATCATCCCACTTTCCTGCAGCCAATGCAGCAGCATATTTTTGTTGTGATTGCAAAGCAAATAAGTCCTGAGACTCACGGCTAATGCCCCATTGGTTGGCAATGTTTTCAGCCGTTTCGCCCATATTGAATGGTTGGTACATAGCTGCCAATTTCTTATTGATCAGCCGCCACCCGATTGTACTATCCACCATTTCCACGTCCCTACTGTAAGCACCTTTACTTTTGGGGATAACAAAAGGGGCACGGGTCATACTTTCCACACCGCCAGCAATATAAAACATCCCCTCGCCACACATAATGGCACGGGCGGCATCCATAACAGCTTGCATCCCACTTGCACACAAACGGTTTACGGTATTCCCTCCTACAGAAACAGGTAGTTCCGCCAACAAAGCCCCCATCCGGGCGACATCCCTACAATCTTCGCCAGCCTGATTGCTATCGCCAATAATCACATCCTCCAAAAGATTTAAATCCATCGAAGGGTTTCTATCTACCAATGCTTTTAGTACTACCGCAACCAAATCGTCGGGGCGAACAATAGCCAACTTGCCACCGTATTTGCCAATTGGTGTTCGAACCGCGTCTATTATATAAGCTGATTGCATAATGCTATATTAACCACAAAGTCTACAAAGAAAAGCAACACGAGGGACACGAAAGAATAATTGCCACAGCGGCACAGAGAGAAGGCGAGGTAAAGAAACGTTTTCTGTTTTCTCAGTGCCTCTGTGCAATACCTCTATTTCTTTATTGTCAACAACTTTGTATCCCCTGCTTTCACTTCAATTGTTTGGCTGCCATACAATGCATTTTCTCCCAAAACCTTTTGCTGGTCTATCGCTTTCTCAGTTAGTATCTTGATGATTGCAACGGTAGGCGTAGGGTTGGTGATTGATATAATCATCTCCTTTTTTGTATTCTTTTCTACTTTAGCAATCACATTGTCAAAGGCAGTCACTTTACCCTTATCTGTTTCAATATAAATCCCCGGAACCTCAATCGTTGTTAGCATCAAAGAAGTTTCTGCCCAAGTGGAAAGCGGCAACACATAGCCGATGTTTTCTACACCCTCCCAATCGCCCATATTTATCCTTTCGCTTACATAACCATTGGGCAAAGTTCCCAAATGCTTCTTTGGATGACCAATGTACTGCGTAATATTATGAGCAATGTCCTGCAATAAATCTAGATAGAACCGATTGCCCGTATAGCGATATAACTTGAGCAAACCAACCCCCGAAGCCGTACAGAAACCAGGAGCGGTATGTTTATTTTGGGTATTGGCATACACCGTTCCTGTAGTGTGGATGTGCGCCTTTCCATAAGCACAAGTGTCATTATATTTATAATTGTAAGAAACCACCCAAGTCGACAATTGCTCTGCAGCATTCTCGGCAAAAGGCAACCATTTCTTGTCGCCACTAACCTCATAAAGGGTTACATAGCTCTCCAATAAACCCAATGAAGACTCTGAATCGAAGTTCTGCACGGCGTCCCCTGGCCCGCCACAACTGATGCCTTTCTTGGTGAAGTTCAGGTAATAATAATCCGCAATCTCTTTGGCTTTTTCTAAGTAAATAGGGTTGTGATAATACTGCGAAGCCAATGCCAACCCAGCAGGAACAATCCCCCCACTACTCGAACCACCCACCATTATCTCTCCAGTCTGACTATTTACAAACTGTCCTAATTGATGGTAGGTATCCCATAGTTTCACAAAAGCATCCAACACTTTTTGGTTACCATCTTTCCAAGAAGGTTTCACGGGGATGCCCATCTTGTCCATCAACATAAACTGCTTGGTGATGTACCAAATAGCATCGCCGCTTTTGCGAACCAAATGCCAATTGTTGGTATGTGGCTTGCGAATATCGCCACCAAACCATTCATTGCCATTGCGACCAGCATCCCAATAAAAACCTGATGGGGAAATGCCATTGGGGAACAACCAATCGAAGTTTTTGATGACATTATTCCTTGTTTGCTCCGTACCTGAAAACAATAAAGGATAAGTGGTAATCATACCGCCCGTCCAACCAATCTGCCAATCTTGCAAGAAGTTCTCTCGAAAGCCGATGGCATAATATCCATACTTGGGAACAAAGTTTTTCTCGTTGAACTTCTGTTCCAACGTTTGCATACATTCCGAATAGGGCAGTGCGTTTGCCAATGAACTATCACCCGAAAGGTCTTTTCTTATCTTAGCATATTTATTAAAGATAGATTGCGTTTCAGGGGCATCGAAAGCATATAAACGGAAGGTAATAGTAACAGCATCACCTGCTTTAAAATCTTTTGGCACATCCCAACTTGGGTAGTGCGCATCGCAAACTTTATATACAAACTGCTCCCGCACAATGGGCGAAGTGATAGAGAAAGTAGACTGCCTCCTATCCCTTGTTTCGGCTACATCCATCCCATAATCACCTAAGCTATTCCCTTGATGAGTCAATAACCACATCCCTTTTTGCGTGGTATCAGAAGAAAATCCCATTGAAGGCACTGCCATATCACCACTCCGTTCTTGGATGCGGGACACAGCCCCATTGCCATTTAGCTTAGGAACATCTGTCAGGATAATTGGCTTGTCAATACCAATATCCTGCACTTCGTACAGCTTGGGGGAGTAACGCAAACGCCGCCATTCATATCTGTTTCCATTGTAGGCGGCAGCAGGAAGTAGTACATAATTCTTTTCACTCCAATTATTCCAATCAATATCCACCGAAACACTTGCCGCATTTACGTTTCCTGAGATGCAATGAAAGGTAATTGAATAATCAACAGCATCTTTCTTATCAACCACAAGCGTCGCTTTAGTTTTGACTTCCCAAGTGGATTCCTGAAAATGTACTTGCTGTTTGTCGTTGGTAAGAGCGAATTTATTTTGATTAATCAGCAGGTTATATTGCTCTTTGTTATACTGATTGATGCGGGCGGAAAGCGTCCCATTATTTGCCGCTAGCCATTGGGTAATAGACTCAGGCATTTGCGCAGTAGCATTAATGGATACTAAGATACCGATTGCAATTATTACTTTTCTCATCTTTATTGGCGATTGATAAACCGCTCAAAGAAACTACCAAAAGGTAATATTTTAAGAATTATTCGTTTGTTATTTAGAATGTATGCAGCTTATCTAACTCCTGACTTCTAATTCCAAGATACATTTTGCCGTATCCGAGGTACATTTTGCCGCATCCGAGATACCTTTTGTCGCATCCGAGGTACATTTCGTTGCATCCGAGATACCTTTTGTCGCATCCGAGGTATCTTTCGTTGCATCCGAGGTACCTTTTGCGGCATCCGAGATACCTTTTGTCGCATCCGAGATACATTTTGTTGCATCCGAGATACCTTTCGTTGCATCCGAGGTACCTTTTGCGGCATCCGAGATACCTTATTCTTCTCAATAAGCTAAATATTTCTAATTTGAAAGCAGCATACATTCTAAAATCACTAATAAATGATGCGACTAGAGACTGTTTTTCAGAACATTAATTGCGATAGCATTATTTTTACCAACTCTATTTCTATTTTTCAATTATACGAAAGTAAATGTGTGGCATTGCAGGCATAGTTTCCCCTTATTCACCGTTGGTGCAGCCTCGAAAGGTGCAGTTGATGATGGATGCACTGCATCACCGTTGACCAGATGGTGAGGGTAAATGGATAAATGAAGACGAAACAGTTTGCCTTGGGCATAAACGCCTCGCCATCATTGACACCAGCGATGCTGCCGCTCAGCCAATGCACTACCTGCATTATACCCTTGTTTTTAATGGGGAAATTTACAACTATATAGAACTAAAAGAGACGCTTCAAAAGCATGGATACTCGTTTTCTACACATAGCGACAGTGAGGTGATACCTGCCGCCTACGACTGTTGGGGCAAGGAATGCCTGCACCGTTTTGATGGGATGTTTGCCTTTGCGTTGTACGATTCGAAGGAAAAGGAACTATGGATTGCTCGGGATAGGTTTGGGGAGAAGCCTTTGTATTATCACGCCTTTTACCAACAAAGAGGGCAATTTGAGCACTTTGCTTTTGCAAGCGAAATGAAGGCACTTTGGGCAATAGGCATCAACAAAGAGCTAAACGGCACGATGATGCTGAACTATCTTACGCTTGGCTACACACAGAATCCTATTAAGCCTACACAGACTTTTTACAGTAATATCCTTTCACTACCAGCTGGGCATCATCTATCTATTTTGTCAGACAAGGGAAAAGTGCGGATGAAAAAATGGTACACACTTCGAGAATCGGTAATCGAGAATAGAGAGGTAAAAGTAGGTTCTTATCCGCCTTCAAATGGAGGAGTCGGAAAGGAAATCAGCAGTAATTGGGCTTCGAATGGCCAGTTTTTATCCAATCAAAAAGATCAAGGACTCATTGAACAGTTCGCAGATTTGTTTGCTACCTCTGTCAAGAGAAGATTAAGAAGTGATGTTTCATTGGGCACATCGCTTAGTGGCGGGCTGGATAGCAGTAGTATAGTAGCAAGTTTATTGGAAAATGATGTTGAATCATTGCATACTTTCTCTGCCGTATTTCCAGGTTTTGAACAAGATGAAAGTAAGTACATACAAGCGTTTCAGGATTATTATAAACAGACCACTTTTGATAGTCATTTCATCACACCCACGGCAGAGGATTGGATAAAAGATTTTGAACTACTGATGTACCATCAGGAAGAACCTTTGCAAAGTAGCAGTGTTTATACGCAATTTTCAGTTTATAAGTTGGCAAAAGAATATGGGGTTACGGTATTGCTGGATGGGCAAGGGGCAGATGAGATATTGGGAGGATACAAGAAATATGCGCATTGGTTTTTGCAGCAAGAACTTCGCAACGATTACAGAAGTTTTTTGAAAGAGAAGAGTCTATTGAAACAAAATGGCTTCTTGGAAACATGGGGTTTAAAGAATTATGCCGCAGCCTACTTCCCTGAAAAAGCTGCAAAGCAATTGCAGGTGAAAGCTATTGCGCAACAAAAAGGCAATGCCGGAATTGATAAGGATTTCTATAATAAATACCACAATGACGATACTTTGCAGAAGCCTGTGGTGAAAACATTGGAGGACATTCTGTATTACAACACCTTTACATTTGGCTTGCAGGAGTTATTACGCTATGCAGATAGAAACTCCATGGCACATAGTAGAGAAGTGAGGTTGCCTTTTTTAAATCACGAATTGGTTGAGTTTATTTTCTCATTACCTACTTCTTTCAAGATAAAAGATGGTTTTACCAAATGGATATTGAGGAAAAGCTTGGAAACAAAACTACCTGCTAGCATAGCTTGGCGTAAAGGAAAGATTGGCTATGAACCACCACAACAGCAATGGATGCACCGGTCGACCGCAATAGAAATAATACACGAAAGCAGAAAGAAATTGGTTGATAAGAATATTCTAGATGCTGATATCTTAAATACTAAAACACAATCCAAAGCAGCCCATGATGCCAATAATTTCGATTGGAGATATATCAGTGCTTCCGCTATATTGTAATTTTTTGCCACAAAGGCACAAAGAACACAAGGTGAGGCAGTTGAGAATAGTTTCAATAAAAGAGGCTTTTTCCTGTTATATTATTATGCTGCTTTTTTTGGATATTTAGTAATGAAAAAGAATACCTAACAAATCAGCTTTTCCAGTCTTTCGTTAGCCAAGCGTAAACTAAAGGATGAATTTTTAGACCAAATGAACTTTCTATTGGATTGGTCAAGCATGACAAAACAAAAGTTTGCCGAAATGTTCAAACCCTAAGCCCCAAAAAAGATAAAACCAAGATGTAGAGGTTGATTGAAGATTTTGCAACGGTCACATAATAGCTTCTCAATGGGATGAAATAGCTTCTTGGAAGAATTAATAGTGTCCCAAACGTTTTAAGATTATTATTATTGCCAGCGTTAAAGCCCTTAAAATTGATAT
>Ga0164297_10000437_pt1 | contig 51060 bp, 45 predicted proteins | sample GEODES058metaG_FD_113539 | JGI IMG/M metagenome (GOLD analysis project Ga0164297, IMG submission 113539) | Dystrophic lake water microbial communities from Trout Bog Lake, Wisconsin, USA - GEODES058 metaG | ecosystem: Environmental > Aquatic > Freshwater > Lake | place: USA: Trout Bog Lake... | reverse complement strand
GCGGTTGAGCCTGATTCGGTAAGAGCCACCAAAGCTTTGGCCTCAAGGTGATGGGCCGTGAACAAGGCGCCCATGGCAATGGTTTGATCGATTCGATCAAATGTTTTGCCACTGAAGTCTTGGTCGAGTTCAACCAGTTCTGCGCTCTCAGCTGCTTGGCAAATTTGAGCCATTTCGATCACGGTTTCGATGGGGAACTTTCCGCTCGCAGTTTCAGCACTCAACATCACCGCATCTGTGCCGTCAAGCACCGCATTGGCCACGTCGCTCACCTCTGCCCTTGTGGGTACAGGGTTGGTGATCATGCTCTCCATCATTTGAGTGGCAGTGATCACCACTTTGTCGTGCGCTCTGGCTAAGCGAATCATGTGCTTTTGAAGCGCAGGTACGGCGGCGTTGCCCACCTCCACAGCCAGGTCGCCGCGTGCGACCATGATGCCATCGCTTGCACGCAAAATATTCTCCAAGTGGGGAATGGCTTCAGCGCGTTCGATTTTTGCGATGAGTGCGGGCTTGTGTTTGTATTGCGCTGCAGCCACGTTGGCGAGTTGTCTGGCAAGCTCCATGTCGGTGGCTGTTTTGGGGAAACTCACGGCCACGTAATCGGCTTGAAAACTCATGGCGGTTTTGATGTCCTCCATGTCTTTGGCGGTGAGGGCAGGAGCGGTGAGTCCGCCCCCCTTTTTGTTGATGCCTTTGTTGTTTGACAACTCACCACCCAGAACCACACGGGTGTGAACTTGCTCAGCGACCACTTTGATCACTTCAAGAACGATCAAACCGTCGTTCAAGAGCAGGGTGTCGCCAGCGCGCACGTCACGCGGTAGCTCTTTGTAGTCCAGTCCCACGCCATTGGCATTGCCAAGGGCGCTCATGGAGGCGTCAAGCACAAAAGGCTCGCCAGGGACCAGTTGAACTTTACCGTTTTCGAATTTTCCGACGCGAATTTTGGGGCCTTGTAAATCGGCCATGATGGCCACTTCAATGCCAACCCGAGCCGAGACCTCTCGCACCAGCCGAGCGCGCTCAATGTGGTCTTGGGCTGTGCCGTGAGAAAAGTTCAATCGAACCACATTCACGCCTTGTCGAATCATCTCCTCGATGACATGGGCTTCACTGGAGGCGGGGCCTAGGGTAGCCACAATTTTGGTGGCACGTTGTAGAGGGGTTTTTTGAATGGTCATGGGTTCAATTGTCACACGAAAGAGTCAACACAGCGCATACGCAACAGGGTTCAAACAAGAAGAAATGATTAGATCTTTAAACCAATTTTGAGTTTAAGGTTGTCTCAAATTCATTGTCAAAGCCCTTATTGGGCACTGGCTTGTGGCATTAAAAAGCTACACAATGAATACAAAAGCATTCTTTTGACGCCTCAATAGCCCTTTCTCGTTGCCACGCTTGATTCAGGTCATTTGTCCTTTTTGTGAAGAGGTAGGATAATTGATAGGCTTTGTAAATGATGTGCAAAAAAGACTTCATTTTCGGGGCGGACCGAATTAAAACGGATTGCAATTTCAATTGTGCGAACTGTGTTTTTTGACCAGTGACGTGCTTGGTGAACCAAACAACTTTCGATGAAAACTCTAGAAACGCCCATCCCCTTGTCTGAACCCATGCCACACAGGAAGATCATCCGTGAGTGGTTGATTCCCTTATCGGGACGCACGACCTTGAACGCGTTGGCTCTCCTGGCGATGGACTATTGCATTTGGATTTTGCTCACAGCTGGAACCATTTACTTCTCCAACCTCGGTTTGAAGTTGATCTGTGCCATGGCTGCTGGATTCACCATTGGGCGATTGTTCATCATTGGACATGATGCTTGTCATCAAAGCTTGACACCTCACAGAACACTCAACAAGTGGGTGGGAAGAATCGCCTTTTTACCTTCACTTACACCTTTTAGCTTGTGGGACATTGGGCACAACGTGGTTCACCACGGCTACACCAATTTGAAAGGTTTTGATTTCGTTTGGGCCCCGCTCACCAAAACCGAGTACGAGCAGGCCAGTGTGGCCCAAAAAGCGTTGGACCGCATATATCGCAGCGGATGGGCGCCAGGGCTTTACTACATGATTGAAATTTGGTGGAACAAAATGTTTTTCCCCAATAAGAAAAACATGCCCACTCGCCGCCCCATTTTCATCAAGGACAACTTGCTGGTTTCAGCTTTTGCGCTCTTGTGGTTTGGTGTGCTGTGGGTTTTGGCTGATGCAACGGGTCAATCTTTTGCGCTCACCGTTTTCTTTAGCTTTGTCATACCCTTCTTGTTTTGGTGTGCGATGATTGGTTTTGTGGTCTACGTTCATCACACTCACGTTCGCGTTTCCTGGCACGATGACCGCTCAGCGTGGTCCAAGGCACAACCTTTTGTGTCCACCACCGTTCATTTGACCTTTCCCTTTAACATTGGCGCCTTGATGCATCACATCATGGAGCACACAGCTCATCACGTTGACATGAGCATTCCGCTCTACAAGCTAAAGCAAGCACAAAGTAAATTGGAAGAACTGCTGCCTGAGCGCATCATCGTTCAGCCGTTCTCTTGGTCATGGTATTTTGAAACAGCCAAGCGATGCAAGCTTTATGATTTCAAAGAGCGTTGCTGGACGGACTACCAGGGTCACCCCACCTCAACGCCTGCAGCATTGCCCGTTTGATGGAATGCCCACAGCAGTGGGCAAAACGAACCAGGGCTACTTTGTCTAAGCTTCACCCCAAAAGGTGAAGCTTTTTTTATGATTTTGCGCGTTTCGCCAAAATCTCAAAAGCCGGCAGAGTTTTACCTTCTAGCACTTCCAAAAAGGCACCGCCTCCGGTGGAGATGTAGTCGATTTTCTCGGTCAGGCCGTATTTGGCGATGGCTGCCAAGGTGTCGCCTCCTCCCGCGAGACTGAAGGCACTTGAGGCTGCAATGGCTTTGGCGATGCCTTCTGTACCTTTGGAGAAAGCATCAAATTCAAACACGCCCACGGGGCCATTCCAAACGATCGTACCCGCGCTCATGAGTTGCTTGGACAAGTGCGCTGTGGTTTCAGGCCCGATGTCCAAAATCAAGTCCTCTTCGCCAACATCTTTTGCGTCTTTCACTGTTGCAACTGCATCAGGTGAGAATTTAGCAGCAACGACCACATCCACAGGAATGGGCACATCGGCACCGCGATCTTTCATGGTGCGAATGACTTTTTTGGCCTCGTCCAACAAATTGGCTTCGTAAAGGCTTTTTCCAATGGGTAATCCGCTCGCAAGCATGAAGGTGTTTGCAATTCCGCCGCCTACGATGAGTTGGTCCACATTCAGTGCCAATGCATTCAAGATGGAGAGTTTGGTCGATACCTTGGAGCCCGCAACAATGGCTGCCAAAGGACGATGGGGTTGAGTGAGGGCGCGGGATATCGCATCGATCTCTGCGGTGAGCAAAGGGCCTGCACAAGCAACTTTTGCGAATTGGGCAATGCCATAAGTGCTTGCTTCGGCTCGGTGAGCTGTTCCAAAGGCATCGTGCACGAAAATATCACACAAGTCGGCCATGTGTTGAGACAGTGTGGCGTCGTTGGATTTTTCGCCAACGTTGACCCTGCAGTTCTCGAGCAAGACCACTTCCCCAGCTTTAAGATTGACTCCATTGACCCAATCCTTGATCAAAGGAATGGGGCGACCCATCAACTCGCTCAAACGTGCAGCAACGGGTTCAAGGGAGATGTCAGCGCTCCAATGACCCTCAACTGGGCGGCCCAAGTGGGAGGTGAGCATGACGCTTGCACCTGCCTCAAGAGCCATATTGATGCAAGGCACAGAAGCTTTGATGCGCGTGTCTTCCGTGATGTGCCCATTTCCATCTTGAGGCACGTTTAAATCAGCACGGATGAAAACGCGCTTGTTGCGCACTTGGCCAGATTGGCAAAGGTCAGAGAAACGAAGGAATTCCATGAGAGGGTGTACTCGAGCAGGGGTTGGGGAAAGTTCCACCTGAGAGTAGACAGTTTCTCCCAAGTGCTCTTTCACAAAATAGTCACATTTTACGGCCTAAAAAACGAGGAGCCTATGAGGCCTGGTCATTTGTCAAAAGCTTCAATTGATCGCCCACGCGCACGGGGTGTCCAATCAAAAAAGCTTCGCAATTCATGCGTTTGTGGCCAGCCAGTTGAACTTCTGTAAGTCGCAAAACACCGCTCGAACATTGGACATCAATGCCAGCTGGGGACACGCCTAAGACTTGACCTGGCGAGCCCTGAGGTTTCCCTGAGGAGTCATCAAGAATGGCATAGGCTTGCCAAACTTTCAAATTCGGCGAATCAAAAAGTCCCCATGGAAAATGAGTTCCAGGAGAGGGGTTAAAAGCACGAATTTTTCGCTCAAGGGAGAGAGCGCTCTCAGCCCAAGACAGATGGGTTTCTTCTTTGGTGATTTTGTGGGCGTAGGTGACACCTTCTTGCTTCTGTGGAACGGGAAGGAGTGAGGGCAAGTCTTTCACGGCTTGAACGATGAGCTTGCACCCAAGTTGTGTCAAGCGAGTCAAAAGGGTGTGAGAGGTGTCCAATGGTTTGATGGGCTCGATTGCTTGGAGCAAGACTGGGCCCGTGTCCAGTCCTTCCATCATTTGCATGATGCAAACACCGCTTTGAGGATCGCCAGCTTCGATTGCACGTTGAATGGGCGCCGCACCTCTCCAGCGAGGAAGCAATGAGGCATGAATGTTCAGGCAACCAAAGGTGGGAAGATCAAGCGTCCATTTGGGCAAAAGAAGTCCATAAGCCGCCACAACCATGACGTCGATGTTTGCTGAAAGCAAGGCCTCTTGGGCCATTTTGGCATCATCGGGGTATTTCCCATCCAAGCGCAAACTGGTTGGTTGAATGATGGGGAGATGGTGTTCGATTGCGTAGGCTTTGACAGCAGAGGGCTGAAGTTTTAAGCCACGGCCAGCGGCGCGATCGGGTTGAGTGAGTACGAGCGCGATTTCATGACCACTCTCGTGCAGCGCTTTTAGGGCTTGCTCAGCAAAGGAGGGCGTGCCAGCAAAAGCAATCCTCATGCTAGGAGCGAGAAGCTTCGCGTTGAGCTTTGATCATTTTGGTTTTGATGCGGTTTCTCTTCAAGGGCGACAAATACTCTACAAAGACGCGTCCCATCAGGTGATCCATTTCGTGCTGAATGCAAACCGAGAGCAAATCGTGGGCCACGAGACGCTGAGATTGTCCGTTCTCATCGAGGAAAGCGATTTCAATCGTTTGAGCTCTCTCGACTTCGTCGTACACACCGGGTACGGACAGACACCCTTCTTCGCCCACAATGTGCTCGGCGCTGGAGCTCACAATGGTGGGGTTGATCACCACCAGCGGTTTGTTTTTCTCCTCCGACACATCCAAAACGATCAAGCGCTCATGGAAATCGACTTGAGTGGCGGCCAAGCCAATGCCCTTGGACTCGTACATGGTCTCAAACATGTTGGCGATGGTGGTTTTGAGAGCCTCGTCAAAGCGCGTCACAGGTTTAGCAACTGTGTGCAGTTTGGGGTCTGGATAGCAAAGGATCGGTAATAAGGCCATGGCAAGATTGTCTTCGATAATTTAATATTTTAAAACGATTAAAAATGGTGCAGAATTGAGTCAGGCTAATTTCAGTTCAGTTTCCCCTGTCATCCAGATGGGTACAAAAAAAAAGGTATATTGAACATATGTTTGAAGTCTTGGTCTACGTTTACGAAAATTATTGGCGCGGTGACGCATGTCCCGAGCTCACCCACCTGAGTCGCAAATTGAGTGCGGTGGGTTTTGAGCCCGAACAAATCGAACAGGCACTCCAGTGGCTTGCAGGTTTGAGCTTGGCTTCTACGCAAACTCGAGGTATCGACTTGCAACCTGAAGTCGAGCACATCAGCCGCGCGCAGTCCTCCAACAGTCTGAGGGTCTACTCGGTCGCGGAGCAAGATCACTTGGGCGCAGATAGTTTGGGCTTCATCAGCTTTTTAGAGTCTGCAGGCGTCTTGCCCGCCAGCATGAGAGAGATTGTGGTCGATAGGGCCATGGCGGTGCCAGGGCGCCCCGTTTGTTTGGATGATTTGAAAATCATTGTTTTGATGGTTTATTGGAGTGCTGGGGTTGAGCCCGATTCATTGATTTTGGATGAGTTGTGCGACACTGAAAATCGGGTGGCTCATTGAGTCATTGCGTTTAGATTGAGCAATAAAAAAGGCCATTGAAAAATGGCCTTTTTACTTGGATCGCTGGGTTTAACTCAGACCACGGCGCCGGAGTTGGGATCATCAGGATCGTTTGCATTTTTCACATTCTTCATGAGGTCCTCGCGTTTGATGCCCAGCCACATGGCGATTGCTGCAGCCACAAAGACCGATGAATAAATACCAAACAAGATCCCGATGGTGAGCGCCAAAGCGAAATAGTGCAGAGTAGGGCCACCAAAGAAGAGCATGGACAGGACCATGAGTTGCGTGCATCCGTGGGTGATGATGGTGCGGCTCATCGTGGATGTAATGGCATTGTCGATGATCTCCGTGGTGTTCAATTTGCGAAAGCGGCGAAAGTTCTCGCGAATACGATCGAAAATCACGACAGACTCATTGACTGAATAGCCCAAGACGGCCAACACAGCGGCGAGCACGGGCAAAGAAAACTCCCACTGAAAAGCGGCAAAAAAGCCCAAGATGATGATCACATCGTGCAAATTGGCAATGATGGCAGCCACAGAGAACTTCCATTCAAAGCGAACGGCCAAATAAAGCATGATGCCCAAAATCACAAAAGCCAAGGCTTTGAGGCCATCAAGGGCCAATTCATCTCCGACCTGCGGACCTACAAACTCGGTTCTTCGCACTTGAGCTGTCTCATCAGCTTGCTTCAAAGCATTGATGACTCGTGTGTTTTGCTCTTCATTGGCTTGCCCTTTGGCCGCAGGCAAGCGAATCATGATGTCTTGCGCGCTGCCAAAATTTTGAATCTCAATGTCCTTTAGACCCAAGGCCGCGATTTGTTGTCGTGCCAAGTTCAAGTCCACCACATGCGGGTAGTTCACTTCCATGATGGTGCCGCCCGTGAACTCAACCGAGAGATTGAGGCCGCGGGTGGTGAGAAAGAAGACAGCGGCCAAAAACGTGATCAAAGAAATCAAGTTGAAGATCAATGCATGTCGCATGAATGCAATGTCGCGTCGAATTTTGAAGAATTCCATTTGTAATTACCTTAAATGCAATGTGTCAGTGGCAACGTCGGTCCATCAAATTTCGGACTCACTTTGGGGTAGCGTGGCCGCAGGCTTCCAAACGGTTCCAATGGAGACGCCCTTGAGCTTCTTTTGCCTTCCGTACCAAAGGTTGACCAAGCCGCGTGAGAAAAAGACCGAGGAGAACATGCTGGTCATGATCCCTAGGCAATGCACGACTGCAAACCCTCTTACAGGGCCTGAGCCGAAAGCCAAGAGTGCCAAGCCCGCAATGAGGGTGGTGACGTTGGAGTCAAGAATGGTGGCCCATGCACGGTCGTAGCCCGCATGGATCGCTTGCTGAGGGGGTACACCTTGGCGCAGTTCTTCACGAACACGTTCGTTGATCAAAACATTCGCATCAATGGCCATACCCAAGACCAAGGCCATGGCGGCCATGCCGGGGAGTGTGAGTGTGGCTTGAAGCATAGAGAGCAACGCCACCAAGAGCAACAAATTAACGGCCAAAGCGATGCTAGAAAAGAGCCCAAAGAGCATGTAGTAAATGACCATGAAAGAGGCAACACCAACAAATCCCCATGTCACACTGTTAAAGCCCTTGGCAATGTTCTCCGCTCCCAACGAGGGCCCAATGGTGCGCTCCTCAATGATCTCCATGGGAGCCGCAAGAGAGCCAGCGCGCAAAAGAAGCGCGGTTTCGTTGGCTTCCATGGTGCTCATGCGACCGGAGATTTGAACACGACCGCCGCCAATTTCGGAGCGAATCACGGGGGCTGTCACGACCTCGCCTTTGCCCTTTTCAAACAAAATGATGGCCATTCGTTTGCCCACATTTTCACGAGTGATGTCTCTGAAAATACGCGCACCCTTGGCGTCCAAGGTGAGGTGCACTGCAGCCTCTTGAGTTTGATTGTCAAAGCCGGGTTGGGCGTCGGTCAAATTCTCACCCGTTAAGAGCACTTGCTTTTTGACCACCACGAATTGGCCACTGCGCTCGCTGTAACGCTCGTCTCCAAATGGAACGTTGGCACTTGAGCTCACCTCTGCGCTTTTTGCATCGCTTGAATCATCCACCAAGCGAATTTCAAGCGTAGCGGTGCGACCCAAGATGTCCTTGGCTTTGGCCGTGTCTTGAACGCCGGGGAGTTGAACCACAATGCGATCGATACCTTGCTGTTGAATCACGGGCTCAGCAACACCAAGCTCATTGATTCGGTTGTGCAAGGTCGTGATGTTTTGTTTGATGGCTTGTTCTTGGACTTTTTTGGCCGCTTGGGGTTTGAGTGCTAATGAAAGTTTGAGCTCGCTGCCTTGAGAGCTTTGTGTGGCGATCAAATCGGGCCATTGGTCGGCGATCCACTTTTTAGCAGCCTCCAAAGTAGCATCGTCGTGAAACAAGACTTCAACTGAAAAACCGTTGCGACTGATGCCCGAGTGGCGAATGTTTTGCTCACGAAGTTGCGTTCTCAGGTCGCCCGACAAGGCTTCAGCCTTTTTGGACAGTGCGGCTTGCATATCGACTTGGAGCATGAAGTGCACCCCGCCTCTGAGGTCCAGGCCCAAGTACATCGGAGAAGCGTTTAAAGCGCTCAACCATTGGGGGGAGCGAGTGAGTAAATTCAATGCAACAACAAAGCCAGGATTGGAGGCATCGGTGTTCAATCCATGTTCAATGGCATCCTTGGCGCGCAATTGCTCCTCAGTGGATGACAAGCGAACACGAAAACTGTTGGTGTCAAAACTGCTTGACTCAGGTGCGATGTGCAAACCTTCAAGAATCTGTGCCACTCGAGCAGGAAGTTCAGCGGGCAAGGATTGACCCGTGTGTGCGCTAGATATTTGAACGGCGGGCGACTCACCAAAAAAATTAGGTAGCGTGAAGACGCCTCCAATGATCAAAGCAATTGCAAGCGTTAAATACTTCCAAAGTGAGTACCGATTCATGATCATTCCAATCATTGCCACCTCAGGGTCATCGTGCCCGCACGGGCCGTGGACAAGTGGGAGAGGGGCTTAACAAAAAATAAAAATTGTAGACAAGACAAGTCGAAAATCCCCCACCTTCAAACTACATCCATGACTTGCGACGTGTCGCCTAGTGAAGTCAAAGCTGAGAGAAGGTCGGGACAAGTGGGGGCGTTTGAGCTTTAAGGAGTTGAATGCCTGAGCCCCCAAATGGTATTAAAAGTTTTTAACACTGCCTTTTGGCAATACTTGGGTCACTGCAGAGCGTTGGAGTTGGATTTCAACGCCGCGTGCAATTTCAAGTGTGAGGTTGTGTTCGCCCAGTTGCGTGACACGGCCTAAAAAGCCGCCTACTGTGGCCACTTCGTCGCCTTTGCCCAAGGCTTCGATCATGGTTTTGTGTTCCTTTTGACGCTTCATTTGTGGGCGAATCATCACAAAGTAGAGCACAGCAAACATCAGCACCAAGGGCAACATGCTCATGAGCGAGGAGCTGAGATCGGTGGAGCCGGCAGCGGCTGGGGCAGATTGCGCGTAAGCAGAAGATATGAACACAAAATTCTCCAAAAAATGAGGTGAAACTTAAATTGAAAGTCGAACGCTTTGAGGCGCCAGATGGGACATTCGTTTAAGGCCCAAGGAAACCCATTGAAGGTTGACCCCTAGGCCCTGGCTGACGTTTGAAAGCCAAGAGCGCCAATTGTATGCGTGAGTCGGGCTCAAAGGGCCAAGAGTGCCATAGATGCTTAAAAACGCCTCAATTTCAAAGCCGATGGGCGCCAAAACGACAAAATCACCTTAAATCTCGGGCTCTCACTGAGGCAAGTCCCTGGGCCAAAGAGCCCACATTTTCAGAGGTTGTTTCATTTGACCAGCCCAAGCACCCGCCGCGTCTCCAGTCCCCGCGAAAAAATCTGCTCTAACAGCCCCTTGAATGGCACCTCCCGTGTCTTGGCTCAACACCAAGCGACTCAAAGGGGACGCGCCGCTTGAGGTGATCCAAAGGGGTATACCCAAAGGTACGCTTTGTGGATCCACCGCGACCGATCTACCAGCCAACAAGGGCACCCCCCAAGCGCCTGTGGGGCCCGTTTGAGTTTGACCCAAGGGCTCAAGTGAGAAAAAAACATAGCGGGGGTTGCTCCAAAAGGCCTCTTGAGCGCGTTCTGGGTGAGTTTGCAATGCTGCCCTGATGTTGGGCCAACTGGCGTCCTTTAAAAGCCCTTGGTCCATCATCCATCGACCCATGCTGATGTAGGGCTGATCGTTGGAGGCGGCAAACTTCAAACGATAAACCGTTGGGATGGGCCCCGAGCCTGCGACTTTGAGGCGAGCCGATCCTTGAATGTGCACAATCATCACATCTAAGGGGTCACTCAACCAAGCCAGTGCTTTGCCCTTGAGCTCATTTTGCACCAGGTTTGAGGACTCGATGTCTTGTCGGCTGAACCAAGGCTTGCCTTGTGAGCGGGCCAATGCCAGGGAGGCAGGGGGGGAGAACAGTGGGTATTTGAAGGTCGAGTCCGGGCTCAATTGGGCGGGAATTTCCGGTTCGTAATAACTGGTCAAAAGCCCAACCTCTTGGTTTAACGCCTGGGTGGAGTTATCGCGAGAGACGATTTGATAGGGTTGCAAATGCGTCATGAGCCACAACCTTTGTTCGCTTTCATCCTCAAGACTTCTTTGTCTGATTTGAGGACACAAAGGCTTCATGACGGGGTGTGGCTTTTCGCATCCAACGACCAAAGTACTCCAAATTTCATGGATGGGATCGGTGCTCCAGCCGTCAATGTCGTTCCATGAGCCGGGAATCCAAGTGCTTTTGATGGAATTTTGTGGACCCGAGGGAGGGGCGGCTGTGGGGCTTGATGAGCTGACGTCCTGAGCTGAGGAGGCCGGTGAAACAATGGGTTTTGATGGCGGAGTCGTTACGCCTGATGTGGATGCAGACGGGGTGTGTGAAACGGGTTGAGCACAGGAGAGTAAAACCAGGGCCATCACGATCCCCAGCAGATTGAGGGACAATCGGGTCATGATTTACATCCTTTTAGAAGCATTTTTGGCCGGGATGATCTTGGTCTTGATCGTTTGGTGGACCATGTTCTCAGGTCGCCCCAAAGGTGAAATCGCAGAACCTTCATCCAAGACCCAAGACAAGAATTCAAATCCAAAAGAGCAATGAATTCATTTGGCGTGTTGTGTCTCAAAGTCGCCTGTGATTCAAGGCGGGTAGCTGCAAACGCTTGTCCAGCATGTCACTTCGGTTGAGCTCTGCCATGACCACACCTTGGCCCAAACCCATGGAGGAGAGCGTTTTCCCCCAAGGATCAATCACCATCGAGTGCCCAAAGGTTTTGCGCCCATTTAGATGCTCTCCTCCTTGAGCGCTCGCCACCACATAGGCTAAATTTTCGATGGCACGAGCTTTGAGCAATATTTCCCAGTGTGCTTCGCCCGTGGTGAACGTGAAGGCAGCGGGAACGAGCATGACATCCACTTCATGACTCGCATAGTGGCGGTACAACTCAGCAAAGCGAACGTCATAGCAAATGCTTAGGCCAAAGCGCCAAGTTTCGCCAGACTGAGATTGGACGTCAAAAAAGCTTGGATTCTCCCCAGGCTCTAAGGTCACACTCTCGTCATAGTGTTCCTTTTCAGTTTGAAACCGGAAGAGGTGAATTTTGTCGTATCGACACACACATTCACCTTGGGGGCTGTAGACCAAAGTGGCATTGAAAACGGTATCTGTGGAGCCGCTAGTTTGGGTGCTCAACGGGATGGTGCCAGCCACTATCCAAAGTCCCAAAGACTTTGCTTGATGAGAGAGGAAGTCTTGTATGGGGCCGTGTCCAATCGGTTCTTGTATGCTCAATTTGTCTTTGTCGCGATTGCCCATGAGACAAAAATATTCTGGCAAAACGGCGAGCTCAGCGCCTTGGGTGTGAGCTTCTTTCAGGAGCTGGCCTGCAGTGTCCAAGTTCTCTTGGACCACTGGTGTGCTGATCATTTGAAGGGCTGCAACTTTGATCATGGTGCGTTCTCCGTTGATATTTCGGTTTTATTGACTTGTGGGTCGCTCCAACTGCCACTGATGTGAAAGGTTCTAGTGTTGGCTTTGATGAGAGGTTCGCGCAGCACCACTTGAGCCAAAAAGCTCGTAAGCCCCACAATCGGGTTGATGGTACTGTAAAACAAAGAGGCTGTGCCTGCGTTGATCTCAGGAACCACCACCACATTCACATCTTGAGTTTCAGCGCCAATGTTGGCTCGTCCTTCAAGCATCACGGCAGCGCTCACACCCTTCATGATCAAGTTGTGCGTTTGAGCCTCGCCCTGAGTGACCTCGACATCACCTTTGAAGTTGTCAAAGGAGAAGCCTTCGGCAAACAAATCACGAAAATCAAGCGTCAATCGTCTGGGCAGTGCTTGCAGATTCAAGACGCCCAAGAGTCGAGCGGCTCCAGGGTCGGTTTTCAAAAACTGACCCCTTTCTATATCGACGTTGAATGCGCCATTCAAAGTGTCGAATTGGGGGTTGATCAAAGATCCTTGCCAACTGAGTTGTCCCTTCAAGGAGCCTTTACCGTTTTTCACAACGCCGGGAGTGCCCAAACGGTCCAAGAGTTGACCTGCGTTGATGATGTTCATGTCCAAATCAAGGTGAGATTGATTGCCAAATGCGTGCAACTGAGACTGTGATTCCCAACGACCTTGGGCTTTGAGGGTGACATCTGAGTTCTCGAGTTCGATGTTTGAAAATCTCCACGCCCTGGCTGAGCCACTTGCCAAGGGTTCGTTGATGGCACGAACACTGGCGTGTCCTAAACTTTTGCTTTTGAGCTGTAAGTCCTCGATGCTCAAATCGAGCTGAGTGAACAAGGGCGTTTCATCACTCAACAGCGGATCTTTGTCTGCGGATTCTCTGGGAGTTATGTTGAGTAAATTAAGTTTGGCAGAAAGCTGTCTGAGCTTGGGATTGGCGTCAAGCTTCAAGTCGAGGTGGCCCTTGACTTCAGCAGCATTGAGGTCAACTCGCCATTGGGTATCGTCTCGTTTTGCAAAGATGCTGGTGTTGTTAAAGAGACGACCTTGGGCAAAGATTTTGGGTGTTTTAAGCGTGACTTGAACAGGCCATTCTTTCATGCTCGAAGCACTGAGCAACACGTCCCCGTTTTGAGCCGAAGGCACGAAATGAGCACGCTCACAGTTGTTTGCGTTGGAACCCGAGGGGGCCGCATGAGACAGCCACTGTTGCCATGCATCGAAATTGAACTCATCGAGATCGAGTTGAGCCATCCAGCCGTTGTTGCTTGACCCATCTCGTGGGTTGGCCAAAAGGCTTGGCATTGTTCGATTCGAAACGGACTGTGAGTTCAAATAGAGGAAGCCCCGAGAGATGTGGTTCACATTGGAATCGCTGGGATGCTCTTTGATAAAACTCGCACTCAAATGGTCACCCAGGCTGACTTGCACCAAAGATCTCAATACCTTTGAATTTGACTCCCTTGTGGGGGTGGATTGGTATTTCAAATTTAAGATCGAAGCGCTGGTTTTGCTCAGTGGCAAGGGGCCATTGATTCCCACACCTTGAAGGGCGGAAGTCAAAAGGATCTCTGGGTCTCCAGTGCGACGGAAATTGAGCTGCGCGTTGTAAGGTGCAGATCCCTCAAAAAGGTTTCCAATGTTGGAGAGCCAGCCAAGCTCACAAGCCTCTATGAGGCCTTGGGCTGTGAACAGTCCATTCACTCGCAATTGAAGTGGGGCTTCAGTGCTGGAAGTAGAAGCTCGCAGGCCGCCATCAATTTTTGCGTCCCCGCCCAAGATTTTGGCTTGCATGTTTTGAAGTGCAAAGCCGGACTCTGTGAAGTTCAAACTCCCTTTGATGCGAGAGAGGTTTGGCGTATCAGGGGTGAATTGAAGATCGTTGCCCAAAAACTGTACGCTTCCCAATACCCGAGTGCGATCAATCTGTGTCAAGGGGAGGGTGAGCTTGAGTTTTAACTCGGTCAATCCTTTGGCCATCAAGGGCTCAAGGGCATGGTCAATTTTGCCACTCAGCCAAGAATGGTTAAAGACAAAGATTTGATCAGACAAGGCGGATTTGGTTTGAGCTGAAACCTCAAGCGTGGCGTGCATCAAATCGTCGATTCGGGCCTCAACTTTTGGCCAAACGACAGGATTTTCTTGTCCCATGGACAATTTCGCGTTGTTGATTTCTAGGCGTGCGCCGTTGATGTGGAGGTCTGCATCGATCCCAGTGAGCAGTGGCCAGTCGTTGCTTGCCTCCTTGCTGCTTTGAATCGAGGGTGGATAGAAATTGAAAGTGACGTCGTTCAAGTGTCCAGTGACCGAGAACTCTCCGCTTTTGGGGTTGGTAAATGGCATCAGTGCCAAGGGGCCTTTGATCCTGATGTGTCCGTTGCTCACATGACCTTGCTGAAGGGCCTCGTTCAAGTAGCGCCTAACTGCTGGATTGATGACACTGGGCAAGTAACCTGAGATGGCTTGTGCTTTGACATCAACAATGTGAGCGTCCAAATCCAAGTGCCCCAACGCAAGATCTTGTTTTGCGTTGGAGCTCAGTGACTCAATGCGCTCGCTGTCAGGTCTGGTCCAGTCAAAGTTGAATTGACCTTGAAGGACTTGATTCTTGATGTGGCCACTGTCCACGTGAATTTGCCAATCTGAATCTTTGTGCAGCCAAGAAAGGTTGGCGTTCAGTTCTTCGACGTCAATGTGGCTTTGATCCAAAAAGTTAAGACCTTCTACGAAACCCGAACCCATGGAGAGTTCCATGTGACCTTGTTCTTGATTGAATTCAAAGTTTGCATTCAAACCATGAATGGCAGGCAGTGCGCTGTCTTGGGGAGAAGATTTTGAGATCCAACTGCGTTCAAAGTTAAGCAACTTGCCTTTGATGTGATACAGCCCAAGTTGACTCAAAGGGTTAGAGCTTGACTCCTGCGGTATTTTGGGAGGCGCTGTATTGGCCTTGCTTTTGGAAGAAACAAAGGGCAACTTGGACCACCAGTGTTTGTATTGATCAATCCAGCCAGGCAAAGTGGTGAGATTGGAGCCCATGCCTTTGATTTGAGTGCTCTCGCCCCAAGACAAATCGAGATCTTGCAGTTCTCCGTGGGCATTGAACTTCTCGATGGCCTGAGTAATGGAGTGAGAGGGGAAAAAATGTTCACCCAAAGTGTTGAGCGTATCGATGTTGAACAAGGGAATTTGCAGTTCCCCACGACTCTGGGGCGCAAACGGATTTTTCGGATTGGACAAAGACAGTGTCAAACCTGAGAGATCGTGAGCGGGCAAGTGTTCTTGGCTTTGAAGCCACAAATGCTGTGCTTTCCATGTGCGACCCAAGCCCCATGGCGCAGAGCTCACACGCCCCTGAATGCTTTGCACTGATAAAGCAGGTACGCTCAGCCATGCATTGGTTTTGAGGTGTTGGAGTGAAAAGTCGACAACAGGATTGGTCAATTCGCCCAGATTCAAATTGCTCCAAACTCGAACCCAACCTTCACCAGATTGAGGCGTGCTAAAAGAGGCAGGATCGCCCCAAGCCGCCATCAATGCAGGCACGTCCAGATCAAGGGCTTGGGCAAACACCTCTCCACTCCACTCTTGCCACCGGCCAGGGTGCAAACTCAGAATGGGGTGGGTCACTTTGGCTCGTACGTCAAAGGCGCCAAACAAGGGTTTCGAGCCCAAACCGCTTAAAGCGATGGTGTGTTCGCGCAGACCGTTGTTGATTGTGAGCTCTGAATCCATGAGGCTGCGCAACTCTTGGCCATGCAAGTCATCCTTCCAGTCGATTCTGGCGTGCGAGAAAAGCACATGCCGAACCGAGAAAAAATGATCGAGCACATTGCTGTTGTTGGCGTCTTGGGCGATCTCCATGCCGCCCACCCAAAGCCGAGATTGTGGGTCCAGTTGAGCGGTGATGTGCAAATCTTCTACGGTGAGTCGCTCCAGGCTCAAGCGAGCCAGAGATGCGCCGGAGAAACTAGCGCTCAAACGAGGAATGCTCAAGACCACTTGGTCATTTTGAAGGACCTTTAAGTCGTTGACTTCAAAAACGGGGAATAAACCGTTGGTGCTCGCTTGCAATCGATCAATGGAGACGGTGGCACCCATCGCGTTAGAAAGAGCGGATTCAAGGCGAGGACGCCATACATCGACTCGAGGTAGCAAAACAAAGTGAATCACCAAAATCAAGGCGGTGATGAGGAGCCAAAAACTCAAGCACAACCAAAAAAAAGCGTGACTCACGCGATCTATCCAAAGCCAAACGGACCCCATTCGATTGACCTTTTGGGTCAACGCATGTTGTGGGTCAACTGGACCTTGGAGATTCTCGCTTGGATCTTCTTGGCTCATTGGGGCTCTTAATTCGAAGAGGGTCGCTTGATTTTTTGAACCAATTGGGTGGTTGAATAACCGCTCACAAATGGAATGGCCAAAGCTTTTCCCCCGTTGGCGCGAACCCACCGAGCCTCCTCAAGGAGATCCATGTCATAGTCCCCTCCTTTGACCAAGAAGTCTGGCTTGATGATTTTGACCGCCTCAAGGGGGGTGTCCTCCTCAAACCAGGTCACCAAGCTCACAGACTCCAATGCGGCAATGACCCACGCTCGGTCTACTTCGTTGTTCAAGGGGCGCTCTGGCCCCTTGCCCAAGCGTTTGGCAGAGGCGTCGGTGTTGAGGGCCACCACCAAACTTGAACCCAAAGCGCGAGCTTGTTCAAGATAGGTCACATGTCCACGGTGCAAAACATCAAACACGCCGTTTGTGAAAACCAAAGGACCCTTTGTTTTCAATTCATTCAGACGATTTGTGGCTTGGGACAGGTGTTGAATTTTTAGATTAAAGTGATTTTTGATGTCATCCATCTTGGGCACAACAAGTGTAAGGGCTTTGAATGGGGGGTCACAATGGGTAGAATTTAAAGTATTGCAAAGCTTACTTTAAGCTCAGTCACGAGTCCATGGGTGTTAGTCTATCTCTGTTCTGGGTCACACCAAGATCCGGGCGCTCGTTCAAGCATAAATGAATTTTCTCTTGGGTCTGCTCTCAAAGGTGACGTTTGATGCTTTATTTACACTGTTCTCCCTCCATCCACTCCTCTAAAGTCATGACTTGGGTGAGAGTTGGCGTGTGTTCCTTGGCGCTTTCAATGTGCGCCCATGTTTGGGCGACTGACGTCCCCAGTGAAGCAAAGGGCTTACAAACGGTCGTCCCTAAAGAGGCGCCTTGTCCTTCTGCGCTCAATTTCACGGTCGAAAGACTTCAAGACGAAAAGCCACAAAACTTGTGTCAATACGCTGGAAAAGTAGTTTTGGTCGTCAACACTGCCAGTTATTGTGGCTTCACGCCCCAGTACAAGGGGCTTGAAGCCCTCTACGATCAGTACAAAGACCGAGGTTTGGTGGTTTTGGGGTTTCCCTCCAATGACTTTTCTCAAGAACCAGATGGGAATCAGCAAATTGCAGATTTTTGTGAGAACACCTACGGTGTAAAGTTTCCCATGTTCACCAAAACTGCAGTCAAGGGCTCCCAAGCCACGCCACTCTTCAAATGGCTCATCAAGCGCACGAACACTGCGCCCAAGTGGAACTTTTACAAATATTTGATCTCACGAGACGGGCAAAACGTTGAGAGTTTTGGTAGCCTAACCGGGCCTCAAGACCGCGATTTTATTGCTCGAGTGGAAGACGCTTTGAACGCGAAGGGTCACTGAGCATGACTTTGCCTCGCGTGGCCATTGTGGGCTCTGGCGTTTCGGGTTTGGCCGCGGCACACTCGCTCAAGGGTAAGGCTCAAATCACGCTTTTTGAGGCTGCAGATTACTTTGGTGGGCACGCTCATACAGTAGACGTGACGTTGAACTCTGCAACAGGAGAGCCCGTTACCAGCGGCGTTGACACTGGATTTTTGGTCTTCAATGAGCGCACTTACCCTGGACTGATCCAGCTCTTTGAGGACTTGAATGTGGACTCGGCGGCCTCAGACATGTCCTTTTCCGTTCAGGCCAAAGGCTTTTGGTCTGGTATTGATTTGGAGTGGTGTGGATCCAATTTGCAAGGGCTCTTTGCACAGAAAAGCAATCTTTTTCGCCCTCGATTTTGGTTCCTGATCAAAGAAATTTTGAGATTCAACCGATTGGCCACTGAGTTTGCCAATCAATTGGTTCAAGGCCATGAGACGCAGGAGAAGGCTTGGTCTTTGGGCCAATACCTGCAACATCATCGCTTTGGAAGGGATTTTCAAGCGGGTTATTTGTTGCCCATGTTGGGGTGCATTTGGAGTTGTTCCACCGACCAAATGTTGTCCCACCCTGCTGCCAGTTTGGTGCGTTTTTGCCACAACCACGGTTTGTTGCAAGTCACCCGTAGGCCCAGGTGGTTCACTCCCAGGGGGGGATCTAAAAATTACGTGAACAAAATTGTCTCGGCTATCTCAGACGCCAGACTCAATGAGGCCGTTTTGAGCATAGACAGAAGTGCCGATGGCGTTCTTGTGGTGACGACCCGTCATAGCGAGCGATTTGATGCGGCCATTGTGGCCACTCACGCTCACCAAGCGCTCTCTATGTTGAAGGAGCCACTCGCGCATGAGAGAGAAATCCTAGGGTCCATTCAAGTGCAGTCCAACTTGGCTGTCCTGCACACCGATACCCGCGTTATGCCCAAGCGCAAGACCGCTTGGGCCGCATGGAATTTTGAGACAGGCAAGGCTTCGTCAAATGACAAAAGGGTTTGTCTTCATTATTGGCTGAACTGTTTGCAACCTTTGCCTTTTGAGCAAAATGTCTTTGTGACTTTGAATCCTTTGAACCCAATCGCTCAAGAGCACATTTTGGGTCGATTCAATTATGACCATCCCATACTTGACCAAGTTGCCACAAGTGCTCAATCGCGCTTAAATGAGTTGAACAGTGGGCAATTCCCGGTTTGGTTTGCAGGCGCTTGGATGGGTTATGGGTTCCATGAGGATGGTTTTCAGGCTGGCTTGAGAGCTTCTCAAACACTAGAGCAAAGGCTTGAGTCTTTGAAGGGTTCAATCTGTGCTTGAAGGACCCCAGTTGGGAATGGGGCAGGTTCGCCATAAAAGGCTTAGACCCAAAGTTCATGCTTTTGAATATGGATCTTATTTTGTGTTCCTTCCCATGGTGCAATTGTCAAATCAAAAGGCGCAGGAGTTCGCCCTGGGGTGGAATCGGTTTGCTCCGATGTCCTTCTTTGATGTGGACCATGGAGACGGACGAAGCCCCGAGGATGGCGGCTCTCTTGCATGGGTGCGAGAGGTTTTTGAACGAGAGGGCGTTCAAGGGGTCGATGGAGAAATTTGGTTGCATTGTTTCCCCAGGGTTTTGGGCTACACCTTCAAGCCTGTGAGCTTTTGGTATGGACACGATGCATCCGGGCAGATCTTGGCGATCTTGGTGGAGGTCAACAATACCTTTGGAGAGAGACATTGCTATTTGCTCAAAGATCCGAAATACGGTGTAGAGCTCAAAGCAGACAAAGTTTTTCACGTGTCCCCATTTTGTGCCGTCAAAGGTGAGTATCGATTTCGATTCATGCTCAAAGAGAATGCCTCAAAGGGGTCCAGACACGGCGCCAACACCGTGGTCCGAATTGAATACCTTGATGAAGAGGGGCCTTTGCTCATCACCAGTGTTAGCGGGTCACTAGAGCCTTTGAGCAAGCGCAATAGCAGCAAAGCTTTTTTCAAATATCCATTGATGACAATGGGTGTGATGCTCAGAATTCATTGGCATGCATTGCGTTTGTGGTTGAAAAAAGCGCAATTTCACAGAAAACCATCTCCCCCCAAAGAGATGATCTCCACCGGGGCGAAACCTTAGGCAATAAGAGACAATCGAACATGAGACAAGAGACAAAAAATTTACCCAAAGACGTTCAGCGTGTCTTCAAACTGCTTGAGCGTTTGCCCAAGGGTTCGTTGAATTTGATTGGTCCAAATGGACAAACCTATCAATTTGGCAATGACCGTGCACCTCATGTTGAGTTGACCGTTCACGACTGGGTGATATTTTCAGAAACCATGCAAGCGGGTGATATTGGTTTTTCCCAGGGCTACATGAGGGGGGATTGGGAGACTCCCGATTTGACGGCCTTATTGTCTTTTTTGATCATGAACCGTGAGGCGGTTGAGCGCGCTGTTTATGGGCATTGGTTGGGGCGTGCTTGGTACACCTTCAAACATTGGCTCAATGAGAACACGATCAAAAAGAGTGTGGAAAACATTCAATCCCATTACGATTTGGGAAATTCTTTTTATGCCCTTTGGCTCGATGAGAGCATGAACTATTCGAGCGCACTCTTTGAGCAGGAGGGCCATGAGAGTTTGTTTGAGGCTCAACAAGCCAAAATGCGCCGAGTCTTAAAGATGTCTGGGGTGCAAGCTGGCGCGTCTCAGCGAATTTTGGAAATTGGTTTTGGCTGGGGAGCTTTGGCTGAAATGGGGGCCAAAGAGTTTGGTGCGCAAATGACCGGAATCACACTCAGCTTGGAGCAACTTGATTTTGCAAAAAAGCGTCTCGCATCTCAGGGTCTTCAGGCGGATTTCAGGCTTCAAGATTACAGAGAAATACCTGCTAGCGAGCAATTTGATGCAGTCTGTTCTGTGGAGATGATGGAGGCGGTTGGTAAGGCTTACTGGCCAAGTTACTTCAAGGCTATTCACGATCACTTAAAGCCAGGAGGCTTGGCTTGCATACAAACCATCGTCATTGCAGATGAGTTGTTTGATCGATACCAAAAGGGAACGGACTTCATTCAGCAGTATATTTTCCCTGGAGGCTTTTTGCCCTCACCTTCTGCGTTCAGAGAAAAAGCATTGGAAGCGGGTTTTGAAGTGAAGGATGAATATGCTTTTGGCCTGAGTTATGCAAAAACTTTGAAGCTTTGGCATGAAACATTTGCTCAGCGCTTAAGCCAAGTCAAGGCTTTGGGATTTGACGATGTTTTTTGTAGAAAGTGGGCGTTTTACTTGAGTTATTGTGAAGCTGCTTTCGCACAAGGAAACACCAATGTCATTCAGTTTACTTTGAAGAAAAAATAGCATTTATTGGGTTGAACTGGCTCTGGCAATCTAGTGCGGACAGGATGGCAATCAAGTTGAATTTCAGGGTTTTTAAAACATGAAGCCAATACATCTATTTTTTACTTGTGCCTGGATTGTTTTCAGTCTTCTTGGAGTTGTGCATGCCAAGGAGGACGCCAAGGAGTTAAAGCTGATAGATGGTTCAATACCCTCATGGCAAATTAAAACGGGCCAAGATGACATGTCTTCATTGTCATGGCAACCCTTGGGTCATCACGAGTTTACGTATTGGGGCTTGTCCATTTACAAGGCCAGTTTGTGGTTGGGTACAAAAACAAGCCCTACAGCCAAGGATTTGAGCACAAACAGTTTGTCTCGCACGGATTGGGGCTTGCCTCAGGGCGTGATCGCTTTGAGCTTGCTGTATCAAAGGGGGTTTTCAAAAGAACAATTGGTCAAGCGCAGCATGGAAGAAATGATGGCCCAGCAAAGCATCCCGGCGGCTCAAAAAACAGCCTGGGAGAGAGAGCTTACAGCGGTATTGCCCAATGTGAACTCACAAGATGAGTTGGTTGCCCTCTACGATGCACAGGACGAGGGGCGAGTTCTTTTCTTTGCCAAATCCAAAGGTCGATTGAGTTTTGAAAATTTGGGCTCTTTGAGCGATCCACTGTTGGCGCAGTCTTTCATGGGGATATGGCTTTCGCCTCAAACCTCACAGCCCAAGATGCGTGAGGCGTTGCTCAATCAAAGGCAAAACAAGCTAGAGGCTCGAGACTAAGGCGTTTTCCAAGTTTGGATAGTTTTGCAAAAAGGCCAAGACGATGGCACGGCTTCTGCGACTTTAGGGCTCAATCTTGAGGTGTCATGAAGCGAGTAGAAAAAAAGACGATACTCAAGACTCTTAAGGTGCATTTTGGATTGGTTAGAGGGGCTTACTTTCTACGACAAAAAGCGGCTTTGGGTCAAAAAACATCGAATAGGAGCGCGGCATCATGGACAAAAATAGGCGAATCTTTTTGGGCTCATTGGCTCTGCCCGCACTGGGATTGAGCGCTTGTGCTGGACCAGCGTTATTGACTTATCAAAATGAGCAACCCAAATTGGTGCTGCGAGATTACTTCAATGGTCATTTGAAAGCGTGGGGCATGTTCACCGATCGATTTGGAAAAGTGGTCAAGCGCTTCAGTGTTGACATGGCTTGCGAATGGAGCGGCAATCAGGGCGTATTTGACGAACACTTTGTCTATTCTGATGGCACGCTACAAAGGCGTGTTTGGCATATGGTCGATGAAGGCGAAGGACGTTACCAAGGCCGTGCAGACGATGTGGTGGGACTTGCCAGTGGTCAAGCGAGTGGAAACGCTTTTCGCTGGCAGTACACCTTGGCGCTCCCGGTTGGCGAGCAGACATGGAATGTCGAGTTTGACGACTGGATGTTTTTGATGGATGAGCAAACGATGCTCAACAAATCCAAGATGAGCAAATGGGGCATTGATCTGGGTGAGGTGACGTTGGCCTTTAGCAAGTCAACCCGTGCTGGCTCAAACGCGAAGTCCTCATGAAGAGCTTGAACCCAAAGGTGCAAAGTTGGCACAACAAGAGCGTTTGGCTCGTTGGTGCGTCCAGTGGCATTGGTTTGGCTTTGGCGATTGAATTGACTCGATTGGGGGCTAAGGTTGCGGTGAGCGCAAGAAGCCAAAGCGCATTGGATCAATTGGTGCAGGATTACCCTTCGATCTTTGCTTGTGTTACAGATGTTCAAGATTCAGAGAGCGTTGCGAAAGCGAGTGAAGCGGTCAAGGCCCATCAAGGTCTGGACTGGGTGGTTTTCTTAGCGGGTCACTATTTGGCACAAGATGCCAAAGCGTTTTCATATTCGCAAATGCACAAGCACCAAGACATCAATTACATGGGTGCGTGTCGGGTCATGGAGAGTACGCTCCCCACATTGGCCTCGCAAAAAAGTGGACACATCAGCCTCGTATCTAGCGTGGCGGGATTTGTTGGTTTGCCCAAGAGTTTGGCTTACGGACCGACCAAAGCGGCGATGATTAATTTAGCCGAGTGTTTGTATTTGGATTTGAGTGAGTCGGGGGTGGGTGTGAGCGTGGTCAACCCAGGCTTTGTCAAAACGCCTCTCACGGCGCAAAACACTTTTGAGATGCCTTATTTGCTGAGTCCACAAGAGGCGGCTCAATACATGATCCAAGGCTGGGAGAGGGGAGAGTTTGAAATTCATTTCCCCAAAGCCTTCACGCGAATTTTGAAGGTCTTGCGGATCTTGCCTTATGCGTGGTACTTCTCCATCATCAAGAAGTGGGTGATCCGATAAAGGAAAACCTAACAATGCAAGGACACCTTCATGGCGTATGAAAAGATGGATGAACGTTTAGATGAGCGGATTCGAGCTTTAGGCGCTCTTTACGAGAACTTGAGTTTGGAGAATCTTCCTGAGTTGGCAAAATTTTATGCAACCCATGCCCGCTTTCAAGACCCCTTCAATGATGTCATGGGTTGGGAGGGCATAGAGCGTATTTTTTTGCACATGTTCAAAACCATGCGAGAGCCTCGTTTTGTCGTGGATGAGCAAGTCTCACAAGGCGAAAACACGTTTTTAACGTGGCGGTTTTATTTTTGGCTGGATGCAATGAGCTCCAAGGAGGAGCAATGCATACGAGGAGCCACGCACTTGAAGTGGCAAAAGGACGAGTACCTAGGCTGGCAAGTTTGCCTGCACAAAGATTACTGGGACGCAGCTCAGGAGTTGTATGAGAAACTACCCCTTTTGGGGGCATTGATGCGTTGGCTCAAATCGAAACTGAGAGCTTAACGATCCCAAGCAAGGCCTTTTAAGCGGGGAATGTTTCTGTGAAAGATGCTCTGGCCATTAACTTGTCATAGAGCCTGTGGAGCTCTGGGTGAGTCGTGCGCCAATCGAGGTCAGGGAATCTGAAGTCCAAATACCCCAAGGCACACCCAACGGCAATGTCAGCCAAGCTCAAATGTATGCCAAAGCAATAGAGTTTGTCGCCCAAACCTTTTTCCATGGCGTCAAGACTGTCTTGAACTTTACCCATTTGACGTGCAATCCATGCCGGTGATCGCTGTGCATCTGTTCTCTCCGGCCACGTTTGCTCCAGGCGCGCCAAAATGCTTGCGTCCAACAGACCATCTGCCAAAGCCTCCCAAGTCTTTACCTCAGCGCGCTCTCTGCCGCTTGCGGGAATCAATTTCCCAACGGGGGAGAGTGTGTCCAAATATTCGACGATCACTCGCGAATCAAACAGCGCCTCTCCACCTTCCATGACCAAGCAAGGCACCTTGCCCAAAGGATTGGATTGGGTGATTTGTGTGTCCTTGGACCACACCATCTCGGGGATGAAGTGGTAATCGAGTTTTTTTTCAGCCATGAAGATTCGCACTTTGCGAACATAGGGACTGGATGTGGCGCCAATGAGTTTCATGTTTAAGTCTGGTGTCTGAGCATTGCATTCTATGTGTGAGAGCAAGCCCAAGTGTTGTGAGAGTGCGACGAGGTAAGTCAATTAAGCTCGACGCAGGCCAAAAAACGCTTGCGAGTCCCAAGGCTTTAGAATCGGGGGAATGAATCACACCTCACTCCAAGCCTTGTCGCCCTTAGATGGCCGTTACGCTCAAAAATTGGCGCTTTTGCGGCCCATCATGTCCGAATATGGGTACATGCATCGCAGAGTTCAAGTGGAGATCACATGGCTCATTGCCCTGAGCCATGCGAAATTGCCAGAGTTCAAGCCTTTTTCTTCAAAGGCCATTGATTATTTGGAATCCTTGGTGAGGGATTTTTCTTTGAACGATGCAAATGCGATCAAAGACATTGAGAAAACCACCAATCACGACGTCAAAGCGGTGGAGTATTGGATCAAGGCTCGCCTTCAAGACGAACACCTCGCCATTGAGTTAAAGCAAGAGTTTGCGCTCATCTTGGAGTTTGTTCACTTTTCTCTCACCAGTGAAGATGTCAACAACACCTCTCACGCATTGCAAATTCAAGCCGCCAAAGAGCAGGCATTGTTGCCCATGGTGGATGCTTTGATTGACACTTTGTCGAGTATGTCTGCTGCTCATGCAGAAGTTGCCATGCTCTCCAAAACCCACGGGCAAACGGCGACACCCACCACCGTTGGCAAAGAGATGGCCAATTTTGTGCGTCGCTTAGAGCGCGCAAGGCGTCGCTTGGCCGCGGTTTCACTGATGGGAAAAATCAATGGTGCTGTTGGAAACTACAACGCCCAAGTGGTGGCCTATCCTGAGGTTGATTGGCCCAGTCTCACTCGCCATGTGGTGCAAACCAAGCCCTCGCTTGATGAGCACTCAAAGCTTGAGCATTTGCACGGTTTGGGATTGACATTCCAAGACTACAGCACCCAAATTGAGCCGCATGACTACATGGGCGAATTCTTTGATGCATTGGCTCACATCAATGTGATTTTGATCGATTGCTCGCGCGACATCTGGGGCTATATTTCAGCGGGCTATTTCAAGCAAAGACTCAAAGCGGGAGAGATTGGTTCATCCACCATGCCACACAAAGTCAACCCGATTGACTTTGAGAATGCGGAAGGCAATTTGGGCTTGGCCAATGCGCTCTTGAAGCACATGGGTGAGAAGTTGCCAATATCTCGTTTCCAAAGGGATTTGAGTGACAGCACCGTCATTCGAAACATTGGAGTGGCGTTTGGCTACTCTGTTCTCGCTTATCAATCTCTTCAAACGGGATTCAACAAGTTGGAGATCAATCCTTCTAAGCTCATGGAGGATTTGGAGCTTTCTTGGGAAGTCTTGGCCGAGCCCATTCAAACGGTGATGCGTCGCTATGGCGTGTCTGGTGCCTATGAGCAGCTCAAAGAGGTGACACGAGGTCAAGTCGTGTTGGCAAAGGACCTGCACGCCTTGATCGAGAGGCTGGACATTCCTCAGGAGGCAAAGAATCGTTTGCTGGCCTTGACACCTTGGAGTTACACGGGTATGGCGAGCACCTTGGCTCACCAAATGGGGCCCAATCAAAAATAAATTTGCAGGGCTCTTTGCCTGCGTTTCGGCTCCTCAGTTTTGTGCGCTTTGAGGGGGGTCGGCTTGTGGCTCAGAGGTGGCTTTCAATGACTCTTGGGCTCGCTCTGCGTATCGGTTGAAGCGCCAAGCCGATTGGTCCAGGGTGATGCGACGCCAAACGGATCTCTTTTGTGCAGGATCCATTTGTGTCCAGTTTTGAACCTCTTCAAAAGATCGACCACATCCCTTACAAGTTTCATCCCCTTGGCTGGTGGAGCAAATCGCAATGCATGGGGTGTCGGGGAGGTGGTGATACCACTCGAGCCAAGCATCAAGTGCCTTTGGTGGAAAGCCTTTGAAGGCAGCCTCCTCTTCGTGGTGATGAACCAACAATGCATATACCTCAGCCAAAGCCCTCAGTGGGGGAGCTAAAGTGATGCCATCTGGAGAGGGTGACTTTTCCCGCCAAAAGTTAATGGCGGCTTCAATATCGGTGATGTGGATGCTGGACATAGGGGGCCAATGATAGACGCATCATGGCGCAAAAGAGCGTAAAAAAAACTCAAAAATAGGGTTACTTCAAGCTTTTTTTACTTTTCCAAGGTTTCTGCTTTTCTAAGCTCCAAGAGAGCTCTTAGGCGTGCATCCACGATGGAGGCCTGCATCTCTTGTGCACGGCTCATTGTGCCGTTTGCTTGGATTTGTTTGATCTTGGCTTGGGCTGCACGCAGTCGATCGATCGCCCCGGGATAGTCAAACTTCAAAGCGTAGGATTCTGCCATCGAGCGAATGGAGCCAATGGAGTCACCACTTTGGGCTTGAGCCTGTGCGAGTAATTCCCAGCCTTGGATGTCCTTGGGGTAGCGCTGAACCCACAGGTTCATATCCTCTTTGGCAAGAGAGACTTGATCCGCAAGCTCTGAGAGCAGTCTGCTTTGTGCCAAAGCCAAGCTGGTGGCTCGGCTTTGAGGTAAGCTTTGCAACAGTGCAATGCTGGAGAGGGGGGCGTTTTGTGCCAAAGTTAACTCTGCTTTGAGTTGTACCCATTGACTCTTGAGTTGTGCGTTGTTCAAAGGGGAGATGAGTTCGTTTAAGCGATTGAGAAGTTGCTCTGCAATCATTGGGCGACGTGTTTTGAGAGCTGCCAATGTCCCAGCATAAACGATCCCTATTTGCTGGGGTAAATCCATTTTGGGGTTGCGATGAGGCTGCAAAGCGATATCCAAAAGGGTTTGTAGGCCTTGTATGTCGTGTTGCACCAAAACGCGAGAGCGAGCAGCCATCATGCTGTGAAGGCAAAGCGCGCCCAGGTCTGGCAAAGGGAGCGCTTCTGAGCGAATATCGAGCTCACGCGCCTGCATGTCTGCAATGCGCTCAGTGGTGAGGGGGTGGCTTCTAAGGTATGGGTAAGAGCCGTTGTCGTTCAAGCGAGAAGCATTTTGAAGCTTTTGAAACATGGTGACAAAACCCACACCCTGGTATCCCGCTTGGGTCATCACACCGTAACCCAGGCGATCCGCCTCACGCTCCATGTCGCGCGAGAAATTGAGTTGACTTTGAGTCGCCGCAGCTTGCCCCCCCACCATCAGTGCGCTTCCTGCATTGGGATTTCTTCCCGCTGCCAAAATGCCCAGAAGCATCGCTCCCATCAAAAGAGGCGTTTGCTGTGCTTGCTGGGTGAACATGCGCGAGATGTGGCGTTGAGTGACGTGGCTCAATTCATGTCCGAGGACAGACGCCAATTCGTCGGGACTTGAGACGATGCCAATGAGACCCAAATGAACGCCCATATAGCCCCCGGGAAGGGCAAAGGCGTTGATGGAAGGGTCTTTGATGAGCAAGACCTCCCAAGCAAAGCGCTCTTGCATGTCGTTTGAAATGTCGCCCCTGAATTTTGCCGCGTCAATCAGTTTGAACCAAATGGCTTGAACGTATTCCAGCAAAATGGGGTCTTCTACGTAGTCGGGATCTTTGTAGATTTCCTTGGCAATGGAGTCGCCAATGCGTCTTTCTTGGCCAAAGCCCATCTCAGCACCGTCTCCGATTCGCGGGAGCCGTCCACTTGAGATGCTGGGTGGATTGGGCAAAGGCGTCCTCTCATGTGGGTCTGCCTCAGGCTCAGCGTTGGTCAAAGGACTAACCAACGACAAGAGCAAGAACAACACACGCACCACATCAAGCACTCCTTTTTTGGAGTCAGGCTTTGGTAAATGGGTGGGCAAGGAGAGAGGCTTCATTTCAACGTATGATGACGCTCAAATGTTAACGCTTAATTGACGCAGAAAGAGAGAGTTGAAAAATGTCCTTGACCCATTTTGATGCCCAAGGGCACGCACACATGGTGGACGTCTCTGCCAAAGCCTCTACTCATCGGGTGGCGCGAGCCAAAGGGCTCATCCTGATGCTCAAAGAAACCTTGGATGTGATTGAGCAAGGCACCGCTAAAAAAGGCGATGTTTTGGGCATCGCAAGGATTGCCGGTATTCAAGGCGCCAAGAAAACCAGCGATTTGGTGCCCCTTTGTCACCCATTGGCAATCACTCGAGTCAGTTTAGATTGGAGTGTGGTGAGGGATGAAGCCAATCAGCAATTTGGGCTGCGTTGTGAAGCTCAAGTGGAAACGCTTGGGCCCACTGGAGTCGAAATGGAGGCCTTGAGCGCCGTTCAAGTGGCACTCCTAACCGTTTACGACATGTGCAAAGCCATTGACCGAGGCATGGTGATCACGGACGTGTGCGTACTCACCAAGAGTGGCGGACGCTCGGGACTTTATGAGAGAAAAGAGAGCTGACCAAAACAGTTGGGCTAGAGTGCGTCACATAGAAAAAGTCCTCGCACAAGATCATGCTTGAGCGAGGACTTTTTGCTCAAGTTCTCAAACGTTTCGTTCAAGGACTTGAAGGTGAGATTAGGCTGGATCGTTGGCGCTTTGTGCGGAAGCCTTGTTTTGCAAGAATCGTCCAAGTCCAACCACAAACACGGCGCAAGCTGCTGGAATGGCGTAGTCCAGCACGGGCATGGTTTCGATGAAGTCACGAATGGCAGCGTCTCCCATCATCGATTCACCCGCCACCCAACCAATCAAAGCAGCACCGAGCGTGATGATGATGGGGAAGCGGTTCATGATGTTGATCATGAGTGCGCTACTGAAGACCACGACAGGAATGCTCACAGCCAGGCCCAAACACAAAAGCAAGATGGAGCCTTTGGCTGCAGCTGCAACCCCGATCACATTGTCCAAGCTCATGACCAAGTCAGCGATCAAAATGGTTCGCACTGCAGCCCAGAGAGACGTGTGTGCAACCGCATCCTCTTCGCCGTCTTCCTCTTCGGCCAGTAGTTTCACACCAATCCAAAGCAGCAGCGCGCCTCCGACCAACTCAAGGTAGGGCAACTCCATCAGTTGAGCCGCTCCAATGGTGAGTGCCACCAAAAGCACGACAGCAACGGCAGAGCCGATGATGATGGCCATTTTCTTTTCTTTCGGTGGGAGGGTTCTCGCAGCCATGGCAATCACCACAGCGTTGTCTCCCGACAAAATGATATTGATCCAAATGATCTTGATCAAATTGAGCCAAAAATCGGCAGTTTGAAACATCTCCATGCGTGAGTCTCCGTGTTTTTTTAATCAGTGATAGAGGGGCAAAGCACTTTAGAGCATTGCTTTGAGCAACTTTGCCATTTCAGAAGGATTCTTGGTGACTTTGAAGCCACACGCTTCCATGATGGCGAGTTTTGCGTCCGCGGTGTCTTCGCCACCGGAGATCAAAGCACCTGCGTGTCCCATTCTTTTACCTGCAGGAGCGGTGACACCAGCAATGAAGCCCACAATGGGCTTTTTCATGTTGTCTTTGCACCAGCGAGCAGCCTCAGCCTCATCGGGTCCACCGATCTCGCCGATCATGATGACTGCGTCGGTCTCAGGGTCCTCATTGAAAGCGCGCATGACATCGATGTGCTTGAGTCCGTTGATGGGGTCACCACCAATGCCAACTGCACTGGACTGTCCAAGGCCAATTTCTGTCAATTGGGCAACGGCTTCATAGGTGAGAGTACCTGAGCGAGAGACCACACCAATGCGACCTTTTCTGTGAATGTGTCCGGGCATGATGCCGATTTTGATTTCATCAGGAGTGATCAAGCCTGGGCAGTTGGGGCCTAGGAGCAATGTTTTCTTGCCGCCTGCGGCTTCCTTGGCTTTCATTTTGTTTCTCACCATGAGCATGTCTCTCACAGGAATGCCTTCGGTGATGCAAATGGCCAAATCGAGATCGGCCTCAACAGCTTCCCAAATGGCAGCGGCAGCGCCTGCAGGAGGAACGTAGATCACGGAGACGGTGGCACCTGTCTCATGGGCAGCTTCTTTAACAGAGCCATAAATTGGGATATCGAAAATGCGCTCACCAGCCTTTTTGGGGTTCACGCCAGCGACGAAGCACTCGCGGCCGTTTGCATATTCTTGGCACTTTTCAGTATGAAATTGGCCTGTTTTACCCGTGATGCCTTGGGTGATGACTTTGGTGTGTTTATTGATGTAGATTGACATGATGGATTTCCTAGGTCTTATTTCAAGGCGGCAACGACTTTTTGAGCGGCTTCGGCCATGCTGTCCGCACTGATGATGGGAAGACCCGACTCGGCGAGCATCTTTTTGCCCAGCTCTTCGTTCGTGCCTTTCATGCGAACCACCAAGGGGACGCTTAAATTCACAGCTTTACAAGCCGTGATGACGCCTGTGGCGATGGTGTCGCATCTCATGATGCCACCAAAGATGTTGACAAAGATCGCTTTGACTTTGGGGTTTTTGAGCATGATTTTGAAGGCTTCAGTGACCTTCTCTGGAGTGGCGCCGCCACCTACGTCCAAAAAGTTAGCAGGCTCAGCGCCAAAGAGTTTGATCGTGTCCATGGTGGCCATGGCAAGACCTGCACCGTTGACCAAACAACCAATGTTGCCGTCTAAGCTGATGTAGGCCAAGTCAAATTTGCTCGCCTCGATTTCAGCAGCATCTTCTTCGTCAAGGTCGCGGTAAGCAACGATCTCAGGGTGTCTGAATAATGCGTTGGGATCGAAATTGAATTTGGCATCCAAAGCTTTGATGTTGCCATTGCCCTCTAAGATCAAGGGGTTGATTTCTGCCAATGAGCAATCGGTTTCCATGTATGCAGTAAAGAGCTTTTTCAAAACGTCAACGGCTTGATCGGTAGAGGCGCCTGCAGGCACACCCATGCCGTGACACAACTCGAGGGCTTGCTCTTGTGTGAGCCCGACCAGCGGATCGACAAACGCTTTGATGATTTTTTCAGGTGTTGCGTGTGCAACCTCTTCGATGTCCATGCCGCCTTCAGAGGAGGCCATGAGCACTACTTTTTGTGAAGCACGGTCCGTCACAGCCGAGACGTAGTATTCTTTTTTGATATCCGCTCCATCTTCAATCAGAAGACGGCGAACCTTTTGACCTTCTGGGCCAGTTTGGTGTGTGACGAGTTGCATGCCAAGGATCTCGCCAGCCAATGTGCGTACTTCTTCAATAGAGCGCGCAAGCTTCACGCCTCCACCTTTGCCTCTTCCACCAGCATGGATCTGAGCTTTGACCACCCAAACCGGACCGCCCAGCTTTTGTGCAGCTTCAACAGCCTCTTGGACGGTGAAAGCGGGGATGCCTTTGGGAACGGGCACGCCGAATTGGCGCAAAATTTCTTTGCCTTGGTATTCGTGAATTTTCATATTTATCTCAGTAGTTCTGGAGGAAATAGAATAGGATGTCTACGCTGGGCATGACCCCAAGTTCTATAGTTTGCCGTCCCGAAATGTATCACGACCAGGGTCAAAATTCTTCCCTTTTGCTTACATCGAGTACAAAAGTTTTATAAAATCAGCGCATTTGGGTGTGAATCAATGCATAAAATCTTCATCGATGGCGAGGCTGGCACAACGGGATTGGAAATTCGAGAACGTTTGCAATCCGATGCATCCATGCAATTGCTGCAAATCGAGGCTCACTTGCGCAAGGACCCGAGCGCAAAACTCGAATGCATGTCCAAGGCCGATGTGGTTATTTTGTGTCTTCACGACGCGCAAGCCATCGAGTCTGTGGCATTGATAGATACATTGCCGGAAGGTAAACGTCCCAGAATCATCGACGCCTCCACGGCTCATCGGACAAGTCCAGGGTGGATTTATGGGTTCGCAGAATACTCTGCCCAACAAGCACAACTGATCGCCAAAGCTCCCCGTGTGGCCAATCCAGGTTGTTACGCCACTGGGGCCATTGCATTGCTTCATCCTTTGGTGGATGCTGGCGTGATTGCCAAAGACACTCCGCTTTGTTTGCCCAGTGTGAGTGGCTACTCAGGAGGCGGGCGCACCATGATTGAGGCGTATGAGGCGCACCAAGCTCCTTTGCTGGAGTACTATGGACTGGGGCTCGAGCACAAGCACTATGCAGAGATCATGGCGTATGGGGGGCTTACCTGTGCGCCTATTTTTGTGCCGTCGGTGGGCAATTTTGCGCAAGGCATGGTGGTGCAACTCCCGCTTCATTTGTCTCAAATGACCGGAGTGGGTTCAGGAGCAGATATTCGAGAGGTTTATGCCAGGCATTATTCACAGATTGAGAATGGGCATGTGCATGTTCTAGCTGAACTCACATCAGAGCGATTTGATGCCACGCATCTTAACGGTCAAGATGAGCTTGAAATTGCGGTGTTCTACAACGCACGCAAGCAGCAAGCGGTTGTCATGGCTCGTTTGGACAATTTGGGCAAAGGTGCAAGTGGCGCTGCGGTGCAAAACTTAAAGCTCATGCTCGGCGTGTGATGAACCGGGTGCTTGTTTGAGCACCATTCGCACGGTTTCTGCGTTGAACCCACGGTACATCATGAAGCGCTGTTGGCGCTGGAGCATTTTGGCGTCCAAGGGGAGTTCGCCAAAGCGTTTGGCCCAAAGGGCTTTGGCGCGCTCGAGCTCCGTGTCTTGTAGGGCTTGAAGTGTTTTGTCCGCGATGGGTTGTGGCACACCTTTGGACTTCATTTCTTGGCGAATGCGAGACACGCCGTGTTTCTCACTTCGCTTTCGCGCAAGCGACTCTGCGTGACGCTCTTCGTTCAAGAAACCTTTGCTTTCTAGTTCATTCAAAACGGCATCCAACTCGCCTGTCGTGGATTCAAATTCGCTGAGTTTTTTGAACAATTCAAGTCGAGAGTATTCTCTTTGAGACAAAGCGCGCAGTGCGCGTGACTTCAGGCTCATCAAGGGGAAGGGGGTGTTTTGGGAGTTGAACATGGCGCTTTGCTTTAAGTGTTGATGGAGAGTTTTGTAGGGGTTGAGCCCACAGCTCTCTAGGAGCTGTGGGGCGCGCGATGTGAACGCTCACCGTTTATTGCTGGGTTGGCTCAGTCTTTATGCTTCGCTGGGTTGCATGGGTCCCATAGAGATGGGTGCGCTAAGTGAGGCTGAGACGGTGGGGATGCCAAGAGATTCGCGAACCTTGTTTTCAATCTCAATGGCCAAAGCAGGGTTTTCACGCAAAAACTCGCGAGAGTTGTCACGCCCTTGACCAATCTTTTCACCGTTGTATGCGTACCAAGCGCCGGATTTTTCGATGACCCGAGCGTTCACGCCCAAGTCAATGATCTCGCCCAAGCGGGAAATGCCCTCTCCAAACAAGATGTCAAACTCTGCGGTTTTAAAGGGAGGTGCGACTTTGTTTTTCACGACCTTGACCTTGGTTTCATTGCCAATGGAGTCCTCGCCTTTTTTGATGGTGCCTGTGCGGCGGATGTCAAGTCTCACGGAGGCGTAGAACTTGAGTGCATTGCCGCCTGTGGTGGTCTCGGGGGAGCCAAACATCACACCAATCTTCATGCGGATTTGGTTGATGAAGATCACCATGCAATTGGTCTTTTTGATCGTTGCTGTGAGTTTTCTCAAAGCTTGGCTCATGAGTCTGGCTTGGAGACCCGGCAATGAGTCTCCCATGTCGCCTTCAAGCTCAGCTTTCGGTGTCAAAGCCGCAACCGAGTCAACCACAATCAGGTCAACCGCACCCGAGCGCACCAAGCTGTCCACGATTTCCAGGGCTTGCTCGCCGGTGTCGGGTTGAGAGATCAAGAGCTCCTGCAAGTTCACGCCCAGTTTTTGAGCGTATTGAATGTCCAAAGCATGTTCTGCGTCCACAAAGGCACAAGTACCCATTTGTTTTTGCATCTCAGCGATCACTTGCAGCGTGAGGGTCGTTTTACCTGAAGACTCAGGTCCGTAGATTTCAATCACACGGCCACGAGGTAAGCCACCAACCCCCAAAGCGATGTCCAGACCCAAAGACCCCGTTGAAACAACTTGGATGTCTTCAATCACCTCTCCCTCGCCCAAACGCATGATGGTGCCTTTGCCAAATTGTTTTTCAATTTGAGCCAGTGCGGCTTGTAAAGCCTTTGATTTTTCGCTTGCTGCTGCCGTGAGACCTTTGACGGGTGCGTCCATGAAAACTCCTTAAGAATCAATGAATTAATAAAAATCAAACAGTACAACATCAAAAACAGCTGTATGCTTAACCAGTAATTTATAACAAGTGATACATCTTGTAAATACGAAAAATAGTCAGTTTAGCTGACTATAATAAAGTCTTACCATGAAATCCAAAACTCAAAAAAGAGCAGCCGATCCACGCGAGAAATTGCCTCAAGACTGGCGCCAAAATCATTTGGGGCGCTTGCTCGGGCAGGCGATGCGACGTTTTGATGAGAGGGTGTTGTATTTGATGGCGCACGATGTGCAGGTCCCTTTGGCGTTGTCCAATTTGGCCAGTCGATCGCAAGTGAGTGCTGCACATGTGCACATCACAAGGCATTTGAGCACGATGGGCTCAACGCTGAAAGATCTTGCACAAGACGCAGGAATGACCAAGCAGGCAATGGGGGCGATGGTGGATCAATGTCAAGCTTGGGGATTGGTGCAACGTGAAATGGGCGGGTTGGACAAACGCTCAAAGTTGATTCGCTTTACACCCACTGGGCTTGCGTGGTTGGAGGCATTTAGAAGTGCTGTGGCTCGCGCAGAGGAGGAGTTCCGACAGGAGGTGGGGGCAGAGGTGGCAACGGTGATAGCGTTGGGGCTAGAAGTCTATGCGCTTGGATGAAAGAATCAAGCAAATGGGTCCTAAAATGAAGCCAATCAAACAAAGGGAGTGCTTGAACTGTGCGAATTCTCATTGCTGAAGACGATCAAGTGCTGGCAGATGGTTTGCTTCGCGGTCTAAGGAGCTCAGGCGCAGTTGTGGACCACGTCTCAAATGGCGTGGAAGCAGATACAGCACTCCTCAATACCCATGAGTTCGATTTGCTTATTCTCGATTTGGGTTTGCCCAAAATGCATGGTCTTGAGGTTTTAAAAAGACTTCGTTCCAGAGGTAGCACTTGCCCAGTTCTCATCTTGACAGCTGCCGACAGTATCGAAGATCGTGTCAAAGGCTTGGACTATGGAGCAGATGATTTCATGGCAAAGCCTTTTTCCCTTCAAGAGCTTGAGGCCCGCGTGAGAGCACTTACACGTCGGGGAATGGGAGGCAACAGCGCTTTGATCAAACACGGGCCAATGGTTTATGACCAGACGGGTCGCGTGGCCACCATTGATGGAAAAATGGTTGACTTGTCGGCAAGAGAGCTGGGTTTGCTAGAGGTGTTGTTGCAGCGAACCGGTCGATTGGTGAGCAAAGATCAGTTGGTTGAACGACTCTGTGAATGGGGCGAAGAGGTGAGTAACAACGCCATTGAGGTCTACATCCATCGACTGAGAAAAAAAATTGAAAAAGGCCCTATTCGCATCGTGACCGTACGAGGACTTGGATACTGTTTAGAGAAAATCATGCAATAACGGTTTCAATCCAACCTGAATCTATGGGCCCATCTTTGAGCATCTCTGCATGAAGTTATTTCAACGAAAACAGCCCTCTTTGGTGGGTGGTATTTTGGACTGGATGTTCATTGCTTTGGCCTGTCTGTGGCCCATCAGTGTGGGGCTCACTTGGTTGGTGGCAGATGGTATTGCAAATAAGCCCTACGATAAAAATTTAGAACTAAGGGTCAATGACTTGGTGAGTTCGATTGGACAAATCCAGGGCGATGGCCGTGACTTGAAAGGCACGCCCAATACCAAGACTTGGTTCGTAGAGAGTACCAAAGAAACCTCCGAGCACCCAGGCGTTTTGTTACCCCGTGGACTCGAGTACCGAGATGGTTTCATGGTAGAGCAAGATGTGCATCAAATGGTGTACCAAATCCATTGGGTCAAGCTCAACCGCTCATGGGGGGTGCCTGACCTGCCCTTGCCTTTGATGATGCAAGAGGAAGGGGCATCAAAGTCTGAGGTTTTCTTCAGAGATGAGCTTTGGCGAGGCAAGCAGCTGAGACTGGCCTATACCTGGGTCAGAGGCGAAGACAAAGAGCCGATAGCCTTGATTCAAGTGGGAGAAACACTCCAAACAAGAAGCATGTTGACCAACGAAATCATCAAAGGCGTCATGCTTCCACAATTTGCAATCGTACCTTTGGCGGTTTTTTTGTTGTGGATGGCTTTGGCCAAAGGTTTGCAACCTTTGCAAAAACTCGAGGAGCAAATCCGAAGTCGTCGACCAGATGATTTGAGCCCCTTGGACAGTCAATCTCTGCCGATAGAGGTAAGTACATTGGCTGGTTCCATCAATGATTTGTTGGCAAGATTACAAATATCCATAGAGACCAAGAAAAAATTTTTGGCCGATGCAGCTCATCAGCTCAAAACACCATTGGCCGGATTGCGCATGCAAGCAGAGTTGGCTCAACGCGAAAGCTCAAGCGCACAAGAATTGATGCACTCACTCAAATTGATCGGACGCTCAAGCGTTCGTGCGACTCACACCGTGAATCAATTGCTGGCATTGGCAAAGGCAGAAAGTGGCGCGCAGTCCATGGTCAAACAAAGTCAGGACTTGAGCTTGCTCATCAAAGAGGTCATGCAAGATGCACTGCCTCTTGCAATGGCCAAGCACATTGATTTGGGTTATGAGAACCATGCACCCCACAAGGTCTGGCGAATTGAGGTGAACCCCACACTCATCAAGGAGATGATCAGAAACTTGTTGGACAACGCAATCCATTACACGCCCTCGAATCAGGAAAACCCGGGCGTGATCACATTGTCTTTGTTCAAAGAGAGACATCCTCGCCGACTGGTTTTCCAAATTGAAGACTCAGGGCCAGGCATTGCACCAAGCGAGAGAGAGTTGGTCTTTCAACCCTTTTATCGCATCATGGATACAGAGACAGAGGGTTCAGGTTTGGGGCTGTCCATTGTTCGAGAGATTGCGCATCAACACAACGCAACGGTTGAGCTTGAGTCAAGGGCGGAGAACTTTGAAGCACACAATGCACTTGGGAGAGTCTCATCAACTGTAGCTCAAGGACTGAGGGTTAAGGTGAAATTCGCCTTGCCAGCGAGCGCATCGATGCGGATTGTAAAAAAGGCTTGATTAAATTTGTGAACTATTGCAACAAGTGACTGGGTCGTACACTCACCTCTTGGCTGACGATGGTTTTCAAGCCACTGATCGTGTTCACCTTCAACTCTCCGCACTCACTCACGCCAACGGCAACGCCAAATGGAGCTGAGTCGATGGAGACTTCTTGGTTTTTCAGAAGATCTAGACGATTAAAATCCGCTTGAAATGGTTTAAACCCATGCTCTTCAAAGAGAGTGAGTGCAGGCGTAATCTCGGCCAATATGCGAGAGAGCAATTCGTCCTCATTCATTGAACAGCCAAGCTCAGACAATCCAATGGGCTGGGGAAACTGACCTTCAAAACCCGATAAATTAGGCGTGAATCGGTTCAATCCAATTCCAATGATGCAATAGCGAGAAGTCTCTCCCAAGGAGTGCGTGCTGGTGCTCACGGTTTCAATCAAAATACCAGCCACTTTAGCTGGGCCTTTGGTCCCGATGTGCCAAACATCGTTGGGCCACTTCAAGCCCAACTCCAAGGAGCTCAAAGGGTCGATGGCCTTTAGGAGAGCGGTCCCGATGGCCAGTGAGAGTCCCATCCAGTCTTTGGGCTTGAACAAAACACCTAAAGAACAGGTGAGGGCTTGCCCGGGTTCGCTCACCCATTTGCGACCTTGTCGACCACGTCCTGCAGTTTGTTCACGAGCCACCAAAAGGGTCGGCTCAAAACGTCCTGATTTTGCTCTGCGCATGAGCTCACTCGAGGTGGAATCGATTTCTTTCACCCGATCAAGCTTCCATTCGTTTGGAGCCGAAGGTAGAGAGCTCAAGGCGTGCAAATCGTTGAAATTCAAGTGTTGTTGGATCAGTGTTTGGAAGACTTTGATTAGTCTTTGGGCGCCAAGAGTGTGCCGCGGCATTTCTTGGAACCACACCAGCAAGGGTATTCAGCCAAAAGCTTTTTGGTGTATTTGCCATCAATGATCAAGCCGTAGTCGTAGTTGAGTTCTTCTCCAGCTTTGATTTTTTTGATGGATTTGATAAATACGCGGTCTCCAATTTCATCCGCTTCGCAATTGGGTTTACAAGAGTGGTTGATCCAGCGAGCGCTGTTTCCTTTGGACCCACCGTCAATCACGTGCTTTTCGTTGATGTGGAAAAAGAAAGTGTGATTGGGCTCAGCAGGATTGTGTGGGTGTCTCCTCAAAGCCTCTTTCCAGCTGATCACCTCTCCTTTATATTCAATGATGACCTCACCTTTTGGAATGTCTTCCAAGGCAAAAACGCCCTTGCCGTGCACTCCGGATTGACGGGTTTCAATGCGTTTGTGTTTATTTTTTTTGGATTTGGTGGTGCTCACGATGGGGGTCATTTCATTAAAAATAAGAGGATGAGCAAATTTCGGATAATCATGCTCACGTGTATGATTTTAGAGTGTTTGCCAAGACTGCGCAAAAAAAGTGCACAATGCGGGTCAACAAGGACGTGAAAATATAAATGACAAAAACTTTGGTGATAGCAGAAAAACCCTCAGTGGCCCAAGACATCGTTCGGGCGCTGACTCCTATTGCGGGTAAATTTGAAAAGCACGATGATCATTTTGAAAATGACAAGTATGTAGTCACCAGTGCGGTGGGTCATTTGTTGGAGATCAAAGCGCCCGAGGAGTTTGACGTCAAACGCGGCAAGTGGAGTTTTGCCAATCTGCCTGTGATCCCCCCCCACTTTGAGCTCAAGCCAGTGGACAAGACCAAGTCTAGGCTTGGTGCAGTCGTCAAGTTGCTCAAAAGAAAGGATGTGGGTGACTTGATCAATGCGTGTGACGCTGGGCGTGAAGGGGAGTTGATTTTCCGTTTGATCGAGCAATACGCGTTTGGAAAAAAAGAGTCAAATAAAACCGTTCATCGTCTTTGGTTGCAGTCCATGACTCCACAAGCCATTCGAGATGGTTTTGAGAGCCTTAGAACAGAAAAGCAAATGCGTGGCTTGGCTGACGCAGCTCGAAGCCGCTCGGAGGCCGATTGGTTGGTGGGTATCAATGGCACGCGAGCCTTCACAGCGTTTAATTCACGCGATGGAGGTTTTTTCTTGACCACGGTGGGCCGAGTTCAAACTCCAACGCTCTCGGTCGTGGTCGAGAGAGAGGAGCAGATTCGCAAATTCATCTCCAGAGACTATTGGGAAATTCACGCCAACTTTCAAGTCAAGGCAGGTGAATATTCGGCCAAATGGATTCATCCGCAGCACAAAAAGGACGAAAACGATCCTGAAAAAAAAGCGGATCGAGTGTGGAGCCATCAAGAGGCCATCGACATCGCCAATGCGACCAAGGGTCAGTCTGGGCGCGTTGTAGACGAGAGCAAACCCACTACCCAAGCAGCGCCTGCGCTCTTTGATCTTACCTCCTTGCAGCGCGAGGCCAACGGTCGCTTTGGATATTCAGCCAAGACCACTCTTTCTTTGGCGCAAAGTTTGTACGAGAGACACAAGGCTTTGACCTATCCAAGGACAGATTCTAGGCATCTGCCAGAGGACTACTTGCCAACTGTGGTGAGCACCTTTGAGATGATTGCAGAAAGTGGCATGAAGCATTTGTCCTCTCATGCCCGAGTTGCACTTAAAGAAAAAATGATTCGCCCCTCAAAGCGAATTTTTGACAACAGCAAAGTGAGTGATCACTTTGCGATCATCCCGACTCTTGAAGAGCCCAAGGGTTTATCTGAGGCAGAACAAAAGCTATATGACTTGGTGGTTCGACGCTTCATGGCGATCTTTTTCCCATCAGCGGAGTTTTTGGTGACCACTCGGACCACCTATGTGGAATTGAAAGCGCAAACTCACGCCTTTAAGACCGATGGCAAGGTTATGGTCAATCCCGGTTGGATGAGTATTTACGGTAAAGAGGTGTCTGAGGAAGAAGGCTCTGGTAAGAGCCTTGTGGTGGTTCAAGCAGGGGAGGGCGCTTTAGCGCAAGATGTTGAGCCCAAAGGTCTCAAAACCAGACCACCGGCAAGGTATTCAGAGGCCACGTTGCTTGGAGCAATGGAGGGTGCAGGCAAATTGGTTGAAGACGATGAGCTCAGAGAGGCCATGCAAGAAAAGGGCTTGGGTACTCCCGCGACTCGAGCTGCCACCATTGAGGGTCTCTTGAATGAGAAGTACATGCTCAGAGAAGGCCGAGAGCTCATACCTACTGCCAAAGCGTTTCAATTGATGACTCTGCTCAGGGGCCTGGGTGTAGAGGAGTTGAGCAAGCCTGAACTGACCGGTGAGTGGGAGCACAAATTGTCTTTGATGGAGCACGGACAATTGAGTCGCGATGCATTCATGCAAGACATAGCACTCATGACGGAGCACATTGTCAAAAAGGCCAAAGAGTACGACAGGGACACAGTTCCAGGCGATTACGTGACCCTGGCAACCCCGTGCCCCAAATGTGGCGGCAAGGTCAAAGAAAATTACCGTCGCTACGCCTGTCAAGGTGTGGACGGTGAGAGTGCTGGATGTGGATTTTCTTTTGGAAAGACGCCTGCGGGTCGTGCTTTTGAGATTGCCGAGGTCGAGTCATTTTTGGCCAATAAGCACATTGGACCTTTGGATGGCTTTCGCTCGAAAGCTGGCTGGCCTTTTACGGCCGAGATGGTTTTGAAATTCAATGAAGAAGATCAAAATTGGAAGTTAGAGTTTGACTTTGGAGAGGATAAAAACGCAGAAGAGTCAGGCGAGCTGATTGATTTTTCTGAGAAAGTTTCATTGGGCAAGTGTCCAGCATGTGGTTCAGGCGTTTTTGAGCACGGTTCTCAATATGTGTGTGAACACGCGGTGCCTAGCTTGACACTCGCAACTCCAAACTGCACTTTCAAGACGGGCAAGATGGTTTTGCAGCAACCCATTGACACTGACCAAGTCAAGAAACTACTGGAAACGGGTAAAACCGATTTGCTCGACAAATTTGTCTCCATGAGGACACGTCGTGCCTTCAAAGCTTATTTGGCTTGGGATCCTGAGGCCGCCAAAGTCTCCTTCCAATTTGAACCCAGAAACAGCAAGTATCCACCTAGAAAGACTTCAGCGGTCGCCAAAAAAGTAGCCACTAAAAAAGCGGGTAAAGCAAGTGCCAAAAGCACAACAGCCAAAACCCTCAAGGCTGAAAAAGCCCCTAAGGCCCCAAGAAAAGTCACTGCCAATTTAAAGCCCAGTGGCGCTTTGGCTCAGGTGATTGGGGACGAATTGGTGGCTCGCACACAGGCTGTGAAAAAATTGTGGGACTACATCAAAGCCAAGGGCTTACAAGACAGTAAAGATAAAAGGACCATTCTCTGCGACGCATCTCTTACCCAAGTCTTTGGCAAGGACCGGGTAACCATGTTCGAGATCGCTGGTTTGCTCAGTCCACATTTGACTGCGGAATAAAAAAACCTCCCTAAAGCTTCAGGCTAGGGAGGGTTGAGTCTGGTTTAGAGAGCCTATCACTCACCCTCAAAACAATTGCTTTAGAGGGTGATTCGATTCAATGGGTGTTTAGCAAACTCCACATCTTGTGAGGAGTCAAAGGCATTTGTAGGTGAGCTGATTTTTTGGCTTGACCATTTCTTGCCAGTGCATCAGCGACCGCATTCACAATGGAGGGAGTGGCTCCGATCGTGCCCAATTCACCCACACCCTTGACGCCTAGAACATTGTTTTTACAAGGAATGCTGGTGTCCATTTGAGTGACAAACATGGAGGGCATCACGTCCGCATGAGGAATGGCATAGTCCATCAAACTGCCGCTCAACGGCTGCCCAGTTTCTGAGTCATAAATCATCTCTTCATAAAGGGCTTGTCCAATACCTTGAACTGCTCCGCCATCGAGTTGGCCTTGAACGATCATGGGATTGACCACGCGGCCCACATCGTTCATGGAAGAATAACGACAAATTTCGATGGCTCCAGTTTGTGGATCAAGTTCAATTTCAGAGATGTGGCATCCATTGGGCCAAGTCGGGCCAGAGGCTGAGGTGCTCGAATCAAGTTCAATTCGACCTGTAGGCTCTTTGCCAGCGAGTTCAGCCAAAGAAATTTTCAAATCTGTACCAGCCACCAAGAAAGATCCTTGTTCGTAGCGCAAATCATCGGCGCTCGCTTCAAGGGATTTGGCTGCCAATTCTTTGGCTTTGTCCAAGGCGAGTTGAGCGCCAACGGACACCGCAGAGCCCCCGGTAAAGAGAGAGCGAGAGCCAACAGAGCCAAATCCGTTGCCACGGTCTGTGTCGCCCATGACCACTCGCACGCGTGAGATATCTACACCAAACACGTCAACCACGAGTTGTGCCAAAGTGGTTGCAATGCCTTGACCCATGGCGTTGACGGCAGTGAAGACCTCAATCACGCCATCTGCCATGATGCGGACATTAACTTTTTCCTCCAAGGCGTTGCCACCAGTCCACTCCAAGAAGGTTGCAATTCCAAGGCCTCTCCACTTACCCTTGCTCAAAGAAGTTTTGGCTCTAGTCTCAAAGCCAGCCCAGTCTGACAAGCTCAGTGCTTGGTCCATGATGGACTCAAAGTGTCCTGTGTCATAGGTTTGTCCCATGGCATTTTTATAGGGCATTTGTTGGGGCTGTACAAAGTTTTTGCGTCTGAGTTCAATTCTGTCAATGCCGCTCACACGAGCCGCCTCATCCATCAGTCTCTCAATGTTAAAGATGGCCTCAGGGCGACCTGCACCTCTGTAAGCGCCCGTGGGTGCTGTGTTGGTCATCACCGTGGTGAAGTGAAAATCAATCAAACCAATGTCGTAAACGCTGGTTTGAACCCAAGGTCCGATCAAGATTTGAATGGCCACTCCGGTCATGCCTGGGTAGGCTCCAACATTGGCTCGGTTGTGGATGCGAAGCGCAAGGACTTTTCCGCTCGCGTCAAGCGCCATTTCAGCCCGGCTCTCAATGTCCCTGCCGTGTGTACTAGAGAGAAAGTCCTCGCTTCTCTCTGCCTGCCATTTCATCGGAACTCTCAAGTGATGAGCGCAAAAAGCGACGGCCAAGTCCTCTGCGTAGGCACCCGTTTTCATGCCAAAACCGCCCCCCACATCACCCACAATGACGCGAATATTCTCAGGCGCAATGCCAAAAAGATCGGAAACTTGAGCACGAACTGCAGTGGGCATTTGTGAGCTCATGCGAACCACCAAGCGGTCCTCTTCAATGTAGGCCTGAACCGAGCGTGGTTCAAGCGTGAGGGCCACCACGCGCTGATTGATGATTTGAAGGCTTACGACATGTGCCGCATGCGAAAAAGCTTCCTGTGATTTTTGGGCGTCCCCGTAGCGGGTTTCGGCCACGATGTTGTCAGCGTTTTCACACAAAAGTGGAGCATTGGGAGCTAGGGCTTCCTCAATGGTCACTGCACTTGGCAAAGGTTCGTAGTCAACGAACACAGCTTCGGCCGCGTTTTTGGCTTCATGGACTGAGCTGGCCACCACAGCTGCAACCATCTCACCCACAAAACGAACGCGATCGGAGGCGAAAAAATAGCGAGTGGCAGAAGCAATGGGAGAACCATCGGCACGTTTGAAATTCACAGGCTTTGCCATGGGTTTGACACCAACCTGCTTGAGATCTTCTGCCGTGAGCACTGCAGTAACCCCAGGCATAGAGCGTGCTGCTTGGGTGTCAATTTTTAATATCTTGGCGTGGGGGTGAGGAGAACGCACAAAGTACACATGCTTTTGATGCTCTTGTGAAACGTCATCCGTATAGCGACCTTCTCCCTTGAGCAACAGCTCATCTTCAATGCGTTTGACGGCCAAGCCACTACCAAACCTTAAATTAGATTGATCCACAAATTACCCCAGTAAAGTCAAATTGAATAAAAGTTATGCTTATTATGTCTGCTTTTGAAAAAATGCACATTCAAAAAGCATTAAATCAAAGCTAAAGCTTCGGATGGATCACGCTTGGGTCCGTGTAGATCATCTCCAGAGAATAGCGTTTCCCCTTTAAATAATCATCCATGCATTGAAGCAATAAGGCACTACGGTGTCGCTCGCTTGAAGCGCGGATTTCATCCGGACTCATCCAATGGGTGCGGACAATGCCATGGTCAAGCTTCAAGTGGGGCTGAAAAGCACCCAAACTGCCTCCAAATGCAAAGCGCAAATAGGTGATGTCCTCAATTTGATGGTTTTGAGCCAACTCTCGTTGAAAGCGAGAGAGGTAAAGTCCAACTAAAAAAGTGGGTGTAAAGAGGTAAGCGCTTTCTTCCAAAGCTTCTCTGGCGCAAGCTTGAATCGGAGACTCGCCGGGGTCCAAGTGTCCGGCGGGGTTATTGAGCTTAAGGCCCTCGGGGGTGTGTTCTTCGATCAGCAAAAATTTCCCATCTTGTTCAATGATGGCTGCCACCGTAACACTGGGCCTCCATCTCTCGGATTGAAGGACATTGGGTATGGAAGTTTCAAAGTTTTGGGCGTTGTTCATGAATTAGTGTATTTGGCATGGGAGGGGGCGAGGCGATCGATCGGTCTTCGAAGCTGAAAGGATCTCTAGAAAGATGACATGGGCATGTCCATTGGCGTAAAAATATTGTCAGACTTAAAGCGTAAACTCTAAAAGTGAAGCAAATACATCACTAGAATACTTGTTTCCGTAATTTTTCTTTTAACCACATTATTGATCTATTTCATGCGCTTTTTTCGCATGTTTGTGTAGATTTGGAGCCTTCAAATGAACATCGGCGTTCCTGTAGAGACTGTGCACGGTGAGACCCGCGTTGCGGTGACACCTGAGACAGTGAAGAAATTTTTAGCACTTGGTCACCAAGTCCATGTTGAGTCTGGAGCAGGTATTCATGCCAGCATCACCGACGAGGCTTACCAAGCTGCAGGAGCTCAAATTACCGACACTCAGGGCGCTTTTGCTCAGGAGTTGGTGCTCAAAGTGAGATCTCCCAACGAGCAAGAGACCAGCAAAATGAAGCCCAACACTGTGTTGGTTGGCATGTTGAATCCTTTTGACGCACAGGGCTTGGAGCGTCTGGCGGGCGCACAATTGTGCTCCTTTGCATTGGAAGCTGCGCCCAGAACCACTCGTGCCCAGAGCATGGACGTGCTCTCCTCTCAGGCGAACATTGCAGGATACAAGGCCGTGATGATGGCCGCTGATCGTTATCAGCGCTTTTTCCCAATGCTCATGACCGCTGCAGGTACGGTCAAGGCCGCTCGAGTCGTGATTTTGGGCGTTGGAGTTGCTGGACTTCAAGCCATTGCGACCGCCAAGCGTTTGGGAGCAGTCATTGAGTGCTCTGATGTGCGTCCAAGTGTAAAAGAGCAAGTTGAGTCTTTGGGTGCGAAGTTCATCGATGTGCCCTACGAGACCGCTGAAGAGCGCGAAGCTGCTGAGGGTGTGGGTGGTTACGCCCGCCCCATGCCAGCATCTTGGCTTGACAGACAAAAGATTGAAGTGGCCAAGCGAGTTGCATTGGCCGATGTGGTGATTACCACCGCTTTGATCCCCGGTCGTGCGGCTCCCGTTTTGGTCACTCCTGAGATGGTCCAATCGATGAAGCCAGGTTCTGTGATCGTTGACTTGGCTGCAGCCCAAGGCGGCAATTGCCCTCTTACAGAGGCAGACAAAATTGTTCAAAAACACGGTGTCACCTTGATTGGCGAGACCAATATGCCTGCATTGGTGGCCGCCGATGCAAGTGCACTATACGCCCGCAATGTGCTTGATTTTGTCAAGCTCATCAGTGCTGAAAAAGGTGCTTTTCACATGCCCGAGGGTGATGACATTGTGAACGCTTGTTTAATGACACAAGACGGTCAAGTTAAAAGGAAGTAAAAAATGGATATCGTTTCTCCAACCATCACCAATCTGATCATTTTTGTATTGGCCATCTACGTGGGTTACCACGTGGTTTGGACCGTGACGCCAGCCTTGCACACGCCTTTGATGGCTGTGACCAATGCTGTGTCCGCCATTGTGATTGTGGGCGCCATGTTGGCGGCAGCTCTCACTCAAACCACCTTGGGTCAAACCATGGGTGTGCTCGCAGTCGCTTTGGCGGCGGTCAATGTATTTGGTGGTTTTTTGGTCACCCGTCGAATGCTTGAGATGTTCAAGAAAAAAGATAAAAAACCTGCGGCATCAAAAGGAGAGCAAGCATGAGCATGAGTTTGGTAACCCTTTTGTATTTGGTCGCGAGTATTTGTTTTATTCAAGCCTTGAAGGGCTTGAGTCATCCAACAACTTCCATTCGAGGTAACCTTTTTGGCATGCTCGGTATGGCTTTGGCCATTTTGACCACCTCAGCTTTGATTTATAAATTGGCTGTGGGTATGCAAGTTCCTGTTGAAGGCGTCGCTCCCAGCGATCAAGGGGCTTGGTTGGGTTTGGGGCATGTGCTCTTGGGCCTCTTGATTGGTGGAAGCTTGGGTGCCTATATGGCGCAAAAAGTTGAGATGACCAAGATGCCTGAGTTGGTGGCTTTCATGCACAGCATGATTGGTTTGGCTGCGGTCTTCATCGCGATTGCTGCGGTGGCCGAGCCCCAAGCCTTCCAAATCGTGCACCACTTGGGAGACCCCATCCCTGCGGGTAACCGTTTGGAGCTCTTTTTGGGTGCAGCCATTGGTGCCATCACATTCTCTGGCTCTGTGATTGCTTTCGGAAAGCTCTCTGGCAAATACAAGTTCCGCCTCTTCCGCGGTGCGCCTGTGATCTTCAAAGGACAGCATTTGCTCAATTTGGTGATGGGTCTTGCGACCCTCGGATTGGGTTTCTATTTCATGGCCACTGGCGTTTGGGAGGCCTTCTTCACCATGTTGGCTTTGGCCTTCATCTTGGGCGTTTTGATCATCATCCCCATTGGCGGTGCTGACATGCCAGTTGTGGTCTCCATGTTGAACTCTTACTCAGGGTGGGCTGCAGCAGGAATTGGTTTTTCTTTGAACAACTCGATGTTGATCATTGCAGGCTCTTTGGTGGGCAGTTCAGGCGCGATCTTGAGCTACATCATGTGTAAAGCCATGAACCGTTCGTTCTTCAATGTGATTTTGGGTGGATTTGGCGGTGACGCAACAACCCAAGCTGCAGGTGAGCAAGTTCAACGCTCTGTCAAGAGCGGCAGTGCAGACGACGCGGCCTTCGTGCTTGGCAACGCTGAGAGCGTGGTGATCGTTCCTGGCTACGGCCTTGCTGTGGCTCGTGCTCAGCACGCAGTTAAAGAAATGGCAGCTAAGTTGACTGCCAAAGGTGTGAATGTGAAGTACGCGATTCACCCCGTTGCGGGTCGCATGCCTGGACACATGAATGTGCTTTTGGCCGAGGCTGAGGTGCCTTATGACCAGGTCTTTGAGATGGAAGACATCAATGGCGAGTTTGGACAGGTTGATGTGGCCATCATTTTGGGTGCCAACGATGTGGTCAATCCTGCGGCCATGGTCAAGGGAAGCCCCATTTATGGCATGCCAATTTTGGAGGCCTATAAAGCGAAAACCATCATTGTCAACAAGCGTTCTATGGCAGCAGGTTATGCTGGCTTGGACAACGAGCTCTTTTACATGGACAAGACCATGATGGTGTTTGGAGACGCCAAAAAAGTGGTTGAAGACATGGTCAAGGCCATCGAGTAATCAAAGCGCTTTAAGAGCCGGCAAGAGTTCAAACTTTCATGCGCAACACAGGCCCCATCGCCATTGTGAGTGCCATGAAAGAGGAACTCTCCAAGTTGGTTGAAATCATGAATGGAGAGCCCACTGCGGTGGGCTCTCGTGTTTTTTGGCATGCAACTTGGCATGGCCACAATGTCATCGCAGTGTTGTCTGGGATTGGCAAGGTGGCTGCGGCCACAACAGTGGCCACACTGATTGAACGCTTTGCTGTGAAAGAGGTTATTTTTTCTGGTGTGGCTGGTGGCCTTGGCGATGATGTGAAGGTGGGCGACGTGGTGGTCGCCAAAGAATTGGTTCAGCACGATTTTGATGCTTCTCCGCTTTTTCCGAGGTACGAGATCCCACTTTATGAGAGGTCTCACTTCCCTTCTTCGCCCGTACAGCACCAGTGCTTGGTTCAAGCTGCAAAGGCCAGTTTGCCAGGACTTGTGCAAGCGATGAAAGGTGAGCACTTGTTGGCTGGTTTAGGGGTGAACACGCAACAAATATCGGTTCACGAGGGGCTCGTTGTGAGCGGGGATCAGTTTATTTCAAACCTTGCGCAAAGAGATGATTTAAGAGCGCGGTTGCCGGATGCTTTGGCTGCAGAAATGGAGGGTGCGGCAGTGGCTCAGGTTTGCTTTGACTTCAAAGTGCCTTTCGCTGCAGTGAGAGTGATCTCAGACCGGGCCGATGATTCAGCTAGTTTGAACTTTACACAGTTCATTGAGGAAGTTGCAGCGCCCTATGGCGCACACGTGATTCAAACCTATTTAGACCTGCGCCCCATCGATGCATGAGGGCCTAGAGGCTTTTGATTAAAGCCCCAAGCATGGCTTGGGGCTCAGCCTCATTGAAGCCAACCGCGCTTTCTGAAATACCACATGGGCACCAAGGCGCTTGCCACCATCAAACCGATGGCGTAAGGATAGCCCCAGGTGAAGTTGAGCTCGGGCATGAATTGAAAATTCATGCCATAAATGCTGGCAATCAAAGTAGGGGGAAGCAATGCGACACTTGCCACGGAGAAAATCTTGATGATTTTATTTTGATTGATGTTGATGAAACCAACGGTTGCATCCATCAAGAAGTTGATCTTGTCAAACAAGAAAGCTGTGTGGTTGTCCAAGGATTCGATGTCGCGCAAGATTTGGCGTGCTTCTTCGAATTGATCTGAGTTGAACATTTTGAGTCGCATCAAAAAACTCACGGCGCGGCGAGTGTCCATGACGTTTCTGCGAATGCGTCCATTCAAGTCTTCGTGACGTGCGATTGCAGCCAAAACCTCTCCCGCCAAAGCATCGGTCACGTGCTCTGACAGCACTTTCTTGCCTGCTTCCTCAAGTTGGTCGTAGATGTTCTCTAGGGTGTCGGCCGAGTACTCTGCATCGGCATCAAAAAGCTTCAAAAGCACGTCTTTGGCGTCCTCAATGAGGCCGGGCGCACGCCTGGCTCTCAAGCGCAACAGTCTAAAGACAGGCACATCTTCATCGTGAATGGAGAACAAGACGCCACGGCTTTTGAGGTCTTGATTGTGTTGATTGAGAATAAAAGCCACACGAACTGAGCGGGGCTCATCCTCATCGGCAATCAAAAAGTCGCTTCTGATGTGCAACTCGCCATTGTCTTCTTCGTAAAAGCGGGCTGATTCCTCGATGTCCTCATCCATCGCATCATCAGGAATCAAGAGGCCGTAATACTGCTTGATCCAGCGTTTTTCTTCCGGCGTTGGAGACTCAAGATCAACCCAAATGGGTAAGAACTTTGACAGCTCCTCGAGTGACTCGATTTCCTCTTGGAACAGGCGTCCATTGGCAAGCGTAAAAATATTAAGCATGTGTGTCTCAGGGCAGCCCTGGGGCTGCTAAGGTTCGGTTGTATGAAAGTTTGGGGAGCTACAACGCGATACCTCATGAGAAGGGAGTGCGTGCACAACGCGAAACCCATTTTTTTACTCAATGACGACCGCTTTACATAACTCCCCATGTAGAGGGGGTGTCCAAGAGAGTACTCTCCGAAGTCAAGATCCTTGAATTATGGCAGAGGCCTTTTAAAAAAACCACTCTTTTTGCTCAGAAACGAGGAGAACGCTTTAAAAAGGGGTGAGTGGACTGTTTGGATCAAATTTTTATGAAGAAATGATGACAGATCTCTTGCAATTTAGAGCGCTTGGTAGCATAGTGAAGTTGATTGCTTTGAGGGGCAAGCCAAGATGGCTAGGCCTCTCAGCGCAGTCGCCCTGACAAAAACAAATCAATTTTGCGAACCAAAGTGGGAGGCGATAGATATGAACATGACAATCAGTGGGCATCATTTAGAAGTAACACCAGCACTGCATAACTATGTGGTGAACAAGCTGGATCGCGTCATGCGTCATTTTGATCAAGTGGTCGATGTCCGTGTGTTACTCAGCGTTGAGAGCAGCCGAGAAAAGGGTCTTAGGCAAACAGCTGAGTGCAGCATTCATGTTCCGGGAAGTGATTTGTTTGCCCAAAGTGCGAACGCAGACCTCTACGCCGCGGTTGATGATTTGGCGGACAAACTGGACCGTCAAGTGGTCAAGCACAAAACCAAAGTTCAAGAGCACCACCACGTGGGAGCGAAGAGAGACATGCAAAGTCTTCAAATGTAAAGATTTGTAACGCTCAATCACAGATCCGTTGCAATCAGAGCCCACGATATTCGTGGGCTTTTTTTTG
>Ga0164297_10000436_pt1 | contig 51152 bp, 32 predicted proteins | sample GEODES058metaG_FD_113539 | JGI IMG/M metagenome (GOLD analysis project Ga0164297, IMG submission 113539) | Dystrophic lake water microbial communities from Trout Bog Lake, Wisconsin, USA - GEODES058 metaG | ecosystem: Environmental > Aquatic > Freshwater > Lake | place: USA: Trout Bog Lake... | reverse complement strand
GATGAGTCGCGCGAAGGCCGCGGGAGTGACCGTCGACCTCGCCTTCACCATCCCCCGCGAAGGGGCCAACGCGGTCTATGATGCGTTACTGATTCCCGCCGATGCACCACACGTCGGCGAAGCGCACGAGTTCCTCAATTTTATGCTGCGTCCCGAGGTGATCGCGGCGATCACCAACGACACTCATTATGGCAATTCGAACCTGGCCGCCAATCCGCTGGTAGATCCTGCGATCCTGAACGACCCTTCGCTGTACCCAACGCCGGAGGTGATGAAACGCCTCTACATCTCGAGCGAATCATCCATGGCGACAGAGCGGATCCGCACGCGCACCTGGACCCGAATCAAGACAGCGCTCTGAGGCGCTGCTGCAACGACGATCAGTTCGCGACCGTCACGCTCACTGGCGGCATCACCGTGACGTTTCCCGAACTGTCCTGCACTTTCACGAGCACGGTGTGCGCTCCGTTGCCCAGCGTTGAGGAATCGAGTGCGATCGCCCAACCGGCGGTGGAGCTCGCGACGTGAGGATACGCCGCCACCACGTCGGAACGCGGGATCGTCGTCGTGGTGTTCCCTAGAAGCTTGCCGTCCACCAGTACGGTGACGGAGGCTACGGCGACGTTGTCGATCGCCCAGCCGGACACATAGGACACGCCGCTCAACGTGGCGCCCGCCGCCGGCGCCTCGAGCGCGACGATCGGTGGCACGGTATCGGCGCTGCTCGCCGTCTGGTGGATACCGTAAACGGTACTGCGCGCCGCGGCGACATTGCCCGGAATCAGATAAAGATCCTGCTGGATCACAGTACCCGGACCGACACTCGCCGGCGTGAGCGTCATGAAGTAGCTGAACGCATTGCCCGTCGGACCCGATCCACCGCCACAGGTGCAACTACCCGCACTGGTCAATGGATATTGGCCCGGTACATAGACCGTGAGGCCAGAACCACTGCTGTTGGCAAATGCCGCCCACTGCTCGCTCGTGTAGTACTGGCGACTCGTGGTGCTGGTGGTTGCGGACGAGAGGGATCCGTTGGTCCAGGGGCTGGTGCCGCCGTAGTAGGTGAACTTGTTGTACTGCGAGCCTGCATAGACCGCCGGCAGTTCCTGCAGATGGTGGTAGTGCTGCTGTGACCCGGCATAGGTCGTGGTCATGTGCACGTGGAAGGCGAGCGGCGCGCCACTGACGACGGACACCGTCTGCTGCACCGTCACGTCGGACGGCACCGCGGTGTTCGCACCGCCACCCTTATCGTCGGGATTCCACTCGAGTGCCGTCCCAGTGACCGCGATCGACGTGGCGCCCAGCGCAACGTTCGATACCGGACTGCCGTGGTTGTACTTGTCGCCACCCAGCACCGGATTCCAGCCCCAGGTGCCAGCGCACGGACTGCAATCGAAATTGCTGTAAGGCGCGGCCCCGTCGTAGAGCGAGGGCTGCACATTGCGACCCGTGTCGTGCTCGTCGACGTAGTTGACGCCATCAAGACTCACCTCGACGATCGAACCACCCCACGCGGTATTGAGGCCGATTCGTGCGGTATGCCCCCCCGACGTGCTAGTCAGATAAACGATACCGTTACTCTGCGAACTGGTGATGGAGGACGCGACAGCCTTCGCCACCGTCGCGGTAGGTGTCGCGAGCGACACGGCTGCGGGAGCCACGACGGGAGATGGGGTCGAGAGGCCGCCACCCGCACAGGCCGTCAACACCGCAAGCGTGGAAGTTGCCGCGAAGCGCTTCAGTAACGCGGACTTCGGAATCTGCATTGCATCCCCGCTCTATTCCGTCACCCCCGGATGGGGGGTATCGAGGCGGGACTGTAACGCAATTCACCCCCCAGATGGGGGGGGATCGAAAAATAGTTTTTAGCCTATTTTCGTAGTGTTTTACATAACACGGCGGAATTTTACATAAGGCCGGAGGGTGCCTTCAGCGGCGCCACCTTGGTGGCGCCCGCAGCTTGCGTTCAGACAACGCAAGACCCTACGGACGCCAGTAATAAACGGCACCTGCAAACGGCGACTTCCATTGATCAAAAGCCCCTGTCACGAACACGGTCGCCGCGCCGTCGGCACCGAAAGCGACGTTGGTGACAAACGGCGTAGGCACCCGAATCACCCGAACGAGCGCACGTTGGTCGTCGACCACCACCACACGCCCCGTACCGTTGTCAGCGATATAGAAGTTTCCGTCCGCACCGCGCTTGAAGCCGTCCGGTCCCGTGTAGGCATCCTGACCAGGAACGGGCGGCACAAGATCCTGCATGCGAGCCCACACGCGTCGCTCACCCAGCGAGCCATCCGGATTGACGGCGAATGACAAGATGCGATCCGCGAGCATTTCAGCGACCAGAAGATGCTGGCCACTGCCGTCGAGCGTAAGACCATTCGGATAGTGGATGGTGCCCGCAAGCTTGGTTAGCGATTTCCCGTCGGCGGAAAGATGCAACAGCGAGCCCGTAATCGGTGCCGCCGTGTCGTAAACGCCAGATGCACTGATGTAAACGCCGCCGTGACCATCGGGCGCGAAATCATTCGGTCCGTTGAGCGGGTCCCCGGCGGAATCGCGCGTGAACGTACGCACCACCCGACCGGCGTGATCGAGCTCAACCAGTGAATTGGCGTCATAGCAGGCGACCAGCAGATCATCATCGCCAAACCGGATCAAGCCGCTGGGTCCACAGCGGTGGTCCTCCCAGACTTGGCGGACTTCTGAGCCATCCCAGGACTTGACGTCGCCGGCGGCGTATTCGACGAAATACAGGCGCCCGGACAGCCAGAGCGGACCCTCGGGATACGCTGCATCCGTTACCACCGTCAACTGACGGGCGTCGACCTGTTCGATTGACGCGGGGAATGCCACGTCAGCGGTCAGTACCGATACGATCGTGACCAGCCAACGGATGCATGGCGTTGCCATCACCCTACTGCGACGCCCTGAAATCGCCATCACTGCTCGGTCGGCCAGGCACCGCTCGCCTGGAGCGGCCTTCGCCGCTCCAGGCTTCGGTCAACCTAGCCTCAGAACTTGTAGCCCAATCGGAGTCCGATCACGCGCGGCCGATTGATGGTCTCGGCAGTGATGAACTGATTGCCGTTCTCGAAGAGGTTGGCACGGGTATCCGTCAAGTTCTGACCATAGATCTGGCCCGACCAGGCATCCTTGGAGACGCCCATCGAGGCATCATAGATCGAGAAACCCGCCTCGTCGTAGGTCTGGATGTTGCCCGTGGCGGACAAGGCGTGCGCCTGGTGAGTGCCGCCGATCTGCCAGAAGGCGTTGTACTGACCCAATTCGAACTCGTAGCGCAAGCGAATCCCACCCTGGAAGGCGGGCGACTGCGCGAGCGGTGTCCCCGGCACACCGAAGGGATTTGCCTGACCCGGGATCTGAATCGCCTGACCGTTCGGCTGATACAGATACGGTGAATTGGTGAGGTTGCTGCTGTTCCAGGACGCCGATGCGGTCACCGTCAAGCCGTGAGTCACCCGAACGATGCTTTCCGCCTCGAGACCCTTGACCGTGTAATTCGGGCCATTGGTCACGAAACTCAGGTTACCGTAGCAGCACGACTGGAAGATCTGGACCTGCACGTCCTTCCAATCTTCCTTGTATACCGCGCCGTTAAACTCCACGCGTCGATCGAACCACTGGGTTTTCCAACCGATCTCGTTGTTGATCAGCGTGTCCGGCGCATAGGCGGACGGCGTCTGGTAGGTGTAGGCATAGCCGTTGACCGGCCCCGCCAACGAACCCACGGAGTGATCGATCAAGTGTGACCCGCGATTGAAGCCACCCGGACGGAAGCCCTGCGACCAGGTGTAGTACACCAGCAAATCATCCGCCGGGCGCCAGGTCAGGTTTGCACGGCTCTTGAAACCCTTGTAGGTGATGTCCAGATGCTGCGCACTCAGGTCGTTGCTGACCGCGACGTTCCCCGTGCACGGCGGCGCGCCGTCGTTGTAGCAGCCGAAGCTCGTGACGGAACTGCCGACGGCCGTCGTGTCGATGGCATACCAGCGCGTGCCCAACGTTGCCGTGAGCTTTTTGGGAATGATGTCGTAGTCCATCGAACCGAATACCGCCTTCTGCGTGTAACCACGCGTCACGTCGTCGAAGAACGACGTGCTGTCGGGGCGTATGTTCGGATTACGAACCGCCGCGCCAGGCGCCGGCGCGATGTCCGTGAAGCCCGGCGCCGACTTGTAGTTCCAGTCGATGTTCTCCGCGACCGAATAGTTCTCCCAGAAAATGCCACCGATGCCGCGAAGCCGCCAGTCGTCCGGTGTCGACAGGCGCAGCTCCTGGCTATTGTGGGTGGCGCGATCACTCTCCTTCCAGTACGCACTCGGGGAGTAGCATTTGCCGGTCGTGCCGGTTTCCGCCGGGCTCGTGCACTGGTAGTAATCGGCGTACACGCCGCGTGCATAGTTGGTGTAATCGCCCTGCTGGGCAATGTTCCGAACCATGTAGCTACCCGAATAAACGACCTTCAAGTCACCGATCTTGCCGTTGACGGTCAGCGCCGTGTTCTCGAATGAATCGTTGTTGTAGGAGGGGTTGTAAAGCTGCACCGAGAGATCCGGCAGGGTTTCGCCCGCGGAACTCTGCGGCGTCACGTAGAACACGCCATTCGAATGTAGTTGCTGGTAGGACTGGACGAGCAACGCATCCCAGTCCTCGTTGATCTTCAGCAAGGCGCTTGCACGGACGCCCTGATAGTTGGCCGTGTTGATGGCATTGCCAATCAAACTGGAATTGTTGATCGAAGGGCTGCCGGGCGGGACGCCGAAGCCTGTCGGCGTGCCCGCCGCGCACTGACCGGCGACCGGCGTACCGATCGTGCAGCCTGTGGCATAGCCCGCGTAGTGGATGCCGATATCGCTCGGCAGACGCGAGAACGTGCCCGGCACGTTGTTGATGTAACCGCCCCGCGAGTCGTTGTAGACGACGGCGCGAATCGCGAGCTTCTCCGGAATCACCGGCAGGTTGATCATCGCATCGACACTGCTGCTCGGATCCCCGTGCGCCGTGGTCGAGTAGCTGCCATTGAGGCTGCCTTCCGTCACATCCAGTTTCGGCTTGTTCGTGATGTAGCGCAGCACACCCGCCTGCGCGCCCGCACCGAACAGCGTGCCCTGCGGACCCTCGAGCACCTCGATGCGCTCGATGTCCGCCGCATAGACGTCCAGATTGCGCCCCGGGAGCTGCCCCGACTGGTCGTCCAGATAGACGGCCACGTTCGGAAAGCTGCCGATGCCGCTCGATCCTTGGGTCGCGAGCGTCGAGGTGGCCAGTCCGCGCATGAAGATCACGCCCTGTCCGGGACCGTTGCTCGCGGTGGTCACGTTCGGCAGGTATTTGACGAAATCGTCAAAGGTCGTCGCATTCAACTGCGTGAGGGCGGCCCCCGTGAGCGCCTGGATCGTGATCGGCACGTCCTGCAGATTTTCGGTGCGGCGCTGCGCCGTGACCGTGATTTCCTGAATCGCGTCGCTGCTGTCGGCGGCGGCGTGGCTCACATCGGCCATCGCGCTGCTCAACACGGCTGCGATCGCCACCGACAGTGTCTTGTTCATAGATGTCATCACCGATCCCCCACTATGACTTTTTCGTGTCGCGCGTTCCGAAAGGCCCGCCGCATCGCGGCGGCCGCCTGAACGCTCGTTCAAAGCCTAGTTTGCCACAGTCGCTCGAAAATCGGTTTCCCGATCTAAGTCATGGGATTTTGATGGAAATACCAGAACCGTCGAGAGCTGTTGTCAAATCGCAACAGCACGGGCGCGGAATCAGGAACACCGCGCGGGTGTTCCTGATTGATCCGCCGTTCAACCCCTGAGACGGAGATTCTCAGGATCGAAGAGCGGCTCGACCCCCACGACGGCCCGACGCCGCTCACCGAGGATCTCGATCTCAAGCACCTGTCCCGCGACCGCGAGATCCGTCCGAACGTACGCGAGCGCGATACTTTGATGGATGCGATAACCATAGCCTCCGGAGGTCACAAGCCCCACCGGCGTATCGCGGTGATAGACGATCGAGACCGCCGCGGCATCGGCATCCTTGGCATCGACGATCAAGGGGACGAAGCGTTCACGGGGACCGGCAACGGCCTCCGCGCGTAGCGCCGCCTGACCGATGAACCCGCCGGCCTTGTCGAGTCGGACGAAACGATCGAGCGACGCCATGAACGGGGTGTACTCGGTCGTGAGGTCCGCCTTCCACGAGCGATAGCACTTCTCGAGACGCAGGCTGTCCATCGCATACAGACCATAGTCGCTGATGCCAAAGCGCTCACCCGCTTCGAAAATCATGTCGTACACCGACAGCAGATGCTCGGTCGGCAGGTGCAGCTCCCAACCCAGCTCGCCGACGTAGTTCACCCGTACCGCGAGCGCCTTGGTGTAGCCGATCTCGATGGTTCGGACCGCGAGCCACGGGAAGGCCTCGTTGGAAAGATCCGCCCGAGTGAGCTGCGAGAGGAGCTCGCGCGATTTCGGGCCGACGACGATCAAGGTGCCGTAGCGTGCCGACAGGTTGGCAAGCGAGACCTCGGCACGATTGGCCGGCAGGTGTTGCTCGAGCCAGTGCTCGTCGTGGCGCTCACCCGCCGCCGCGCTGATCAGCCAGTAACGATCCGGCGCCAGTGCCGTGACCGTCATTTCCGTGACGATACCCCCGCTCGGCGCACAGAAATAATTGAGTGCTGTTCGACCGGGCTTCGGCACGACGCCCACCACCATGTGATTGATCCAGGCATTCGCACCGGGACCGGTCACCTCGAACTTGGTGAACCCGGGCAGGTCGAGTACCGCAACCCGCTCGTGCGCGGCCTGCGATTCGCGGGCCACCGCGGTATGCCAGTGGGGCCTTCGGAAGGAAGCCTCTGCACCCGTCGGATCACCGTCCTTTGGGAAATACACGGCGCGTTCCCAGCCACCGCGAGCGCCGAAGCGCGCACCCTTGTCCTTGAGACGCAGATACGCCGGCGACACCTTCGCGGGACGCCCTGCCGGCCGCTCCTCAACGGGATAGCCGATGCCGTACTCGTGCTGATAGGTCTCGAGCGCCTTCGCCAGGGTGAACTTGTCGTTGGCGTATTCCAGATACCGCCGTGAATCGAGCGGCCACATGTCCCACTCGGGCTGACCATGGGCGACCCACTCGGCAATCGTCTTGCCAGCACCCCCCGCCTGCACGATCCCGAAAGTGAAACCACAGCAGTGATAGAAGCCCGGCAAGCCCGGCGCCGGTCCGATGAGTGGATTGCCATCACCGGCGTAGGGGATCGGTCCATTGATCACGGTCTTGATGCCCACGGAGCCCAAGATCGGCACGCGCTCACAAGCCGCTTCGATATAGCTTTCCAGACGTTCGAGCGCATCGTCGAACAGTTGGTTCGCGAACTCCGTCGGAATCCCATCGAGCCAGTGCGCCGTCGCCTGCCATTCGTAGGGGCCGAGCAACAGGCCCTGGCGCTCCTGACGCAGGTAGTAACTGACATCCGGATCTCGCACCAACGGCAAGCGCGCGGCGCCCAAGGCCACAAGCTCCGGAATGTCCTCGGTCACGAGGTACTGATGCGCGAGTGTCACGATCGGTAGGTACTGACCCACCATGGCGGCAACCTCACCGCCGCGATACCCGGCGGCATTGATTACCTTCTGGCAGACGATCTCGCCCTTGTTGGTGACGATCTTCCACTCGCCACTCGCCAGACGCTCGATCGAGGTCACCTTGGTACCTCGATGGATTTCCGCACCCTTGTCGCGCGCGCCTTTGGCAAGCGCCTGAGTCAGCTGCGCCGGATCGATGTCGCCGTCATAAGGATCCCAAAGTCCCGCCAGGATCCCATCCGTCTTCATGAACGGATGCTTCTTGCGGATGTCCTCGGGGCTCATCATCTCGAACTCGATGCCCTGCGCGCGCGCCTGTGAGAGCACATGCCGGAACTCATCGACACGATCCGGCGTATGCGCAAGGCGGATCGAGCCGGTGATGTGATAGTTGATGTCGTAGCCGACTTTCTTCGCAAGCTCCGAGTACAGCTTCGTGCTGTGGCGCTGCAGCTTGATCAGGTTCCAGGACGTCGAGAAGTTGGGGCAATTACCGGCGGCATGCCAAGTGGATCCTGCGGTCAACTCATCGCGCTCGAGCAACACCGTGTCGGTCACGCCAAGTTCCGCAAGGTGATACAGCGCGCTGCACCCGACGGACCCGCCGCCAATGATCACGACTTCTGCATGTGTCTTCATAGTTCTCTCCAAAATCCTGACTGAGGGGCCGACCGGAGGTCAGGCCTTGATGCGTTCGTTCTTGGGATCATAAAAGGGCTCGAGCTGCACCTTGGCGGGGTAGCGTTTGCAGGCGACCTCGACCTCCCACGTCCCCGTGGCAAGCCACTCCTTGGTGACGCCCGCAGCGAAACTCACATAACCCATGCCGAGCGACTTGCCGAGCCGATGGCCCCAGGCGCCTGATTTGATGGAACCCACAATCTCGCCATCCCGGCAGATCGGCTCCTCGTGATAGAGCATCGGCGCATCGAGGCTATCGTCCACGAGCATCACCTGAACCAGACGCTTCGGCAGCGTCCCCTTGGCCCGTTGAGCCAATAGCGCCTCACGCCCGATGAAACCGCCCGGCTTGTCCCAGGCGACGGCAAAGGCGAGTCCAGCATCGAGTGGCGTGTCCTCATCGGCAATGTCATGGCTCCAGTGACGGTAACCCTTCTCCACTCGACAGGCACCCATCGCGTGATAACCCGCATGCACGAGGCCAAAGGCAGAGCCTGCCTCGATCAGACGCTCGTAGACATCGAGCGCGTGTTCCGCCGACACGTACAGCTCATAGCCCAACTCACCCACATAAGTGATTCGGCTCGCGCGCAGACGGGCGTAACCGATCTCGATCTCCTTCGACCAGCCAAAGGGATGCGCTTCGTTCGAAAGATCTGCATCACTGATCGACTGCAGCAGCGCACGACTCTTCGGCCCCATCAGCCCAAGCATTACGATACCGGCCGTGACATCCGTGACGTAGCAATGCGTACCGGGCACAGCCTCGATCTGTCGACGCAACCAGGCGAGATCTCGCGTCTGGCAGATCGCCGAGGTCACCACCATGAACTCACCGAGCGACAGCCTAGTGATCGTCAGATCCGCCTCGATGCCACCATGATCATTGAGCCACTGCGTGTAGACGATCTTGCCGACCGGCACATCGACGTTGGCTGCCGAGACCCTGTTGAGCACAGCGAGGGCATCCGGCCCCTGCACGTGGAACTTGGCAAAGCAGGTCTGATCGAAAAGACCCACGGCATCCCGTAGCGCCTCGCACTCGCGCTTGCACGCATCGAACCAGTTCTGGCGACCATAGGAATACTCATAAGCAGGCTTTGAGCCCGGCGTTGCATACCAGTTGGGACGTTCCCACCCGGCCGTCTCACCCATACAGGCGCCCGCTGCGATCAACCGATCATGCAAGGGAGTACGTCGCGCATTGCGCGCCGTCTCGTACTGGTAGTACGGCCAATGCATGGCGTACAACAGCCCAAGCGTCTCGACAGTGCGATCGTGCAGATAGCGCTTGTTGCGCTGGAATGGCATCACACGGCGTACGTCGACGTCACACAGATCCATCGGCGGACGGCGATGGACGATCCACTCCGCGAGCACCTTGCCGGCACCGCCGCTGCCGGCGATACCGACCGAATTGAAACCGGTCGCAAGATAGAGATCCTTCACCTCCGGCGTCTCGCCCATGTAGTAGCGATCGTCCGGCGTGAAGCTCTCCGGACCATTGAAGAAGAGCTGGATACCCGCATTCTCGAGCGCCGGTACGCGCTTGACGGCGGAATTTAGGATGGGCTCAAAGTGCTCGTAGTCCTCCGGCAGGGAATCAAAGCAAAAATCCTCCGGGATCCCCTTCATGCCCCAGGGCTTCGCGACCGGCTCAAAGCAGCCCATCAGTATCTTGCCGGCATCTTCCTTGTAGTACGCGCACTCATCCTGAACCCGAAGGACCGGTAGATTGGAGGGCAGTCCCGCCACCGGCTCCGTCACGATGTAAAAATGTTCGGCCGCGTGTAGGGGCACGGCGACGCCGATATCCGCCGCGAGCTTGTGCGACCACATGCCACCGCAGAGCACCACCGTATCGGCGCGGATCGTCCCCTGCTCGGTCTCCACGCCGACGGCCCGTCCCCCTTCCGTGAGAATCCGCACCACCTTGGTGTTCTCGAGGATCTTGGCACCCCGGCTGCGAGCACCCTTGGCCAGCGCCTGCGTGGTGTCGATCGGGTTGGTCTGACCGTCTTTCGGCAAGAAGATGCCACCGACGATGTCCGAGACCTCAAGCAGCGGCCAGCGCTCCTTGATATCGCCAGGCGTCAACAAGTCGATCTGCAGGCCGAAGGTCTTACCCATCGAGGCGCCACGCTTCAGTTCCTCGAAACGGGCCTCGGTCTTCGCCACACTGATCGAACCGTTCTGCTTGAAGCCCGTGGCCTGACCGGTCTCCGCTTCCAGGGCGTGGTAAAGGTCCGCCGTGTACTTGGCCAATTCGGTGAGGTTTCGGGTCGCGCGCAACTGCCCCACAAGGCCCGCCGCGTGCCAGGTCGTCCCCGACGTCAGCTGCTTGCGCTCGAGCAACACCACATCGGTGACACCGAGCTTCGTCAGGTGATAGGCGACCGAACAGCCGGCGACACCGCCACCGATGATGACGACGCTCGCATGAGTGGGTAAAGACATGAGCTTCGATCCTTGACTGATGTGTTGATCAACGTGTTGAAAAAGGGAATTCGGCAATTCAAAGAAAGATGAGGACGTGCCTTTAGTAGCGCGGCGGTGCAATCACCCAAAGCGACACCGAGGTATGCTTGCCGGGATTGCGTGCCGTGAACGACTCGCCTCGACCGATACGAAAGCTATCCCCGGGGTTCAGCAGAAATCGTCGACTACCGACATCGAGCTCGAGACACCCGGCAATCACAAAGCCCGACTGTTCGGCCATGCGGGACACCTGCTCATCGCCACTGCGCGCACCGGGCGCGAAGGTACTCAGAATGAGTTCAGCCTCGCCGGTCAGACTGGGCGAGAGCAACTCCTCTTCGATGCCGGTCCCGGGAAAATCAAGACGCCGGCGATGCTCACGACGCACCACGTAGCCATGCTCCGAAGGCACGGCGGGGTCGTAGCCTTGGAAGAACCAGCTGATCTGTACGCCAAGCGCCTCACTGATGGCCTTCAGTGTCGAGATCGACACTTCCGAGCGACCGCGCTCGATTTGGCTCACATAGCCGATGGACTTGCCGATCAAGGCCGAAAGTTCCGCAAGTCTCATACCGCGCGCCGCACGCAGGTCCCGAATCTGCGCGCCCAGAGGGCTGGGGGCCGCCGCCGGCTTGGCGGGTTTATGCTTGACGGCAGAAACTTGCTTGACGCGCGGCGCGCGCGCGGCGGATCGGCCGGTGCTTGAGCCTGAACCCATCGTTCGCCGTACGCTCGCTGTTGTCGTTCGCATGACCGTTTCCGCCCCCCAGTTTCATAAATATAGCCGAGCATCGTGATAAATTCATCTACGTGAAAATTGATCGGTAAATTTCACAAACGTGTCAACGCAAGGACCCCGCATGTCATCGAACACCATGGCTGGCGTCGTGCTGAAGGGCCACGGCGGACTGGAACAGCTGGAATACCGCAAGGATCTGCCGATCCCTGACCCGGGACCCGGCGAGGTACTGATCAAGCTGACTGCCGCTGCCGTCAACAACACCGACATCAATCTCCGCGTGGGCTGGTATTCGAAAACCGTCGGGACGGCAACCGCGGACGCCTTGCAACCGGCCGCGACGGTCGATGGCGATGCGGGTTGGGGTGGAGAGCGTCTTCGCTTTCCAAGGATTCAGGGAGCGGATGGCTGCGGGCACATCGTCGCCGTGGGTCGTGGCGTGGATCCCGCACGCTTAGGCCAACGGGTCCTGATCGATCCGATCATTCGACACGCCGATGGCACCACCACCTATTTCGGCTCGGACTGCAACGGCAGCTTCGCCGAATACACCGCGGTTCCTAACGCGAATGCCTGCGCGATCACAAGCCTTTTCACAGATACCGAACTCGCCTCCTTCCCCTGTTCTTATCTCGCGGCCGAGCACATGCTCACGCGCGCCGGCGTGACTGCTGGTGATACCGTCTTGATCACCGGCGCCTCCGGCGGCGTCGGTTCCGCGGCGGTACAACTCGCCCGCGCGCGCGCGGCCACCGTGCTCGCGGTCAGTCACCCGTCGAAATCAGCGGCACTCGCCGCACTCGGCGTCACCGCTGTTCTCGATCGCGGTGCCTCACTGATCGCAGCGCTCGGTGAACAATCGGTGGATGTGGTGATTGACGTGGTCGGCGGTTCGGCCTTTGCCGAGTACCTGGCGGTCCTGAAGCCCCGAGGTCGCTACGCCGTGGCGGGCGCGATCGGCGGACCCATCGTGAGCTTGGATCTTCGTACGCTCTATCTGAAGGATCTGACCTTTCACGGCTGCACCATTCCGGAACCCGCCGTCTTCCGGCAAGTGCTTGCTGCGATCGAGTCGGGGTCGCTACGTCCCGTGGTGAGTGAGACCTACCCACTGGCGGCACTGGCCGAGGCTCAAGAGGCCTTCCTCAAGAAATCCCACGTCGGCAAAGTCGCGCTCCGCATCTAAAGGACCGACTTTCTGCAGATGACAGGCGCAACAGGCACGCGGCCTTGCATGTGCCTGAGTCACCCACGTCGTACGATCACACGGTGCGCGAACCCCCGTGGCGGCCCATGACGGGCTCCGCGTGCGACGGGGGGTGAAGGTTCCGGTCAGACCACTGCGTCAGGATCCAAAACGCCGACACTGCGCTCCGCTGAGCGCAGTGTGTTGTAGATCAGCATGGTGACGGTCATGGGACCGACGCCTCCCGGCACTGGCGTGATCAGCGAGGCTTTTTTGGACACACTTTCGAAATCGACATCACCCACGATGCGCCCATCGGGCAGTCGGTTGATACCGACATCGATCACGACCGCGCCCGTGCGGATCATCTGACCGACAATCAGGTTGGGCACGCCGGCAGCCACCACCAGGATGTCGGCCAGCAGTGTGTAGATTGCAAGATCCCGCGTGTACTTGTGGCAGATCGAGACCGTCGCGTCCTGCTGCATCAGCATCATGGCCGTGGGTTTGCCGACGATGTTGCTCGCACCCACCACGACCACATTACGGCCCGCGACCTCGACCTTCTCGTGCTCGAGGATCTTCTGCACACCATAAGGCGTACAGGGTGGAAACACCGTGGAACCGGTCATCAGTCCACCGACGTTGTAGAGATGGAAGCCATCGACATCCTTATCGGCTGAGATGTGTTCCAACACCCGCCGGATGTGAATGTGCTCGGGGATCGGCAACTGCACCAGGATGCCGTGAATACCGGTGTCGGCGTTCAGGCGATCGATCTCCTCGAGTACCCGCGACTCAGGAGTGTCTGCCGGAAATTCGATCAGTTCCGAACGCACACCCACGTCCTCGCAGGCGCGCACCTTGTTTCGTACGTAGAGCCGGGAGGCCGGATTGTCCCCGACCAGAATCACCGCCAGACCGGGCCGGAAACCATGCGCCGCGAACAGGTGGTCCACGCGGACCTTGTACTCGGCCCGCAGCTTGCGAGAAATCTCTTTGCCATCAATGATTTTTGCGGTCATACGCGTGTCGGGTGTACCGTCCGGTGGATCTGCTCGGGGGGCGATCTTAACGAATTTTTACTACCGGTAAATGCCTGCCGGTGCGTACCGTTTAAACCGGCAGTGCACAGGCGGGTCCCGCCGTCACCGGACGGGACTCAAACCCGATCGCCCCCCCCAAGAATTCGGGGGGGGGTGGGGGCGCCGATCCTCAGGCCGGGCGCATCGCCGAGCGCGGCAACTTCACCGGGAAGTTCGCCCGGATATCGGCATCGACCGCCTCGGCAACATGGGATGGATAGTGGGAGGCCAGTATCTCCTTCACCTTCTTCTCCGCACGCTGGATCACGTCCGTCGACCCCTGCTCCGCCCACTCGGTGGGCGGCTTGCGATCGCCCATGGCGGGATAAAGATAATCGGTCTGCATGAGCTTCAAGGTCTGATCGGAACCCAGGTAATGACCGGGGCCATTCAGACAGACGTCGCGAATGGTCTCGAAGGACAGATGTTCGTCATCCGTGTCGATACCCTTCACGGTGCGCAAGGACATGCCGATGATGTCGTTGTCGATGACCACGCTTTCCAGCGAATAACCGAGCAAGCTCGCGTGCATGCCCGCCGATTCGTAGATCAGGTTGGCGCCCGCATTGCCCACAAGCGCATGGTTGATGCCCTTCTCGGCACCCGACTGGCCGTCGGCGATCTTCGAATCGGTCATACCGGAGGCCGTGCCGCCGGTGAGGTCATAAAAGTGCGCCATCTGACCCGCAGCAGCCGACAAGAGCGCCTGCTCGGGGCTACCCCCCGACATGGCGCCGGTACGCAGATCCGACACGAAGCACCAAGTCCCGAAAATCGCGGGAGCGCCCGGCTTGATCGCATTCACATAGACGAGTCCCGCGAGACACTCGGCCACTTCCTGAGCCAACGCACCCGCGAGTGCCGCAGGTGCCGTGGCACCCGCTTGGCCCGCGGACAGCAGCAGTACCGGCATGCCTCCCTCGACCGCGAGCTCCAAACACCGACAGGCGTCCGTCGCAAACTTCATCGGCGGCACGACGAAACAGTTCGACTGGCTGACGAACGGACGCTCGCGCCACTTCGCTTCACCGCCGGCAATCTTGTGAAGCATCTCGAACGACGCCTTGAGGTGCTCGGGCTGCACCCAACTCGAGCCGACGTGCTTGGTGGTGCTGGAGACCGCCGCGTAGCAAGTATTGAAGTCCATCTCGTACGGATCCGGCAGATCTCGTGGAACCACCGCCCGCTGGAAGAAATGAATGTTCTCCATCACATCGACCAGACGACCGATGTCGTAGAGATCCTTGATGGTCGACTCGCGGTACTTGCCCTTGGCATCGACCATGTTCACCGCGGCACCCGCGGTACCAAAATAGACCTTCTTGCCCCAGGGCTCCATGTCATAGCGCGGATCCTGCGCATAGAGCGGGAAGCGGCGCGCGGCCTTCGCGAGCGTGTCTTCAACCAACGCCTTTGGAAACAGCAGTCGGCCCGTGGGGCTCAGGGTGCAACCCGCACGCGTCATGTACTCGATACCGGTTGGGGTGGCGTCGGCCAGCCCCACCTCAGCAAGCAGCCTTAGCGCCGTGTGATGGATCTTCTGGATGTCGCTCTCGGACAGTGGCTGATACCGGCCTCCGGGCATGCCGGGGGAAATCGGCCGAAGGGCATCGGGCGTCGGACCCGAGCGCTGCGCCCGGCGTAGCTCTCGCCCTGAACGTCGGGCCTTGGTTTGACACTCGTCCATTGCCGCACTCCTCGAAAACTGGCTAATTCACCGGCCGCTGCAAGAGAGACCGACACGCGGCCCATCTCCAAAACAGATCGGCCCGTAGCGTCGCACGACAAGATGCGACAAGCGTGAGAGTTTTTCTACCAGATGAAAAATTTTGTCGTTGGCGGTCGGCGATCACCGGAAAGAGGAACGGAAGCATGTCCAAGGCTCGCGCGTCATCCTCCCGTACCGGCGGGGTACGCAAGTCCGCCGCGACCGCACCCACCATAGCCCAACTCACCCGCCGCCCATCGACCCAGGCGTCGGTCGCGCCGATCCGAAGTAGCGCTTTTCATCAACCCCGCGAAAGCACATCGCGGGTTCGCCGAGGTGGCGAGGCCATGACGCCACCCGGACACGAGGTTTGGGCACCACAGACGAGAAGCCAAACGGTGCGCATCGGAAGGTCAGCCAGTCACGATTGGACTGTCGCCCTGCCGCCCAAGGGGGCGGAACGTCTCGCGCGAAATCTGATATATAATATTAAAATCAACATTTTAAACAACAATTAGGGCGCGCAAGCGGTTGCCGACACCGCCGATTGCCCCTTCCCCGTCATGTCCATGTCACTAATTCGCAACAATTATCCGGCATCGTTGTTTTCTTGCCTTATGCCGCTAAATTCAACATCATGCGCGCTAGGGCCGGAGCGCAAAAAGCCTGACTGTAGGCGTTTGCGCACGTCGGTCGCAGTTTCACCACAAGAAAACTTGGAAGGGAGAGTTCGCTTGAAACGTAATCAGACTTTGACTTATGCGGTGCTGGCCGCATTGAGCGCCAGCGCTGGAGCGGCCTACGCGGCCGAGACCGCCGACTCGAGCTTCGGCATCGAGGAAATCGTCGTCACGGCACAGCGCAAGAGTGAGTCGATCCAGAACGTGCCGATCACCATTCAGGCGATCAGCGGCGACTCCTTGAATCAGCTGGGCGTCGTCAGCTTCAACGACCTGCTGCGTTACACCCCGAACGTCACCTTCAGCGGTAACGGCCCGGGTACCGGCAACATCTTCATGCGCGGCCTGAGCTCCGGTGGCTCGGGTAACCAGTCGCAGTCGACCACGGCGCCGTTCCCGAACGTCGCCCTGTACCTCGACGATCAGTCGATGCAGTTCCCGGCTCGTAACAACGACGTCTACATGGTCGACATGGAGCGCGTCGAAGTTCTCGAAGGCCCCCAGGGCACGCTGTTCGGCGGCGGTTCCGAAGCCGGCGCGATCCGTTACATCACCAACAAGCCGAAGCTCGGTGTGACCGAGGGCAATGTCAACGCAAGCTACGGCATCACGGCCGGCGGCGATCCGAACACCTCGGTCAATGCCACCCTGAACCTGCCGCTGAGCGACAAGCTCGCGATCCGCGGCACGATCTTCAGCGATCACCGTGGCGGCTATATCACTAACGTGCCGGGCACGATCTCCGTGCCAGCCGTGTCGGCGACGCCAAATGGCCCGCCTGCGCGTCCCGGCAGCGCCGAGTATGTGAACAACAGCAATCCGGAAACCAATTTCAATCCGGTCAGCACGAATGGCTTCCGCCTCTCGGGCCTCTATCAGTTCAACGATGACTGGAGCCTGCTGGTGCAGCAGAACTACCAGAACTTCGAGGCCGATGGCGTGTTCTACGAACTGCCCGTAAGCCCCGCGGGCCAGAACTTGTCGGCCTTCCAGACCGTCAACTTCACGCCCAACTTCTCGAAGGACAAGTACGAGAGCACGGCGTGGACCGTGAACGGCAAGATTGGCGACCTGAAGGCGGTGTACACCGGCAGCTACATGACCCGCCACATCGAAGCACAGCAGGACTACTCGAACTACATGCGTTCGGCGCACGGTTCGTACTACGCCTGCTCGGGCCAGGGCGCGGGCTATGCCTACTTCCATTCGAGCAAGCCCACCACCTGCTACTCACCGGTCGGTTCTTGGAGCGACACTGTCGCCAACACCCACCAGAGTCATGAGTTCCGACTGACGACGCCAGACGATCGGCGTATTCGCGGGACCTTCGGAGCTTACTGGGAAAGCTTCGAAATCAAAGACATCATGAACTTCAACTACATGCCGATCCCGCAGTGTACGCCGGCGAACTACGCCGCCTTGCTCGCGGGTGGACCGGACTGCGTTGAGGCGGTGGGTCCGGTTCCGGGCTACTACGCGACCAACCCGAGCCTGCGCACCAACACGCAGACGGCGTTCGGTGAAGATGTGCGCCGTGGCTACAAGCAGACGGCGTTCTTCACGTCGTGGGACGTGGATCTGATCCCGAAGACCCTGACCCTCACCGCCGGTACCCGGTACTACAACTACAGCGAGTACGAGGAAGGCTCCGAGTACTTCAGCGCGACCTCCTCCATCCTCGACGTGCCGAACGGCACGCCGTACGGCGGCACGTTTGCCAATCCGGGAGGCCCGAACGCGACGGTCTGCCCAGACGGTGAGCAGCATAAAGACAAAAATCACAACCTAATGGTAGGCACCTGCCCGGGTGCGGCCTATGGCTTCGGCATCAACCTGCACAAGAAGGAGAGCGGTTTCCGTAGCCGCGCCAACCTGACCTGGCATGTCACCCCGGATGTGCTGGCGTACTACACCTTCTCGCAGGGCTTCCGTCCGGGCGGCTTCAACCGTACCAATACCTCGGTCGATGGCAGCACGATCTACTTGAAACAGGTAGCACCGTACGTGTCAGGCACTAAGACCGAGTATCAATTTGAGAAGCCGGCGGGCTATATTTCTGACACCCTGATCAACAACGAGATCGGCTTGAAGTCGGAGTTCCTGAACCATCGTGTGCAGGTGAACGTGTCGATCTACCAGATGGACTGGAAGAACGTGCAACTGCCGCTCTTTGATCCAGTAAATCTCGGGAACACCACCTTCGACGTTAACGGCCCGAGCTATCAGGTCAAGGGTGTCGAATTGCAACTCGTGGCGCGCGTGACCGAAGCGCTGACGGTACAGGGCTCAAGCTCCTGGAACAGCTCGTCGCAGACAAACGCACCGTGTCTACTCAGCGTCGGGGTTGATCCAATCAACAAAAAGACGTCTGCAAACCCCACGCCAGCAGGAACGTGTATCACGCAGATTAACGGCGTTCCATACACAAACCCATACGGCGTCCTTGGCACCGCACCGGCCTTCTCGCCAGCACTGCAGTTCAACCTGCGCGCTCGCTACGACTGGACCGTGGGTGACTACAAGGCGTTCTGGTCGATCGGTGGCAACCACGTGGGCAGCATGCGTAATGAGCCGGCGAGCTTCCCGGACGGCAACGACCCGTCCCAGAACCCGCCGACCACCACGCTGCTGAAGTACGAGCTGCCGGCCTACACGACGTATGACGGTTCGGTCGGCGTGGCGAAGGACAGTTGGACGATTGAGCTCGTGGGTAGCAACCTCACGAACTCGAGCGCCTCCACCAACATCTCGTCGGCCGGGTTCATCAAGGAAGTGTATCCCCTGCGTCCGCGTGTGATGACGCTGCAGGTCGGTTACAAGTTCTGATTGAACGAAAAATTTGCAACCTGAGCCTAAGCGGCGGGTTGCAGTAGAATCGAGGGCGGATCGCAAGGTCCGCCCTTTTTTTATGGCCGCGTTGATCACGGATACCCGAGCACCATGTCCGCCACACCTGACGCGATGACACTCCCGAACCAGGACATTGATCGCATCCGAGGACTGCTCCGTCAGCGGGATTTCGCAGCCGCAAAAGCCGCGAGTGACGCGCTGCTGGCGCGCCTGCCCGAGCAACGCGACGCGCTACTCTTTCGCGCGATCGCAGAACGCTACCTCGGTCATATCGACGACGCCAACGCGACCCTCGATCGACTGGCCGCCCATCACCCGGCATACAGCCGACTGCACGAGGAGCGTGGCCACTGCTTCGTCGCCAAAAAGCAGGCCACCGAGGCGATCGCTGCCTTCGTGCAGGCGGTCAACCTGAACCACGCCTTGCCCGCGAGCTGGTCGATGCTTGAGGGCTTGTATCGGATGCAGCGTCAGCCGGACGATGCGGCACTCGCCAACCAACAAGTGGCGATACTGAGAAAGCTACCGCCGCCCGTCGTGATCGCCACGGGCCTTTTCATGGACCGCGACCTCGATGCCGCCGAAGCGATGATCCGGCCATACCTCTTGGAGCATCCACAGGATATCGAGGCGATGCGTCTGCTCGCGCGTATCGGCATGGCGCGCAAGGTCTTTGACGACGCGGCGATTCTGCTGACCGCAGTGTTGGAACTCAGCCCGGGCTACCACGCGGCACGGGCGGAATATGCGGAGACGCTGATCGAGCTGCATCAGCATGCCGCTGCGCGCACCGAACTCGCTCGCCTGATCGAGGAGGAGCCCACGAACCGAGCATATTACCGACAACTGGATGCGGCGGCGCTGGTGGGCCTTGGACACCACGATCAGGCGGTCCCCCTCTATCAAACGCTCATCGATGCGACGCCGAACGATCCGGACCTCCATCTGTCGCTCGCACACGCCCTCAAGACACTGGGCCGCCAGGAGGAGTCCATCGCAGCCTACCGGCGCGCGCGCGAGGTGCGCCGCGGCTTCGGAGATGCCTATTGGAGCCTTGCCAACCTGAAGACCTACCGCTTCACGGAGGAAGAACTGCAGGAGATCAAGGATCTACAGCAGGACACGACTCTCAACCTGGTGGATCGCTTCCATCTGCAGTTCGCGCTCGGCAAAGCGCTCGAGGATCGCGGCGACTATGCCGCCTCCTTCGAGGCATACGCGCGGGGCAATGCGTTGAAACGCACCGAGAGCAACTACAGCGCGGAACTGATCGAGAACAATACCCGCCATCAGATCGCCATTTGCACCGCAGCGTTATTTCAAAAACACGCGGCGGCCGGCGCACCGGATCCCGATCCGATCTTCATCGTCGGATTGCCGCGCGCGGGCTCGACCCTGCTCGAGCAGATCCTTGCCTCGCATTCACAGGTCGAGGGAACTCAAGAGCTCCCCAACATCCAACAACTGGTCGCCAACCTTCGAGGACGTGATCCGGATCCGAGCCACCCACGTTACCCGCATATCCTCGAAGACCTCTCTGCCGAGGAGCTGCGTGGACTGGGTGAAAAGTATCTGGAGGCGACTCGCATCCAGCGTCAGGGCAAACCGCATCCGGTACCGTTTTTCATCGACAAGATGCCGAACAACTTCCGCCACCTCGGACTGATTCGACTGATCCTGCCGAACGCCAAAGTCATCGACGCGAGACGCGAGCCCATCGCTTGTTGCTTCAGCAACTTCAAGCAACTTTTTGCACGCGGCCAGGAATTCACCTACAGCGTGGAAGACATCGCACGGTACTACCGCACCTACCTTGAGCTGATGCGACACTGGGATCAGGTGCTCCCGAACTGGGTGCTGCGGGTGCATCACGAGGATGTGGTCGACGACCTCGAAGGCAATGTCCGTCGCCTGCTGGAGTTCTGTGGACTCGACTTCGAGCCTGCGTGTGTGGACTTTCACAAGACGCAGCGCAGTGTTCGGACCGCAAGCTCCGAGCAGGTGCGGCAGCCAATATTCCGTGAGGGGCTCGATCAGTGGCGACACTTCGAGCCCTGGCTTGAGCCTCTCAAAGCGGCGCTCGGGGATGCGACGACCCGCTACCGCGAATGAGCGCCACTGACAACAAAGTCGGCCGCAATGACGCCTGTCCCTGTGGCAGCGGCAAGAAACACAAGCTTTGCTGTGGGGCAACCGGCCTCGGTAAGCCCGGCGGGCCTCCTGCGGCAGCGCTCACGCCCCTCGGCCTCGAGGCGATCATCCGGCTCACCACTCAGGGGAGACTGGTCGAAGCGGAGCAAGCGGTTCGTCGACTGCTCGCGACCCAGCCGGAGGCTGGATTGGCTTGGAAACTATTCGCGCATATCCTCGACCAGCAGGGGAAAGATCCGCTGGAAGCGCTCAAGCAAGCCGCGCAACGGCTGACCCGGGACGTCGAGGTACACCGCAATCTGGGCCTCACACTCACCGCACGTGACGAGTGGGCCTCAGGGCTCGGTAGTCTTGAGCGCGCGCTCGCATTGGCACCGGGAAACCCCGACATCATGATCGATGTGGCGGATGCCAGGCGGGCGCTGGGTCGGCCGCAAGATGCCGTGCCGCTCTATCAGCAAGTCCTCGAGCGCATCCCAAACTCACTCGAGGCTCAAAACAACCTAGGAAACGCCTTGCTGGAGCTCGGCCAGTGGAGCGACGCGGTGACGCGTTTCCAAGAGGCGCTACGCCTCGATCCGAGTAACGCCATCATCTGTTGCAACCTGTCGCGCTCCTTTGGCCAAGCGGGCGATCACCGAGCCGCCATCGACACCGCGCGCCGTGCGATTCAACTCGCGCCCAGGATGGCAGCGACCCACAGTACGCTCGCCTTCGCGCTGATGCTGACCGGCGAGCGCGAGGCTGCGATCACCAGTTATCGCGACGCTATCAGGCTCGAACCCAACAATATCGGTCTGCTCCATGTACTCGGCGACGTACTCCGGGAGGTTGGACAACGGGATGAGGCGCTGGTCTGCTATCGACGGGCCACGGACATCGATCCCCGACGGCCCGACAGCCATTGGCGAGTGGGGACCGTGCGCTTCGAACAAAAGAAGGTTGAGGATGCGATGGCGAGTTATCGCACGGCGCTGACGCTCGCGCCGGACTATGCACCTGCGCATCTCAGCCTCGGCCTCGCACTCAGGCAACAACGGCGAGCGGATGAGGCCGAGGCCAGTTGTCAGGCAGCACTCGATCTGCTGCCGAACTATGTAGAAGCGCTGTCGTTCATGGGCGAACTCCACGCGGATCGCGGCAGGTTCAGCGAAGCAGAGGCACTCTTTCGGCGGGTCATCGAGCTCAACCCCAACTTCGCGTCCGCCTATTCGAGTATCGCAACCCACCGCAAGATGACCATCGAGGATCGGTCGTGGCTTGAGGGCGCCACCCGGCTACTGCAAAGCCCGCTGCCGCTCAACAGTCAGATCAGCCTCGAGTACGCCCTCGGCAAATACCATGACGATGTGCATCAGTACGAGGAGGCTTTCAAACACTATCGACAGGCCAACGAGCTGACGAAGCGTTTCGGGCTCACCTATGACCGCGCGAAGCTCGATGCCCGCATCGACTGGATCGTCCAACATTTCGATCGAACCTACTGTCGAGCCGGGTCGCCCTCGGGGCGCGCCTCCGCTCTCCCCGTCCTGATCATCGGTATGCCTCGCTCAGGCACCTCGCTCGCCGAGCAGATTCTCGCCTCCCACCCGTCCGTCTTCGGTGCCGGCGAACTACAGTTCTGGAACAAGGGATATGCCGCGTATCGACGCGCATTGGAGCAAGGCGACGAGCTCCCCAAAGCGCGGACACTGATCGGACAGGACTACCTGTCGGAGGTGGGTGCACTGGCGCCGGGGGCCCTCCGGGTCATCGACAAAATGCCCGCAAATTTCTTCTACGCGGGCCTCATTCGAGCCGCGTTGCCGGGTGTTCGCATCATCCACATGACCCGTCATCCGATCGATACCTGCCTGTCGATCTACTTCCAGAACTTCTTCGGGATGGGCGCCTACGCCAATGATCTCGACGACCTCGCACATTACTACTGCGGATACCGACGGCTGATGGCGCACTGGAAGGAGGCACTGCCCGACGGCACCCTCCTCGAAGTCCCTTATGAAGCCTTGACGGAAGACACCGAGCGCTGGACCCGAACGATGCTCGACTTCATCGATTTGCCCTGGGATCCGCGTTGCCTCGCCTTCGAGCAGACCGAGCGTGTGGTGATCACCGCGAGCAAGTGGCAAGTTCGGCAAAAGGCTCATCGAAATTCGGTCGCACGCTGGACCCGTTATGAAGCTTTTATAGATCCACTGAAGCCATTGCTTGGCTGACCATCACCCGACTCCTTCGACCCGCCGCTCGAATGACGATCCCGGTAGCGTTTAGCGCCATCAGATATATTTACGCATCCTTAAATAATTTTGTTGCCGCAAAGCAACAATCGCAAAATAATTGCAATATTGTTGCAAAAAAAATGACGCGCTAGCGATAATGCCGAGTGGCAAAACACTTGACGCGAGTACCTGTATCGCGAGGTGCGACGTGCACACGAAGACACTGACTGCAGGTCAATTTTCAAAATACTAGTCGTTGGGGGAGATTCAACATGAAATCCAATCAGAGGCTCTCGTTGGCCATCGCGGCCGTACTGAGCACGTGCTCGGGCGCTGCGATCGCGGCGGACGTCAGCGAAAGCATGGGCATTGAAGAAGTCGTCGTGACTGCCCAGCGCCGTTCGGAAAATCTCCAGAACGTCCCCATTGCCATTCAGGCGCTGACCAGCGAAACGCTGTCGCAACTGAACGTGACGACCATCGATGACATGGTCAAGTACCTGCCCAACGTGACCACGGCAAACTTGGGCCCAGGTCAAGGCAACATTTACATGCGCGGCCTCAGCGTCGGTACGCTCGGTACGCAAGGATCGGGCTCGGTCGGTAACTTCCCCAACGTGGCCGTTTACCTCGACGACCAGCCCACTCAGTTGCCGGGGCGAAACCTAGACGTCTATGCGGCTGACATCGAGCGCGTCGAAGTGCTTGAAGGCCCTCAGGGAACACTATTCGGCGCCGGCGCCGAGGCTGGCGTGGTGCGTTACATCACGAACAAGCCGAAACTCGACAAGACGGAAGGTGGGTTCACGGCCGGCTACGGTACGACCGCCCACGGCGACCCGAATTCAAACGTCGAGGGATTCCTCAATATCCCATTGATCGACGGCAAACTTGCCGTTCGCGGCGTGATCTACAGCGAATCGCGCGGCGGCTACATCAATAACGTCTATAGCGACTTCACGCGTGACGGCGGCCCCTATGCAGGCGGCTACCTTTCGCGTCACCCGGCACCCACCAACAGCGTCGCCATCAACAACGGCAACATTGCGGGTTCCGCGATCAACCCGGTCACGTATCAAGGCATGCGTCTGTCGGGACTGCTGAAAATCAATGACGACTGGGATGCGCTGCTGACACAGAGCTACCAGAACATGAAAGCGCAGGGTGTGTTCTACGAAATGCCCGTAGGCTCGCAGCAGCAAGCGCTCCCAGCGCTGTCGGTCACGCTGTTCAATCCCTCCTATGATCACGACAGCTTCGAGAACACGGCGCTGACCATCAACGGCAAGATCGGCGACCTTAAGGCCGTCTACTCCGGCGCCTACCTCGTGCGCAACGTGGAGCAGTCGCAGGACTACACGAACTACGCTCGCGGCGTTTACGGCTATTACTACCAGTGCGCCGGCTACTCGGGCTCCGACCCGTCGAAGGGCCAGTGCTATTCGCCCTCGGCGACCTGGAAGGACACCGAGCGAAACACGGTACAAACCCACGAATTCCGTCTGAGCACACCCGATGACCAGCGCCTGCGTGGCGTGGTGGGTCTTTTCTATGAAAAGCTCGAAATTCAAGACGATACCGCTTGGTACTACAAGACCGTACCCAATTGCTCGCCGACGGGACTCAACGTCAACTGCTACCTTCCAACGCAGCCATTCCCCGGGCAACCGGTCAACAACCCGGCGTCCTTCAACAACCCGAACCTCGGCTTTTCCGACAACTACACGCGTGAGTTCACGCAGTCGGCCGCTTTTGGATCGGTGGATTTCGATCTGATCCCGAAGACGCTCACGTTGACGCTGGGTACCCGCTACTACCACATGCACAACACTCGCCAAGGCGGTGATCCAGGCAGCTTCTACTGCAAGCAGTTCGCGCCGACCAACTACTTTGGCCCATGCTTGACGGAATACGGCAATCTCCAGACTGGTGCGGATCAGACGGAGCAGGGCTTTAAGAGCCGCGCCAACATCACCTGGCACCCGATGGATCACACCATCGTTTACGCCACGTGGTCACAGGGCTTCCGTCCGGGTGGCTTCAACCGCTCGTCGGCGATTGAACCCGTCGGCAACCACTCGTTCCAGTCACCGACGGCGTACAGCTCGGACAGCTTGGTCAACAAGGAAATCGGTTGGAAGACCGAGTTTCTGGATCGCCGCGTCCAGTTCAACGGTGCGATTTATCAGGAAGACTGGTCGAACGTCCAGCTCGGCATCTTTGCGCCGCAGCTCGGCCTCGGCAACCTGACGTTTGGCGTCAACGGTCCGACGTTCCGCGTCAAGGGCATTGAGACGCAGCTGATCGCGCGAGTGACGGAAGGCCTGACGCTGACCAGCTCCGCATCGTGGAACAGCAGCAGCCAGCAAAATGCTCCGGCGCTCCTGGGTAACGTGCCGGGTAGCGACTACTACAACAAGCCGCTGCCACTGATCGATCCCATCACGCTGCACTCGGCCACGCCGTTCGGACCGCTCGGCGCGAACCTGGCGAACTCGCCGCCGTTCCAGATCAACCTTCGTGCTCGCTACGAGTGGTCGTTCGACAACTACAAGGCGTTCTGGCAGTTGGGCGGTGTGCATCAGTCGCATTCGTACACCTCGACGGGCACCATCAACGGCTTTGAGCTTCCGGCTTGGACGACCTACGACGGCTCCATTGGCATCGCCAAGGACAGCTGGACCGCGGAAGTCTTCGGTCAGAACCTGAGCGACGTCAACAAGAGCTTGTTCACCTCATCAGCTCAGTTCATCAAGACCGAGACGCCAATGCGGCCCCGTGTCATGGGTCTGCGTATCGGTTACAAGTTCTGATCCAGCAGATGGGTGAGCGGCAGGCGATTGTGAGTCGCCTGCGTTAGAATCGAAGGCGGGCAGTGATGCCCGCCTTTTTTTTGGATGCCATGCACACACCGACACATCCCACAGAAGCGCAACCGATAACCGCACTGCGGGCGCTCGTGGAGTCCGGTGAATTCCAGAAAGCGCTTCTCGCCACAGACGCGATATTGTTGGGCCCGCCACATCATCGCGAAGCGCTCTACATCCGAGCGGTCTGCCAACGCTTTCTTGGCAAAGTCGACGAGGCCCTCAGCACACTGGATCGGCTCGAAGACCTCCATCCCGACTACCCGAGGCTCTATCAGGAACGCGGCCATTGCCACGTCGCCAAACGCGCCGCCGGTCCCGCGATCGCCGCGTTCGAAGAAGCGGTGCAGCGGAACGTATCGCTACCTGCAAGCTGGAATACCCTCAAAACCCTATACCGCATGACCGGCCGACAGGCCGACGCCGAGCGCGCCGACAAGCATGTCAGGATGCTCGCTGAGCTGCCCGACCCGATCGTCACCGCATTCAGCATGTACTCGGACGGCGAAATAGAGCAGGCGGAAAACCTGGTGCGTCACTACCTGACGACACACGGGAACCACGTCGAGGCGATGCGGCTCCTGGCCAAAATTGGCATAGACCTCGACGTGGCCGATGACGCGGAATTCCTGCTCTCGACCATTCTGCAGATGACCCCGCATCACCATGTGGCGCGCTATGAGTACGTCATCGTGCTCATCAAGCAACACAAGCACCACCAGGCGCTTCAGGAAATCGAGCGGCTCTTGGCGCTCGATCCGACCGATCAGGCTTTTCGAATTACACATGCCACGATTCGCGCCGGCCTCGGTGACTACGACACCGCAATTCCCCTGTTCCGGGGCCTCATCGAGGAGGCGCCGCAGCTGGCTGATCTGCCGCTATCGCTTGGTCATGCTCAGAAAACACTGGGGAAACAGGGTGACGCCATCGCAAGCTATCGGCGAGCGGTGACCGTGCGGCCCAATTTCGGCGAGGCCTACTGGAGTCTTGCGAACCTAAAGACTTATCGCTTCGATGATCAGGACATCGAGCGGATGCGTACTGAAGAAGCGAAACCCAGGGTTCGGTTGGAAGATCGCTTTCACCTGTGCTTCGCGCTAGGCAAGGCACTCGAGGATCGCGGCGCGTACGCCGACTCGTTCACGTATTACGAGCGCGGCAATGCTCTGAAAAAGTCGCAATGCCGTTACAGGCCCGAACCGATAGAGCGCAATGCCAAACTGCAGCGGGAGATCTGCACCGAGGAACTGTTTGCGCGTAACGTAGACTTGGGATGCAACGATCGCGGCCCGATCTTCATTGTCGGCTTGCCGCGCGCTGGCTCAACCTTGATCGAACAGATTCTCGCATCGCACTCGCAAGTCGAGGGAACGATGGAACTCGCCGAGGTGCCACGACTCGTCGGCACCCTGCAGGGCCGCACGATCACCGGGGAGGAGCCTCGTTACCCAGCGGTTCTCCAGACCCTCCCGCCGGGCGCGCTGCGCCAGTTTGGCGAGAGCTATCTCGCAGACACCAAGATCTATCGCTCGGGGAAGCCGTTTTTCATCGACAAGATGCCGAACAACTTTCGTCATCTCGGTTTGATCAGCTTGATGCTCCCGAATGCCATCATCATTGATGCACGCAGAGACGCGATGGACTGTTGTTTCAGCAATTTCAAGCAATTATTCGCCTCCGGACAACAGTTCACCTACAGCTTCGAGGACATCGCACGCTACTATCGATCCTATGTCGACCTGATGGAACATTGGGATCACGTGTTACCCGGGCGCATCCTTCGCGTCCAGCACGAAGACCTGGTGGCGGACCTCGAGGGTAACGTCAGGAAAATATTGGCGCACTGCGGGCTAGAGTTCGAGCCATCCTGTATCGAATTTCATAAAACCGAACGGCGCGTTCATACCGCGAGTTCAGAGCAAGTTCGACGGCCCATCAGTCGAGAGGGCTTGGGGCAATGGCGTCATTACGCACCATGGCTCGAGCCACTCAAAGCAATGCTCGGCTCCTTGGCACACTAGTCAACACCACCGTACCTACGAGACCTCACCCGATGAAATTGATCACCACCTGCATTGGGATTCTGTTCTGCATGACTTGCCTGGCCGAAACGCCACTCCCCAGCGCAGAACCTGGGACGCTGGGCGTGTCGGCAGATCGCCTAAAACGGGCGAGCGAGTTCTTCGGCGCTGAGGCCTCCCGACAGCAGGCGCCCGGTTACGTCTTGATGGTTGCCCGGGATGGCAAGCTGCTGCATTCGAGTGCGGTCGGTTTCAGGAATCGCGAGCGCTCGCTGCCCATGACGATGGACACGCGGTTCAGGGTGGCCAGCATGACGAAACCGATCACGTCGGTCGCCGTGATGATGCTCTATGAACAGGGTCGCTTTCATCTGGATGACCCAATCGCGAAGTATTTGCCAGAATTCGCCTCACCCCGCATCTTCTCTGGCGTGGATTCCGAGGGTCACTTGACCAGCAAGCCGGCGAAGCAGGCCATCACCATTCGTCACCTGCTCACGCACTCGGCAGGGATCGGTTATGTCTTCGATCCGGGCACGCCGTTGGGGCTTGCGTACGCCAGACTACCCATGGCCACGCCGGGTACGCTTGCCGAAAAAGTAGCGCTCATCGCATCAATGCCACTTTATTTCGAGCCCGGCACCGACTGGCGCTACAGCTATTCGCACGATGTCTTGGGGCGTCTGGTCGAAGTAATCTCCGGCATGCCTTTCGAGACATTTTTGCAGGTTAAGATCTTCGACCCGCTGAAGATGGCGAGCACCGGCTTTTATCTGACAGACGCAGACCTTCCCCTCGTCGCCAAGGTGTACAAGCATGGCCCGAACGGCGCATTGATCGACAGTGACCTGCCTGGCGTGGCGGCGAGCACCAGCCACGATCGCTGGCCCTCGGGAGGTGGCGGTCTGATTTCGACGGCAGGAGATTACCTGCGCTTCGCTCAGATGATGGCGAACGGCGGCACGCTGGAAGGCAAGCGTTACCTATCACCGGCCACCATCAAGCTCATGACGTCGAACCAGGTGCCTGCCGACGCAATGGCAAAATACTGGGGCGCCGACTCGGTAGGCCTTGGCTACGGACTCGGCGTATCAGTGATCATTGATGCCGCCCACTCACCACAAGCGGATTTCGACGGGGATTTCTACTGGGGCGGCTATCTCGACACCCATTGGCTCGCAAGCCCCGCCACGGGTCTCGTCGCAGTGCTGCTCACGCAAGTCGACCCACGTGGCAACACTGCGCCGCAGCGCACCGACGTGGATTTCCATAACCTGGTGTTTTCGGCACTGGAGACGCTGGACGTTACGGATCATGCTACACACGGCCGTCGGTGACGCTTAATCCGACCCGCCGAACTTCATTTCGCTACCGTTGATGATGCAAGGGACGCCCGGCATGGGAGGCGCGATGCGCCGCGCAATGTGCAGGTACCACTCATCGCAAGCGATCACATGCCGGTAACCACCCTCTCCTGGGTGGTGATCCAGAGCTGCGTCACGTCGCGCAGGCCGACCACAGGAAGAAATGTCTCCGTCTTATCGCACTCACGCCATCCCCGCACATCGCGACGTGAATTCAAGCTTTGCAATCACCACTTCGGGGACTTTGGAACACCATCCTCCAGCGTGTAGTAATCCGACTGGCTCGCTACAAAAATGTGTTGGGCGATGCGCAGTCCGGTAGGCGCATCGAGACTCCCTGCCGTGATACTGATGTCCGGTGAATCGAATCGGCGCCAGAACAGGTTGCCACCACAGTTCGAGCAGAAGCCACGCTCGGCTTCCTCCGAAGAGCGAAACCAACGTAGCGTCGCGTCCTCGGTGAACGCGAGGTCTTCCGCCAGCACGCTCGTATATACCGGAAAGTGTCCGCTGGTCCGCCGACACTGCTCGCAGTGACAGGCGATCAACTCGCGTGCCTCACCGCGAATTTCATAGCGCACCCCGCGACAGAGACAGCCGCCGCCCATGGGTCGTGAATCTACGACGGTGTCGGTCGTCATGGTCGCTACCTCACGCTGGATCCTGCGCCATATCAAGGTGCAATGCCGTACCCGTATAGGGGTGGTCCAGCGCCACCTCCTCGTTCAACTCCACACCGAGGCCCGGCTCGGTGGGCGGAATGATGTAGCCCTCTTCCCAGCGGATCGGCTTTTTCAGGATCTCGCTGTGGAAGCCACCCCAGGTCTCGATACTTTCCTGGATCAGGAAGTTGGGACTACACGCGGCTAACTGAATATTGGCCGCACCCACGATCGGACCACAGTAGAGGTGCGGCGCAATCTGCACGTGATGCACCTCCGCCATACTCGCGATCTTCTTGCCCTCAAGAAGGCCACCCACACGACCGAGGTTCATCTGCAGTATCGCAGCGGAACCCGCGGCCAGCAGTCTGCCGAAGTCGTACTTCGTGGTCAGACGCTCACCCGTGGCGATCGGGATGGTCGTAGCACGTGCCACCTTCGCCATCTCTTCAGGTGCATCCGGGGGTACCGGTTCCTCGAACCACAGCGGATCATAAGGCTCAAGACGTCTCGCGAGACGTATCGCGCCCGCCGCCGTCATCTGGCCGTGGGTGCCGAACAGGAGGTCCGCCTTGCCACCCACCGTCTCACGCAGCTGCTTGCAAAACCGCTCCGAACGATCGAGTTCCTCGAGCGACAACTGCCTTCCATCGAAGGCCGTGTAGGGCCCGGCGGGATCGAACTTGATCGCCGTGAAACCCTGCTTCACAAGCTCGGCCGCACGCTCGCACGACAGATCGGGGTCGTGATACACGTTCACCTTGTCGCCGGGACGTGCGTAGATGTAGGTGTAGGAGCGTAGACGATCACGAACCTTGCCACCCAGCAGGTTGTAGACCGGCTGGTTCGCTTCCTTGCCGATGATGTCCCAGCAGGCCATTTCAAGCGCACTCATCACTCCCATCAAGGTGAGATCCGGATGCTGCGTGAACCCTGCCGAGTACACCCGACGCCACATCTTCTCGATGTGATGCGGGTCGTTCCCCGCCATGTAGCGATGGAAGATGTCCTCGCACATCTTCGCGACCAGATGTGGTTCGAAGGGGACGCAATAGGCCTCACCCACGCCCGAGACATTGCCATCCGTGGTGATCTTCACAAACACGAAATAGCGCCCACCATTGCCCGGTGGCGGGTTACCGACGACGAAGGTCTTGATGTCTTTAAGCTTCATGCTCTTGCCTCACGCCTCGTAGAACCCATTGATGGCCTTGAACTCCAGAAAGTCCATCAGACCATACACGCCCCACTCACGACCATTACCTGATTGCTTGTAGCCACCGAAGGGGGAGCAGTAATCCTGGCCGACGCCGTTCAAATAGACACTGCCGGCACGCAGCCTGCGCGCCACCTTGCGGGCTCGCTCGAGGTTGCCACTCTGAACGTACGCGGCAAGGCCATAGGGCGTGTCATTGGCGATTGCAATCGCCTCCTCCTCGGTCTTGAAGCGAATCATCGAGAGCACCGGCCCGAAAATCTCCTCGCGGGCAATGGCCATCTGGTTGGTCACTTCGGCAAAAATCGTGGGCTTCACGTAAAAGCCCGTCTCGAGGCCCCGCGGCTTGCCCGGACCACCGGCGATGAGCTTGGCGCCTTCCTCGGTCCCTTTGCGGATGTAACCCTGGATCTTGTCGAACTGCATCCTTGAGGACACCGGACCCAGCTGCTTGCCGGGCTTGGTGGGATCACCCACCTCGACACTCGCGGCCACCCGCGCAGCGATCTCTACGGCACGGTCATAGACCGAGTCCTCGACCAACATCCGCGTGGGCGAATTACAGCTTTGGCCGGTGTTGTTGAAGCAATGCAGTACGCCACGACGGACGGCAGCTTCGAGATCGCAGTCGGCGAATAGAATGTTGGCGGACTTGCCACCAAGTTCCTGAGACACACGTTTCACGGACTCGGCTGCCGTCTTCGCCACCGCAATGCCTGCACGTGTGGAACCGGTGAAGGACATCATGTCGATATCAGGATGTGCCGACATCGCGTGTCCCACGATGGGGCCTGCGCCATGAACCATATTGAAGACACCGATCGGGAACCCCGCCTCATGCACAAACTCAGCGAACAACTGCGCCGAGAGCGGCGCCTGCTCGGAAGGCTTCAACACCACAGTACAGCCAGCGATCAGCGCGGGCACGACCTTGGCGGCGATCTGGTTGATGGGCCAGTTCCATGGCGTGATCAGTCCACACACGCCGATCGGCTCGAGCACCACCGCGCCGCGACCGCCGCTACGCGTCTCCCAGTGCAACTGACGCGCGGCCTCGATGGTGGCACCGATATGCCCCGGACCACACTCCGCCTGCGAATCGTGCGACAAGGTGTAGGGCGCGCCCATCTCGGTGGTGATCGCCGTCACCATCTCGTCGTAGCGACGCTTGAACACCGCGGAGAGCTTTTCGGCAAGCGCGATCCGCGCGGTAAGGCCTAGTGCAACGTAACCCGGGAAGGCGGCTTTAGCGGCGGCCACCGCGAGGTTCACCTCCACTTCACTGCCCATCTGGATTTCGGCGACGACCGCTTCGGTCGCCGGATTGATGACCTTGAAACGCCCGAGATCCTGGGCGGGTGGCACCCACTGGCCACCGATGTAATGCACTAGCGTCTTCACGTTTAACTCCATCACACGTTGTTCGAAACATCCTACCGAAGGGCAGCCGGACGAGCGTCTCGCGACGCCTGCCGGCCCGTGACGATGATCCCCCTAGATCTTCACACCGGTCGCCCGCTCCTGATCCGCCACCAACTGGCGCGCCGACCAGAAGTAATGAAAAGTCGCCCAGAAGCCGACCGGGGTCAGGCACAGAAGTGCCAAGCGCAAAGACTCCGCCGACCCCTGACCCAGCGGATCGAAGGCATTGCTCAGATAGCCGACGTAGGCCGGCGCGATCAGCAGGTTCGCGACATTGGCCACGAACAACGTCGCTGCGCAAAACATCGCTCGCATCCGCGGCTTCGCCAGATTATTCAGAATCCCGAAGCACGGGCCGATGTAGAAATAGATCGCCGGAATGAACACCCAGAAGAGCGCCCGCGCCACCTCGAGATCTCGTGTCCAGTAGATGCCGATCGAGGCGAAGGTCGCGAGACCAACGATCACGCCCATGAACCAGACGATGCGTCGCGGATCACGGAAGAAGCGTCGCGCCAAAAGCCATCCGGTCAGCGCTGTCGCAATGCCACCGCCCCACAGGTGGATGGGTCCCGTCACCTCGCCCGCCTGCCCCGGATCAAGCTGATAGATACGCTGCAGGAATGATGGCGTGAAGTAGATGAGCCCCCATCCCCACAAGGCCGTGAGCGCGCTGCCGAGCATCACATGGATCGCAGATCGCTGCGACCAGAGGAAACGGGACGTCTCCGCAACACTCGGCGCCTCGGCTTCCAGCGTATGATCGAGCTGTCCGCGCGCGGGCTCCTTGATGGTCATCCAGATCAGCAGGCCAACGACGAAGCCGGGTGCGCCGAGCACCCAAAATACCGAGCGCCAGCCATGCGCTTGAGCAATCTCGCCGGCAAAGTTGTAGGCCACCCACGCACCCAACGGCGCACCCAGCGAGAAGATTGTCAACGCCATGGGCCGAAGACGCACTGGGAAATAATCAGAAAGAATGGTGTTCGCGCCCGGCGTGCCGCCCGCCTCGCCGACGCCGACACCGATTCGGCTGACCGCAAAACCGAGCGTGGTCTTGGTCATGCCGCAAAGAATCGTCATCGCCGACCAGAGCGCGATCGAGATCGCCACGATGTTGCGGCGACTGACACGGTCAAGCACGTAGGAAATCGGGAACCCTAGCACCACGTAAAAGAGCGCCAGCGGCCAAGAGGTCAGCATCGCGACCCCACCATCCGTCAGATGGAGATCTAGCTTGATGGGGTCGAGCACGGTGGACACCACATAGCGATCTGCAATGCTCAGGGTGTACACAAGACACATGACGAGCAGAACGTACCAGCGCAAAAACACCGAACGGGTATTCTCGCGACTCGACTGTGTGAGCGATTGCGGCTGTGCCGTCATGGATAGCTGCCTTTGGTGGATCTCATAGTTTGTCTGACAAACCAGCCGACCACAGGATCCAAGGCAGATGGCAGCACGACTTTGCTGCACCCCAGCATGACTCCTGGCATCGACCGACCGGGGCCCCGACCCCAAGCCCGATTATGAATGGTTTCCGCACGACATGTGACCCAAGTCTTGGGCATCGTGGGAAAGCGCCCGAAGGACAGGGAGCGTCTCAAGGCACCCGTGCCGACTCACGCCAAGAACCGCCGGCTACTCTACCGGTCGAGGTGCCAGCGCAATCTCACGCGCGTTCCTCGGGACGGGACCTGAACGGAACCGACAGCACACGATACAAGCTCACCCGACACACCAAAGCACTCGCGCCGCGCCCTAGAAATACCGCGGCCATCAGGGGAAGCGTGAGGTCCCGGGAACTGGTCATCTCCGTGACAATGACCAGTGCCGTCAACGGCGCTTGCACCACACCTGAAAAGTAAGCGGCCATCGTCAGAACCACCAGGGCGCCACCCGGCACGACAGGCATCAACTGGGCGAGCTCCCCGCCCAAGCCGGCGCCCACCGCGAGTGATGGTGAAAATATGCCGGCAGGGACACCCGACGCGTAGGACAACAACGTTGCCAACGCCTTCAGAAAGGCGAAGCCCGCGTGCGGCTGCGCCTGCTGCTGCACCAGGGCGCGCGCTTCCTCGTAACCGGTGCCGAAGGTTGTGCCAAGAGCCAACCAACCAATGACCGCCACACCAACACCGCACAGACCGGCAAAGACGACCGGCGACCGGGTTCTGAAATCGCCAACCGGTTTTAGCAGTCGCGTCTGCAGAGTGATCAAGGCTTGTGCGAACAGGCCTCCGCAAAGACCACCGACCACGCCACAGACCGGCACCGTCTCCCACAAGCGGGCATCCATTCGCACCATCGGCATGACGCCAAAATAGGTGTAGTTGCCAGCCAGCGCGACCGAAGCGATCCCAGCAAGGATGACGCCCGTGAGGATCGTGCCTGAGGTACGCTCCTCGAACGACCGCGACAACTCCTCGATCGCGAACACAATGCCGGCCAGTGGCGTATTGAACGCCGCGGCGATGCCGGCCGCGGCGCCCGCCAGTATCAAGCCTCGCTCCAGCAGCACGCTGGGGAAATGGGCATATCGGCGGATCGAATACATGATCGAGGCGCCCACCTGAACGGTCGGACCCTCTCGCCCCAGCGACCCGCCGACCGCGAGCCCAATGCTGGTCAACGCGATCTTGCCGAAGGCGATCCTGAGCGACAGCAACCGGTGACGCGCCGTCTCGGAGTCGGCTTCCAGCGCGGCGATGGCTTGCGGAATACCGCTACCTTGCGCGCCTAGGAACACCCGACGAGTCAGCCACGCCACCGCCATGAAGCCGCCCGGCGGCGCGACCCATGGCCATAGCCACCACGCGGCACTCGCAGCCTTGAAGCCACTGAACCCCAGATCACTCAGCCACGCGAACAGTACGGCAACCGCGCCGGTGACCAACGCCCCGCCCCAGAACACAAGCCGTCGTTGCCAGTGGTGCAACGCAACGAACGACCGCAACCGTGCTTTCATAAACATGCGCGGCGATGCCGGCCTTGGGGGGGGGTTGTGATGAAGAATCTTAGCGCCTTGGCAACACCACTGCACTGCGGCATTTCAGCAGCGTTGCGCCAGGCTGCACTAGCCGCACCTCACGGGCGGCGCGATCAGTGTATGCCCGGAAATCCCTATCGCGCGAACACACTCGCCACGCCGGTGATTCACTCCAAAATTATTTTAGAGTGCGGGAAAAAATTTGACTGGCAGCACCGAGACCTGGCGGCTAGCGTAACGCGATCGACACTGGCGCGGTGACGGTGAGCCGTTCGTTATGACAGCATCATCCTCTCGGCCCCCTACCGACTTCGAGGTTTCTTCATGAGCACCACACCCTCCACCACCCACCAGCGCATCGGCTTCATCGGCCTTGGCAACGTCGGTGGCAGCCTTGCCTCAAACCTCCTGAAGCACGGCGTCGATCTGACGGTTCGCGACCTCAACCCGGAACTGGTCGCGAAGTTCGTGGCGATGGGCGCCAAGGCCGCCGATTCACCGAAAGCGCTGGCAGAACAGGTCGACATCGTGATCACCTGCCTTCCCTCGCCCGCGGCCACCGCCAGCGTGATGGAAGATGCCGATGGCATCCTCGCGGGCATCGGCCCCGGCAAGATCTGGATCGAGATGAGCACCACGGACGAGGCCGAGATTCGCCGCCTTGCGCCGCTCGTTGAAGCCAAGGGCGCCATCCCGATGGAGTGTCCGGTCTCCGGCGGCTGCCATCGGGCCGCGACCGGCAATATCGCCATTTTTGCCGGCGGACCGCGTGCTGCCTTCGAAAAGGTGCTGCCGACGCTTGCGATGTTGGGCTGCCAGATCCTGCATACCGGACCGTTGGGCTCCGCCTCGGTACTCAAGGTCATGACCAATTTCCTCTGCACCGCACATCTTGTGGCACTGGCCGAAGCGCTCACCACGATGAAGGTGGTCGGTATGGACATGAACACGGTCTATGAGGCGATCCGAATCTCCTCAGGCAATTCCTTCGTGCACGAAACTGAATCCCAGGTGATCCTGAACGGCAGCCGCGACATCAACTTCACGATGGACCTCGTGATCAAGGACGTCAGTCTCTTCGACTCGGTGGCCAAAAAGCACCAGGTGCCGCTCGAACTCTCGCCAATGATCGTCAACATCTTCAAGGACGCCGCGAGCCAGTACGGCCCGCGGGAACTCAGTCCGAACATCATTCGGCGCTACGAAGAGCCTTGCAACGTCAAGGTACTGGGCGAAGGGTTCCCAGCCAGCATGGTGGATCACAATCCGAAGGAACCGGGATACGAAGTGGTGCCCCGCGGACGCACCACGCCCCCAGCCTGATCGGCGCCGGTACGCTCAGGAGTCCAGGCGGGTCGCTACCCTTCGGCGCTCGTGACGGTGGTGACCAACCAGTCCATGAAGGTCGCAACCCGCGGGTTGTCGCGTGAATCCCACCGACAAATGAGTCCCCAGCTGCCGGGACATTGCACGCGGTGCGTGACCGGTATCACCAGCCGACCACTCTTGAGGTCGGCATCGGCGAACGGCCCGTTGACCAGCGCCACGCCGCTGCCATCGAGCGCCATCTCGAGCGCCAGCGCCAGGGTGTCCACCACCACCGGCGCCTCGGGCACCACCTGCACCCCGGCCGATTCAAGCCAAGCATCCCAATTGCGGGTCTCGGAGTAGGTCACGATCAGCGGGAGTTCGAGGAGATCCTTGGGCTTCGGCTGGGCTGGGAGTCGCGCCCTGAGCGCCGGGCTACACACCGGAAAGAGTGTGTAATCGAAAAGCGGCACCCAGTGGTACTCGGGTCCGGGTGGCGTCTCGCAGTACACGAGCCCCACATCGCCGAGCGACTCGTCGAACTCCCAATCCGGGGCGCAGGTCGATAGCAACAGTTTGATCTCAGGATGAGCCGCCACGAACTGCGGAATCCGCGGCGCCAACCAACGCAACGAACTGGTGACATAGGTTTGCACCCGAAGCGGCCGACCGGAGTGCGCCCGACGCACGGTCTCCGAGCCGTCGATCAGGGTTTCCAGCGCACGACGCACGTGCCCGTACAGCAAACGTCCTTCTGGGGTCGGCACGATATTGCGTCCTTCCCGGGAAAAAAGCGGCACACCCAGATCATTTTCCAGCAACTGGATCTGGTGACTCACGGCCGGATGCGTGAGACACAATTCCTCGGCCGCCTCGCGCACGCTCGCGCGCCGCACCGTCGCCTCGAAGCCTTTCAAGGCATTCAGGGGGGGCAACTTCCGAAGATCAATCTTGCCGGGCAACGCATTCTCCTAAGTTCCACCCGGCTCCTCGAGTCGGGGAACCGAAGCCTATCAGGACTGCGGTCCGCCGACATCCGCCGTACAATACGACCGCAGGTGGCACCCGAAGGATGCAGGACTGTGACCGAATTCGACTATGTGATCGTCGGTGCCGGATCCGCCGGCTGCGTACTGGCTGCACGGCTGTCGGCCAACGGCCGCCACTCGGTGCTGCTCCTTGAGGCCGGCCCCAGGGATTCGAGTCCGTGGCTCAAGCTGCCGATAGGCTACGGCAAGACCTTCAATGACCCGAAGGTCAATTGGATGTACCAGACCGAGCCGGATCCGGGCCTCAGCAACCAACCGATGTTCTGGCCTCGCGGCAAGGTGATCGGCGGCTCCGGTGCCATCAACGCGATGATCTACATCCGCGGCCATCGGGGGGACTTCGACGACTGGGCAAGTCTCGGCAACCCGGGCTGGTCGTACGATGAGGTATTGCCATACTTCAAGAAGACCGAAGGTCACTGCTTTGGCGCCTCCGAATACCACGGCGGTGATGGCCCGCTCGGCGTGAGCGATTTTCGAAACGACGTGCACCCGCTGAGCCATACCTTTTTGGAGGGCTGTCGCGATGCCGGGTATCGTCCAACCGAGGACTTCAACGGCCGCGAGATGGAGGGCTTTGGCCTGTGGCAGGCCACCATCAAGCAGGGTCTGCGCTCCTCCACCGCCACCGCCTTGCTGCATCCCGCGATGAAACGCGCCAATCTGACCGTCACCACCAGCGCCCAGGTCACGCGGATACTCTGGTCCGATCGTGCGGCCAGCGGCGTCGAGTATCGGGAGCATGGCGTTCTGAAGACCGTCTCGGCTCGCCGGGAAGTGATCCTCTCAGGGGGCGCGATCAACTCACCGCAACTTCTGGAACTCTCCGGCGTCGGCAATCCCGAGTCCCTCGGCAAGCTCGGTATCCCGGTCGTCCACGCGCTCCCCGCGGTGGGCGAGGGCCTGCAGGATCATGTTGCTGTCTGCTACTTCTACAAATCAAAGGTACCGACCCTCAACAACCAGCTACGTCCGTGGTGGGGCAAGGTGGGCGCGGCGTTTCGCTACGCCCTCACGCGGCGCGGACCACTCGGCATGAGCGTCAATCAAGCTGGCGCCTTCGTACGAAGCCGCGCCGAACTCGCTCGCCCCAACCTGCACCTTTACTTCAACCCGATCAGCTACACGATCGCCCAGGGTCCGCGCCGCAAACTACTGCAACCCGATCCGTGGCCTGCGTTCCTGATGTCCTTCAACACCTGCCGACCCACCAGCCGAGGCTCGGTGCATCTACGCTCGAACGACCCCTTTGAAGCGCCGGTCATCCGGACCCAATGCCTGTCGACACCCGAGGATATCCAGGATGTCCATGACGGCGCTCGGGTACTGCGCCAGCTCGCAGCCACGCCCGCGTTATCCTCGGTGATCAGTTCCGAGTATCTGCCCGGACCCGACGTGATCTCCGACGAGGCGGTACTCGCCGACTTTCGAGCACGCTCCGGGACGGTCTACCACGCCTCCTGTACCTGCGCGATGGGACCTGACCCGAAGACTGCCGTGGTGGATGCGAGTCTTCGGGTTCACGGCCTTGGCAAGCTCCGCGTGGTCGACGCCTCGGTCTTTCCGACGGTCACCTCCGGCAACACCAATGCCCCGACCATCATGGTGGCCGAGAAAGCGGCTGACCTGATTTTATCTGCCTGAACAGACGTCCTGACCTGTGGAGATCCCGATGACGGCCACCGCCACCTTTCGTCAGATGAAGGACGGCACGCGCGAGGAGTACCTGCTCCTTGAGCGCTACGAGCATGACTACATCGCGACACTGCCGGAGCGCGTCGTGGAGGCAGTCGTCAAGCTGGGTACGGGACTCGGTGGCTATGCGGTCAGTCGCCTCACTCACTCTCTGCAAGCGGCGACGCGCGCGCGCCGCGACGGTGCCGACATCGAACTCGTGGTGGCCGCACTCATTCACGACGTGGGTGACGAACTCGCGCCTTACAATCATGCCGAGGTGGCCGCCGGCCTGATCCGCCCGTACGTCCGCCCCGAAGTGACCTGGATTGTCGAGCAGCATGCGCTCTTTCAGAGCTACTACTTCAACCATCACTACGGCAAGGATCGCCATGGCCGTGAACGCTTCCGGGGGCATCGCTGGTTCGACGCCTGCGAAGCGTTCTGCGAACGCTGGGACCAAGCCTCGTTCGATCCCGACTACGACGCGGATTCACTCGAGAGTTTCATACCTCTGGTCCGCGAGGTTTTTCTCAGACCCGCTTTCGATCCAACATTCGTCGGCACGGACAAGGACTGACCGTCGGCAGTCCCTGCGGTCAACCCATTCGGGCGGCGAGCTGAATATCCCGCTCGCGACGCCGCTCGGCCCGATGCAGGAGAAAACCTGCCACCAACACGATGAAGCCCATCACGCAGATGATCAGGCTCGCGAGCGCATTCACGTCTGGACTGATGCCCAGTTTCACCTTCGAGTAGATCACCATCGGTAGCGTGCTCGAGCGCGGCCCGGACACGAAACTTGAAATCACAAGATCATCGAGCGACAACGTAAAGCTCAACAACCAGCTCGACACCAAAGCCGGTGAGATGATCGGGAGCGTGGTATCCACAAAGGCACGAAACGGCGTGGCGCCAAGATCCATCGCCGCCTCCTCCAGGTCACGATCAACGCTCGCCAGTCTCGATTGCACCGTGACGGTGACGTAGGCACAGCAAAACGCCACGTGCGAGATCACGATCGTCGTCATACCGCGCCCGGGCCACCCGAACAGCTTCAACATCGAGACAAAGAGCAAAAGTTGCGTGATACCCGTGATGATCTCCGGCATCACCAGCGGCGCGTTGGCCATACCCACCAGTAGAAATCGACCACGAAAATTCGAGAATCGCACCAAGGCGACTGCAGCGAGCGTACCGAGCACCAAGGCGATGCTTGAAGCGATCATCGCCACCTTGAGAGAGAGCCAGGCCGCTTGCAGGATCTGACGGTTGTGGAAGAGCACCACATACCAATCCAGGGAAAAGCCGCCCCAGACGCTGACCAGCGACGACGCGTTGAAGGAGTATCCGATCAGCACCAGCATCGGGATATAGAGAAAAGCGATGCCCAGACACAGTACGGTCATCAACCCCAGCGGTGCGCGTCGATCCATGGACTAGCTCACCAAGTCACGAGCACGATAGTACTGATGGATCGCCATCGGTCCTGCAATCAACAGCAGGAAAGCAACCGACACCGCCGCCGCCACCGGCCAATCGTGGTTCTCGAAAAACTCATCCCACAAGATCCGGCCGATCATCGGATTGTCGGGACCCCCGAGGAGTGCCGGGATCACATACTCGCCGATCGCCGGAATGAACACGAGCATCGAGCCTGCGATCACGCCGGGCATCGACAGGGGCAGCGTCACATCCCAAAACGCGCGCCACGGACGACTACCGAGATCCTGAGCAGCCTCGAGCAGGCTCAGATCCATCTTCTCGAGCGTCGCGTAGAGCGGCAGGATCATGAACGGCAGATAGGAATAGATGATCCCAAGGTACACCGCAGCGCTTGTTCGCAAGATCTTCAGTGGGTGCTCGATCAGATGCACGGACAGCAACCACTGGTTCAGCAGTCCGGTGTCCCGAATGATGCCCTCGAGTGCATAGACGCGCAGCAGAAAGGATGTCCAGAACGGCAGCACGATCATCAGCACCAGCAGGTGCTGGGTGCTTTTGGACGCGCGAGCCATCGCGTAGGCCATCGGATACCCGATCAGCAAACAGCCCAGCGTCGACACGAACGCCGTCTTGATCGAATAGAGATAGGACACTGCATAGACCTCATCGGTCAGCAGGTAGCGGAAGTTGGCGAGGCTCGGCGTGAAGACCAGCCGATGCTCGGGCGTGACCGTCCAGACGTCACTGAACGGCGGGATCCGAAGGACTGCTTCGGCAAAACTGATCTTCAGGGCAAAGCCGAACGGGATCAGGAAAAAAACCAGCAGAAAGAGCAAGGGCGGCAGGATAATCGCCCAACGCCCCAAACGACGCCCAAACGCTTGCGGGAGACCCGGGACTGCTTGCATGCTGTGTGTCAGGACCTTGGTCAAACGTTCCACCGGATCTTTATGTCCGTCCCAGTCTGCCCGACTCGCTGTGTACACGGAAGTCTCCGACCGGAGCGTCTGGCGGCCCGCCCATGACCCAAGACAAGCCCACCGACGACAAGCAGGAGAGCCAGCCGCCGCGAGCGCTACGCGCCCGCCAGCGCCAAAAACTCATCGATGCCTGCATCTCGGCGCTGCACATCCACGGGCCCTCGAAGACCACCGTCGAAAAAGTGGTCGCGATCGCGCAGATGTCCCCTGGAATCGTGCGTTTTTACTTCAGTTCTAAGGACGCGATGCTGGTGGCGGCCCTCGAGTGGCTGGCCGCGGAATTCGAGGAAAAACTGCTCGTTCCGGTGACGGCACTCGCTGCCGACCCGGTCATCGCCTTACAGCGACTCGTCGAACTCTATCTAGGCGCGGAGCTTGCCAGTACCCGCAAGGTATCGGTCTGGTACTCCTTCTGGGGTGAGGCCAGTTCCCGTCAGGAGTATTACGAGATCTGCGGGAGCCGTGACGCCAAGTTCGAGCGACTGGTTCGCGAACTGATCGACCAGCTGATCCGCGATCAACGCGCCACCCGCCTCGATCCCGACGCCATCGCACTCGGTCTCACGGGCGTACTGGAACTCCTCTGGCAGAGCTTGGCCTTCCAGGCCGAGGAAGGCATCGACCGTGCGGTGGCAAAACGGCGGGCGATGGCCTACCTCGGCTCGATCTTCCCGGGGGCGTTTGGGGACCACCACGACAACTCGGGCGATAGGCTCGAGGCCGATGCCTACCGACGGCCGGGCAGGCACCGTCGCGAGCTCACGCTGCTGCTGTCACCGAGCTGGCAGTTCATCGGCCTCGACTCAGACCTGCCAAACGCCGGTGATACCCTCGCCCTCGACACGGCGGCGGGCCCTGCGATGCTGGTCCGAAACGGCCGCGGACAACTCAAGGCCTTTCGAAACGCCTGCCCACGACGGGCACATCTGTTGCTGCTGGGTCGGTCGGCGCATGTTGATCGCATTCATTGCGAACTGCATGACCTCGACTATGACCTCGATGGGGAACCGATACCCGAGACCCCGGCACCCGGACTCATGGCACTCGAGAGCCGCACCGTCGGCCCCATGGTCTTCGTGCGCCACGGCGCCTCGCCTGCACCCCCATTGCCCGAGCTGTCCGCACTCACCGAGACGCTGGCCCCGCGCCTCGCGGGGACCGTCCACGAACGGACGATCGAGGCCGACTGGAAGCTCCTCGTGGAACTGTGGCTCGAGCGCGCCACCCCCGGAGGCCAATTTCTCGCGCCCAACCAATGGCTGCTGCCGGAAAAAGACGGGTTCAGGGTGCTGCAGGTCATGCCGCTTGCGACCGGAATCAGCCAGCTTCGGGAAATGTGCTATCAACGCCCCGATTGCCCCGTGGCGACACCTTCGCGATTAGCGACCGATGCGGCACTCGCCGAATCGCTGCAACGAAGCTTAGAATCACCGCCCACCGCGACCGAAAGCGCGCACCGCGTCCCCCCTGCCGTGGCGCACTTTCGCCAATCCGTCGCGGCACTCGATGTTGCACCCCGCCTTCCTGGAGACCTCCGATGACTGCACTGACCCCCGCCGATTGGCACGCCAAGGCTGCCGCCCTCCGCTACGCCACCGGCCACTTCATCGACGGCCAGCATGTCAGCCAGGCGTCGGCGCATTTCGAGGTCGTGAACCCGGCCACCAACCAAGTCCTGTGCACCGCAACCGCCGGTAGCGTCGCGGACGTCGACCGGGCGGTCGCCTCCGGTCGTGCGGCGTTCGTCAGTGGCGTGTGGCGTCGAATGGCGCCCCGGGATCGCATGGCGATCATCAATCGTTTTGCCGATCTGATCGAAGCGAACGCGGACCGTTTCGCGATCCTCGATACGCTCACGATGGGCAAGCCGGTCAGCGACATGCTGAACATCGACGTGCCATCGGCGGTGCTCACATTTCGCTACTTCGCGGAGCTGATCGACAAGATCGAAGGCGCCGTGACGTCAACGGCCAGCGATGCCTTCCATTACATCCTTCGCGAACCCTTGGGCGTGGTGGGCTGCATCGTGCCCTGGAACTATCCGCTGCTGATGGCCTCCTGGAAGGTCGCACCCGCACTGGCCGCCGGTAACTCCGTGGTCCTAAAACCCGCCGAACAGTCGCCGCTCTCGGCGCTCCTGATGGCCGAGCTGTTCGCCGAGGCCGGCGGCCCGCCCGGGGTGTTCAACGTCGTCAACGGTCTTGGCGAAACCGTCGGTCAAGCACTCGCACTCCACAAGGATGTCGCCAAGATCGCATTCACCGGATCCACCGAGGTCGGCAAGCTGATGCTCGTCTATGCCGGCCAATCGAACATGAAGCGCGTGAGTCTCGAGTGTGGCGGCAAATCTCCACAGATCTTCCTCGGTGATCTTGAAGACATCGACCGAGCCGTGACCTACGCCATCAACGGCATCTACGGGAACATGGGCGAAGTCTGTAATGCAGGCTCCCGCCTCCTGATCGAGAAGTCGATCGCCGGTGAGTTCATCGAGCGCTTCAAGGCAAAGGGCAAGACCGCCTACCGCCCGGGCGACCCCTTCGACCCGGCCACCAACATGGGCCCAATGGTCACCCAACAGCATCGCGCCCGGGTGATCGACTACATCGGCCGAGGCAAGCAAGAAGGCGCCCGCCTCGAGTTCGGCGGCGATACGCCGGATCTTGCGGGTAGCTACGTCAACCCGACATTGTTCTCAGGCGTCAAGAACAGCATGACCATCGCCCAGGAGGAGATCTTCGGACCCGTGGCGGCGGCCATTGAGGTCAGTGGCCTCGATGAGGCACTGGCGATCGCTAACGACTCGATCTATGGCCTTGCGGCCGCCGTCTGGACGAAGGACCTCAACAAGGCGCACAAGGCGGTGCGGGATCTTGAGGCCGGTGTGATCTGGGTCAACTGCTTCGACCATGGCGACATGACGCAGCCCTTTGGCGGCTACAAGCAATCTGGCCAAGGCCGGGACAAGTGCCTCGAAAGCCTCTTGTCCTACACCCAGACCAAATCGGCGTGGGTGCATCTGGGCTGAGCCTCGCCGGTTCCGTGACGCAGCGCCCGGGTAGTGCGGGCGCTTGCCAGCGCGGCGCGGTGATGCGAGATCCGCCCTAACCTTCCAGTCGATCCCGAACCCATTGCTGGAAACGGAACACGTCGTATTCCTCAGGCATCAACACACCCGACTGATGAGGCGTTGCATGGATACCCGCCTGTACCGCCTCGCAGACGGCACCATCCTCGCTCATCACCTCAGCCGAAAAATCACAGACCCGACTGATGTCGATCGCCGGATCCGACAGTGTCGCCTGCGGAAACAACCATTCGATCTCGAGTTCCGTGCTCTCCGGCCCGAGCGGCAGGATGCGCGTCGAGCGAACGTGATCGACATGCAACACGAGATAGTGTGACGGCAGACTCGTCATGTAGTGATAGCCGATCCGACGCTCGTCGTCATCCAGCGGAAACTCGTTCCCAAGAGAGCGGCCATCCACCGACCAGGTCTTTGCCCCATCGCGCAACCCGCCCTGAAACACCGGGCTCTGCTCGTCCTGATGCAACTGCCAATCCGGATCATCGCGGGGCTCCATGATGCCGCGCTTGTAGATGGGCACGAGACTCGCGAGGGCGGGATGCACGCCGGGACAGTGCAGACACTCGTTGTAGTTTTCCCAAAACACCTTCCAGTTGCAGGCAAGCTGCTTGGTCAGGCGTCGACCCACCACAAGATGCTCGAGCGGCCAATGCGCGAACTGCTCGGTGTTGGCGTTGAAATTGTCGGCAAAGCCGGACTCGGCGCCGCCCAAGTTCACATACACAAAGCCGCGCCAGACGCGAAGTTCGACGCGATAGAGCCCGGTGGTGCGCTTGTCGACATGATGCTCACGACCCTGACTCGGAATCACTGCAAGGTCGCCATTCAATCGGTAGGTCCAGGCGTGATAGGGACAGGTGATGCCCGCACCGGACAACTTGCCGGCAGGTTCATTGCAAAGCAGCGAACCGCGATGACGACAGGTATTGTGGAAGGCGTTGAGCACACCGTTCTCATCACGAACGATCAGCAGCCGTTGCGTGCCGACCGTGAAGGTTCTGAAGGCACGCGCCTCGGAGATCGAGTCCGTCCGACAGAGATAGACCCAGTGTCGGTACCAGATCTTCGACAACTCCGTTGCATGGTGATCGACATCGAAGTACCAGCGGCTCGGCAGAGTGCGCTCAAGGCGCATCAGCCCGTTGAATGCACCGGCGGTCGGATCAGGCGACATCGCACTCATCGGCTATTTGCGCTCAGCCGAACTGCGCTGGCGGCGTGGGTGAGCGCAGCTGCGGGATCTTGGCTTCCAGCAAGGCATGAAACTCCATCATCCAGGTTTCAATGGTCGACAAGGGCCCGGGCGAGTAGCTGCTTGAGCCCAGGCCCCGTTGGACCCGCACGCACAACTCCCGATCCTCGGAATTTACACTCTTGTTGATGCGCGTACCGAGTGCCCTCAATACCCTGATTTCACGCCGGGCGTCCGCCAGGCCGAACAGGCCGTAGCGGATTCGGCAGCGCCCCGGAGCGAGCGGCAACACCTGGAAAAAGTCGATCTGCTCGGGGTAGATGTCAATGCCGAGGTTCGGGAGTGCGCTATAAAAACGCCACGAACGCCGATTGTCGTCGGGTAGATCCATCGGCGTCTCAGCCAGCAGCCGCGTATACAGGCGCTCACTCCAGCGACTCGACGGCTGCGCCTTCAACCAGCTCGTCCCACGGGCAATGCCACCCGTCCCCTTCTGATCATCGTAATCGGGCGTGAACATCCGATTGAGGCCCGGGTGGCCGATAGCCACATGGTACGACTCGAGATAGTTGTCCATCGCGAGCTTCCAGTCGACTTCCCAATCCTCGTAGCCGATCGGGCCGAGCGGCACCATCTCGGGAATCCGATAGGGCGCAAACTCATCGAGAAACGGCGCCCACCGCTCGCGCAATGGCGGCGGCTCCTCGGCGAGGCAGACAAACACCAGCCCCATCAGCACTTCGAGGTGCGCGGGCTTGAGCCCAAGCTGCCTGCGATCTAGGCCGACAAAGGTCTCCTTGCCCGGCACACCGATCAGCTGTCCGGCGTGGCCGTAAGACCACCCGTGATACGGACAGACGACCGGCCCCGCGCAGCGCCCCTGTCCGTCGAGCAGACGCGCACCACGGTGCCGGCAAACATTGTGAAAGGCCTGGATCCGACCTTCACGATCACGCAGGACCAGCACGCTGTCAGCCCCGAGATCGAAGGTGACGAAGTCACCGGCGGCCGGAATCGAGTTGACATGACAGACGATCTGCCAACTGGGCCGAAGCACGCGCTCAAGCTCAAGCCGGGTCATTTCGGGATGTCGATACACCCACGCCGGCAGACTCTGGGGACCGGAATTTGCCAACACGGTCGGTGCGCGGGCGCTACCCAGGAAGGGTTGTTCTGGCGAAGTGCTCATGGCTTTGATCGACCGTCGTTATATGGACATTTAATTTAAGCCCGCCGTCAATCCTAGGCAAGAACCATAATCTCAACACTCTGTTTTTACTAAACTTAATTCAATTCATCATGCGGCAATGCAGCATGCGAAAGTGGGCGAGCGCGCCGGTCATTGTATTTATGTACAGATTTTTGATGATTTATATATGAGCGTATAAATTTTATGGACGCCCTGATAACCCGGTGTTAGCGTTTCTAGGCTGCCAGCCCTCGACACCTCAAGGACTCTGTATGGCTCGTGATCTTTCAAAGAGCAACGCCCACTGGCGCACTGCCGTCAAACGTCTGCCGCTTGGGGTGGCCTCCAACTTCCGCTACTGGGGCGAGGACCGAACGATCTACGTCAAGGAAGGTCGCGGCGGGCGGATCACCGATCTCGACGGCAATCATTACGTGGACTATCGGTTGGGTTATGGCCCGGCGATCCTGGGCTACGCGCATCCGGAGGTGGATGCGGCCGCTCGCGACGGCATGGCCGTCGGCGGCGTGTTTGCACTCTCGACGGAGCGCGAGTACCGCGTGGCGGAACGAATCGCGAAGATGGTGCCGGCCGCGGAACTGGTCCGTTTTTCAAACTCGGGCACTGAAGCGGTGATGGCGGGGCTCCGCCTTGCTCGCGCCTATACCGGCAAGGACGACTACATCATCCTGGAGGGCGGGTACCACGGGCTGTTCGATGCCGCCATGTGGTACACGCCGATGGAAAAATGGTCCGAGGTCGGCGAACCGGAAGTCCACCCCTACAGTCAGGGCATCCCGCTCGGCAACCGAAGCTTCGCGCATTTCGTACAGGCGAACGATGCCAACCAGCTCGAAGAGACGTTCAAGCGCCATGCCGGCAAGATCGCCTGCATGCTGATCGAGCCCATCATGGGCAATTGCCTTGGGATCGCCGCGGAACCGGACTACCTGCGCGCAGCCCGCGAGCTTTGCACCCGCCATGGCGTCGTCATGCTGATCGACGAGGTGAAAACGGGTTTCCGGGTCGCCCGCGGTGGCGTACAGGAACTTTACGGCATCACGGCGGATCTGTGCACCTTCGCAAAGGCTGTCGCCAATGGCTATCCGATCTCGGTGCTCGCCGGGCGCGAGGACATCATGCGAAAGTTGGGGCAAGGCGTCGCCCACGGCGGCACCTACACCGCACACTCGGTGTCGATGGCTGCCGCGGAAAAATGCCTGGAGATCCTCGATGAAACCGACGCCCTCGAGCGGATCGCAGACTACGGTGCCCGCCTGATGGCCGGGATGACCGCCGTCCTCGAAGCGCGCGGTATCGCTCACAGCTTCGTCGGCCACCCCTCGATGCTCGGCCTCTACTTCTCGGCGACGCCACCGCGCAACTACCGGGATTGGAAGGGCAGCGACTATCACTTCTATGATGCGATGGCCCAGGTGCTCCACGACGAGGGCGTACTGTGCGAGCCCGACTCGCGGGAACCCTGGTTCATCTCGGCCGCCCACGACGAGTCCTGCCTCAAGGACACGTTGCGAGGATTTGAGATTGCAGTCGACGCGACTCTCAGGCAACGTCATACCACCACCGCGACCGCCTGATCGGCAGAGTACCCGCCCCGCATGAGCGCCACGCTTCAGAAACACTACGACGTGATCGTGGTCGGTGCCGGCCACAACGGTCTGGTCGCCGCCTGCTACCTGGCCCGCAGCGGCCTCAAGGTTCTCGCCCTCGAGCGTAGCGACATCGTCGGCGGCGCTGCTGTGAGCCGCAAGCTGTACAAGGACTTCACCTACTCGAACTGCTCCTACGTCTGCAGCCTTTTACGGCCGGAGATCATGCGCACGCTGGAGCTGCCACGCTTCGGCCTGCAGATCATCCCTTACGAAGGTGGCGCGACGATGATGCGTAACGGCGATCATCTTGCGCTTTATGATGACTATGACGCCTTGCGTCGCGAAATCTCACGGCACTCGAAACGCGATGCTGAGGCCTACCACCGCTACTCTCGCGATGTGATCCGGCAGTGCAAGTTCATCAAGCCGCTGCTGATGCGTGAACCGCCGGATCCCACCTCGTTCAGACCGCGAGACATCCAGGAACTGCTGTACCTGGGTGGCCGACTGAACGGACTCGGCGAGGAACGCATGTACGACACCCTGCGCTTCTGGACGATGAGCGCAGCGGATTTTCTGGATGAGTACTTCGAGAGCGAGATCGTCAAGGCGCATCTGGCCGGCACCTCGATCATCGGAACGGGCCTTGGCCCACGCTCGCCGGGCAGCGCGTACGTCCTCTTGCACCATTACATGGGTGACATCGACGAGACCGTCGGCGCGTGGGGATTCGCCCGCGGCGGCATGGGCGCGATCACCCAGGCACTCGCCAAATCCTTCGAGGCCAGTGGCGGCACCATCAAGGTCATGGCACCCGTCGACCGCATCCTGGTGAAGAACGGACGCACCACCGGCGTGGCACTGGCGACCGGCGAGGAGTTCGAGGCCACCACCGTGCTCTCGAACATGGATGTGAAACGCACATTCCTCAACACGGTCGACCCGGAGCACCTGCCACCGGACTTTCTGAAGGCGGTGAAACGCTTCAAGATTCGTGGCTCCTCTGGAAAGCTCAACATCGCGCTCGACGGACTGCCGAGTTTCCCGGCACTGCCGAAAGACGCGCCTTGCCTGCGTGGCGACCTGCACATCACCGACACCATCGACATGGTGGAACGCGCGTACGACGACTGGAAGGAAGGTCGCTGGTCGAGCGCGCCTTACGTCGACATGCTGATCCCCACCCAGATCGATCCGACGATGACGCCCGACGGCAAACACTTCATGTCGGTCTTCGTTCAGTACTGTCCCTACGAACTCGCCGACGGTCCGTGGACCGACGAAAAACGGCAGGCCTTCGGCAACACGGTGATCGATGCAATCGCCGCACAGAGCCCGGACTTCAAGAGCTTGATCCTGCACGCCGAAGTGCGCACACCGTGGGACATCGAGCGTGAAGTTGGTCTTACCGAAGGCAATATCTTCCAGGGCGAACTGACGATGGATCAGCTGCTCTTCAACCGACCGATTCCGGGTTTTGCCCAGTACTCGACCCCCATCAAAGGCCTCTATCTCGCAGGCTCGAGCGCCCATCCGGGCGGTGGCGTGATGGGCGCGCCGGGCGCCAATGCCGCACGGCGCGTGCTGCGTGACCTTGGCCGGGTGGCGACCGCATGAGCACGTCCGTCTTACAACCTATCGCCAGAGTGGATGCGTTGGTGATCGGT
>Ga0164297_10000435_pt1 | contig 51190 bp, 52 predicted proteins | sample GEODES058metaG_FD_113539 | JGI IMG/M metagenome (GOLD analysis project Ga0164297, IMG submission 113539) | Dystrophic lake water microbial communities from Trout Bog Lake, Wisconsin, USA - GEODES058 metaG | ecosystem: Environmental > Aquatic > Freshwater > Lake | place: USA: Trout Bog Lake... | reverse complement strand
TGGCAGCCAATCGTTTCATGGGCCGAGGCGACAAGAATGCCGCAGACGGAGCAGCCGTTGAGGCCATGCGCATTGTCCTTGGAACCGTTCAAATGGATGGCATTGTCGTGATCGGCGAAGGTGAGAAAGACGAAGCACCCATGCTCTTTAATGGGGAGCGAGTGGGTACCGGTGCCGCCCCCGAGTGCGATATTGCGGTGGACCCCATCGATGGGACAACCTTGACCGCCAAAGGCCGCCCTGGCGCCTTGGCCGTCATCGCCGTTTCTGAGCGGGGCACCATGTTTGACCCAGGTCCCTGCGTCTACATGGAAAAGATCGCCGTCGGGCCACGGGCTGCTGGAGTAATTGACATCAGAAACACCCCGACAGAAAACCTCAATGCACTCAGCAAAGCCCTCCACCAGCCCGTGCAGAATCTCACCGCGGTGATTCTCGACCGAGACCGCCACGCTGATCTCATTGGTGAAGTCCGTCAAGCTGGAGCGCGCGTCCGCCTCATCACCGATGGTGACGTAGCTGGAGCAATCGCTACGAGTTGGCCCAACTCTGGAGCCGATATTCTTTACGGAATCGGCGGAACCCCCGAAGGTGTGATTGCCGCAGCGGCGCTCAAGTCTCTGGGAGGAGAGCTCATTGGTCGGCTTTGGCCTCGCAATGACGAAGAGCGAAACGCTGCAATTGCGGCAGGCTATGACCTCGACAAGGTGCTGACGACCGACGATCTGGTCTCAGGGGACAACTGCTTCTTCTCAGCGACAGGCATTACCGATGGTGATCTTCTCCAAGGAGTTCGCTTCACCGAATCAGGCGTCTCGACGCAGTCGATCGTGATGCGGTCACGCTCGGGAACCTGGCGCAAGATTGATGCCATGCACAGCCTCGAAAAACTCTCGCAGTTCTCTTCAATCGCCTATTAATCAAGCACCCTGCGTCGATCTGAGGATCGACGAGAAATTACATCTGTGATGCGGGAATACTGAGGCGCAGTTCAGCTCGGGCGAGCTCACCTTCGGCTACGGCCAATGCCGCCGTGGCATCAGCGGCACTCTCGTCGCCACCTTGGCGCCCCGACGCGGTACGCAGTTCATTAACTCTGGCTTCCGCTGCGGCTTTTGACGCTTGTGCTCGCTCAAGATCAATCTCGCTGGCGATCTCCGCCACACCGGCTAAGAGTGTGACTCGAGTGGTGCGCTCGGTGTCGCTGATCTCTTCAAGTAACTCTCCTGCCGCTCCGATGGCGGTGTGCACTTGCACAAAGCCTCCGTGGACCGCTACCGAGATCGTTCCACCTTCGATGGTCTCGATCTTGACGATTCCCGGGACGACGTCACCGATCAATTCAGCGTGGTCGGCCATGACCGTCAGATCTCCTTCTGAGGTTGCCATCACCACCGCAGTAGCCGGCCCTGAAAACAAGGCGGCCTCTGGCGTGACAATCTCAAGACCAACGGCGTGTTCAGCCATTTAGTTTGCGTCCTTCTCCATCTGGTGGGCCTTGGCGAGAACAGACTCTGCGCCGCCGACGTTCAAGAAGGCTTGTTCTGGCACGTTGTCAAGTTCACCCTTAATCAAGGCTTCAAAGGATTCGACCGTCTCGTCAATGGGGGTGAAGACACCAGGGAGCCCGGTGAAGACTTCAGCAACGAAGAACGGCTGCGACAAGAATCGCTGAATCTTTCGAGCACGAGACACGATGATTCGGTCCTCTTCACTCAACTCATCAAGACCAAGAATGGCGATGATGTCTTGGAGTTCACGATACCGCTGGAGCACTTCTTGGACTTGACGAGCGACTTCGTAGTGACGCTCTCCCACGATTTCTGGGGCCAAGATGTTCGACGTTGACGCCAAAGGGTCCACGGCCGGGTAAATACCCAACGCAGCGATCTGACGTGATAACTCAGTCGTGGCGTCCAAGTGGGTGAAGGTCGTAAACGGAGCAGGGTCGGTGTAGTCGTCGGCAGGGACGTACACGGCCTGCAGCGAGGTAATCGACTTTCCTCTGGTCGACGTGATGCGCTCTTGAAGTTCACCCATCTCGTCGGCCAGGGTGGGCTGGTACCCCACAGCAGAAGGCATGCGGCCCAACAGGGTCGACACTTCAGACCCAGCTTGGACGAAACGGAAAATGTTGTCCACGAACAACAACACGTCTTGGTTCTGCACATCACGGAAGTATTCCGCCATGGTCAGTGCGGCCAAGGCCACACGCATACGCACGCCAGGAGGTTCGTCCATCTGGCCATAGACCAATGCTGCTTTTTCGATCACGCCCGACTCTTGCATTTCAATCCAGAGGTCGGTTCCTTCTCGAGTTCGCTCGCCGACGCCGGCGAAGACCGACACACCACCGTGTTGCGTGGCAACTCGGTTGATCATCTCTTGAATCAACACCGTTTTCCCTACACCAGCACCACCGAAGAGGCCGATCTTTCCACCTTGCACATAGGGCTCAAGAAGATCGATGACCTTGATACCGGTTTCGAACATGAGGGCACGTGGCTCTAACTGGTCGAAAGCAGGAGCGTTACGGTGAATCTCCCAACGTTCTTTGACTTCGCCGATGTCGGCGGTGTCTAAGGGCTCTCCGAGCACGTTGAACACGTGGCCGAGGACGACGTCACCCACAGGAACGGTGATGCCATGTCCCATGTTGCGTACTTCTGCTCCTCGCACCAAGCCGTCGGTGGGTTGCATGCAGACACAACGCACGCGCCCTTCGCCAATCTGCTGGGCGACCTCTGCGGTCACGGTCAGCTTCTTGCCATCGAGCTCCAAGTCCATTTGGACTGCGAAGTTGATCTCGGGCAGCGAGTGGGGTGGGAACTCCACGTCCACAACGGGGCCGGCAATTGCGACTACTCGGCCACTCTCTAATGCCTGTTCAGGGGCGACGGTCATTTATGCTCCTTTTTTCTGTCGAAGTGCTTCCGCACCACCGACAATCTCCATGATCTCGGTTGTAATTGAATCTTGACGTGCTCGGTTCATAATGCGGGCGAGGGATTGGCTGAGTTCGTCAGCATTGTCGGTTGCCGCAGCCATGGCCCGCTGTTGGCTGGTGTGGAATGACGCCGAACCCTCTAACAGCGCACTGAAAATCTCACTTTCAAGCGCCTTCGGTGCCAACTCAGCAAGAAGAGCCTCTGCCTCGGGCTCAAACTCGGTATAGCCCGTCAAGACGTGGGTGGTCTCTTCTTCTTCACCCTCGCTTCGAGGATCAACGAGGGGCAGAAGTTGGCGTGCCTCGACCTTTTGACTCCCCGCAGAGTGGAAGCGGGTCGAGACCATCATCACTTGGTCAACGTCGCCGTTCACGAATGGTGCCGCGGCTGCAGCAGCGACCTCGCGGGCGTCACTGAAGGACGGACGATCGGCGAACCCTTGGAACGACGACTCAACGTCTTGGCCTCGGAAGCGAAAATAAGGTCCTGCTTTCTTGCCGACCACAATGACGCGGGTGGCCGTTGATGACGCGTTGAGTTCGATGATCAAGCGCTCGGCTGCTCGCAGTACCGAAGAGTTATAGGCACCAGAAAGTCCACGGTCACCCACAATGACCAGGATCAGTGCAGTTTCGACCTTCTCTGGGGTGCCGAGTAACTTCTTGGCCGCTCGAGAGTCTCCCTTGGCGGTTTCGAGAACAATGCGCGCCATCCCTTCTTTGTAAGGGCGGTTTGCCGCGATACGCCCTTGGGCCCGCTGAATCTGAGACGCCGCAATGAGTTCCATTGCCTTCGTGATCTTCCGCGTTGCTTGAACGCTCTTAATGCGGCGCTTAAGTACTCGCTCCTGTCCTCCAGCCATGTGTGCTCACCTCCTCGCTTCTCTTAGTGTGTTGAACGGTTCTTAGACCGAAGCGACGCCGCGGTCGAATCCCGACAAGAACGTTTCGACTGCTTTTTCCATGGCGTTGCCATCAGGCAGCGCACCGGTCGAGCGAATCGTTTCCAAAATGTCGGCGTGGCTCGCTCGAAAGTACTCACGGATCGAGTTTTCAAAGCGGCGCATCTCCGAGACGGGGATGTCATCGCAGTAGCCCTTGGTTCCCGCAAAGATGACGACCACTTGCTCTTCAACGGAGACTGGTGCGTTCAATGGCTGCTTCAGCAGCTCGGTGAGGCGATAGCCACGGTCAAGCTGTTGTTGCGAGGACTTGTCGAGTTCTGAACCAAAGGTGGCAAAGGACTCCAAGTCTCGGAACTGCGCGAGGTCGATCTTCAAGGTTCCCGAGACTGCCTTCATGGCCTTGATCTGGGCTGCTCCACCCACTCGTGACACCGAGTTACCCACGTTGATAGCCGGTCGCACACCTGAGTAGAAGAGGTCGGATTCCAAGAAGACCTGACCGTCGGTAATCGAAATCACGTTGGTCGGGATATAGGCCGAGATGTCGCCCGCTTTGGTTTCAATGATCGGCAACGCCGTCAACGATCCCCCACCGAGCTCATCAGAGAGCTTGGCTGCACGCTCTAAGAGGCGACTGTGCAAGTAGAAGACATCTCCTGGGTAGGCCTCACGACCTGGTGGACGACGGAGCAAGAGAGAAAGTTGTCGGTAAGCCTCGGCTTGCTTGGACAGGTCGTCGTAGACCACCAATGCCGCTTGACCGTTTTCCATCCAGTGCTGGCCCAATGCACAACCGGCGAAGGGGGCAAGGAATTTAAACGGTGCCGGGTCTCCAGCAGAGGCCACGACGACGACGGTGTACTCCATCGCTCCGGTGTCTTCTAAGAGCTTCACGGTCTGGGCGACCGACGAGTTCTTTTGACCAATGGCCACGTAGATGCACTTCACGCCTTGGCCCTTTTGGTTCAGAATCGTGTCGATGGCGATCGTGGTCTTTCCCGTTTTACGGTCACCAATGATCAGCTCACGCTGACCTCGGCCGATGGGGGTCATGGCGTCGATGGCCTTAATACCCGTCTGCAGCGGCTCGGTCACGGGTTGACGACCAACAATGCCCGGTGCCTGAATTTCCATACGACGGTTCTCAGTGGCGTTGATCGGACCCTTGCCATCAATAGGCTCGCCAAGGGCGTTCACGACTCGTCCCAACAGGGCGTCGCCACAGTCAATCGAGAGAATACGTCCCGTGGCTCGAACGATCTGGTCTTCTTCCAACGAGTCCACAGAACCCAGAACGACTGAACCAACGGTCGACTCGTCCAAGTTCATCGCCAAACCCAGCGTGCCGTCTTCGAACTCCAAGAGTTCGTTGACCGCTGCTCCAGGCAGACCCGACACTCGTGCAATGCCGTCCGCTACTTCGACAATACGGCCGACTTGTTCGGCACCCACCTCTGGGGTGTAGTCGTCAACGTGACGCTTTAACGCTTCGGTGATCTCATTGGCGCTAATGGTCAGTTCTGCCATGGTGATTCCTCGTCTCTTTCTTTAGTGTTCGTTCGTTTGAAAAGCTTTGTGGTCTTGCGCTAGATGTTCCTTCAGTTGGTCCAACCGGCCCTTGGCCGTCGCGTCAACCAACACGTCGCCGATCTCCACGCGCACACCACTTAGCAGTGTGGCATCTTCGGTGATCTGCAATTCAACAGGGTTTCCCGCCAGCTCGGTCAACGAACTCCGCAACGCATCAGCTTGCGACGCATCCAGTTCACGAGCAGTACGTACTTTGGCAACTCTCCAGCCACGGGCTCGTGCCGTGAGATCAACCAACCAATCCATGGTGCCGACAATGTCTCGCGCTCTGCCGCCAGCGATGACGTAATCCACCAGGGCAAGCGATGGCGCTGAGGCTTTGCCCTCTATCAGCGCGTGCACTACTCCTTGGCGGTGATCGACCGGAAGGTCTCGGTCCGTCAAGGCGTGGCGAAGGCTGGGATTTCCTTCAACGGTGCGCGCAAAACGAAAGAGTTCATCTTCGATCTCTTCTAAGGCCTTGACATCGAGATCTTCATAGAGCGCTTCGGCGTAGCCACCAACTCGCTCACGAGCTGCCATCACCGAAAGAGTGGGCTCTGCGTAGGCTTTTTCGTTGGCGGCGTGGTGCGAGCGACTGGCCAAGTAAGCCAGGGCTTGCGGCACGTCTTGCGCAGCACTCACGCGCGCAGCTTGCGCTGCGAGTCGAGAGGCCGGGCCGCCGACCTTCTTCTCCAAGACTTGGGCCATGACCGCTTTGCGAGCGTTGCCCGACACCGACGTGTCGGTCATGGCAGCACGCAGGTCGCTGTTCGCGAGAATCGTCTCTTCGACACGTTGAAGATCGGACGCGGTGCTCTGCACCTGCGCCCCATCCAACTCACCGAGAACGGCGGCTGCGTAGCCTTGGATTGAAGGGTTCATCCCTGAGCGCCCGTTTCCCCAGCGGCCGCTGAACTACGCAGTGCACCCACTGCTTCGTTCACGAGGTCCTGGTGTGCCGACATGTCGACTTCTCGGCCGATGACCCGCTCGACGACTCCCATCACAATGGTGCCGAGCTGATCTGCTGCATCATCGATTGCACGCTGGCGAGCCAGCGATACTTCGACGTCCGCGGCGCCGACGATACGGTCATATTCGCCTTGGGCCCGTCCCTGGGCCTCACTTCGTACCTGCTCCGCGGTGGCGTTGGCTTGAGCGACGATTTCCCGTGCTTGGACCCGTGCTTCATCCAAAACCTGTCGACGCTCGTCGTCAGCTGCGGCGGCGTCAGTGCGCGCCGACTCTGCTGCTTCAAGCGAACTGCGGATCAATTCTTGACGCTTGTCCATCGCTGCACGCAGAGGCGGCACGATGTACTTCGTCGTCAAAAACAGAATCACAAGCAGAACGATCAGTTCAACAAAGAACGTCCCGTTAGGTAACAGGAAGATTGCTCCGATCGACATGTGGTGTTCTCCTCAGGTAGGTACGTTGCCGTCAACGGCTGTTGACGGATAAATCTCTTGTGGCGTCTTACTGCTTCGCAAAGACGTAGACGAAGACGACCATGAACAACAAGTTGATGAAGTACATGGCTTCTACGAGACCAACGGTCAAGAAGAAGTAAGTACGAGCCTTGTCTTCAATTTCTGGTTGACGGGCAATTGCGGCAATCGTCTGACTACCGGCAAGACCGTCACCGATGGCGGCACCGATGGCACCTCCACCCAGCGCTAAGCCACCTCCGACGAGTGCACCCGCCAAGGTGACTGCTTGCTCCATTGTTTTTGCTGCCATTTCATTTTCTCCTTTGTGATGGGAATTTCAACGAGATTTCTTAATGTTCCTCAGTGCTCATCGCCATCCCAAAGTAGAGGATGGCGAGCAGGGCAAAGATAAACGCTTGAATGAGGCCAATACCAAGGTCAAACGGCTTCCAAATGAGTTGGCCGAAGAGTGATCCGTACCAAGGAAGCAGCGAGGCCATCACGACGACCATGAGTGAACCCGAGAAGATGTTGCCGAAAAGACGGAAGGTCAAGGTGATGGGCTTGGTCAATTCTTCGATGACATTGATCGGAATCAATGCCTTGTAGGGAGTTCCGTAGTGGCGCAAATAGCCACGGACTCCTCGAGCGCGCACCGACTCGACGTGGACCCAGAGAATGACGGTCAGCGCACAGGCCAAGGGGAGGTTGACGTCACCCGTCGGTGCGGGCACCCAGTCGTGGCCATCGTTCGGAAGAATTTCAAGCCAGTTGCAGATCAAGATGAACATGAACAGGGTGATGGCAATAGGAATAAAACGGTCACCTTGGCTACCGATTGAGCCATCGGTGACGTCCTTGATCTGCTCAACAATGGTTTCGTAGGCCAACTGCAGTTTCCCAGGAACACCACTCGTGACCTTGTGCCGCATCCAAAAACCCATACCAAGGACGATCGCTGCGGCAATCAGTGAGGACCACACAATATCGAGATCAACGGTGAGGCCGAAAATCTGGGTTGAGGCAACGTGATCGCCCACGGAGATTTTGCCTCCAGCAAAAAGCATCGCGTGGTTCACAGCGTGCTCCCTTGGGCGAAGATCACCTTGGCGGCATTCGCAACAAAGAGAACTTGGAAGACAACGAGGCCGATGACCATGCCGAGACCGAGAGATTGAACAAACACCAAGAGGATAATAGCCACGGCAGTGATCACTGCAAGCCTTCCCGTCGTTTTTGTTCGCAGTATCCTCTTGATGACCTTCGAGGAGCCTTCGCCCGAGCTTTCAATCTTGGCCACGCCAGCGTCGAGAAAACGAAGATTCAACACAGCCACACCGAGTCCCAGCACAATCCCCACCGAGACAAGGGGCGGAGCCAGCCACAGAGCAAAGCCCACAGCGATCACACCGGCGATGATGGCGGTCAAGACGGTTTTCCGAAGCAGGCGTTGGAAAACCGACGCATCGAGGTGTTCAATATTTTCAAGCATGGGCACCCTTTAGAGAAATCTCTTGATTTGGGACACCACAACAAACGCAGCGAGTACGCATCCCACGATGAGCCCGATGAAGAGAAACAGCGGCGACAGTTTCGTGAGTCCATCGAGGAGAATGCCCGCAATCACGCCGACTCCCACGATTACTGCGGTGGTGATGCCCAGTTGCACAAATGCCAACCAAGACGACTGCTCCTTTGAGGGCACGTCGTCGGAGTCGTGACGTGGCGTCATTGTCCAGAGAACGTGGAGAGGATGTCATAAGAAGAAGGGAAATTCACCAGGGACGAAGGGTGGAGCATCTGGCGTTCACGCTTCCGATCATTACACTTCTTGGCCGTCAACGCCAAAACGGACCGGGACCTCTTTTTGGCCGTCAGGGGCCGTGTCGACCGGATCGCTGAAATCGTCCATTCCGTTACGCCGCAGTCCTGGGTGGAACCACGTGTAGAGCCCCACGCCGAGGACAAGCGCCCCAAAAGGGACGAAAGGGTTGGCCTTCGGACGAATCAGGGGGTAGAGGATAAACCCACTCAACACAGCAGTCCAGAGCCACAAAATAGCCACCGTTCGCCGGTGGCCATGGCCCAGGCGAAGGAGGCGGTGATGGATGTGATCTTTGTCGGGCGCAGAGAACCCCTGACCCTTGGCGGTCCTGCGGACGAAGGCAAACAGGGCATCGAGCAGTGGCACCCCAAGGATGAAAAAAGGAATAAACAGCGGAGCGAAGAAGAAGAAGGTCACCCCACTCGCTGGCGCCGTCCGGCCTCCAATAACCATGGTGGATGCACTCATCAAAAGCCCGAGCAAGAGGGCGCCAGCATCGCCCATAAAGATCTTGGCCGGATGAAAATTGAAGGGGAGAAAGCCCAAACACACACCACACGCGGTGATGGCGATCAAGGGTCCAATGTTCTGTGCCGGCAACAATCCCAATTCCTGGAGTCGCAGCCCGTAGACGGCCAAGGCGCCGGCTCCAATCGCCACCAGGCCCGCGGCCAAGCCATCGAGACCATCAATGAGGTTGATGGCGTTCGTCAATGCCACCACCCAGAGCGCCGTGATGAGAGGGATCATGCCGGGGCTCAAGATAACGAAGCCGGCGAAGGGAAGTTTGAACTGATACATCGTCACGCCAGCGAAGTACAAAATACTCGCTGCGAGTACTTGGCCGGCAATCTTGGCGGGAGCCGACATGGCGCGAAAGTCGTCGATTAACCCAACCAAGAAGATGGCTGCCGAAGCAATCAACACGCCGACAACTTCGCTGGATTGACTAAAGACGGGTTTCAGAGCTGGGATGAGCGACGCCACCGCAATAGCGAGACAGACGCCAATGAACATTGCCCCACCACCACCGTAGGGGGTACTGCGATCGTGCATTTTTCTGTCACTGGGAATGTCGACATACCCGATCTTGATGGCAACAGTGCGAGCAGGCCACGTCGCCAGTGCAGTCGCCGCGATAGCCACAGCGAACACAAGGGCATACCAACCGATGGGCGGCATGAGTGGCGAGTCCTGCCTTAGTTACTCAGAGAAGGGTAGGGATCGTACGTTCCACACAACACCGCTACCTCTTCTCGGATCGTTCGAATCGCTGCATCATCGTGACGACTTCGCAGCGTTCGCCCCATCAGCCGAGCGATCTCAGCCATCTGCTCTGGGCCCATGCCTGCTGTCGTCTCTGCTGCAGTGCCCACGCGCAGACCCGAGGTCACGAATGGGCTTCGTGGATCGTCAGGCACCGTGTTGCGGTTGACGGTGATGCCAGCATGATCGAGCACCTCCTGTGCTTCTTTACCGGTGAGTTCCTCGTCAAAGGTTCGCAAATCCAACAACACAATGTGGTTGTCGGTTCCTCCAGAAACCAAGCGGAATCCTTCCGCTTCAAGGGCTTGAGCGAGCGCATCGGCATTGGCCACCACTTGGTGGGCATAGGCCGAGAAACTTGGGTCGAGCGCTTCTTTGAATGCGACGGCCTTGGCGGCAATGGCGTGTTCGAGCGGTCCTCCCTGCAGGCCAGGGAAAATCGCCCCATCGATGGCCTTGGCGAGATCTTCACGACAGAGAATCGCCCCACCACGCGGGCCACGCAAGGTCTTGTGGGTCGTGAACGTCACCACGTCAGCAACGCCGACGGGACTGGGGTGCGCACCACCCGCAATGAGTCCAGCCGGGTGTGCTGCATCAAACATCAACAGAGCGCCAACCTGGTCAGCGATGGCGCGATAGTCCTTGGCGTCAATAGTTCGGGTGTACGCCGTGGCACCAGCCACGATGAGCTTCGGCCGATGTTGCTTCGCTAAGTCGAGAACCTGGTTCAAGTCAACGATCTCGCCGGGCAATTCAGGGTCGCTACTCGCTGGAGTGAGACCATACGACACAAAGTTCCAGATCTTTGACGTGATTGATGCCGGAGAGCCGTGCGTGAGGTGTCCCCCTTGATCCAAGCGCATGGCCAAAATTGTGTCGCCTGGTTCCAAGAGTGCTTGGTACGCCGCTACGTTGGCGTTCGCTCCCGAGTGAGGTTGCACATTGGCGTGCTCTGCCCCAAAAAGTTCTTTCAAGCGATTCCGTGCCAAATCTTCAACTTCATCGATGATCTGGTTTCCCCCGTAATAGCGACGACCGGGATACCCTTCCGAGTACTTGTTGGTCAGTACCGAACCTGACGCCGCTAAGACTGCTGGCGAGGTGAAGTTTTCGCTCGCGATCAGCTGCAGTGTCGTTCGCTGGCGGTTGAGTTCATCGTCAAGCAGGCGAACGATCTCAGGGTCGTTTGTGATCCACGATGAAAAGGGTGAAGTACCACTCATTACGCTTGCTCCTCGCTCTGTCGTCCGGCTTCATCAAGGGCCGTCAATTCGTCGATACGACGAACATGGCGGCCATCGAGTTCTTCAGCGGCCATAAAGGCCTCCAGTGAGTCAATGGCCGTCTGCGACCCGATCACTCTCGCTCCAAAACAGAGCACGTTGGCGTGATTGTGTTGTTTGGCCAAGGTCGCCGTTGTCACGTCGTGGGCCAGTCCCGCCCGCACGCCAGGTACCTTATTTGCTGCCATCGAAATACCGATTCCCGTGCCACAGATGGCAATGCCAAAATCAACGCTCCCGCTCGCTGCTGCTCGACCCACCGCTGCGCCGTAGTCGGGGTAGTCAACCGAAACCGTGGCGTTCTCTGTTCCAAGATCATCGACGTCGTGGCCGGCGCCTTCGAGATACTCGACAAGGGCGGCTTTGAGTGGGAACCCTGCGTGGTCGGATCCAAGAGCGATGCGCATCTGTCCATCCTACCGATTCACTCACGCTTTCGAGTGAGGTCATTCAAGTACTATTTACCCTCGTGACGCTCGATCCTCGCACCCCCGTCCTTGTTGGCGTCGGCCAAGTCCTCAATCACCCTGAGAATCCGAGTGGAGCCCACGATCTCGTCGATCCGCTCGATCTCATGGTCCAAGCCCTTAGCGCTGCCGCTGCGGACATCGATGGGGTGAACCCTGGAGATCCTTGCCCTCTCGGCACTACGATGCTCTCTAAAATTGACCGCCTCGCTGCAGTAGTGAGTTTTACCTGGAGAACGACAAACCCGGCTCTTCTGGTCGCTGAACGTCTCGGCATCAAGCCCACTGAGTTGATGGTGACGGCAACGGGAGGGTCAATCCCGCAAAAATTTGTCGCTGACGCGGCGACCGCCATTTTGCGGGGCGACGTTGACGTCGTGGCGTTGGTTGGATCTGAAGCGATGTATTCGCGATCATTGAGTCGACGATTCCCCGAATGGAACAGCCCTGAATGGGAAGTACAGGATCCCTCGACCACCCCGGCGCCTCAGTTGTTCGGCAAAGAGCTCGAGGGTCTTTCGTCGCTCGAAATCGAGCGAGGCATCATGATGCCGATCCATATCTATCCACTCTTTGAAAACGCTCGACGAGCCCGTAACGGCTGGACGATCGCTGAACACCTTGAGCAGACGGGCGCGTTCTGGGCCTCGTTCTCAGCGCAAGCGGCGAAGAACCCCCACGCTTGGATTCAAACGGCGAAAACCTCAAGCGAAATCACCACACCGACGCCCCAGAACCGAATGATCGCAGAGCCTTACACGAAGTACATGGTTGCGAACCTGCCCGTCGATATGGGAGCAGCCGTCATCATGTGCTCCTATGCAACGGCCAAAGAAGTCGGTGTCCGCGACGACGCCATGGTGTTCCCACACAGCCACGCACAAGGTGATGATCCTCTGCACATTTCAAACCGTAAGCAGTTCGATCGCTCCATCGCCATCGAATTCGCAGGACAACGCGCGCTTGAAGCAGCAGGCGTCACCATCGATGACATTGATCATGTCGATCTCTACAGTTGCTTTCCCATTGCCGCCATCATGGGGGCAGAGGCACTTGGCCTCCCGCTGAATGACCCCAATCGGTCGCTGAGTGTTACCGGTGGCTTGACCTTCGGCGGCGGACCTGGCAATAACTACGTCACCCAGTCCATTGCCGCAATGGTGCAACGACTTCGAGAGCATCCCGGCGATCTCGGTCTCGTGACGGGCCTGAGTTGGTTCGCAACCTCTCATGCTGTGGGAATTTATTCAACGACGCCTCCCGCGACCCCGTTTCGCGCCATCGATGTGCAAGATGAAGTTGACCAGTTCCCAAGCGCAGAGGTGGCGCCAACACTTGACGGTGTTGTTTCCGTCGAGACCTACACGATCATCCATGACCGAGATGGGCCTTCCAAAATCATTGCTGCGCTTAACGACGCTTCAGGCACGCGGAGTTGGGGAATCATTGATGACCCAACGATTGCGCGCGCACTCTCCGGCATGGAGTTAATTGGACGCCAAGGGACGATGAACGCCGACGGCGTCTTGACACTTCACTAAGGCTCGTCCTCGGAATGCAGAAATCCCCATTGCTTGGCACGCCGAGAGCAAGCTCGGTGAACGCTCTTGACGCTTCACTCCGTGACTGGTCCTGAACGGGAGACGAACCCCGGTCATTTAGAGACCAAGCGTTGTCGTCATGGATCCAAGCGAGACCGTTCCCACACGGCGGATCTGCGGCTTTCCTTCGACGACTTCAACCACACTTGATGGCAGGTTCGCACAGACTCCCCCATCGAGAACACCGGCGATCACTGCGGTGTCAAAGTGATCCGCCACCGCCGATGCCGTCGTGCAGGGATCGTCGCCATGCAGGTTGGCGCTGGTCACGGCCAAGGGGCCGGTGCGAATCAAGAGACGGTGGATCGTCGCCATGTTGGGAACGCGCACACCCAGCGTGCCGGCCGTTGAACCAACGAGTTCACAGAGCACTTGCGGGCCCGGCACAATGATGGTCAGTGGTCCCGGCCAATAGGCGGTCGCCAATGTACGAGAACTTGAGTCAAGCTCGCCGACGCATTCTTCTACCGCGGAAAGTGAATCGGCCAGGACGGGCAGCGGCACCGTCTCGGGTCGTCCTTTGACAGTGAAGAGACTCCGCACCGCGTCAGGAACGTTCAAACTTGCAGCCAAGCCGTAGACGGTGTCGGTGGGGATGCCCACCACAGCACCGTCATCAAGGCACCGTGCCACCTCCTCAAGATCAGCGTCCGAAAAGATCCTCATTGGACCACCCCAACGATTCCTCGAAGCTTGCCCGCCAGATCAAGAATTGGCTGTACCGCGGCAAGGCCCCGATCCGTTGCGAATTCACACGCTGGCCCCACCTGGTGTTCTGCCATTTCAATCGCCACCACGCCACCGTGGGTCATCCAAGGAATCACATTCTCAAGGAGATACGCGACGTCTCGAAAACCAGGGATCCCCTGCGCGTCCATGGCGAACAGCGCATCGTGTGGTTCGTAGAACAACTCTTGCGCGAGTGCCCCACGATCACGAAGCGCTACGTAGGGCGGGTTCGCCACCAAGAGGTGGACCGACGCCTTGAGCGATGGCGTCAAGGCCTCAAACCACGACCCGCTGGCTACGCTGACCCGTTGAGCGCCAAGCGCCACGATATTCTCAAGGGCCAAGCTGAGCGCATCGTGAGAGCGATCAACCAGCACGATCTCCTGGATGCGTACTTCGTCCCGAAGTTCACGCTCAAGGCTCAAGCCAATCGCACCAGTGCCGGTGCCAAGATCAACGGCGATAAATGACTCAGCGCCTACCCGGGACTCTCGCCATCGAGTGAGCGCCGCTTCGACAACTTGCTCGGTTTCGGGGCGAGGAATGAGCGCACGCTCATCAACGATCAATTCTAGAGTGCGAAACTGCCACGAACCCAAGACATACTGCAGTGGTTCACCATCAGCTCGCCGTTCGGCCATTTCTCGCGCCGTGACAGCGATGGCACGGTCATCTGAGAGCAATTTTTCGGACTCTTCAACAATCCATGCCGCTTCTTGAGCGGAACCTACCAAGGCGGTGATTTCAGCCAGGAGATCGTTAGGAGCCATCGTCGCCGAGTTGCTCCGTGCGCTTCGCCGCCATCAAGGAGTCGACGACCTCATCAAGGTCACCGGCCAAAATAGCGTCGAGTTTGTACAAAGTGAGATTGATGCGGTGGTCGGTGACCCGTGAGTCTTTGAAGTTGTAGGTCCGAATCTTTTCTGATCGACCTCCACCCCCGACTTGGCTGCGACGAAGGTCGCCCATTTCACTCTCTTGAGCATCTTGAGCGGCCTTTAATAATCTCGAGCGCAGGACCACCATGGCTTTCGCTCGGTTTTGGATCTGGCTTTTTTCGTCCTGCATGGCCACGACAATGCCCGTTGGGATGTGGGTGATCCGCACGGCTGAGTCAGTGGTGTTCACGCTTTGGCCACCCGGGCCACTGGAGCGATAGACATCGATCTTCAAATCATTTGCGTCGATCTCGACGTCAACTTCTTCGGCTTCGGGCAAGACCAGCACCGTGGCCGAGGAGGTATGTACCCGACCCTTTGACTCGGTCACCGGCACACGCTGTACTCGGTGCACCCCACCTTCGAGACTGAGTCTGGCCCAGGCATCGGCCCCTTTGACGACGAAAATCACTTCGTCGAGGCCGTCACGTTCCGACGCGTGCTCTTCTAAGACTTCAATTTTCCATCCTCGGCTTTGGGCGTAGTGGGTATACATCTCATAGAGATCCTTGGCGAAGAGGTTCGCCTCTTCCCCACCCTCAGCGCCGCGAATTTCGACGATGACGTTTCGTCCATCATTGGGATCCTTCGGCAACAACAAGGCCTGGAGCTCTTCTTCGATGCGTTCTGCGTTCGTATTGGCGTTCTCAACTTCAAGGCGGAGTTCTTCACGCTCGTCACCTTCGGCTTCTTCTAAGAGCTCTGTGGCCGTTGCCGAGTCTTCACGCGCTGCTTTTAAACGACGGAATGCGCCGACGACGTCGCTGAGTTCTTTGTGGCGTTTGGAGAGCTCACGCAACACATTCGGGTTATTCGATACTTCCGATGAACTGAGGCGTGCTTCAACCTCAGCGTATTCATCCTCAATAGCGTTGAGTCGTTCGTCGTACATCACATGGTCCTCACTGGCCTGCCAGCGAGTGATGCGGCGTCGTTAGGACTTTGCGCCCTTGGATTTGCGGCTGTTGCCGTAACGACGGTTGAATCGGTCCACCCGTCCACCAGAGTCCACAAGCTTTTGTTTACCCGTGAAGAAGGGGTGGCACTCGTTGCACAGTTCTGAGCGCAATTGGGGCTTGGTCGACATGGTCGTGAACGTGTTTCCACAACTACAGATCACCGTTGCTTCGACGTATTCGGGGTGAATTTCAGCCTTCATTTCTAAACTCCTCGTTGCGGGCTCTCTAGTGTAGCCCTTTGATTGGACCTGTTAGCCGTTTGCCCCACCCTTGGCGATTTCCGCCAAGAATTCATCGTTTGAGTCGGTGGTCTTGATCTTGTCCATGAGCAATTCGAGACCCGCTGCGGCGGTGCCATCGTTGGCCAGGGCATTCAATACTCGACGCAATTTCCAGACTTGCTGGAGTTGGCCCTTCTCAAAGAGCAGCTCTTCGTGACGGGTCGATGAGGCATTGACGTCGATCGAGGGGTAGAGGCGACGCTCGGCCAAACGGCGGTCGAGACGAAGCTCCATATTTCCAGTTCCCTTGAATTCTTCAAAGATGACTTCGTCCATCTTCGACCCAGTCTCCACAAGCGCCGTCGCCAAAATCGTGAGCGAGCCACCTTCTTCGATATTTCGAGCGGCTCCAAAGAATTTCTTCGGTGGGTACAGCGCACCAGAGTCCACACCACCGGACATGACACGACCCGAGGTGGGCGCCGTGATGTTGTAGGCACGAGCCAAACGAGTGATGCCATCCAAGATGATGACCACGTCCTTACCGAGTTCCACAAGGCGCTTGGCGCGTTCAATGGTGAGTTCGGCGACGTGGGTGTGTTCGTCACTTGGCCGGTCAAAGGTCGAAGCGATCACTTCACCTTCAACACTGCGGCGCATGTCAGTGACTTCTTCAGGTCGCTCGTCGACCAAGAGCACCATGAGGTGAACCTCTGGGTTGTTCTTTTCAATTGAGTGAGCAATCTGCTTCATCACCGTCGTCTTTCCCGCTTTTGGCGGGGAGACGATCAGTCCACGCTGACCTTTTCCGATGGGGCTCAACAAGTCGACGATACGAGCCGTCATGTTGTCTTTGTCTTTCGGCGTTTCTAAGTGCAACTTTTCGTCGGGGAACAAGGGGGTCAAATCTTCGAAACGGCGACGACCTCGTGCCTCTTCTGGATCCATGCCCGCCACCGTGTCGATGCGAATCAGCGCAGGATACTTCTCGTTGTTTCCCGCAGGACGGTAGGCACCTTCGATGGCATCACCTTTACGCAGGGCAAATTTACGAGCTTGACTAATTGAGACGTAGACGTCCTTCGATGAAGGAAGGTAGCCCTCGCACCGCAAGAAGCCGTAGCCTTCGTCGCGCAAGTCCAACAGACCGCGACATTCAATCAGCTCGCCTTGGTAGGGAGCATCTGCGCCACCTTGAAGATCTCGCTCACCGCCGCCGCCTCGGCCATCTCGCTCACGGCCGCCTCGGCCTCGTCGTCGGTTGTTGTTATTTTGGCGACGGTTTCCCGGCTCGCCGTTGCGATTGTTGTTTTGGCGATTTTGGCCAGCGTTGTTGGACTGACCGCCGTGAGGGCGGTCCGTCCCGACGTCTTCGGCGTCGTCTTGAGGGGCCTCAGGCGCAGCACGCTCTTCACTTTTAGCCTTGGGGGCCCGGGATTGACTCGGTGCTGACTCCGTCGATTCGCCCACGCCAGCGGCCGTGAGGATCTCCGTGATCAGGTCAGCCTTCTTCATCCGGCTCGTGGCCTTCACGCTGAGTTGTTCGGCAATGGCCTGGAGTTCGGTGCGTTCTTTCGATTCAAGAACGGACTTCCCCATTTGTTCATCGGTTGTCATGAGCTTGTGTAACTCCTTTGTTCTTTTTCCTTTGCCTTACCGGGACACCGGAAAGCGAGAAAAAAGATTCGGAATGGGTCGTTAGCGGATTGCTTCGGTCCCCAGATGTTTTCCTCAGGTAACGACTCAGCACAAGGTCTGAAAAATTTCAGTGTGCACTCGCACCAGATGGCGAGGAAGAACAAGTTCTATCCTAGCGGTTTTTCGCCTCTGCCCGCAACGCCAGGCTCTAAACCCCTAGTTCTTTGAGAATTTCTCCCATGGTGGCATCGACTGCCGTGGGGACCTCAATCTGGCTAATCGCCCGGTCGGGGTCTTTCAACCCATTGCCGGTCAGCGCACAGACCACCGTTGATCCTGGGTCGACTCCGACCTTTAAGAGCCCGGCGACGGACGCCGCACTCGCTGGTTCGCAGAACACCGATTCGTGGGTCGCCAAGAGTCGGTAGGCGGCCAAGATCTCATCGTCGGTCACCGAATCGATGACTCCACCAGACTCATCGCGCGCGGCAATTGCGCCTTGCCAACTCGCCGGGTTGCCGATACGAATCGCCGTGGCGATCGTTTCAGGCTTTTCAACGACATGATTCAGCACTATGGGTGCCGCCCCGGCAGCCTGGAAGCCCATCATCTTTGGATTCTTGGTCGAGCGGCCGGCAGCCAAATACTCGCGATACCCCTTCCAAAAAGCCGTGATGTTTCCGGCGTTACCGACCGGGGTGAAGTGATAATCCGGTGCATCGCCGAGGGCTTCAATGATCTCGAATGAGGCTGTTTTCTGGCCTTCGATGCGATACGGGTTGATTGAGTTCACGACGGTGATCGGGGCGTGATCCGGCAATGCGCGCACCAAGTCCAATGCTTGGTCGAAGTTGCCACGAATCTGAAGCACCTTGGCGCCAAGGATTAATGCTTGGGCCAGTTTCCCCAATGCAATTGCCCCATCGGGGATCAACACCGCACAGGTCATCCCCGCTCGTGCGGCATAGGCCGCTGCGGCAGCCGACGTGTTGCCCGTTGACGCACAGACCACAACTTTTGCGCCATCCTCGGCGGCCTTCGAGATCGCCATGGTCATCCCGCGGTCTTTGAAACTCCCCGTGGGGTTCGCTCCTTCGATCTTCAAATAGACCGATGCGCCCACCATCTCGCTCAGTCGAGGTGCAGGGAGCAAAGGCGTATTGCCCTCGAGCAAGGTCACGACCGGGGTCTGCGCACTCACCGGCAGATGATCTCGATACTCTTCGATCAAACCTCTCCACGCCATTGCTAGAGATCCTCGCTCTGGCCGATGACACGGATCACGCCCCCGACGGCATCGACCACCGAGAGTGCCTCAAGGTCGTGAATCGTCGCAGCGAGATCTCGTTCGGTCGCTTCGTGGGTTAAGAAAATCAGTCGCGCTTCTTCACCGATGCCCACTTGTTCCATGGAACGAATCGACACGTTGTGATCCCCAAATACTTTGGTCACCTGTGCCAAGACACCCGATTGATCCACGACGTCGAGGGAGATATAGAACTCACTCGTTAACGAGTCAAGAGCGATCACCGAATAGTTGGCGTCGTTGCTCAACGCGGGGGCCGGACTCTTGGTGGCTGCATTACGGGCTGCATCAATAATGTCGCCCAACACTGCTGACGCCGTGGGCATGCCGCCGGCCCCTTGTCCATAGAGCATGAGTGAACCGGCGGCCATGCCTTCGATGAACACGGCGTTGTAGGCACCATCGACTTGAGCCAATGGGTGGCTCAACGGCAGCATGGCCGGGTGGACCCGCACGCTCATCGCGTCATCGCCCACTCGTTCTGCGATCGCTAACAATTTGATGCAGTAGCCAAATTGACGCGCAAAGGCCATGTCGACGCTACGAATCTTTGTGATCCCCTCTCGGAAAACTTGATCAAGTGGCACCACGCTTCCGAAGGCCAAGCCAGCTAAAATGGCAGCTTTCGCTGCAGCGTCAAAACCTTCGACGTCGGCCGTGGGGTCGGCTTCGGCGAGACCCAAGGCTATTGCGTCGCCGAGCACCTGTGCGTAGTCACTTCCTTCGTTCGCCATGGTCGACAAGATGTAGTTGGTCGTGCCATTGACGATGCCAAGGACTCGGTTCACTGATTCTCCGGCCAGCGAGATCCGAAGCGTACGAATCACTGGAACCGCTCCGGCGACGGCCGCTTCAAAGTTCAAGTCCACGCCGTTGTCTGCAGCCAGTGCGCTGAGCGCGACCCCTTGTTCGGCCAACAGTGCTTTGTTGGCCGAGACCACAGGCCGACCATGTTCAAGCGAGGAGCGAATGAAGCCAGCCGCTGGCTCGATCCCACCGAGGAGTTCTACGACCAGGTCGATATCGTCGCGGCTGAGAAGCCCATCAAGGTCATCGGTCACGAGGTCACTCGGGAACCACGACGCCGGGGATCGCTGCTTGTTCAAGTCTCGTACGCCAATACCCACAAGTTGGAGGTCAAGGTTGGTGCGTTGGCGCAGCTCGTCGCGGCGCGCTGGGTCACGCAGCAGCTCCACCAGCGCTGCTCCCACGTTGCCGCAGCCCAAAAGGGCGATGCGAACTACTGAATCGTGTGACGACTCCATACCCTCAACGCTAGTCGGGCTGGTGCGACGCTCAGGAGTCTTCGACGTCGAGTGACGTCAGGTCCTCTTTGGTCTCTCGACGAAGAACGAGACGAGCCTTGCCCTTGGCAACGAAAACCACCGGCGGTCGAGGAACCCGGTTATAGGTCGATGCCATGGAGTAGCCATAGGCGCCGGTCACCGGTGTGGCCAAGAGATCACCAACGGCGATGCCCTCTGGGATGAGCGCTTCGGGGATAATCACGTCACCGCTCTCGCAGTGCTTGCCGACAATGCGAACTTCTTGCGGCCGCGCCGACAAGGTCTGGGCTGGGTCGAAGGCTTCATAGCCTGCGCCATAAAGAACAGGGCGGGGATTGTCACTCATGCCGCCATCGACGGCAACGTAGGTGCGAATACCTTCGAGATGTTTAATGGTGCCGACTCGATAGACCGTGATCGCCGCTTGGGCCACGATGGCACGACCCGGCTCTGCGGTAATGAGTACATCGTCACTGACGCCGTCCTTGGCCAAGGCCTTATGAACTGCATCCGCCCACTGGGTGATCGACGGTGCAACTTCACCGTTGAGATACGCAATACCCAATCCGCCGCCAACACAGAGTTCACGCAGACCCAGCGGCACAAAGAACTTCGCCAACACTTCAGCAGCTTTCGCCAACGAGGAGACATCGAAGACTTGACTCCCAATGTGCGCGTGAACCCCATCGACCTCAATGTACTCAGTGCCCGAGAGTCGCCCGAGCGCATTCGCCGCTTCACCCGAGGCGATCGACAAACCAAACTTCGAATCTTCTTGACCCGTTTGAATGTACTCATGGGTGTGTGCCGACACGCCAGGCGTGACGCGAAGGAGGACGTGGGCCGTGCGACCAGGCCCGACCAGCTTGGCCAAGCGGTCGATCTCGTCGTGGGAGTCGATCACGATTTGATTGATGCCAATGTCGAGTGCGTACTGTAACTCGCCTTCAGATTTGTTATTGCCGTGCAACTTCAACGAAGACGCAGGGACGCCAGCATCAAGTGCGGCGTGAAGCTCTCCTTCAGACGCCACGTCGAGATGCATCCCTTCCTCGTGAACCAACTGGGCCATGGCTTTACAAAGAAATGCTTTGGTTGCATAAGCCACGCCTTCGCCAAAGGCGGCTACAGCTTCTCGACAACGAGCACGAAGGTGCTCTTCGTCATAGATAAACAATGGCGTGCCGAACTCCTCGGCGAGATCGACGACGTCACAGCCACCGATGATCAAATGCCCCGATGGCGCCACCTCGGCCGTCTCGGGCAGCAACGATTGCTCAAGGGGCAATGAGGCTGAGGGAGAAATCGGCACAGACACGATCATACGGTCACCTCGCCACAAACTCCGGCACACGATCACGATACGATTGTCAGGCAACGCCTCTGTAGCTCAGTGGATAGAGCACTGGCTTCCGGAGCCAGGTGTCGGGGGTTCGAATCCCTCCAGGGGCACTAGAGCGAAAGGTCCGGGAACTCCTGCCAGGGACCCTTCTTCCTCATCACTGATGCTGCGCCGATGAGGACCAGCCCAACCAACGCTGCAAAGAGCACAAGCGCCCAGCGATACGACAGGTTGATGATCAGCACTGCCGCGATCAGCGCGCCAGCAATCCGGGTCACGATCGAGACGCCCCGTCGCAAACTGGTCTTCAGCGGAGCAGTCGTAATCTCGGCGGCGAACTGGGTGGCAACAGCCGTGATGTAGGTCGTCGAGATGTTGGCGACCTTCATTCGTTGCTGACTGGCACTTTGGAGTCCCATGGCACCACCAAGCATGATGGTGATGAGCACCGCACAGTTCCGTGAAGGCAGGCCACTGTCGACAAACGAGAGACCGAGAGCGACGAGCACCATGACCAATTCAGCGATGGTCATGATGAAGAGATAGCGCGATCGACTTTGCCGCGGGAATTTTGAGATGTACCCAACAGTGCCCGCCACCAAAAGGAACGATACCGTTGCCGCCACCGTGTTGATCAGGGAAATACCCTTCACGCCGCCGAGTCCCAGCCCGAGGACCACAAAGTTTCCTGTCATATTGGCGACGAAGGTTCGCCCCAACACGAGAAAACTCACCGCGTCGGCTACCCCTGCAGCAAGCGCCAGCACACCGAGAAGCACAGGGAGTGGCCCATCGTGAAGATCATCAGTCCACCAGTGGAAGAGGATATTTCTTGCTGTGTGAGCGTTGTGCGGACTCACGAGCTACGCAATGGTGATTTCAAGATCTCCAGAAAACTTCTCGAAGGGTGCGCCTGGGAGATACGACTCGGGGATTTCGTCGGGACCTTCATAGCGTTCCACATCAAAGACGTTTGATGACTTGATCGACTCTTCTTGGACGACGCCAATCAAGGCTAATTCCTTCGCCGTTGCAAAGACGTCGTTGGTTGACGCCGTCAAGGTCGTTAACACCGCCCGCTCCACTCGGCCAAGGACCACATAGGTCGCTCCACTCGGCGACGACCCAACAAGGTGTGCCACCATTGCGTGGTGCTTGCCGTCATCAATGGCATAGACCGAGGCGTCTCCTGATCCAAAGACTTCACGAACTCGGTCGTGGCGCTCGCCGTGAGGGATGAGGTGCCACTGAATATGCCGGCGGTCTTTCATCGCCCAAAGCGCAGCGGGGGGGATCGTGCCTTCAGGCTCGTCTTCTTCCAAGGGCGTGGACTCATCACGGCCGACCAAAGGCTCGGCGGTGATCATTGCTGCATCGTCTCGAATAATGTCGCCCGGGTGCGGCTCCTCGTTCGAGGACACCGCCTTGCCGTACTCGTTTGTACCGTGATCGTCTGCCTGCGCCATGACTCAATCTCCTCAACTGCTTAGGGTTTCCCTACCGCAAGACTACTTGGCCCCATCTGCCTGGGCGATCCCGCTTTGGCTGATGCCACGGTTTTCGTCCAGCCCACCGATAGGGTTCTTGTTATGACCAAACGACTGTTTCCTGTCCTGCTCTTCGGCGTTGCTCTGACCATCGCCGCCTGTGGCTCTTCGTCTTCATCGTCAACGTCAACGACGGCAAAAGCGACCACAACGACCCAAGCGACGACGACAACCGTTGCCAAACTGGCAACGTGCACCACGAAGAACCTGGCGATCTCAACACCAGGTTCACAAGGAGCGGCCGGTTCGGTCTACGTGCCGGTGGTGTTCCAAAATATCGGCACGACGACCTGCACCCTCGGAGGTTTCCCTGGAGTGGCGGGAACGTCTGCAAGTGGCGGTCAGCAGACCCAAGCCACGCGCACGTCCGCAAACCCAACAACGATCACCCTGACACCGAACGCTTTCGCCTCATCAATGGTGAAAGGTTCTGACGTTCCCTCTGGCTCAGCAACATCGTGCCCGCCAAATTATGCAGGTCTTCTCGTGACCCCACCGAACGACACGCAAAGCCAGGCGCTGACCGTCTCAATCCCCTCGTGTGCTGGCCTGACGGTTTCGCCTGTGGTCGCTGGCTCGAACGGCCAATAAGAAAAAGAGGTCACCCTCCTGGCGTTCTCGCTAGCCTGGGTGGGTGTCCACTACGTTCCTTCCCCGGCAAGCTCAACTCCCCCAGGTCTTTCCTAACGAACACTTTTTAGGAAACGGCATGTTGCTGCCGGTCGACCGGGCACGATTTCGCTCTATTGCCAATGGCCGTAACGCGCTGAGCGTCACGGGACTTTGGGCGTTTGTCATTGGCCTCGTGTGGCTGGTCGCTTGGTCACATCAATGGTGGGTCGCTCTGGCGGCATTTCTCGTCATGGGGCCGATCCATGTGCGGTTCGCCATTTTGATGCATGAAGCGGCTCATCGACTCCTTTTTTCTACAACCAAACTCAATGATGTCATCGGGAAATGGTTGATTGCCTATCCAGCGATGGTCCCCATCCAGATCTATCGACGAGGTCACTTAGCTCACCACAAAGACGAGTTCGGCCCTGATGAGCCCGACATGCAGTTCTATGCGGGCTATCCCGGTGCAGCCCGAGCCCTTCGCCGCCGCCTTGTCCGTGATGCCGTTGGAATCTCAGGGGCAAAAAACTTCTTCGCAATCGTGCGAGCAAACAAAACTGCCGCCGGCCGGCGTATTGCTGTGCCAATCCTCGCTCTTCAACTGGGTCTTTGGGCCCTGTCGTGGGGAGTCACCGGTGACTGGTGGATCTATCCACTGTTGTGGTGGTTGCCATGGATGACGCAGTGGCGAGTCTTGAATCGCCTGAGGGCCATTGGCGAACATGGTGGCATGCAACGCAGCGATGACCGCCGTATGACGACCCACAACGTGAAACAGCGTCCCTTGGCTCGACTTTGGCTCGTCCCCTATAACACCGGATGGCATTTGGCCCATCACGTCGACATGGGGATTCCATGGCGACACTTACCGGCCTATCACCGAGAACTCGAACGAGCAGGCTACGTCACCGACGCCATCACCTTCTCGAGTTACACCGCACTCTGGCGTGCGGCGTGCTCGGACACGCTTGGCTAGATCGCCGTCATCCCACCGTCAACGGCCAATGCCGCGCCCGTTATGCCACTGGCTGCTGGTGAAGCCAAGAAGCAGATCAGGGCCGCTGGTTCATTTGCATGAAGCAAACGGCCGAGGGGAACCTGGTGGCCAAAGTCATGGACGCTCTCGACGCCTTCGTACATCGACGCCGACGCTTCAAGGATTGCCGTATCGGTCGAACCCGGACAGACGGCATTGACGGTGATCCCGGTTCCAGAAAGATCGCTGGCCAGTCCTCGCACCAGACCGATCACCCCGTGTTTGGCCGCCACGTAGGCCGTTGCGTGATGAATGCCCACGAGTCCTGCCGCTGAAGAAATCGCAACAAGACGACCGGGCTCTCCACTGGCCACCATCGAAGGAAGCGCTGCTTGGAAAATCCGCATGGCGCCACCGAGATTGACGTCCATCACCGTTTCCAGACTCGCTTGGTCCATCTCCCAAAACGGAACACCGCCTGCAATCACGCCCGCTCCGGCGACGACCACATTCAGTCCGCCAAAGTGCGAGATCGCCGTCTCGACGGCTAAGGCCATATCGCTTGACGAGCGGACGTCCCCCACCAAGGCCACGGCATGGTCGCCGTGACGACCGACGACGTGATCAAGTTCTTTTTTGCTCCCGAGTGAATAGTTCAGCGACGCTTCATCACGGCAGCGATCAACGGCCACGACCGACATTCCTTGGGCAACGAGACCATCAACGACCGCTGCGCCAATACCTCGCGCCGCACCAGTGACGATTGCAACATCAGCCATCTCTAGAACCTCTCCTCTACCAGTTCGCAAAGTTGCCGCACCATGGCCTCGACGAACACACTGCCTTCGTCAGCGAACGCCCCCGTGGGGTCTCCTAAGACTCCATTCTCACTCACGCTAGCCACTCCACTGTCACGAATCTCGCCGATCAGTTCGCCGATGGCCTTGACGCTGCCCGCCTCTGCTCGATCGCTTCGAACGAGATCTGGCCGCAGGGCCAAGATCAACGATGTCTCGCTCCGACCGGCATGGGCGTCGCCCCCCTCGATTCGAGGAAAGAAGCAAAGAACCTGGTCGCCTTCTTCTCGTGCCGTGGCATCGACAAGGGAGAGAGCATCACGGTTGCCGCCGTGGCCTGAGACGAAGATCACCCCAGAAAAGCTAGGACGGGCAGAGCGCACGATCTCTTGGAGAAACGCCGCCAGCATCGGCGTACCGATCGACAGGGTCCCGGCGAATCCTTCGTGTTCACCGCTCGCTCCGATGTCAACGCTGGGGCCCAGCATGCAGTGCGGGTGCTCGTCGACAAGTCCTTGTGCCAGTGCTTGGGCCACGATCGAATCGGTCCCGAGGGGAAGGTGGGGGCCGTGTTGTTCGGTGGATCCCAGCGGGATCACGAGGAAGGGCCGATTCAGTGCAGCTATATCACCGCTGGTCGCTGCGGCGACCACACGGCTGGAATCAAGCATGGTGGCTACGAGGAGACGCCGAGGCGCACCGGAACTCGTGCCGAGTGATCGACACTGGGTCCAGGGCGGAGCTCGACCGCGACCTTGGCCATGGCTGTTTCACCGTGGCCATAGACACATTCAGGGTCCGGGCCATCGAGCGGGATCCCGGTAAAGAACTTGGCCGCCATGCAGCCCCCTTGGCACGCATCGTAGGAGCCACACGATGCACACGCTCCAGCACTGGAGGGCTCGCGCAGGGACCGGAACAAGTCAGAGTCACGCCAGACACTCGTGAACGCTCCCGGATCTCGAACATTGCCCGCCAAGAACTCATCGTGGATCACGAAGGGGCATGCGTAGACGTCGCCGACCGGATCAATCAAACACACCACCCGACCAGCCCCACAGAGGTTCAAACCATCGAGGGCATCGCCAAATGCAGACAGGTGAAAAAACGAGTCTCCGGTGAGTACGTTCGTCCTCGTGATGAGCCAGTCGTAAAGCTCGCGCTGTTGGCCAGCTGTCGGATGGAGTTCATCCCAGGTGTCAGCTCCCCGGCCCGAAGGGCGAAGGCGCGTCAGGCGTAACTGTGCGCCATAGTGATCAGCCAGTGCTTCAAAGGCGTCGAGTTGCGGAATGTTGTGGCGCGTCATCACAACAGAGATCTTGAACTGGCCGAAGTTCGCCGCCACCAAGTTCTCCATGGCTTGGATCGCTGCGTCGTAGGAACCTTCGCCCCGCACGGCATCGTTCGTCACGGCATCTGCGCCATCGAGCGAGATCTGGACGTCGACGTAGTCACTCTTCGCTAGGCGTTCTGCCTTTTCGGCATCAAGACGAGTGCCATTGGTTGAGAACTTCACCCCGACCCCACGATCTACGCAGTGGTCAATGATCTCGAAGAAATCGCTTCGGATCATGGGTTCGCCACCGCCGATGTTGACGTAGAAGATCTTGAGCTCGGCCATCTCATCGATCAAGGCTTTCGCCTCGCTCGTCGACAACTCTTGTGGGTCGCGTCGACCCGAACTCGACAAGCAGTGCACGCAGGCCAAATTGCAGGCGTAGGTCAACTCCCACGTCAGACAGATTGGGGCTTCGAGTCCTAGCTTAAAGCGGTCAGTCAGTGAAGGAGATTCAAGCGCCACAGATCACCTCCGACTCAACGAGGCGAGCAAGTGCTCGCTCGTAACTTCCGTGAGCATCGACGGGAATCAGCGCATCAAGCGCAGCTCGAGCGCTTGGGTGGTTTTCAAGGTCGCGCACGACAACGACCAGTTCAGGCGATTTGAGAAAAATTAATCGACGGTTGCCGTAGTGGTAGGCCAAGGCCCCGAACGCTTCTTCGCGCAAGGCAACTTGAGGATGTTTGCGCCACGCCTGATCAGGGTCAAAGTCAGTCACAACATCCGGAGAGGATGCGGGCATTGGCTTTAGTAAACCCCACACATGCCGTCGATTGAGACCTCTTCGACGAGAAGGTCTTCAACAACGTCACTGTTCTCTTCAACAGTCTCTTCTGTACTTACTGTCACTTGGTCCACTGCTCACTCCTTTTGCTTTGCGTACTGCCTTTGATCATATGACTGATCTGCCTCCCATGTCCGCACCGCACCGGAGGGGCCGGCTGGTGGGCTCGTGGTCTGGAACAATGCAGGGGTGAGCCTTGTCGCACAGGACCGTGCTGTTTCGTGGGTACGACCCGGCGACGCCCCATTGCCGCCGGGGTGCACCCTGGCCCTTTCGCCCCAGAGCCGCTTGCTCGATGAGGGTCTTTTGGTCGGCGGGACCCCATTGCGCGTCCTCAAACTCAGCGATCCAGGAGCCGACATTGTGAGTCGCTGGCGTAACGGTGAGCCACTCAGCGATAGCCCCAGCGAACAACGTCTCGCTCGACAAGTCATTTCCAGCGGCGTGATGCTCGCCACCTGGGAGGAGTCCTTGGCCCCTCTCAGCCAGGTAAGTGTCGTGATCCCCCATCGGAATCGAACCGCTGCGCTCGACGCGCTCTTGGGCAGTCTGCGAGCACACAAGGTCATCGTCGTCGATGATGCCAGTGACAATCCCGCCGCCGTTGCCACTGTCTGTGCGGAGCACGGCGCGCAACTCATCGTTCGCTCTGCTCAGGGTGGACCGGGGGCAACGCGCAATGAAGGCTTAGTCCATGTGACCACACCCTTTGTCTTCTTCCTTGATTCGGACTGCACCTTCGACGCGACGCAGCTCGCCGTTCTCCTCGCCCACATGAACGATCCTCACGTTGCTGTGGTGGCCCCTCGAGTGATCGGGTCCCAAGGCAGTTCGAAACGCGCACATTTTGAGCGAGATGCTTCCCCTCTTGATCTCGGAGGTCAGCCGGCGCTGGCGCGCCCAGGAGGACTGGTCGGATTTGTTCCCGCTGCTGGCATCTTGTGTCGCACGGCACTCGGCCCGACGCTCTTCGACGAATCGCTGGACGGTGGCGAAGACGTGGATCTGATCTGGCGATTAAATAGTTTGGGTTGGCTGACCCGCTATGAGCCAGGTGTCGTCCTCGAACACGCCATGCGTGCGTCGCTCGTGGACTGGATTGGCCAGCGACGGTTCTATGGCGCCACGGCGGCAGAACTCGAAGCTCGCCACGGCGAAGCGGCCGCACCGCTGCGAGGATCTCCTTGGACACTTGCTGCATGGGGCCTCATTGGTCTCGGCCACCCCGCGAGCGGGCTTGTCTCACTGGGGATAGGAATCGAATCGCTTCGCAAGCGATTGACACCTCTCACGGAGCGTCCAGGTCCGTTGGCCTGGGAACTCACGCAGGCCACACTGCTTGATCACCTTCCTCGACTGGCGCGCTCACTGGTTCGCACCTACGGACCGTTCCTCGTGATCGGCGCACTGTTTTCACCACGCCTGCGTCGACTCGCCACACTCTCCTACCTCGTGGCGGGCATAGACCGCTGGCGCTCGACAAAGAGCGATCTCGATCTGGCGTCGTTTGTTGCCTATGCCACGCTTGACGATCTGTCCTATGGCATTGGCGTTATCGAAGGAGCGGTCAAGACGCGCCGCTTAGGCGCACTCTTACCGCATATTGTGCGCGCTGTGCCGGCTCCTCGAAGCCGCAAACCGGTCTCCCGCTAGAAGCGGACGACGCCGCGGATGTTGATCCCGGCTTCGAGATCCTCATAGCCCTGTTGGACGTTTTCGATCGTGTACTCGTTCGTGATGAGATCATCGACTTCAAGCATCCCAGCTTCGTAGAGCTTCAGGAGTCGAGGAATCTGGACGCGAGGGCTCACGGAACCAAACACCGTGCCGAGAAGCGACTGGTTGAACATTGCCATGTTGAAGAGGTTCAATTCGATCTTGTCCTGAGCGAATGGCGCAATGGCGGTGACGACAATACGAGCATCTTTCGAACCCATCTGACATGCCGGTGCGACCATGTCGCCGGTCAACACACCAGGCGTCAAGATGACCACGTCCGCCATGCGGCCCTCGGTCAGTTCGGCAACCAAGAAGGTGGCATCAATCATGTTTGAGGTCGTGTGCGTTGCACCAATTTTCTTGGCTCGCTCCTGCTTTGACTCCAAAAGATCAACAACGACAATTGCACGTGCGCCAGCAATGTGCGCACCTTGAATCGCACCCGAGCCAACACCACCTGCACCAACGACCACCACAACTTCGCCCGGTGCGACTTTGGCGCGGTCAACAGCAGATCCAAAGCCCGTCGAAATACCGCAACTAATGAGTGCGGCGGCTCGGAGATTGGCGTTGGGGTCGAGCTTTACGAGTGAGGCTTCATTGACCACCATGAACTCGGAGAATGTGCCGAGCTGCGTCATACGGTTCAAGTTCTTCTCGCCGTAGTGGTGACGCCACGTACCGTCAGAAATCATGGGTCCGGCCAAGGTGCTCATCCCAAGGTCGCACAGGTACTGGCGACCCGAGGCACACCAGAAACAACGACCACATGCGGGGATAAAGGCAACAGCGACCTTGTCGCCAACTTCAACGCCCTGGACTTCAGGTCCTACTGCTTCAACGATGCCCGCGCCTTCGTGGCCACCGATGCAGGGAAACATCGAGTCAACACCGAAGAACTCCAAGGTCTCTTTTGGCGCCGAAATGTCACCGGTGCGCAAGTGCTCATCAGAGTGGCACATTCCCGCAAAAGCCATTTTGACTTTGACTTCGTGGGCGTGGGGTTCATCGATCTCGATATCGACGGTGTTCCACGGTTGAGAAATTCCTTCACAGATTGCAGCACGAACCTTCATGGGACTACCTCATCTTTCCTTTTCGACCCCCCACTTCTTGGTGTGGGTTACCTCACGTGACCCTAGTAGGTAAGGGCCGAGGAGAAAAGGCGATTGGTGACTCGCCCGATCACATCTGCTCGGGCGCCTCAATTCCTAAGAGATCTAAGCCCACTTGCAGGATCGAAGCAGTGAGCCGGCACAAGGTCAAGCGGCTCGCCATGATTGTTCGATCAGGGGCTTTCAGGACCGGACAGGACTCGTAAAACGAGGTGAAACTCTGCGCCAACTCAAAGAGGTACGTGCACAGTTTTGCGGGACTTAAAACATCGAGCGCACTGGCCACTGCATCAGCGAAGCCGGTGAGTTGCAACGCTAATGCGCGTTCTGCAGGCTCACCAAGGATGATGGGCCCGCCCACGGGGAGATCATCGCCACGTCGAAAGATCGAGCAGATGCGGGCATGCGCGTACTGTAGGTAGGGCCCCGTATCTCCTTCGAAGGCCAGCATGCGATCCCAGTCAAAGACATAGTCACGTTGGCGATCCGTTGAGAGGTCAGCGTATTTGATCGCACCCATTGCCAATTGATGGGCGATTTGATCACGATCGCCGTCATTGCTCGCCCGCTCGGCCAACGCAGCGCGTGCGCGTTCGCTTCCCTCGTCGAGCAGAACCTTCAGTTTGACCGTTCCGCCTTCACGCGTTTTGAACATTTTGCGGTCGGGCCCCAAGACATTGCCGAAAGCGACGTGTTCGGCGACGACCTGATCATTGAGCCACCCGGCCATCGTGGCGACGGCAAAGCACATTGCAAAATGTTGTGCTTGAGGGGAACCCACAACGTAGAGAAGGCGATCAGCAGACAGATTGCTCACCCGATCACGAATTGCGGCCAGGTCAGTGGCCGCGTAGCCATAGCCTTCATCTGATTTCCGCACAATGACTGGCAGCGGCTCACCATCGCGATTGACAAATCCTTCAGGGAAGACACAGAGCGCTCCGTCGGAATCAACGAGGAGACCTTTTGCATCTAAGTCAGCAACAACGTCGTCGAGCATGTCGTTGTAGGACGACTCGCCAACCACATCTGCTTCACTGAGCGTGATGCCAAGTTCTTGATAGACCACACCGAAGTATTGAATTGATTCTTGGACCAAAATCCCCCAGAGGCGAAGAGTCTCGGCGTCTCCGCCTTGAAGGAGCACAACGCGCTGGCGACTGCGATCTTTGAAGACGTCATCAGCATCAAACTTGGTGCGTGCTTCTCGATAGAAGCCGTCAAGGTCGCCCATCGACAAGTTGGCCACGGCCGCATCCTCGCCTTGGTCGATCAAGTGCTCGATCAGCATGCCGAAGGGTGTCCCCCAGTCGCCAATGTGATTGCGGCGAATGACTCGGTGGCCCGTGAACTCCAACATCCGACAGAGCGAGTCGCCGATGACCGTTGAGCGCAAGTGGCCAACGTGCATTTCTTTCGCGACGTTGGGAGCTGAGTAATCCACCACAACGACTTCAGGCGCTGTCGCATTCGGGACACCGAGGTGCTCATCACTCGCTATCATTTCGAGTTGTTCGACGAAGGCCCGCTCTGAAACAGTCAGGTTCAAGAAGCCTGGTCCGGCGATCTCGACGGTCTCGATCAGCCCGGCAAAATCCACCTCGTTCACGATGCGTTCAGCCACCTCACGTGGCTTTACTCCGAGTCGCTTCGCCAGGCCCATCACACCGTTTACCTGAAAATCAGCGTGCTCACTGGGGCGTAAAACCGGATCTGATCCTGATTCGAGGGCGTCAAAGACGGGCACCAGGCAGTCGTTGATGCGCTGTTCGAGGGTTGGCACCCCTCTATCATCGCAGGTTCACTCCCTGCGATGAGTTTTTAGGAGCGAGTTGCTCCGTTCACGCCGTCCATAATCCCAACCTTGGTGAAGGGTCCAAAGAATCCCTGCTCCAAAAGACCATGGCCGGTGTGACCGTCATAGGAGAACTCTGCGAGGTGATCGATAATTCCATACTGAGCGAGTCCCTTGATCTCGTCAACATTTAAGACGAGACCTTGTGTCACCGTCTCGGGTCCTTGGTACATCCCGTGGCGCCAATCGGAATCGATGCCGTAACCGGTACCGAGAGAGATGAAGTTCGGTAGTACCGACTTGCATTCAATTTCAACGCCTGAATCTGGGAAGGTCAGCGTTGAAGAGCGCACTACGCGGAAGCCTTCTTCGACGTCGTGTGACCACACGGCGGGCCCTAAGTCATCATGAGGGCGAGTGCGGTCATGCCAGATCCGCTCGGACTGGACCAAGTGTCGCACTCCGTCATTGTCCTCGTGACAGATGTAGAAAATCGAGTGATCCTCGAACTGCATCGGGAAGTAGTTCCACATTCCCGGCAGTACCATCATCCCTTCGCGGATGCCTGCTGGCTCTGGTTCGCCGACGGGGCGAATTCCCCACGATCGGTCACGGTTTCCTGACCCATCGATCTGAATGTCCTTGCCACCCACGCTCAGCATGCCCGTCCAGCGACCGGTCTGCGCCAAACGGTTGGTGTCGAAGACCAACTTGTTTTTGAGCCGCAGCGTTTGGCGTGGTTCGAGAACAGCTGCGATGTTCCCTTCGAAGACCACGTCCATGGCGACGGAGTGTTCTGTTGGCTCAACGATGACGCGCAGCATTTCGAGTGGTTTGATGACTTCAACTCGGATGGGACCAACGCTCGTGTCCATGCGGTCGACCAAGGGCTTCGAACTTCGCACGATGTGCTGTTCATTACCAAGGCGCACATCGATGAACGCGTCGGTGGTGGCAAGGTTTGGATACTGGCCAAGGCCAAAGATGGCGAAGAACTCTTTTGAGTCGTCGTACATGTTGAAGTAGTACCGGTCATAAAGATTACGATCCGAAAATGGAGAGTGAGCAATCAGTTCCGGTGTCTGGTGAACGGGAAAATCGTCGTAGCTGGTCAGTTCGCCCATTAGTTGCAACACCCCCCGCCACAGCAACCGCCGCCTGAAGGAGCGGGTGACTGAGCCAGGCCCGTCGACGCGAAGACCGGCAAGAGTCGTGCTGCACCGACATGGCCACGTGGGCATGTTGCAGGAGCATCTGCATCGCTCATTGCTCGGTTCAGTTCGTAGGTCTCAGAACACGTCTGGCAGCGGTAGTCATAGCGTGGCATCTCTGCCCCCTTTTCCTGGGTCGGTTTCTGGCCTTGATCGTAGTCACGATCTGCTTTGAACGTGAATTCGGGAGGTCGAATTCGACTTGTAGTCTTTGAGTATGACAATTTCCCCCGCTCATCCCAATAGCTACGGCGCATTGGCCACCTTGACCATCAATGGCCAAGAGTTGGAATACTTCTCCTTGAACGCAGCCGGACTCGCTCAGTTCCCTATTGCGCAACTTCCCTATTCGATCAAGATTCTTCTGGAAAATCTCCTTCGTCACCAGGACGAGCGAAAAGTCACCGCGGACGATATTGCCGCGCTGGCCCAGTGGTCCCTCAAGCCCTTGAGCCACGGCGAAGCCGCCGGCGATGCTGCCCGGGAAATCGCCTTCAGCCCGGAGCGTGTCTTGATGCAAGACCTCACCGGCGTTCCGGCCGTCGTCGATTTAGCAGCGATGCGTGACGCCATTGTCGAACTCGGTGGCGAAGCGTCACGAATCAACCCGCTCGTTCCCGTGGAACTTGTAACCGACCACAGCGTCATCGTGGAGCGCTCTGGTGGACCCGAAAGTTACGAACAAAACATGGCAATCGAATACCAACGCAATCTTGAGCGCTACCAACTCTTGCGCTGGGCCCAGGGTTCCTTTGATGGATTCCGGGTCGTGCCGCCAGGCATGGGCATCTGTCACCAAGTCAATGTTGAGCACTTGGCGCGCGTGGTCTTTTCTGCCGATGGCGTTGCCTATCCTGACACCGTCGTGGGGACAGATTCCCACACCACCATGGTCAATGGCCTTGGTGTTCTCGGTTGGGGTGTGGGTGGCATCGAAGCGGAAGCTGCCATGCTCGGCCAGCCCACGTCAATGTTGATCCCGCCAGTTGTGGGATTAAAACTCACCGGCTCGACTCGTGAAGGCGTCACCGCAACCGACGTCGTGTTGACCATCACCGAACTACTGCGCAAGCACGGCGTCGTCGGCAAGTTCGTGGAGGCCTATGGCCCAGGGGTCGGGGCACTCTCACTCGAAACCCGTGCCACCATTGGCAACATGGCCCCTGAATATGGTGCAACCTGTGCGATCTTCCCGGTCGATCAGGTCACGGTCGATTACTTGACCTTTACGGGCCGCCCTCCAGAGCAGGTCGCCCTCGTTGAGGCCTACGCCAAGGCTCAAGGGATGTGGCATGACCCCTCGATCGAACCGGTGTTCTCTGAGTACGCCGAACTTGACCTCTCATCTGTTGTGCCGTCCTTGGCCGGCCCATCGCGTCCTCAAGACCGTGTTGATCTTGCCAACGTGCACACAGGCTTTCGCTCAGCCCTCGGCCGGGAGCCAAAAACCGGCCATGGTCAAGGTGTCGCTGAAGATCTCACCGATGGCGCTGTCGCGGTTGCCGCAATCACCAGTTGCACGAATACGTCAAATCCATCGGTGCTGATCGCTGCTGGACTCGTCGCTAAGCGAGCCATCGAGCGAGGACTCAGCTCGAAGCCGTGGGTCAAGACCTCGCTCGCTCCTGGTTCACGGGTCGTGATGGACTACCTCGATGCCGCAGGATTGAGTGACCCCCTTGACCAGTTGGGTTTCTGGCTCGTTGGCTATGGATGCACCACCTGTATCGGCAACTCTGGCCCACTGTTTGATGGGATCTCAGATCTCGTCACGTCTGATGACCTGACGGTGACCTCGGTCCTCTCAGGGAATCGAAACTTCGAAGGCCGCATCCATCCCGACATCAAGCAAAACTACTTAGCGTCACCACCGCTGGTCGTCGCCTATGCCTTGGCCGGTACCGTTGACATTGACTTGACGACCGAGCCCATCGGCACCGACCGTGACGGGAACCCCGTGATGTTGAGTGAACTGTGGCCGAGCGATCTTGATGTCGCCGAAGCTGTCCACGCAGCCGTCACGCCGGCGATGTTCAAAGAACGCTACGCCGCAGCATTTGAAGGCGACGTTCACTGGCAAGCCATTGATGTCGCACAAGGCGAGACCTTTGCGTGGGACCAGAGATCGACCTACGTGCGTCGCCCATCATTCCTGGAGAACTTGCCCGCCGAACCTGCGCCCGTCAACGATATTGTCGACGCTCGTATCTTGGCCAAATTAGGCAACTCGGTCACCACCGACCACATCTCTCCCGCTGGTTCGATCAAAGCCAACCTGCCCGCAGGCACCTACCTCACTGATGGTGGGGTGAGCCAGCAAGACTTCAACTCCTACGGCACGCGCCGAGGAAACCATGAAGTTATGGTGCGCGGCACCTTCGCCAACGTTCGCCTTCGCAACCAACTCGCCCCAGGAACAGAGGGTGGCGTGACGACCAAGTACCCAGAAGGCGAACAGATGTCGATGTTCGATGCGTCAATGCGCTACCAAGAAGAGGGGACGCCTCTGGTCATTCTGGCGGGAACTGAATATGGATCGGGGTCGAGTCGTGACTGGGCCGCCAAGGGTACCAAGTTGCTTGGCGTCAAGGCCGTCATCGTCGAGTCCTACGAGCGAATCCACCGATCGAACTTGGTCGGCATGGGTATCTTGCCCCTGCAGTATCCCGCCGACACCACCGCCCAGAGTCTGGGTCTTGACGGCGATGAGGTCCTCACCATCACCGGGATCGACGCGTTGAATAGCGGAGAGATCCCAAAGAGCGTGCGCGTCATGGCCAAAAAGTCTGATGGATCCGTTGTGGAGTTTGATGCTCGAGTGCGCATCGATACCCCAACAGAAGCCGACTACTTCCGCCACGGCGGAGTTATTCCCTTTGTACTGCGCCAATTGGCCGCGGGAAACTAACGACTGGGTCGTGACCTTCGGGGCAGTGACCTACTGGGTATTGACGACGCGAAACGCTTCGGCGGTTCGCTTCTTCTTCAATCCAGCCATCTTCGCTGTTTGACGACCCCAGGTTGTCAAGAGTTCCTCGATGTGTTCTCCGTCTCCCACTTGACTGTCATGGGAGCGCAGGGCCGCAATTTTCTGGTCGATCACCCCGGTGGTGTCGACCGCCATGGTCGGGTTCGGATCAGCCATTACCCACACTTCAGGGACGGCGTGCGGCTCAAAGCCCTTTTCTAAAAGATCCGGAAAGGCGAAGGGGTTGCGCGCATCGGGGTAGACGGCGCTAATGGTCGCTGATCCAGCGGCCAAGTGGTCAGGATGCGACGCATAGATGCGATCAAGATTCATCGTCGGACTTTGACAGATCACCCGATCGGGACGAACTTGTCGAATGACTCGAGAAAGATCTTTCCGAAGGGCCAAGTTTGCTTCGAGTTTTCCGTCTTCGTAGCCCAAGAAGATGAGATCACTGACGCCAACTTGTTCTGCCGCCGTGGTCTGCTCACGTCGACGAAGAGCCGCACGTTGTTCTCTGGTGGTTCCAAGATCACTCCCACCCGCGTCACCATCGGTCACGATGCAGTAGGTCACGTTGACGCCTGCTTTTGTGAGTACCGCGACGGTTCCTGCTGCACCGAAGTCCACGTCGTCGGGATGGGCCGTGATCACTAAGGCGCGCTCGATGCCCTTGGCGGGATTGATGACCTTTGGAGGCCCCTCATGGGGAGCGAACGGTGATGGTGCTTTTTGCTTTTTCTTGCTCATAGGACGGAATCTTTCGGATCTGGCTGCCAACTCCCCAACTCTTTAAGGTGCGGACTATTCGAGAAAATCTCAACGACCGGGAGTTTAAGCTCGAGGCGCTTTTGGATGACGCTTGCTTCGACAATTTGATTCCATAAGAGCAGCGACACGACCACGCCTTCGGTCCCGGCACGAGCCGTTCGGCCCGATCGGTGGAGGTAGGCCTTTTGGTCTTCGGGAGGATCAAAGTGCACCACAACGTCGACGCCGTCGATGTGCAGGCCTCGAGCTGCGACATCAGTGGCTACCAGCACATGAAGCTTGTTGCCCGTAAAGTCTGCCAGCGCTCGTTCTCGCTGTTGTTGACGTAGGTCACCGTGAATAGCTGCCGCATTCACACCGAGTTTGCCTAAATCTTCAACCAAACGGTCTGCTCCACGTTTGGTACGACAAAAGATTAATCCTTTGTCGTAGTTCGACACGATGGCGGCGGCCACTTTAGTTTTATCCATCTGATGAACATTGAAGAAGTAATGAACCATCTTGGCCACGGTCTGGGTGTCGGATTGGACCTCGTGAAAGACCGGGTCGGTGAGATAGCGCGAGACCAACCGATCAACGGCTCCATCGAGAGTGGCTGAGAACAACAAGGTCTGGTGTGGGCCGGTCAAGCGACGCAATACCCATTCGACTTGTGGCATAAAGCCCATGTCGGCCATGCGGTCTGCTTCGTCCAACACCAAGACATCAAGATCCTCGACGCCCAGCTCACCGCGATCCCCCAGGTCGATCAACCGACCAGGAGTAGCAATAATAATCTCGCAGCCTTTTTTCAAGGTCGAGATCTGCTTTTCGATGTCAGCGCCACCGTAGACGGCAACGGCTCGCATTCCAAGAGCTTCGGCAAGTGGGCCGAGCACGTCGTGGACTTGCACGGCGAGTTCTCTCGTCGGCAAGAGCACCAAGCCCTTGGGCTTTGCGGGCCCGCCGGCGAGTTGATGAAACGTGCCGTTGGCATCGGTCAATTTCTCGGCAATCCTCTGAAGCATCGGGAGGCCGAAACCCAGGGTTTTCCCTGAACCGGTCTTGGCCTTGCCACAGACATCACGGCCGGCCAACGCGTCTTCAATGGTCATCGACTGAATGGGAAAGGCAACAGTAATGCCGTCCTTGGCCAGAGCTTGGACGAGCGGAGCGATGATCCCTAAGGATTCAAAGGTTCGGGTTGTCTCATACGTGTCGGCAGTCATGGTGCTTGTCTCAGCACCCTGCCCGGAGGGGTTGGTCATTGCTACTTCTTCCTTGTGCTTGGTTGGGCCCGAAACCAGCGTCAAGGGAGATGGGCCCCGAATTCAAGGCACCGTCTGCGCCTTGCTCGTTTCCTACCTTACTGCCAACCTGGTCCACGACAGTGCCACAGGCTCTAACATCAGCACTGTTCAGAACTTTTTCACCAGAAGGAGAAACGCATGGCACGACTTGAAGAAGGCAAGGCAGCTCCCAAATTCACCCTCAAGGACCAAGATGGCAAATCTGTGTCATTGGCCTCATTTCAAGGTCAAAAGGTCGTTGTCTACTTCTACCCGAAAGACGATACCCCTGGGTGCACGAAAGAGGCCTGCCAGTTCAATGACAATTTGCGAAAGTTTTCCAATGCCGACGTCGCCATTCTCGGCATCTCTCCTGACGGTGACCTTGCCCATACGAAATTCCGCACGAAGTACAAACTGAAGTTCCCGCTCTTGAGCGATCCCGAGAAAAAGACCATGGAAGCCTATGGCGCGTGGGGAGAAAAGATGATGTACGGCAAGAAGACCGTCGGCGTTATTCGCTCAACGTTTTTAATTGACGAAAAAGGCAAGATAGCTCGCGCCTGGTACAACGTCCGCGCTGACGGACACGCTGAGAAAGTTCTCGACGCCGCAACAGAAGGCTAACTATTTTGCGGCGTGTTTCCCACTCGTGCCGCGCTCTTTCTTAATCTGCTGATAGCGGTGATAAATAAAGACGGCAATCATCACCGCAATGACTGCACCAATGATGTAGCCCACCCAGCCCACACCTTTTGTCCACTGCTCATAATGATCGCTGAAGTTGTAGCCAAGGATGGTGAACAGTGAGACCCAGACCGACACCCCGAGCGTGGTAAAAATCCCGAAGCGAAGCGGCTGCATCTCTGCGACACCTGCCGGAAGCGAGATCACCGACCGCACAAGGGGGATGACTCGGCCAACGAGCACCGCAACATCGCCCTTTTTCTCGAACCACGCATGTGCTTTGTCGAGGTCGCTGTGCGTCAAGAAGACATATTTCCCCCACCGGTCCACCAGGGCTCGGCCTCCGGTTCTCCCAACCACATAGGCAACAATGGAGCCCACCACAGAACCAATGATCCCGACGATGATGACGAGCACAAGATTGAGAGGTTGATCGCCGCTTGACGCCGCAAACGATGTCGAACAGAGGGCGCCTCCGAAGGCCAGTGTGACCTCGGAAGGAATTGGGAAACAAGCGGACTCGAGCACCGTCAAGACGAAGACGGCTACATATCCATACGTAATGAGGTAGTGCTGCATGAAACGAGTCTTGCCGAAAAAGACACTCTTGAGGAGTGATGCTGGCGAAAACTCCCCAGCAACAACTATTTCTGATGTTTTGGACACCACCATGTTGTACGCCCACCGACGGTTGCGCGATGAAGGGCATGCCCGTCTTTTGGACACGCCCCACCCGGGTGGCGCTCACTCATCAAGTCTCCCGTATGCGACCCTCCACGTTTGAAAAGCTGGGTCAACACCGAGCGAATAAAGCGATGAAGTCGCTTGAGTTCGTCTGGCTTGAGCTTGTTACACGGCCGCAACGGACTGATGCCGGCGCGCCAGAGCATCTCATCAGCCAAAAGATTCCCGATCCCAGCGATCTTTGCTTGATCAAGCAGGCGGGCCTTTAATGCTGGGCCATCCGAGCGCGCCTCGAGGGCACCTCGAAGCTCATTGAGCGAAAGCGCAAAAGCATCAGGTCCGAGGCGATCTTCATCCGGATCGATAAGCACTCGACCAAGTCGTCGAGGGTCGTGCAAAAGGAGCGCTCCCCCATCAACAAAGTGGACTGAGGCTCGAATCCACTTGGTTTCGTAGGTCCCCGGGCCGTACTCCAAGCGATCGATACCGGCGAGACCATCGAGAAGGAGCCCTCCGGTCATACCAAAGCGCATGCCGAACACCGGGCCTTCCGTCTCAAGCAGTAACAATTTGCCCTTGCGACGAGCCGCAGTGAACGAGAGGCCCGGAAGAACGTCGTTGGGCCGGATCCCGGGGGTCAAGGACTTCCCCGCATAACGGTCTACTTCGACTGATTTAATCTCGCGACCGAGTGCTCCTTCGGCGAGTTGACGGTAATACTCAATCTCTAAGATTTCTGGCATCCACGTGACGGTACTCCCATCTTGTCGCTCGTGTGACCGCCTCGCTAAGGTGGGAGCCATGTCACAAGAAAAACCCCAATGGACCGAGCTCTACAACGAAGTGGTCACGGGGGGACTTTGCACTGGTTGTGCAGCATGTGTCATCGCGTGCCCGCACGACGTCTTGAACTACAACGACGCCAACGGGGTCTACAAGCCGTTCCATTTGGACATTGATGGAGACCTCGAAAACTGCACCCACGGCGAAAAGGGTTGCACCCTGTGCACCAGGGCCTGCCCGCGCTTTCGAAACTGGGAAACCGAGATCGACGAAAAGCGCTTTGAGCGTGTGCGAGCCGACGACGAAGACTTCGGTATTGCCTTGGACATTGTCTTGGCCCGAACCACCGACCCAGAGCTCGCCGACGTTGGCCAAGACGGTGGCTTTGTCTCAGCGCTCTTGACCTTTGCCTTAGAGAACGACTTCATCGATGCCGCATTAGTTTCAGGCCTCGAAGGCGACGGTTCAACCTGGCAGGCAATACCTGCCCTCGCCACCACGAGAGCTGATGTGATCGCCACCGCCGGGTCTCGCTATACCTACTCAGCCAACACCCTGGCCTACCCTGAGGCGATCGCAGGCGGTGCAGAACGTATCGCACTGGTGGGGATGGGTTGTCAGGCATCAGCACCGGGGGCCATGCAAGCCCGTAAGGCTGGAAAAATTGCACGACGACTTTCGCTCACTATTGGCTTGTTATGTTCAAAGACCTTCGACGATGCCATTTTCGAAGAACTCTTTGAAGCAAAATACGACGTGAAGCGCGCCGACATCATGAAAATGAACATCAAGGGTGTCTTCCAACTTTGGCTCCACGATGGACGCTATGTCGAAGTCCCGCTCAAGGAATGCCACGCCTATACCCGAGAAGGATGTAAATCCTGCCCGGACTTTGCAGCCGAGCACGCTGATATCTCAACCGGTGGCATTGGTTCCTTTAGCGACTGGACCTTGACCATCGTGCGCACCGAGGTCGGTCGAGAACTGTTGAATGCCATGGTGGACGCCGGCGTGGTTGAAATTCGCCCCGGCGATGACGACCCCGCAGCGATCGCCCTGTTACGCCGCTTGGCCGGAGTCTCTCGAAAGCGTTGGCCCGCCACGGCCGTTGCCGCACCAAGCCTTCGCAGCGCTTAAGCCCCTTTTTCTGGCGAAAGGGTCAGGTTCCCTCAGAATTCTTCTACGATGGCTCGGTGCCTCCATCTCGCCCTCGCCCCACCCTCGTTTACTTAGTACGCCATGGGAAAACCCCATCAACGGGCAAGATTCTCCCCGGACGAGCCCCAGGGCTCCACTTAAGCGACGAAGGTCTCGCTCAAGCCACTCAGGCGGCAGAGCGGCTTCATGAACTGACCACCAAGCCCAAGGCCATCTATGCATCGCCCTTAGAGCGAACCAAAGAAACCGCCGCCCCTATCGCCAAAGCGCTCGGACTGAAAACGCAGCTTGCCAAGGGTCTCCTGGAATGTGATTTTGGGGACTGGACGGGCAAGAACTTGCTTGCTTTAACCAAGAAGAAGGAATGGGCCCAAGTCCAGCGAACGCCTTCGTCCTTTCGCTTTCCCAACGGAGAATCGTTTACTGAAATGACCACGCGGGCCTATGGGACCGTGATGGACTTGGCCGCCGCCAATCGGGGTAGGTCCATTGTGCTGGTCTCGCACGCCGATCCCATTAAGGCCATCTTGCAGATGGCGCTCGGGGCGCCACTTGATCTCTTCCAGCGCCTTACGGTGTCACCCTGTTCAATCAGTGTGCTCGTAATCAGTGATGGCATTCCCCATGTTTTGACGATGAATTCAACAGGATCACTCAAGGAGTTGGCACGTTCATGACCGATTTTCGCTTTCTCAACCCTGAACGCTTCTCCGTGGGCACCGTTGGAGAGATCGGATCACGAGTCTTTCTCCTCCAAGCCATAGACGGGCCCCGGGTCTTGACCGTCAAAGTTGAGAAACAACAGATTGCGGTACTGGCCACCTACCTCTCTCGCGCCATCGAAGGCTTAGGCCGACCGGGCCATCTTCCCGAAGATCTTGATCTTGTCTTAAGCCCCGACCAAGGGGTTGACTTTGCGGCTGGCAATCTGTCGGTGGCGATTGACGATGCCTCTGGCAACGTAGAAGTCAGCATTGAGTCAATCAGCGATGACGATCTCCCTTTCGATACAGCCGTCATCGTGGTCACAAAAGAACAAGCCGCGGCCTTTGCCATTCATGCAACGCTGCTTGTCGAATCTGGTCGACCTCCCTGCCCGCTTTGTGGCCTTCCTTTGGACCCTCGCGGTCATGACTGTCCACGAACGAACGGTCATCGCGCACCGATCACGTGAGCGACGATCACGCCCGGCTCTTGTCCACTGGGTCCATAGAAGTTCAAGGTCGATTCTCAAATAGCTCGAACAACACGCTGCTCGTCACGGTCTCTGATGGCAGCGAGGAATTGATGGCGGTCTACAAGCCAGAACAAGGCGAGCGACCCCTTTGGGACTTCCCTCTCGGCCTGTGGCGACGTGAAGTAGCGGCCTACGAACTCTCTTCTGGACTCGGCCTTGATCTCGTTCCCTTGACCATTGTCCGCCACGATGCTCCCTTTGGAGTGGGGTCCCTCCAGGTCTATGTCGATGAAGACATGGAGCACCACTACTTCACCTTGCGTGAACAAGAGCAACTCCATAGGACAATGATTGCCATTGCAGGATTTGATGTTGTAGCGAATAATTCCGATCGGAAAAGCGGCCACGTCTTATTCGACCATGGCCGCCTGTGGTTAATTGATCACGGTTTGTGCTTTCATGAAGAGGACAAGTTGCGCACGGTTGTCTGGGACTTTGCTGGAGAGCCGCTCGATGAGCCATTCCTGGCAGCGCTGCGATCGTTCTGCGCTGCTCCTCCAGAAGTTCTTACTGAATTACTTGCACCGCGTGAACTTTCCCGCACGATCGAGCGAGCAGACGAGCTCCTCGGTGCAGGGTCTCTTCCGTTCCCAGATGAGGATCGTGACTACCCGCCCTATCCTTGGCCGCTTGTTTAAGGCGTCAGCTAGGGAATCGGTATTTTGAATTTCTGCTGAATTGTTGTGATTGCATAGCTGCCCAAGACAGCCCCACCGGCTGGGGTGACGTGGGTGCCGTCAGGCTCACGGACGTTAAGGATTTTACCGTCGACGGTAACGAACGGGGTGAACAAACCCTGGGCGTTCCCAATCACCGAAGCCGAGTCGAGGTAGGTGACGTTCTTCACTTGGCCTGCTGCTTCACTTTGCAAGGTATTGACGGTAGCCACTCGAGCATTCAAACCTGCGTCTTGCATGGGCGGGACACTCATCCAAATTACTTTTGCACCGCTTGACGTCGCCAAGGTCATGAGCTGGACTGCTTTCTGCTCATAGAGCGAGTTCCACTGCGGCGTTCCAAAGGGGATATCAGGGGGACCTGGGAAGTCTTGGGGATCATTCGCCCCCATCATGATGACGATCACCTGCGGATTCACTTTGGCGAGGTCGCCTTGGAGCTCGGCTGGCCAGTTGAAGTAGTCCGGACGGGTCAGTCCCGTTGACTCTTTGGCGTCCAAGGTGGCCGTCACGACGCCCGTGCTCGCCAACTGGTTCTGCAACGCGTCACCGAGGTCGATTCCAATTGAGTCGCCAACGATCAAGACCCGCAGTGGATTCGTCGCTGACGGGAGAATCGCCGTTGGCACCGTCGTGGTGGTCGAGCTGTTCGATTTCACCGCGGGCTTTTTTGTTGGGCCTAAGACGGTGACATTGCCATAGCCGATGACGTTACCGTTCCTACCCAACATGCCATTGGCGATGGACTCGATGTGCGAGATCTGCAGCGTTCGGCTTGTGGCGGCAATCGGATTCAAAATCTGCAGCGACAGCGTTCGGCGAGCCCCCACGGGTGACACTTGTGCATTGTGTTGAAGGGTCGTGGCATCAAGAACGATCCAAATCGCAAAGCCCGCCACCATCAACACCAAGATCCGTTTCCATCCCATGCTCTGGCGAACCATCGCAGGGTGGGTCGGCGACTCGTCCATCGTCACTGGGGCATCACTCATGACACCCTCCTCGATTCCTCCGGCCATCCACGGCCCTCAGGCTAGAGGGTCGACGAGTAAATGTGTGGTCGCGGTCCATGGTTAAAAGCGGTAGTAGATAAAGGGAGCCACACCCGCCGGCCCAAGCGTCGTAATGATCAATAAGCCAGCGGCCACACACAATGATTGAACGGCCAAGTGCTGATTGGAGAACCACGTGGTCGCTCGATCTCCAACCTTGGAAGGTACCAACTGGACCACCATCACGGCGATGAAGGTCACAATGAGGAGGGGGGTGATGAGCGTCGTCGCAGTATTCCATCCAGAAAAAAGACGGCCAAGCATCTGCATGGCGTTTGCGACTGATGTGGCCCGGAAAAAGATCCACGCCAAACAGACAAACTGAAACGTCAAGAAGACCTGGATCCAGTGTCGCCACGTCCCTTTTGCTACGCCAGGTAAGCCGAGATCTTCTCGACGTTGTCGGCGAATATGACCAACGACTTGGCCCGAACCGTGAAGGCCACCCCAAATAAGGAATGTCCAGTCAGCGCCATGCCAGAGCCCGCCCAAGATCATGGTGATCATGATGTTGCGCGCTACTTCAGTGTTGTTGCCTCTGTTGCCTCCGAGGGGGATATAGAGATAGTCACGCAACCAACGCGACAAGGTGATGTGCCAGCGCCTCCAGAAGTCCTGAAGGGTATTCGCCGAGTAGGGCTTATCGAAGTTCAAGGGGAAGCGAATCCCTAGCAACAGCGCCAAGCCAATGGCGATATCGGTATACCCAGAAAAGTCACAGTAGATCTGGAATGCGTAGCCCCACACGGCAAAAGCACTATCAATCGCTGAAAAACTTTTTGGCGATGCAAACACCGGATCAACAATGGCCGTTGCGAGGTAGGAAGAAATCACGACTTTCTTGAAGAGGCCCATCATGATCAACTGCGTCGCTCGGGCATAGTCAATATGGTTTGGATCTCGACGCTGGCGAATCTGTGGAAGCAACTCGCCACCGCGCACAATGGGCCCAGCGATCAAGTGAGGAAAGAATGCCAAGTAGACCGCGACATCGATAGGTCGAGCGGGTACAAGTTGCTTGCGATAGATATCGATCACGTAGCTCATGGCCATGAACGTGAAGAAAGAAATCGCAACGGGAAGAGTAGGTTGCAACAAGGGGACGATATTGCCCATACCCATCCTGTGAGCCAAGTTGTCAACGTTGAGAGTAAAGAAGCCTGCGTACTTGAAATAGGCGAGAAGCCCCAAAAGGCACGCAATCGAGCCGAACATCCATAGCTTGCGTGCCTTGAGCGTTGCCGCCCTGTTGGTGATGAGCTGGCCGCCAACATAGGCGATCAAGGTCTCCGCTACGAGAAGAAGAACGAACTTCGGGTCCCACCAGGCATAAAAGAAATAGGAGAACCCCAACACAGCGAGTTTCCAATAGCGTGGGAAAGGGCTGAGGAGCCAACAAACGGTGAAGGCCACCGCGAAAAAGATCGCGAAGTCAATAGTAGGAAACAGCATGGGAATCGATGCCCAGGCTACTTGTTGGTCACCTTATTTCTCGGTGATACTGCCAGCCATCTGGCCAGGCACTTTCTCCAGTCTTAGTGACTCTTGAGTGCTTCGATCAGTGCCGGAACCACTTTGTGGACGTCGCCGACGATACCAAGATCAGCAATCGTGAAGATCGGAGCATCTTGGTCCTTGTTGATGGCAATGATGTTCTTCGCACCCTTCATGCCCACCATGTGCTGCGTCGCACCAGAGATGCCACAGGCCAGGTAGACGTCTGGCTTCACGGTCTTGCCGGTTTGGCCCACCTGGTGGGCATAGGGAACCCATCCAGCGTCAACAATCGCACGACTCGCGCCAGCGGCACCGTGGAGCAGTTTGGCCAAATCTTCGATCAGGGCATAGTTTGCTGCTTCCCCCAGTCCTCGACCCCCAGAAACGACAACGGCCGCTTCGTCAAGTTTCGGTCCGGTTCGCTCTTCAACGTGGCGCTCGGTAATCGACGCCGAGTTGGTGTTGCCGAGATCAGGAACCGCAAGGGTACTCACCGATGCTGCAGCACCTCCCGATGGCTCGGGAGCAAACGACTTCGCGCGAATGACGTAAATACCTGGACCGTTGCCCGTGAATGACGCATTAACGATCTGGGTGCCACCGAAAACCGGGTGCTGGGTCGTCATCGTGTCTCCACCAACGAGACCCGTGATGTTGGTCAACACCGGAAGGTCTGCACGAGCAGAAAGGCGACCGGCAATATCCCGACCGTCATAGGAAGTCGGAATGAAAATTGCATCTGGACCGCTCCCGCCAGCAATCGCTCCTGCGATCGCCCCTGCGACAGGTGATCCCGGCAGAGCGTCGCCGATGTCACCAATGTCATAGACCGTGGTGGCACCGTACTCACCAAGCACGCCAGCGTTGGCGGCGACGTTCGTTCCCCACGCAACTGCGTCAACACTCGAGCCGAGGCCTCGCGCTGCGGTCAAGAGCTCTAACGATGTCGTTGTTGGACCTGCCTCTGTAAGTTCGACTACTACCCAAATTGAATTGATCGCCATGATTCCTCCGAGTTAAACGAGCTTGAGTTCTTCCAAGAACGCCACGATGCGCTGAGCGCCATCGCCATCGTCCACAACAATTTCACCAGCGGCACGAGCCTCTGCATCGACCACCGAAGTGATCTCCTGGCCAGCGGCACCCGTTGCGATGCCGAGGTCTGAAGCAGTCACTGTTTCGACGGGCTTCGACTTCGCCGCCATGATGCCCTTAAACGATGGATACCGGGGCTCGACCACACCCGCGGTCACAGTGACGAGCAGCGGCAGTGGGGCAACGACGTCGTCATAACCAGATTCAGTCTGTCGCTGGACTTTGACGTTGCCGCCTTCGATGACGACCGACTTTGCAAAAGTGATTGACGGGAGGCCAAGGAGTTCAGCGATCTGCACCGGGACCGTTCCGGTGTACCCATCAGAAGATTCTGTCGCCGTAAGAATCAAATCAGGATTTGATTTTTTAATAGCTGCAGCAAGTACCTTTGCCGTTGTGAGTGCATCCGCACCTTTCAGTGCGTCATCGCTCACCAAGACGGCGCTCGCTGCACCCATCGCCAATGCGGTGCGCAGACCAGAGGTCTCGCCATTTGGTGCCATCGACACCAAGGTGACGTCACCGCCGCCCGCTTGTTCAGCAAGTTGCAATGCCATCTCAACGCCATAGGCGTCGGAGTCGTCGAGGATCAGTTTTCCTGATCGATCGAGCGTGTGGGTCCCCGGCTCTAAAGATTGCGGAGCTGCGGGGTCAGGGATTTGTTTTACACAGACAACAACGTTCATGCCCATAATCTAAACGGAGATTTTGCCGTCTCAAACACACCTCGATTTTCGCCCCCCGATCAGCAATTTGATTCCCCGATTTTCAGCACTTTTCGCGCAAGTTGCACGTCGTCGGTGATGACCGAATCGACACCGAAATTGCTCATTCGCTCAAGGTCGTCTGGCCCATTCACGGTCCACACGTTGACCTCAATTCCTTGTCGATGGGCCTCAGTAACATCGCTCTCAAGCACGCTGAGCACAAAGGGGTGAACGGCTGAAATGCCCTGAGAACTCAGGCGTTCCAGGACGCTCACTATCCCCCTGCCGGGGGCGATCAGCGCCCCCGTGGCCACCGACGGGGCCTGGCGACGGACCTCAGCGAGGACGCCATGGTCGAATGATGAGACCAGGAGATCCGGCGGAGCGTCGGCGCCATGAACTACCTCGACGAGCCGTTCCACGATTGTTTCTTTGAACCCCAGATTTCCTTCCTCAAAGCACTTGATCTCAGCGTTCACGCTCATGCCCTCACAGGCGATCAGCGCCTCGCTGAGCGTTGGAATCCATGGGGGGAGTGCCTCGCTCGATAGTTGAGAAATAAAGCCGATATCTGGAATTTCAGCATCGTGATGGATAACGAGCATTTCGTCAACGGTCATCTGCACGTCAAACTCCACGCCGTCGGCCCCACATTCTTTTGCTCGTAAAAACGCAGCAATAGTGTTTTCCCGCTCTTGTTGTGCCGAGCCTCTGTGAGCGATGACGGCGGTCATGGTGACACCACCGTAGTTTTTGCGGCGTGCTCGAATGAGACAGGTGCCCATGGATTGTCGTATTGACGTCGCTGGAGAGACCGCGTCAAACACCCCTCTTCCCGCGTGGTTAACTCTTGAAGAGTTAATCCCCTGTCGTTGAAGGTTTGGAAGGAAGAGATGGCCCTAACTTGGAACCGCACCGTTGATTGGGATGCGGAAGATTGGCGAGAGAGCGCAGCGTGTCGCAACGTTGAGCCAGAACTTTTTTTTCCTATCGGCAACACCGGCGGTGCAGTCCACCAAATTGAATCTGCCAAAAAAGTGTGTCGAGAATGCGATGCACTCGAACCATGCTTAGAGTTTGCACTCGCCACGAACCAAGAGTCGGGCGTATGGGGAGGGACCGGCGAAGAAGAGCGACGCAAACTTCGCAAAACGTGGCTCGCAAATCGCAGGAGAGCACTTCTTCTCGAACAACAGCACCAACATTGATTCTTTTGCTTTCCCTTTGACAAAGTTGTCAAAGGGTTTTTTCTTTCTCTCACTTTTCGAAAAGCGGTATGCGTACCGAAACCTTCGTTCCCCCCTGGTCGTCGTCGACCACATTCTCCATCGTTAATTCACCTTGGAGTTGTGTACAGATGAGGTCGCGCACAATGCTCACGCCAAGCGAGTCCGTGTTGTTCATGTCAAAACCGACCGGAAGCCCCTGACCGTTGTCACGAATCTCTGCCCAGAGTTCTTTTCGACTGTGACCGAGTTCAACCGCTACATGGCCCACCCTGTCGGAACTATCCTCGCCGACGAAACCATGTTCGACTGCGTTTTGTAAAATCTCAGCAATCGCTACAGCAAGAGGAGTAGCGATGTCGGCGGTTGCCTCGCCGAGTTCACCGTGGACCGAGAACTCTATGGGATGTTCAACGACAACGGAATCTTCGGCCATCTGAATCAGGCTCCGAATAATTTCGTCGAAAGGAACCTGATCACCAGGCTCTTTCGACAAGATCTCGTGGACGATTGCAATCGAGCGGATGCGACGTTCTGCTTCGAGAAGCGCAAGCGCTCCATCCTCTGCTTCAGTCCGTCTTGCTTGGAGCCGCAACAGCGCAGAGATGGTTTGAAGATTATTTTTCACTCGGTGGTGGACCTCGCGGATTGCTGCATCTTTTGAGAGGACTAAGCGGTCAAGACGGCGAAGGTCGGTGACGTCACGCAAAAGAATCAACGCACCAGTCACGAGGCCGTCTTCCAACAAGGGCACGCAATGGGCCAAGACGGCCACGTCTTTACCTTTGTGGATTTCTTCGATCACAGGACTACCGGTCGCCAATGCCGTCGTCACCACAGTGGACTGGATGCCAAGATCATTAAAGAAGCTCCCATCAGGAGGCGAGTAGACCCCCATTCGGTGAAGCGCATTCACGGCGTTTGGCGTGGCGTACTCAACACGACCTCGTGCATCGACCACGATGGCACCGTCACCGACGCGCGGTGTCTCTTCGGCGGCCACCTCTTCGTCGGGATACGGAAACGCAGATTCTGACACCATCGAGCAAATGCGCTCCGAGACATCGAGGTAGGTGCGTTCAAAAAGGTTGGCGGGCGAACGAGTGGGGCCTTGGACCCTGAGCAACACGGCAATCACTTCATCGCGGTAGCGCACAGGAACATTCCAGACGACAACGTCTTCGGCGACGTTACGAATCTCGATCGTTCCTTCAACGAGCCGCCCTGAGGTCAATGCATCGTGCGCTAAGTCCCAGCGACGAGCCGGAACGGTCTGGCCGACGAGGTCCTGGGTGATCAAGGTGCTGCGATTGTTGGGGCGAATCTGGCCTAAGACCACGAGCTGGGGTTCACTACCGTGCACGACGCTGACCGGCGCGGCCAGCAGGAGGTCTGCAAAGGAAAGGTCAGCCAATAGCGACCATGAGCCCAGCAGGCGTTGGAGATGTTCGGTTTGATCCTCAGTGAGCGACGTACGCAAGCGTGCGAGTTCGCTGGGCGTCGCCATTAGAGGTCCTCTAGAGGGACGTTGGTGCGGACCCGTCCTTCAAAACTCGCCAACTCAAGCAGTCCAACCGAGGCCGCTAACGAGCCCAAATCCTCCATGCGTTCTGAAACTCGATCGAGTTGATGGGCATCCGAGGCGGTAGTCATCGGCACCTCTGCCAAGAGAAAACGCTCGAGAAGAGGCACCGCTGGGTACTGCTCTTGCGCTTTGGTTCGCCAACCGGCACTCGACAACTCAGCGGCCATCCCTGAATTCTT
>Ga0164297_10000434_pt1 | contig 51263 bp, 42 predicted proteins | sample GEODES058metaG_FD_113539 | JGI IMG/M metagenome (GOLD analysis project Ga0164297, IMG submission 113539) | Dystrophic lake water microbial communities from Trout Bog Lake, Wisconsin, USA - GEODES058 metaG | ecosystem: Environmental > Aquatic > Freshwater > Lake | place: USA: Trout Bog Lake... | reverse complement strand
TTACCTTGCCATACGACCTCGGTCAGACCCTTTGACTTTGCCACGATTCGAATCCGGGCAACTTCAAGCAGATTTTGGGCGGGCTCGGGCAACTCACCAAATCGGTCGACGAGTTCTTCTCTAATAGCCGTGAGCCCCTCATCATCAACGCAATCAGCCATCCGTCGATAGAGGTCCAGGCGAAGGCGCTCGGATGGAACGTACTCAACCGGCAAATGTGCGGTAATAGGAAGTTCGACCTTGCACTCTTTCACTCTGGGATTTACATCCACATATCCGGTCTTGTAGTCCTCAACGGCCTCACCGACCATCCGCATATAGAGGTCGAATCCGACCTCAGCAATATGTCCGGACTGCTCACCGCCTAACATATTTCCAGCCCCTCTGATCTCAAGATCTTTCAGGGCAACCTGCATGCCAGAACCAAGATCGGTATTTGTAGCGATTGTCGTCAAACGATCATGCGCAATTTCCGTAAGTGGTTTGTCAGGCGAATACAGAAAATAGGAGTACGCGCGTTCGCGGCCGCGACCGACACGTCCTCGCAGTTGGTGTAGTTGTGAAAGGCCAAATGCATCAGCGCGGTCGACAATCAAGGTGTTGGCGTTGGGAATATCGATTCCGCTTTCAATGATAGTGGTGCAAACCAAGATATCGAATTCGCGCTGCCAGAACCCGAAAATAACGTCTTCGAGTTCGCGCTCGCTCATCTGTCCATGGGCTACCCGGATACGCGCTTCTGGAACAAGTTCTTTCAGCCGCAAGACAACGCGATCAATGCTTTCAACTCGATTATGAATAAAGAAGATCTGACCATCGCGAAGTAATTCTCGGTGAATCGCCGCAGTTACTTGTTTTTCGTCGTACGGGCCAACATATGTGAGAACTGGGTGACGCTCCTCCGGAGGTGTCGTGATGTTGGACATCTCTCTAATGCCAGTAATTGCCATCTCCAGGGTTCGCGGAATCGGAGTAGCTGACATTGATAGTACGTCGATATTCGCGCGGGTCTTCTTCAATTCTTCTTTGTGCTCAACACCGAACCGCTGTTCTTCGTCAACAATCACCAAACCTAGGTCACGAAAAACTACATCTTTGGAGAGCAAACGATGTGTACCAATAACGATATCAATGCTGCCTTTAGAAAGTTCATCCAAAATTTCTTTCGTCTCTTTAGCTGTATTAAACCGAGACAATCCTGCGACCCGAATTGGAAACCCGGCATAGCGTTCCTCGAAAGTCTTGAGGTGCTGCTGAACCAATAACGTCGTTGGTACTAAAACGGCTACCTGCTTCGCATCTTGGACCGCTTTGAATGCTGCACGAATTGCAATTTCGGTCTTGCCGTAGCCAACGTCACCGCAGATCACTCGATCCATCGGGTGGCTGCGCTCCATGTCGCGCTTGACTTCATCGATGGTCGAAAGCTGATCAATTGTTTCAACGTAAGGGAAGGCCGCTTCTAGCTCCCGTTGCCACGGCGTATCCTGCGAAAAAGCGAAGCCGGGGGCGCTCATGCGAGCCGCATAAAGTCTGATCAAGTCGGCCGCGATCTCTTTTACCGCCTTGCGGGCCTTCCGCTTTGTATTTTGCCAATCCGCTCCGCCAATGCGGTGGATAGAAGGTGCTTCACCACCTACATATTTCGTGACTTGTTCCAAAGTATCCGTTGGCACAAATAGCCGATCCCCGGGTTGCCCGCGCTTTGAAGCGGCATATTCGATGACTAAATACTCTCTTGAAACGCCACCCACAGTCCTTGCAACAAGTTCAATATAGCGACCAACTCCATGCTGCTCGTGAACAACATAATCTCCCGGCTTGAGTTCCAAAGGATCAATGGCCTTCTTGCGCCTTGACGGCATGCGAGCCTGATCCTTATTAGAACTACGAACGCCGGTTACATCTTTTTCTGTGATGAGCACACTCTTAAACTCATGAGAAACAAAGCCATGTTCGATCGGTGTGGCAATAACATAAATAGCATCACGGGTGAGGGATGACGAAATGTTTTTAAGGAGCCGCACCGGCAAATCTGCGCTGGAGAACTGCTTGGCATAGCGTTCAACAATTCCAGGGCCAGCCGCTGTAAAGATGATGAGGTAGTTTTCAGATAGCCATTGCTTAAGGTCTAATATGAGTTCATCGCTTTTGCCACGATACTCATCTATAGGTTCTAACGTCGAACGACTCTGGGTTTCCTCAACATCATTGACGTATGGATCGATGGAAGACCAATGTATTGCTCGTTCGCGCAGTTCCCGAAGCGTGAAATATCCACCTCCAGCTAACTCGGCGGTGAGTTTAAGTGGTGCGTTTGCACCTTGTGCGGCGTTCGACCACGAGGCATCTAAGAATTCTTTATTAGTGGCTACCAGATCCAGTGCGCGGGATTCAATCCGCGGTTCATCGAGCAAAACAATCTGAAATTGTGGAGGTAGTAAGTCCACTATCGAATTGAGCTTCGGATAGAGCAGCCCTTGTAAGGACTCCATGCCATCTACATAAATACCTTCGGCTAATTTGGAGGTGAGCTCCGCAACCTCGGGATATGCGCTGGTAAGGACTCTCGCTCGTTCTTTAACTTCCGGAGTAAGCAAGATTTCGCGGCACGGATATATCGAGACCTCCCCGACGACTGGTTCATATGTGCGCTGATCAGAAACGGTGAACCACGCCAACTCTTCGATAGTGTCGCCAAAAAAATCAACGCGGATCGGATGACTCTGATCAGGCAAGAAGAGATCAACGATTCCACCTCGGACTGCGAAGTCACCTCGTCGCTCGACTAAGTCTGTACGGGAATAACCAAGGAGCACCAGATGGTCCAAGAGTTGCTGCATACCGACTTCGCGGTCGACCTCAAGTGCAAAGCCTGGAACTCGGACTGGGGCAATCGGCTGGATCAGGGCACGGACAGAGGTAACGATGACCTGGAGGTCATCTAGTTGTGAGAGGGTCTTAATTCGCGCCGCAACCGTGTCGGTTTTTGGGCTTAGTTTTTCGTGGGGCAGCGTCTCCCAAGCAGGGAATTGGGCAACGCTACCTGCCCCCAAATACGTTTCCAGCTCATCGTGCAAATCATTGGCGGCCCGGGTTGAGGCCGTTACGACAAAGACAGGGGTATGCAGGCTTCTTTTGGCCACAAGTAGCCCCTGGGCAGATTTCGGCGCAGCTAGGTGCGTCTTGGATTGATCGACCTCAATCGCCTCAAAGGCCCGCACGAGCATGCTCACGGTGCGCTCCTTCCTCAAAATTCGCCATGGCGAATAGCCCCCGATTCTCAAAGAGCCGGGGGTGAATATTTCAGGCGATTCTACCTCGCTAAAGATGCGATGATTTACCCCTGAACCTGACCCCCACTGCTGTGGGCAGCACTCTTTTCGCCATCGCGGAGGTCACGTAAGCATGAGCACCGATATTCCTACACCTGCAAGCGCATACATTGCGCGCGATGATCAATCCCTTCGAAGTGATGTCAGACAACTCGGTGAACTGTTGGGTGAAACCCTGGTACGCCAAGAAGGTGAAGAGCTACTCACACTCGTTGAGTCGGTACGAAAAGCTGTCCGTGAAGGCGGCGGCGAAGAAATTCTTTCTGATCTCAAAGTTGGCGACACGGTCCGATTAGTCCGTGCATTTAGCACTTACTTCCACCTCGCCAATGTGGCCGAACAAGTTCACCGCGCGCGCGTTCTGCAAGAAGAACGCGAAGTGAGCGGTTCGTGGATTACACGTGCTGTTGCCCGTATCCAAGATGTGCAGAACTCTGGTGAACCTGCGGGAAATTTCTCAGTTGAAGACCTACAGAACTGGATGGATGAATTTTCGGTTCGCCCGGTCTTCACCGCGCACCCAACTGAAGCCGCCAGGCGTTCGGTATTAAGCAAGCTTGGTGATGTCGCCGATCTTCTGGATTACAAGGGCAACGAAACCAAGTCCCGACGCCTTGCAGAAACAATTGATCTGTTGTGGCAGACAGATGAATTGCGGCTTGGTCGACCTGAACCCCTTGATGAAGCTGTAAACGCGCTGTATTACCTCGATGATCTCTTTGCCATGACTGTTCCAGATGTACTGGATGACTTTGCTAGAGAGTTAGCAAAGCTAGGTGTGACAATTTCACCAACGCAACGACCTCTCTCGTTTGGAACGTGGATTGGCGGGGATCGTGACGGTAATCCAAACATCACCGCAAGCGTCACGAAGGAAGCTATTACGCTTCAAATTGGCCACTTCATCAGGGCTATGCTTTCAGCGCTCGATCCGCTTCGACAGGCTCTTTCCGTATCTACTCGCATCGTAGGAGCATCGGCTGAACTCGAGGCATCAGTCGAAAAAGATCTAGATCATCTCCCAGAAATTGAGGCCAGATACCGCAGACTTAATGTCGAAGAGCCATACCGACTCAAGGCCACTGCGATTCGTCATCGCTTAATTTTGACTCAACGTCGCCATGCTGCAGGTACATCGCACGTAAGCGGGCGAGATTACGAAAACACCGCTGAACTTCTCGCTGATCTCACCATGATGCATCGCTCGCTTCTGCAACATAAAGGGGAGCTCATAGCCCATGGCCACTTGGAGCGATTAATTCGTGCGGTCTCTGCCTTTGGCCTTACCCATGCAACCATGGACGTCCGAGAGCACTCGGCAGCGCACCATCACGCGCTTGCGCAAATCAAAATTCAAAAAGAGAGCGGCGCAGCTCTAGATCCAGCTGCGCAAAACACGGTGGATACTTTCCTCGCCATCAATGAGCTCATTGCGAAGTTTGGCCCTGAAGTCATCGAGACCTACATAATTTCGATGACGAAGTCACATGAAGATGTCTTAGCTGCAGTTCGTGTTGCAGAACATGTCGGATTAGTCAATCAGAATAAAGCCCAGGTTGGGTTCGCTCCGCTCTTAGAGACAGTTGCGGAGTTGCGCGCAGCGGATTCGATTCTGGATAACCTGCTCTCTGACTCCAACTATCGAGAGTTAGTCAGAAGTCGTGGCGATCTTCAGGAAGTAATGCTTGGCTACTCAGATTCGAACAAGGATGCCGGTATTGCGACTTCACAGTGGGAAATTCATAAGGCACAACGCAAATTGCGTGACATCGCGATTAAGCATGGAGTAAGGCTGCGTTTATTCCATGGGCGCGGCGGCTCTGTCGGCCGCGGAGGTGGACCTACCTATGATGCGCTGATCGCGCTGCCCTGGGGTTCAATCGATGGTCAAGTAAAAATGACCGAACAAGGCGAAGTGATCTCCGATAAGTATTCACTTCCATCACTTGCCCGAGAAAATGTGGAGCTGACTCTCGCGGCGGCATTGGAGGCAACGGTTCTCAATCGTGCACCGCGCCAAAGTCCAGAAGACCTTGCAATGTGGAGTTCTTGCATGGATTTGGTAAGCGACGCCGCCTTTGCCAGGTACCGCTCACTCGTTGAACATCCTGATCTCCCCGCATATTTCTACGCCTCCACACCGGTCGAACAACTTGGTGATTTGTATCTGGGTTCTCGTCCATCCCGTCGTCCAGATGCAAGCGGTGGACTCGGAAGCCTTCGCGCCATCCCTTGGGTATTTGGCTGGACACAATCTCGCCAAATTGTTCCGGGTTGGTTTGGAGTGGGTTCAGGGCTTCGAGCCGCACGCGAGGCCGGAAATTCCGTGACGCTAGCAATGATGCTTCATGATTGGCACTTCTTTAGAACCTTTATCTCAAACGTTGAAATGACAGTCGCAAAGACAGATCTGGTGATGGCCCGCAAATACGTCAATCGTCTGGTCCCACCAGAGCTCCATCACTTCCTGGATGTCATCCAAGAAGAATTAGAGCTCACAAAGGCCGAACTCCTCCTTCTCACAAACAAAGAAGAGATTTTGGGTGACCAACCAATTCTTGCTCGTACCCTTTCTGTTCGTGATGCATATCTAGCGCCGTTACATCTTTTGCAGATTTCATTATTGGAACGCGTACGCGGTGAAGTCAGCGACGATGGATTAATGAGAAGAGCCCTACTGCTCACCATTAACGGTGTGGCAGCAGGGCTTCGAAATACGGGTTGAGTTAAGCGGCTCCGTGACAGCGCTTGTACTTGCGGCCTGAACCACAAGGGCATGGCGCGTTCTTAGGCGTGCCGCCGCTTTGTACCGTCGCCCCATCCTCGTCAGCAGATGTATAACGAATCTGATTCACATCCGCAGGAGCTGGAGTCGCGAGTCCAGGAGTTTCAATAACAGGTGCTCCGGTTTCATCAATCGCTTCTACGTTTACATCAACATGGAAGAGCAATCCAACGAGCTCTTCCTTGATGCCATCCATCATCGCGGCGAAAAGTTCATAACCTTCACGTTGATACTCAACCAACGGATCGCGTTGAGCCATAGCTCGCAGGCCAATACCCTCTTGGAGATAATCCATCTCGTAGAGGTGTTCGCGCCATTTGCGATCAAGGACCGAGAGCAGAACTTTGCGCTCAAGTTCGCGCATCACCGGCTCTGAAAGCGCCTCTTCGCGCGCTTTATACTGCGCGTGGGCGTCATCCAAGATGCGGTTCAAGATCAGATCCGCATCAAGGTTGGTAATGCCACCTACTTCTGCAGCCAATGAATCGGCAGTTACGGTGGCAGGATAAAGGGTCTTTAACGCAACAAAGAGCGCACCCAGATCCCATTGCTCTGGATAGCCTTCGGCGGTAGCTCCTTGCACGTATGCGGTAATTGTGTCATCCATAAATGTCTGAACTTGCTCGCTGATATCGCGACCTTCGAGGACTTCACGGCGCTCCGAGTAGACAACGGTACGTTGACGATTCATGACATCGTCGTACTTCAATACATTCTTACGCATTTCAAAATTCAGTGATTCAACTTGGGTTTGCGCTGAACGAATCGCGTTGGAGACCATCTTTGATTCGATAGGTACTTCATCTGCGATTCCGGCAGCGCCCAAGAAGCGTTCAACGAGTCCCGAGTTGAAGCGACGCATTAAGTCGTCTTGGAGTGATAGATAGAAGCGTGATTCACCTGGGTCACCTTGACGACCAGAACGACCACGCAGCTGATTGTCGATACGGCGGGACTCATGACGTTCGGTTCCTAGGACATAAAGTCCGCCCGATGCAACGACGGTGTCGTGTTCTAGCGCTACCGCAGCCTTCTGCTTTGCCAGCTCTGCCGGCCATGCTGCTTCATACTCTTCGGCGTTATCAACCGGGCTGATCCCGCGGCGTTGCAATTCAAAATCTGCCATGAATTCAGGATTGCCGCCGAGCATAATGTCTGTTCCGCGACCAGCCATATTGGTTGCAACCGTGACGGCTCCGACAGCGCCGGCGCGCGCAATGACCGCAGCTTCACGTTCATGCTGTTTTGCATTCAATACCTCGTGCTTGATTCCACGACGTGTCAATACTGCAGATAGCTCTTCTGACTTCTCAACGGAAACGGTACCTACTAGAACTGGTTGCCCCGCCTTATGACGCTTAACAATGTCTTCGGCGACAGCATTGAACTTCGCGGCCTCGGTCTTGTAGATAAGGTCAGGTGAATCAATACGTGCCGTTGGCTTATTGGTAGGAATCGGGATGACGCCGAGCTTATAAATTTGCATAAATTCTGCGGCTTCAGTCATCGCAGTACCAGTCATGCCCGCGAGCTTCTCGTACAAACGGAAATAATTCTGCAAGGTGATTGTGGCCAAGGTTTGGTTCTCATCCTTGATTTCAATCCGCTCTTTAGCTTCCAGTGCTTGGTGTAGCCCTTCTGAGTAACGGCGCCCGGAGAGCATACGTCCGGTGTGCTCATCAACAATAAGGAGTTCTCCACCCATCACAACATAATCTTTATCGCGCTTGTAGAGTTCCTTTGCGCGAATTGCATTGTTCAAATAACCGATCATCGGCGTATTAACTGCCTCATAAAGATTTTCGATGCCAAGCATGTTTTCTACGCGCGTGACGCCCTCTTCGAGAATTGCAACGGTCTTCTTTTTTTCATCGATCTCATAATGCAGATCGCGTTGAAGTTGTCCCGCGATATTTGCAAATTCGACGTACCATTTAGTTGCCTTATCAGCAGGCCCACTGATGATCAAAGGGGTTCTGGCCTCATCAATAAGAATAGAGTCGACCTCATCAACGATGGCGAAATTGTGTTCGCGTTGTACACAATCTTCCAGCGACCAAGCCATATTGTCACGGAGATAATCGAAACCAAATTCGTTGTTGGTTCCATAGGTGATGTCGGCAGCATAAGCATCGCGACGCTCCTCAGGGGTCATGCTCGCAAGAATGACACCAACCTTTAACCCGAGGAATCGGTGAACGCGACCCATCCACTCGCTGTCACGTTCCGCGAGGTAGTCATTCGTGGTGACGACGTGTACACCTTTGCCCGTGAGCGCGTTGAGGTAAGCGGCAAGTGTGGAAACAAGGGTCTTACCTTCACCAGTGCGCATTTCAGCAATGTTCCCAAGGTGAAGAGCGGCACCACCCATAATCTGAACGTCGTAGTGGCGCTGTCCAAGCGTGCGCTCAGCTGCCTGACGGACGGTAGCAAATGCTTCAGGAAGAAGTGAGGTGAGGTCCTCTCCAGCCGCGAGTCGATCGCGGAATTTTTGGGTTTGGGCGCGAAGGTCAGCATCGCTGAGAGGCGCGATCTTGGGTTCCCATTCATTAACTTGTTGGGCAATCTTCTCTAGGTTGCGAACTGCACGACCTTCACCAGCGCGCAGGATCTTATCGAGAACGGTCACGAACCCTCATTTCACTTTTTACGTACATCACAACTTCTTACCCCCTAATGGTATTAGTAAAATCATGAGGCCGACGCACCGGCCACTAGGGCTCCAGCGGTCCTAATTCCGGCTTCAGAGAGCGCCCGATGACCCTCAAGAAAGCTACTTCCAGTCGTCATCAGATCATCAAGGAGATAAGCCTTTACCCTGGCGGAAGTTGCCTTGCGTAGTACGAGTCCTGAATTCACGACTGAATATGCCCCGTACAGGTTGGAAATCCGCTCATCGCGATCAAGCCCACTCTGGTCTTTTACAGGGCGATTCACTGCAAGCGCCTCGACCACATGCACCTCCCCATCCGTCCGAGAAAGCAATTGACGACGCAGCGCATAAGCCAACTCAAATGAGTGCCGGTAGCCCCGCTGCCGATTGGCCCGGGTTGAGGAGGGAATGGGGATCAGTGAGATGACATCTCCACTCCTGTGGTCAGTTTCAGCGCGCATATAGCATTCAACCAAGAGACCAGCTAAATAATTCCTCGCCCGTCGAATATTCATTTCTTTTGCGAGAAGAATTATCTTCGTAAGTTCTGGTGATACAACTGCGGCTGACCAAATTTGAATCGATGTTCCCACATCAGGCTTGATTAAAGGCAGATTTATTGAATTTAAATATCTTGCAGATTTCATCCTGACAATGAAGTTTTCGCATTGATTACACACTTCGCTACCAGGGTTTTTGCAAATTAAGCATTGCAATGGGGATACAAGTTCAGATAATTCGTTCATAATGCGATGACGAAGCATGCGCAATTCTCTAATTTTTTATACGTCGTCCTCGTCGAACTCCAAATAACTTGTGGATGGCTCGTTAATGGGGTTTACCGAGATCGGTTCGTCTTGTATTGGAATTCCAGGAGTGATCGGCACGGTCAGTACAAAATTCGCGCCTTTGCCGGGCGCCCCCCACGCTTTGAGAGTCCCTTGGTGCAATTTGGCGTCATCTAAAGCAATCGATAGGCCGAGTCCCGTACCTCCACGCAATCTGGAACGTGAAGGATCTGCCCGCCAGAATCTGTCGAAGAGCCGCTCGGACTCGCGTTCTGTGAATCCAATTCCGTAATCACGCACACCGATTGCCACTTCGCGATCGGTAACTCGAATCGTGATATCAACTACCTTTCCTTCGCTGTGGTCGATCGCGTTTGAGATCAAATTACGCATGATTCGCTCTATACGACGTGGGTCGACAGAGGCCACGACTGGGAGATCCGGAAAGTCGATGCGAATTTGGTGCGCTGAACTAATCTGCAGCTGATCTATCGTCTGATTTACCAATGATTTAATGTCAGTGTCCCGCAGCTCTAAGATCGAAGCGCTAGCATCGAATCTACTTACTTCAAGCAAGTCAGTGAGCAGCGTTTCAAATCTGGCAATCTGAGACTGCAGGAGTTCCGCGCTTCGTGCTACCGCCGGATCCATCTTTTCTTTACTTTCGGCGATCACTTCCGATGCCATACGGATAGTGGTCAGTGGAGTACGTAGTTCATGAGAGACATCAGAGACGAATCGTTGCTGCAAGCGTGAGAGGTTTTCGAGCCTAGAGATCTGTTGTTGCATCGAGACCGCCATCTCATTGAAGGAGATTGCAAGCCTGGCCATCTCATCTTTACCAGATACTTGCATGCGGCGATTCAAGTCACCCGCAGTTAATTGCTCCGCAATCTCTGCCGCATCTCGGACCGGATTAATAGCTTGCCTGATCAGGTACCACGAAATTCCTCCGATCATAAAGATCAGGAGTATGCCAGCCAATGAAAGTAGTTGACCGATGAAGTTGACAATCGTTTGTTGTTCGTTGAGGAGAAATACGTAATAAAGCTCATAGGGATACTGCGGAGGAACTTCGATGGAATGCCCGACGATGATCGCGCTCTTCGTTGTTCCATCTGTAAATTTAATGACGCCGCGTTCCCACTGTGCAGTTGCCGACTTTCTAACAACTTTCCTTAGATTCTGCGGAATCGAATTCAAATCAACTTTACCGGAGGCACCGTTATATGTGTCATTACTCTTGTGATAAAGCGGGGATCCGATGAGAACAACTTCGCGCGGAGTGGTGGCAACGGTTAGGTCGCTTGCTTGCAGAATTCTGGTTACTACCGTTGGAACTTTGAGCGAAGCAAGATAGAGCGTTGCATCGAGTTGGCCTTGTGCGTAGTCATAAAGCGAAGTCGCTTCGGATACCGACTCATTAACCTTTTCGCGAAAAATTCCATTTGAGATTTGAATAAAAAGAATGCTACCTACGAGGGAGATGATGATGAAAGAGAGGAGGAAAGTAGTCGTAATCACCCGAAAGAGAATTGATCGTCGCCATCGTTGGCCGATCCATTTCATCCTTGGCTCGTTCCCGCCTTATAACCTACGCCACGCACTGTAAGCACAACTTGTGGATTATCGACATCTTCTTCGACTTTTGCGCGAAGGCGCTGGACGTGAACATTGACGAGCCTGGTGTCCGCAGCATGCTGATAACCCCAAACTTCACTCAACAAGGCATCGCGAGTGAAGACTCGCCCTGGTTCCTTCGCAAGCGCCACCAAGAGATCAAACTCTAAACGGGTCAATGGAATAGTCCGACCGTTGCGGATGATCGTGTGAGCAACTTGGTCAATGGTGATGTCACCAATACGCAAAATGGTTGCACTCTCCACACCCGATCTGCGGAGGCGAACTTTGATACGTGCTACGAGTTCTGAAGGATTGAATGGCTTGACCATGTAATCGTCGGCACCGGCTTCAAGTCCCTTTACGACGTCGTAACTATCTCCCTTTGCAGTGAGCATGACGATTGGAACCATAGATTTTTCGCGGATGAGTTTGCACACCTCAATGCCGCTAAGACCCGGGAGCATGACATCGAGCAACACTAAATCAGGCTGATGCGAATTAAAGATTCCCATTACTTGGTCGCCAGAATTTACAAGGTCTACTTCGAACCCCGAGCCCGTTAATACGATGCCGAGCATCTCCGCTAAATCTTGGTCATCATCGACGACCATGATTTGAGTCATTAGCTGCCGTGCTCCCAAGAGTTGAGGTAAAGCTCTTGCGCCTCGGTCAACGTATCAATTGTTACGCCCATGCTTGCAAGCTTTAGGCGAGCAACTTCCTTATCAATCTCTGTTGGAACATCATGCAATCCTGCGCTCAAAGACGCAGCATTCTTGATTAACCACTCCGCAGTAAGTGCCTGATCTGAGAAAGACATATCCATAACAGAAGCTGGATGTCCTTCCGCTGCCCCTAGGTTCACCAAGCGACCTTCCGCAATGAGCAGGAGGCGGCGACCATCAGCCAATACATATTCATCGGTTTGATGGCGAATACGCTTATTCTTCTGCGCTGCGTTCTGTTCCAACCAGGCAACATCAATCTCGATATCAAAGTGACCAGAGTTAGCAAATATCGCGCCATCCTTCATCACGGCGAAGTGTTCTTCGCGAAGCACATCGCGGTTTCCGGTAACGGTGATAAAGAAGTCGCCGATCTTTGCGGCTTCGCTTGAATTCATGACTCGGTAGCCCTGCATCAGTGCATCGAGCGCTTTCGTTGGATCGATCTCGGTGACAACAACGTTCGCGCCCATACCACGTGCGCGTTCGGCAACACCCTTGCCGCAATAGCCAAATCCACATACAACAACGGTGGAACCCGCAACCAGACCATTTGTCGCGCGGAAAATTGCGTCCATAGTCGACTGCCCAGTTCCGAAACGGTTGTCGAACATATGCTTGGTATCGGTGTCATTAACAGCAATCATCGGGAATTCAAGCGCACCATCTTTAGTCATCTGGCTGAGGCGAATGACGCCTGTTGTTGTCTCTTCGCAACCGCCCATGATGTCAGCGATAAGTTCCTTGCGCGATGTGTGCAAGGTGTTTACCAAGTCGCACCCGTCATCGAAGACGAGATGTGGTTTGATATTGAGCGCCTCATTGAGATGGCGGTAGTAACCATCACGATCAATACCATTGTGAGCAAATACGCTGATCCCAAATTCATGCACTAATGCGGCTGCAGTGTCATCTTGCGTGGAAAGCGGATTTGAAGCACACAATGCGAGGTCGGCGCCGCCAGCTTTCAAAGCTCGCATCAAATTAGCGGTCTCGGTGGTTACATGCATGCACGCCGCGATACGAACTCCCGCAAATGGCTTTTCACGCTCGAAGCGCTCCTTGATCTGAGCGAGAACAGGCATATTGCGCTCTGCCCATTCAATGCGCTTCTTTCCTTGTGCGGCTAGCGATGCATCTTTGATGTCATGACCGGTCTTTGTTTCAACTGACACTGGAGCTCCTTTGGCGTACGGGCCTAGATATCCCCCAAGGTTACCCGATCAGGGCTAAGACCTGCGATTTCACTTGTTCTAGTTGCTCCATCGAATTTGCCTCAACGTTAAGCCGAAGTAGCGGCTCAGTGTTAGAAGCCCGGACGTTAAACCACCAATCTGGCCCAGTCACCGTAACGCCATCTAATTCGTCAATTGGATAGTGGGTCTTGAAGGAGTCCTTAATAAACTCAATGCTCTCTTTGGGGTCGTCCACTTCTGTATTGATCTCACCGCTTGCAAAATATCGATTCAATGGAGCTAGTAATTGTGAAAGGGGAAGTGGGCTGTGTGCCAACTCGGCTATTGCAAAAAGGGCTGCGAGCGCACCTGAATCCGCACGCCAGAAATCGCTAAAATAAAAATGGCCTGAATGCTCCCCGCCAAATACCGCATTGCTCTCGGCCATCATTTTTTTAATGTATGAATGACCAACTCGAGATCGAAGCGGGACGCCGCCGTTTTCTTCGATAATCTCCGGCACGGCCTTTGATGAGATGAGGTTATAAATAATTGTTGAGCCAGGCTTGCGCTTGAGTTCGCGAATAGCTATGAGAGAGGTGAGCGTTGAAGGGTTAACTAACTCCCCGCGTTCATCGATCAGAAAGCAACGATCGGCATCACCGTCGAAGGCGAGACCAATATCGGCCTTCTCTTTTTTCACACGCTTTACTAAGTCCGCGAGATTCTTTGGATCGATGGGATTGGCTTCATGATTCGGAAAGGATCCATCGAGTTCAAAATACATGGGAACTAAATCCACGTTCAGTCGCTCCATGATTGCCGGAACCGTAAATCCAGCCATGCCATTTCCGGCATCCACGACGACCTTTAGCCTCTTGCCTGAAGCAAACTCATCTTTGCCGAATATCCCAATGAGGAAATCGACATACTCGCCCAAGAGCTCTCTTTCAAAGGTTTTGCCAAGCGGCCCCGTCGACATCGGAACACCGTGAACCATCAACTCTTTGATGCGAAGCAATCCAGTCTCTGTCCCAATCGGGCGCGCACCGGACTTCGCTAATTTGATCCCGTTGTATTCAGCAGGGTTATGGCTCGCAGTAAACATCGCACCCGGCATGTTGAGGGATCCCGCAGCAAAATAGAGCATGTCTGTCGAAGCGAGGCCTATTTTGATGGCGTCGATACCCTGCGAGTTAACCCCATCCGCGAATGCAGTGGCTAAGTCTTGCGATGATGGGCGCATATCCCAACCAATGACTACCGTGCCAGGTTCGCGCTCCTCCATGAGAAATCGTGCGAAGGCCGAACCAACAACAAAGGCGAACTCCGGCGTAATTTGATCATCAACCAGACCACGGATGTCATAGGCCTTGATGACTCTATCGAGCGCCTCGCGTGTAAACATCCGCTAAATCTACTTGCAAAAATAACCTTTGAGAAAAATTAATGTGACTGCGGGTATTGCTTCACTAATGGGCTACTGGGATGGGCTACTGGGATGGGCTACTGGGATGGGCTACTGGGACGGTAAAGCTCGTAGGTGACCGCGACGCCCGATCTCTGGCTGCGCCCCAGGATTTACCTGGCCCGCCTGACCCGCCTGACCCATTTCAGTATTTTGTGTTGCTTGCTGCTGGGCAACTTCACGAACCGCATTCGCAATTGCCATCAAGTCATCCTCACTTGGACCAACCTGATCGGATTCTTGCTCGAGTTTGTTAACGGTCCAGCCGTTAGGAAGTGTGAGTTTGGCGGAATGTGATTGGCAAAGGTCGTAGGAATGAGGTTCGGCATACATCGCCAGTGGCCCAAGCACCGCAGTCGACTGCGCATAGATATAGGTCAAAGTCTTAACTGCTGGAAGGTTGCATCCCGCGCGTGAGCAGACTCTGCTTGAGCGATGGTGGGTGCGCATAATCATGAGATTAGTGGTTGGAGGCGAGCAAGTGGTGGATTTGCGCGCAAACGCGCACGAAGTCCTGCTAATTGTTGGTAAGCGCCTGAATGTCTGCACGTGCCTCTGTTGCACCCGCCACTTTTTGATTCGCCAAGAGTGGCAAATAGTTGAGCCCGCCGGAGGATGCTCCAGCTTTCGACGCTGCGAGCACCGTGGCGCCGCCATACATCGGAGACTTAATTAACGGGGTAAAAGTCACGAGTCCAACTTGGCCTATTGGACTCCATAGCGCCGATGATTGGCCGGAAATCAAAATGCTTTGTGGCTTTCCGGTCGCATCATTCCACGTAGCATTCACGGCAATTGTCTTTCCGATAAAGAAGAAATTTGCTCGGTTGCCGTTGAGGTTTACCCGAAATCGGGCGAGCGGATTGAGCTGGGCGGCCCATGAGAAATCTGACCCACCTAATATTGTTTGAGTGATAGCGGAAGCAAGGATCGGTTGGTCTGATGTAATCCCTACGCCGAAAGTTCCCGCGAGTGCCACCTTGGGTAGCGCAAGTTCTATTACACGTTGCTTTGATACTTCGAGTGCATCAAAGCCAATTGGCGTAAAAGTTCCACCATCTGAAGTGTAGATAGTGAGGTGAACATTTGCATCGATATCCCCGGGTACAAGAAATCTTATTTTTGTTGTCGTTGTCTTACCTCCGGCATACAAACCGGCCATATAACTCTGCAATTCCGGTTGCTCTACTGGTGTAACAAAGCTCGCTCCGAGATCAGATAATCCACTCTTACGGTGATCGAGTAAAAAAGAGGTGACACGACCAGAGTCTGTCACGATGTGTAGCGCGATTAATTCATCTCCGGGCACCAAAGTCGAAAGACGTGCTCGATAGTCGGAATTAGCCTTGATGCTTACCGTAATCGGTGCCAACGCCACCTTTGAGTTATAAGGGAATATCTGCACTGAAGCGGCACTTAATCCACTATTCACAAATTCAATTTCGCTTTGGCTAGTCACTCCGCCTGATCCGCCAATAAACCATTGATCTGCCCCGCCCAACTCGCACACCGTATCCGCCGTGCTCGACCCCGATATCGTTTCAAAAGCTACTTCTGAACCGGAGTTTCCGCTTACATACAAAGGTGATGAAACGTTTGAAAGTAACCAGCTTTTCTGCGTATGCAGTGCTGTGGAATTGATGTTAACCGAGCGCACGGCGAGATCCTTGGCTGGCAATGAAATTTTCTCGGTACTTCCACCAAGTGCCCCTGGGCAAACTAAGGGAGGATAAGAAAGTGTTTGTGCGTGACGGGCAGTGGTTACTGGCAATGCGAGGGTGATTGCTAATGCGGATACCACGATAACCGGTGAGATTAACCTCATGAGAAGAGCCTTGAGAGTCATTTTTACACCAGCTCTTCCAAAGGAACTTCTACACGCCTTCGCCCAGATGGAATTGCCATAACGATTGCAATCAGGAGAGACAAGAGTTGCAACGATATTAATCCTCTATGTGCGGTTCCGTCGTAGAGAATCGTTACCTTGCCAGGCGCGGTTATCCCAAATTCCGGCAGCCCGCTAGGAGCATGTTGCAGTTCTACTTCGACGCCATTGTTAAGTAAACGCCAACTTCGATCGTACTTTTCGGCAAGCGTTACAGTCCCTGCAGTAGGCACAACTCCCGATGCTCCAATATCCCCGGAGGGGATCATGGTCAACTTATTGTTAGGGCCAACATGAATTACACGAGGCGCAGCATCAATAATTCGCCAGACTGATCCAATGCTCGTAGCGGACATTTGTTCGAAACCGCCGACGCCGTCTATGGCGCGCGATATATCTCGCGAAACAGGTGCATGCACAAAAAGGTATTGAATTCCATAACTACCTAGTGTCTTTCCGGAAGTTACACCTGAACCAGTTAACAATTGATTCACTGCGTCAACAACTTCCGGAGGTGTTTGTGTTGCAACATCCGCGTCACCGATCTTGAGCGAGTTGCCACGTGAAATAAAGAACTCGGTCCCACTGCTAGTTGAAGTAATAACCAGCGTCTTAGGCTTCGTCGGGCTTTGAGCGAGCGAAGAAACAAAAGCTGGAACTACGTCACTCTGATCCGACTGCACAAGTGAAGGCGCGGCAGCCGAGAGAACCCATCCAACAAAAACAACCGTGCTCAATGCTGAAAAAATAACTGCGAGCGCAATAGCGATATGTGAGATACCCAATTTCTTATTGCGCAGCGTTGGAGTGATCTCCGCAAAGGCTTTGAGAGCCGGCGGAATTTGGATAACAGCGATCACCAAGAAGATCGCCCCGACATATACCTGAGCGCTACCGCCATGCCCCGCAACATGAATTTGGTTAAGCAATAATGCCACCGCTAAGAGAGCAGAGGAGATCAGTGTCTGCCGCTGAATAGAGGCGATGAAATAACTTGATATTAAGAGAACTGCCATCGGGGCAACGATCCACCAACCGGGTGCCCCAGCGCCGCCAGGGTTATTAAAGAGCGTCTCGAGCGCGCCACCATTCGTCACCGGAATACCGGGGGCGAGCAGAAGTTCAGTTGGATGCAAAAGCGCACCTAGTGACCAAGGGAGGGTAAGTAAGAAAACGGTAAATATTGCAACTGCACGCCTCCATAGTGGGCGGAAATTCTGACTTTCCAGCAAATCAATCCATCCCGCATTCTTGCGATTCGATTCAACGACATCGCCATGTTCTGTGGGTCGCCGCGCTTCAAAGAATGCGAACAGAAGCAATCCAATTTGAATGAGGAACCAACCCGCAAGAAGAAGTGGTGAAAAAGAACCAACAACAGCTACCAATAGAGATATCGCAAAGATTCGACGCCAGCTGTGATCATTAATATTTCGCATCAATGGCCTTACAAAGATGAAGCTTGGGGCAATCAAATAAAGAACGAGGATGTCGATCCGACCTTGATTCAACGAGCTCCAAAGAAGTGGAGAGAGCACATATATAGCCCCTCCCACTGTTGAAAGGGATTGGGAGATACCTATTCGACGCAGCGAATTGACGAAGAAAATAAAGGCAAGCGACGGCGTAAGAAGGAATATTGCGGTGATAAAGAGCGCTAAATGCCCCCAAGAAATGATCGATGAGATACCTAATATCGCAACCCACGGCGGGCTTGATACTGCAGAACCCATGCCAACGAGGTGCCATGCCTGCGCATAATTCCGCAGGAGGTCACTTCCGCTGGTTGGTATAAATCCGAGTGCTCCACCAGACAGAGAACCAAAGCGAGAACGCGCTGAGATCACCGAAAGGATAAATACACCTATCACCGCAAGCGAATCAGTTCGGCGAAGCAAAGTGCGCAACACCGTTGGTTGATTGCTGGGTTGATAATCTGGCTCATCAAATTCAGCAGGTAGTACTCCTAGATCCAAATACGTTGGCGCTTCATCTTCTACAGATTGATCATTTAAACCTTTGAGTCTCTGCGAAATTGTTGATGTCAAACGATCAAGTCCAGCGCGAATCTGACTTCCGCGCGGTGGGATAAATTGAGCGGCGACCATAGGTGATAACAGTCGCTTCTTACGTCGCATACGTCGCGCTTTGATGAGATCTGCAGGCTTCAGGAATACCAAAGTAATAGCGGCTAACTCATCACCGGCGTATCCCGGCAGCTTTGCTAGCAAGTCAAAGAGCGCCCGCAATAAAGTCGTACCTAATATTTGAAATGTGAGCCACGGCAACATCCACCATGAGGAATTTGCTAAAACAACGTACGCTGCATTTCGTCGATCCAACAGCAAAGGTCGATGTAAGAAAGCTTCAGAGACATCAACTACTCGTCGTTCACTTGCAGAAGCTTCTGCGTGAAAGGCCGAGGCGACACCAACGCATATTGCGCCAAATCCTGCAACGCGTGCCCGCCACCCTAAATCAACGTCATCTCGGAAAAGCGCAAGGTTTGGATCTAATCCACCGAGTTCTTCGAATGCGGATCTTCTAATGAGCATCGCCGCGGTACTTACAGAGAGCACTTCTTTTATCTCATCGTGTTGGCCTTGATTCTGCTCCCGATGTTCAAGTCCGGTCCAACGTGCGCCATTTGGAGCAATCGAAATGCCTACTTCAAGTAAATGATCACGGTCATACCAACCCAATAATTTTGGTCCGGCAATTACTACTTGAGGCCGTTCCTTAAGTGCGGAAAGCAATTGTGCAAGCGCATCCCTGGATGGCGCACAGTCATCATGTATCAACCAAATGCACTCTTCCAATGAGTCACCAATGGGCAAACATTGATCGAGGGCAAGTTCCACCGCGTCGCCATATCCCAAGTCACGTTCGCCTTGAATCAAAGTAATGCCAGCCGCCGCTAACAGTTTTGGCGAAGAATCTTTCGACCCAGTATCAACGGCGATGATTCGATCTATAGGGCGAGATTGAGATGACAGTGAAGCTATGACCTCTGGGAGCCAAGAGGCGCCATCATGGCTGACGATAATTGCAGTAACAAAGTACTGACTAAGGTCGGTGAAATCATTGGTCACGTAGGTAGAGTAACTAGTGCCCGAAGGCAAAGGAATTAGGCGATTCTGTCGCTGCTATCGCTGCTTATGCCGTACGGCGCTTTAAGCGGCGGCGCTCTCTCTCAGATAGTCCACCCCAAATACCAAAGCGCTCGTCGTGTCCAAGTGCGTATTCAAGGCACTCAGAGCGAACATCGCATGAAAGGCAGACCCGCTTTGCTTCGCGAGTTGACCCACCCTTTTCTGGAAAAAATGCTTCAGGGTCTGTTTGGGCACAGAGTGCGCGCTCTTGCCAGGATAGGTCTGGATTACCGGCACGGTCGGCTGCGCCGCGTTCGACTAACGGCAGTCCGCGAAATGCCAAGTCTGCTTGTGGGGCGAACTGACGTTCAGACATAAAAACTCCTCAAAGATCTCATCGATCTTAACTACTCATCGAACCGGACCATGCCCGTGGTCCATACCTGAGTACAAACCGCTTGGGTGAATTACACGCGTGTAATCCGATTCCGTCAAGTCAAAAGTGAGTTATTTATCCAAAAAACCCAAAAAATTGTCGAATACCGATGTTTCCCGCAGGAATCTTGCCTTGTGGAGCAAGAAAAGATTCAGAAATCCAGACTTGCGGTTCGACGACCGATTTTTCACCGAGAATCGATCGGTTAATAACTGCTCCTTCTCCAACCTGCACGCCATTACCAATAAAGGTGCCAGGTAGCACTTGCGCAGAACCAGCGATTTTCGCTGACTTTGCAACCATCGAACCGTGAGTCAATTCGAATTCTCCGGTCTCCAACAATTCGTCGAAGGCGCTGGACTGTGCAACACCAGCGATCAAGTCCCCAGTGGCTTTGAGAAGCGCCGGCGGAGTACCAATGTCTAACCAATACCCGTCGTCAATAAATCCCGCCATTAAGGCTCCTCGAGCCAGAAGCCTAGGGAAGGTTTCGCGTTCTACGCTCACGACCCGATCCGACGGGATTTCGGCAATAACGTCACGATTGAAGATGTAACAACCCGCGTTAATGATGTTGGTCGCGGGGTTTTCGGTCTTCTCGTTAAAAGTAAGGATGCGCTTATCATCGAGTTCAACTACGCCATAAGCGCGCGGATCGGCGACGCGTGTGAGATACAAAGTGACCCCTGCCTGCATCTGCATGTGCATCTCAATCTGAGCGCCCAGATCATGACTGCTCAAGACATCGCCATTGAAAATCACTACTGGACCGCTATTCGTGAGTCTATCGGCGGCGTTACGAATCGCACCTCCCGTACCGAGCGCTTTCTCCTCGACGGCGTAGGAAATCTTGATGCCGAACTTTTCACCATCGCCAAAATGTGGTTCAAAAACTTCGGAGAGATAAGACGTTGCTAGAACAATCTCCGTAATCCCAGCGGCACGAGCCTTCGCAATTTGATGTTCTGTGAAAGGAACGCCCGCGACATGCAACATCGGCTTAGGCGTGTGGGCAGTTAATGGAGCTAAACGAGTACCAAAGCCACCGACCAATAAAATTGCTGAAGTCGGCCTTACTGAACTCACGCCTTTGCCTTTGTAAGCGCCCGACGAGCCGCATCTGCAATTTGTGAATCGGTCGCAGTCAGCGCAACACGAATGTATTGATCACATGATGTGCCATAAAAGCTACCCGGAGCAACTAAAATTCCGATTTCCGAGAGCGCTGCCACAGAGACAAAGTCTTGCTCGCCTCGCGTGCACCACAGATACAAACCAGCCTCGCTATGTTCAACCCGAAAACCAAGCGCTTCCAGCGCGGGTCGCAACACTTCACGGCGGTTGGCATATCGTTCGGCTTGAAGTTCTACATGCGTTTCATCACGAAGTGCTGCCGCCATCGCCGCTTGAACGGGCGCGGGGACAATGAGACCGGCATGTTTTCTCACTTCACGAATGATGGCAATAAGCTCTGGATCTCCGACAATCAAACCTCCTCGGAAACCAGCAAAATTCGAGCGCTTAGAGAGCGAAAAGACCGCAAGTAGATTCTTGTTGTTTCCCTCAGCAACGTTAAGGAGTGAAACAGGTTTGTTCTTCGCGTTGCGAGCTGCGAAATTAAAGTAACACTCGTCGCTTGCAATAACCGTCCCGTGTTTTCTGCCGTACTCGATTACTGCCGCCAACTCATCGCGGGATGCAATACGACCAGTCGGATTGGAAGGCGTGTTGATCCAAGCGAAATCGGCAGCTGGCCAAGATGCGGGATCGATGCCAACGGGAATGGGGTTCGCTTTTGCCAATAGCGCCCCGACTAAATATGTGGGATATGCGATCTCTGGATAGAGGACATCTTTAACATCTAACTGTGCAGCTAAATTCGCGACTACTTCTTTCGAACCGATACTGGGCAGGACATCAAAATCGCCAGAAACTCCCAATACCGCAATTGCCCAGTCTCGCATTGCCTCGCGAAGCGCAGGGCTACCAATAGTGAGTGGATATCCGGGTGCATTGGAATTCTCGACTAATGCTTTTTGAATGAACTCCGGCGTTGAATCAACCGGGGTGCCAACAGAGAGGTCTATTAAACCTTCAGGATGGCTCTTAGCGATTTGCCCATAGGGAGCCAAGCGGTCCCATGGAAAATCTGGAAGCTTAATTTCTTTACTCGCCAGCCTTTGGCATCGCAGCAACAGTAGGGTGGTCACTATCTGTTTCGCCTACCTTGCTTGCGCCTCCGGGTGAGCCAATCGTCTGGAAGAACCCAGCATTGATTTCTCCGTACTGCTTCCAGTCGCCAGGAACGTCATCCTCGTAATAGATCGCTTCAACGGGACACACTGGTTCGCAAGCGCCGCAATCTACGCACTCGTCAGGTTGAATGTAGAGCATACGGTTACCCTCATAGATGCAATCAACCGGACATTCCTCAATACAGGACTTGTCCTTAACATCAACACACGGTTGGGCAATTACGTAGGTCACGATGATCCTTTCAGGTAGCGATTCCTTGCAATTACGGAAGAATATCAGCCTAGCGCCCAGCGGGAGGGACGGAAACTTCGATGATTCATCCAGAAAGCCTCCCCACTTCCCAAGATCTTGGAGCGCGAGTAAGCATCCGATTACACGATGCATCAGGCGGCTTTCGTGACCTATTGGGTTACCTGATTTCACCTACCCAAGTTCGCAAGAAAAGTGGTGAGGTGGTCAACTTCGACCCGCTCGCTATTGCGCTCTGGAAAGTAGTACAGGACAGCGAAATCAGCACCGGGATTTTTCTCTATGACACTAAGGCGCGTGCTCTCCAAGAGTTGGTGATCAGTAATGGACGCGAACTGCGTATGTATTGCTGTGGTCCGACGGTGTACAGGGATGTGCACGTTGGTAATCTAAGAACCTTCTTGCTCGCCGACCTTGTGACGCGCCTAGCGGAACTACTCGGTTTCTCAGTCAAAGCTATTCAGAACATCACCGATGTGGGGCATATGGGCGAAGACTTCTCAGAGGCCCTCCTTGGAAATCCACAAGAAAGCGGCGATGACAAAGTTCTGGAAGAGGCCCACAAAAAGCATATTGATCCATTTCAGTTAGCTCGTACCTTTGAAGATAAATTTCATCGCGATGCTGCTCTCATTGGCATCAAGCCAGCGCAGGTCTATCCCCGAGCGAGTGAAAGCATCCAGATGATGCAGCAGCTCATTACACAACTTATTGAGGGTAAGTACGCATACGTTGGCGCGGACAACTCGGTGTACTTTGATGCGCGCACCTTTGAAAGCTACGGCGCCCTCAGCGGAAATAAATTAGATGCCCTTAAGCCTGGTCATCGATATGAATATACGGGGGATGGTGCCAAGAAATTTCATGCGGATTGGGCGCTCTGGAAATCGGCAGGCTCGCGATCAGAGATGATTTGGGACTCTCCATGGGGTCCAGGTTTTCCTGGTTGGCATATCGAATGCTCAGCGATGTCATTGCACTACCTCCAAGGTCATGCCGACATTCATCTCGGTGGAATTGACCTTCGCTTTCCCCACCACGAAAACGAACGTGCACAGAGCAACTGCGCCACTCACAACGAAGTCACCGACCTGTGGTTACACGGTGAACACCTTCTCTTTGAAGGCAAGAAAATGTCAAAGAGTTCTGGCAACGTACTTCTCGTATCTGATGTTATTGAGCGTGGGCTTGACCCACTTTCAGTCCGTCTCGCTTTTCTGGAGAACAGATATAGAAGCCAACTTGATCTCACGTGGGCGCAATTAGAAGCCGCAAATTCCACTATCGCCCGCTGGCGCGAAAAATACCAACTATGGGCCTCGGCCCCGCAAACCCCTGATTTAAGCACCTTAGAGCGCCTTGTCGGGGAAATTGTTACGCGCCTTAAGGACGATTTAGATACTGCTGGTGCGCTCATCCAACTCCGTGACATAGAGCGTGACAGTGGAGTTTCCGATAAGACAAAGGCGTTGCTCTTCGAAAGGTTAGAACCTTTCTTTGCCCTTGATATATTGCGGGCGCCAACCGCCCCCGAACTTCCGTCGGGAGCCAGCGAGTTATTAGATGAACGTGCTGCAGCTAGAGCGGCAAAGGATTTTTCGCGCAGCGATCAATTACGAGATCAACTATTAGAAATGAATGTCAAAGTCATTGACGGCCAATCAGGGCAGAGTTGGGAAATACTTACTCGCTAACCCCGGCAAATAAATCTAGCTCACGTCCATTGTTATCAAATGGGGTACCTGCTTCCCCTTTGACTCGAATGTAGTACTCGCTCCCGCCTATTTTTGTGGCAAGCCGTTTGGAAAATTTAAATACATTTCCATCGATGATGAGCTGCGTTGCATGAGCACGTAGCGCAGCTAACTTATTGGGCAAGAAGTCTTCGCCATGAAAGACTGTGGTTACAACGTTATCCGCTTTTACGAAGGGCATGGCGAGCCATTGAGAGGGAACGTAATTAAAGAGCTTGATCGCAATCTTGATAAATATATTCGAACTCGTGAGGCTGCCATGTAACGCAGAGCGTGGAATGGCACTCCAGTAAACCTTCGAAACTTCCCAAGGCTCACCACTGCCAAAGGCTGAATCGGCTGCGAGCTCTACGGCGCGCATCGAAATCTGATGGGCCTTGATGTGATCCGGGTGGCCATATCCCCCGAATTCATCATATGTAATCAGTACTTGCGGCTTTCGATCTCTGATGATCTCGACTAATAATCCAGCGGCATCATCAAGATCCGCTTTCCAAAAACACTCTGCGTTCTCGTTGGGTGGCGTTCCCATCATTCCGCTGTCACGATATTCGCGGTTCCCCTCACCCAAAAAAACATGATCGGTCACTTTCAACTCCACCATAGCGCGTGCGAGTTCACCTACGCGGTAAGGACCCAAGGCGTTATCGCGAGCTGCCGCCAAGTGAGCAAGATCGGGTACGAGCACTTCACCCTCTTCACCGCGAGTGCATGTCACAAGGGTGACCTGCGCTCCTTGGGCTACATACCCGGCCATTGTGGCTCCGTTATTGATGGTCTCGTCATCAGGGTGGGCATGTACTAGGAGTAAGCGCTTTGCCGCGTGTGAACTCATGTGCTCATTATGATTCATAAGATAACATCAGGCGAATGAGCGATGAAAAAGTAAGACTCCCCCGAGACGAACGTAAGGCGACGCTCCTAGCAGCGGCCTTAGAAGTCTTTACTGCCGCCGGCTATCACGCCGCGGCGATGGATGAGATCGCAGATCAAGCAAATGTCAGCAAGCCAGTTCTCTACCAACATTTTCCGTCAAAGCTCGATCTTTATTTGGCAGTCCTTGATATTCACTGCGAATACCTCGTCGCCGATATTCGGGCTGCCGTTGCGTCTACGCAGGACAACGCCGGACGTGTTCTTGCGACCGTGAATGCTTACTTCGACTTTATCAACCGCGAAGGCGAAGCTTTCAGGCTGCTCTTTGAAAGCGATATGGCGGTTGAACCGCAAGTCCGTGAACGACTCAACAAAATGTCTTACGACTGCGCGCTCGCCTTTAGTGAAGCGATCTCGGCAGATACTGGGATTTCGCATGATTCGGCGATGATGTTGGCCGTTGGATTGATCGGAACAGCGCAAACCACCGCACGTCACTGGCTCGCTCGGAGCGAAACGATTGATCGCGACCTCGCCGTCAAACTCGTCGCGAGTTTGCAGTGGCGTGGAATTTCAGGTTTCCGCAAAATCTCCAAGCCAGTAAAGTAGAGCTATGGCTAAGAAAGAGAATGAAAAGAAGACAACCGTTCGAATCGGCATTAGCGACTCATCGCAAGAGCTAAATTTCGAAACCATGACAGACGCAGAGAAAATTGTCTCGCTGATTAACGAAGCCATTGCTGATCACAAAGTCTTCCAGATCTCAGATGTTAAGGGTCGGGAGTTCTTAGTGCCTGGCTCGAAAATCTCTTACATCGAACTTGGTGATTCAATCGATCAAAAAGTTGGATTCACCGCGTTATAACTCGACGGGCATCGGCCTTCGACTCTAATTTCTGAAACTCTGCGGGATCTGTTTGGAACTCTGCTAATTGATTGAGTTTTCCATTTCCGTGATAGTCACTTGATCCGGTACGAACTAGGTCAAACTCCTTTACGATCCCGGCTAGCAATTCGCGATTATCCGCGGTGTGATCTCGGTGATCGACTTCGATTCCATCTAGGCCGGCAGCTACATAACTAGCAAAACTCTCTGGCGATATGACGCGATTGCGCAGTGAGGACATGGGATGCGCGATAACCGCAACCCCGCCAGCAGCCTTGATGGTTGCGATCGCTACCTCAGGAGTTGGCGAGTAGTGCGCCACGTAGTATGGCGAACCGTTGTGCAAGATATCTGCGAAAACCTCATCACGGTTCTTTTTATAACCTTTAGCGACAAGCGCATCTGCCAGGTGAGGCCTTCCTAGCGTCGCACCTTGCGATAGTTGCTCATACACTTCATCGAGGGTGATCTCATAGTTCGCAGCATTTAATCTCGCAACAATCTTTTCCATACGCCCGACTCGATTGTCACGCGTTTTTGCCAACATCTCCATCAACTCAATGTTGTGGGAATCGAACAATAGGCCGAGTATGTGAACGCTGATTCCGTCTTGCGTCTGACAAGATATTTCTGAGCCCAATACCAATGATAATCCTGGCCTCAGATGCGAGATCGCTTCATCCCATCCAGCAACAGTGTCGTGATCTGTCAGCGCGAGAGTTGTTAACCCGGCAGCCATCGCCTTGTTGAGCAAGACTGTGGGAGTATCGGTGCCATCACTAAAATTTGAATGGGTATGTAAATCAATCATTATTAACTTTATTTCGAAGGACGAAGATCGCGCAACCTACGAGCAATCCAACAATGCCAGGTATCGTTCCAGCAGATGGCCGTTGATGGAGCCAAAACCAAGCGATGGTGGCAGCCACAGGAACCTCAAAAAACACGATGAGCGAAACGACAACCGGGGATACCCGTTTAAGCGACATGTTAAAAAGTGTGTGGCCTAAGAACTGTGCGCCAATTACTAACCCCACTAGGTACCACCACTGCATTCCCGCGAAATGCAACATTGGCGAACCCGTGACAATACTTGCGAGCAGGCAGACCGCGGCGCACGTGAAGAAACAGACTGTTGTGTAAGTTGATGTTGCAATGTGCCGTTGAACGCTTGCACCCAGAATCATGTATGCAGCGGCCAAAGCTCCACACAATATGCCAAATAGATCCCCGACAAAGGCACGGGTACTTACCGTGAAGTCCACGCCTGTAATGAGAAAGAGTGAGGCGAAGGCAAGCAACATTCCGCCTAAAGATTGCGTTGATATACGGGCGCCACGGAATTTCATGTAGAGAGCGGCAAATATTGGTTGGAAAGCTGCAAGAGCTGTACCTGCAGCAACCGTTGTAAACCTCATCGCCGCAAAGAATGCGAGGAAGTGTGCTGCGAGCAGCACGCCAGCAAAGGCGGATGCGGCTATTTTTCGTCGATTGGCTACGTTGCGATATTCACCGGCCTTCAATGCGAAGGGAGCTATGATGAGCGCTCCCCCAAAGTTGCGCCACATAATCAATGTGGGAATAGGCATCGTGCTCTTTGCAATCAGTGGACCAGATGAACCTATGCCGAGAATTCCTGCAAGCAATATGGGAACGTCGCGTCCTTGGGGTAGCGCGGTGTGTTCGTGGGTCTTCGTGGTCACAAGTTAAAGATAAACCAGAATTGTGCAAGGACGCAGATGGCGATAACCGCAATGATCAAGCCATATAGAAGTAACGAACGCTTGCCGGCGACGTATTCGCCCATCAACTTTTTATCACGTGCGATGCCATACATGTAAGCAAGGAGCGGTAACAAGAGGATCGCATTTAAAACCTGGGATGAGATCAAAATTGTGATCAGCGATATTCCAGGAATCATAATCAGCCCGCCAGCGACAATTGTGATCGCGGCGAAGGTCATGTAGAAAAGCGGCGCATCACGGAACTTATCGTCGAGGGCGGCCGGAGATCCAGTGAGATCACTGACGGAATATGCGGTTGATAGTGGCAATATTGAAGCCGCTAACAATGCCGCGCCAATAATTCCAACAGCAAATATGTCCTTAGCAAGCGCTCCAGCGAGCGGTTGCAATGCATTTGCCGCTTGAGATGCGTCAGTAATGTTGGTGATGTGCTCATGGTTCAGTGTCGCTGCACACGTGATGATGACGAAGAATCCGATGATTCCAGTCAGCGCGGAACCCACCCAAACATCTGCTCGAAGCAGGGTCAGATCAGCCTTCGTTAAACGCTTATCCACCGCATATGACTGAATAAAGGCTAAACCCCAAGGGGCTAGGGTCGTTCCTAGTGTTGCTGTAGCAATGTTGATCGCATCGCGGTTGAAAGGCATTGATGGAACAACCATGCCATGGAAAGCACTTCCCCAATGTGGGTGAGCCATGAATCCAGCAATAACGTATGAAATAAATACGGCAGAGAGTATGAAAAAAACCCGCTCGGCTTTCTTAAAGGTTCCGCGTAACACCAATGCCGAAATGAAGAACCCGGTGATCGGAACCGTCACATATCTGGAGACTCCAAAGAGTTGTCCGGCGGCAGCAACACCTGCAAACTCCGCCGTCATCGTTCCTAAATTGGCCAGAATAAGAGCTACCGCGCTAAAGCTTCCTGCTCTCGCGCCATATTTTTGACGGACTAAGCCAATCAAACCCTGGCGGGTAACGACGCCAATGCGGGCACCTAAATCCTGGAAAATAATAAGCGCAATAATTGAGACGACCAGCGTCCATAACATGCGATACCCATACTGCGCGCCAAGCTGTGAGTATGTCGTGATGCCTGCAGGATCATCGTCAGATAGCCCTGCGATTACTCCTGGACCCATTACCGCAAGGAATGCCGCGAGTCGTAGTTTACGTCCGCTTGGAATTTTCAATTGGCTCATGAACGAGTTCCGCCGCCTTGAGAGAATAAACCACGGTTCTGGGAAAGCGCATCGACAAGATCGTCTGCGAGGATTCGACCAATCGGTTTATTTTTCTCGTCAATAACGATGATGGATGAACCACGGTTATTTGAGAATTCTTCGACAACTTCTGCGAGCGGAGTTTCTGCAGTGACGGCAGTCGGGTAAGGCTTTGCGATCAGTTCAGTGAGCACGCTCTTTGGATCAGCGGCAATCAGCTCCAGAATCTGAATATGGTCTAATAGCTTCCCTTTACCGTCGACGACGACTACTCCGTCAGAGTTTTCACGCTCCATGTTCATCACTAGCAGCTGTAGTGCATCAGCAACGGTGTCGGTAGCTTTCACTACCAAGATGTGGGTGGTCATGATTCCGCCAGCCAACTCTTCATCGAAAGAGACCAGCTTGCGAAGTTCTTTTGCGGTGGAGCTCTCCATCGCGCTTAAAATACTTTCGCGGTGTGAATCCTCGAGGTCGCGCAATACTTCAGCGGACTCATCAGGCTCCATGAGAGAGAGGATGTCTGCCGAAGTTTCTGGAGAGAGACCACGTAGCAAACCTTCAAGTTCATCGTCTTCCATCTCCTCTAAAGCATCTGCAGCGAGTTCTGGATCCAACATTTCAACGAATGCGCCTTGCTCACGTCCAGCTAAATCCTCAATGAGGTCAGCCAAATCTGCCGGCCGCAATTGACTGAGTGCAGCGCGCGTACCCGAAGTTCGTACCACTCCGGTTGAATCAGTCAGAGAAGCAACCGAAGCCCAGTCAATGACATGATCGGGGGTAGGACGCCTGGAGAGAGATCCTGGAAAGAGTCGTCGTAAGAACGATACGAATGAGATATCTACACCAACAACTCGCACCTCTTTGTTGAACGGCGCAAGGTACAAATCTGAGGTTCGAACGACTCGTAGCCCATCAACATCGACGATCTGGTGATCTAACACATCTGCATCGAGCAAAGACTCGCCGGCGCGACGAGAGAATGGTTCGAGGTTGATCTTTGTAGAAGACAAGGTGATAGAGCTCGGGGTTAACTGTGAAATACGCGCGCCATTAATGAAAGATTTGTGATTGGCAATTTTTACGATGAGACCAGAAACCGGAGGATACGTTTCCTCTCCATGTCGCACTACAACGTCGACCAATTTTCCGATCTCGCGACCATCGGGATCCATTACGGGACGACCAATCAGCCCAGCGAGTGAAACTAATGACTCGCGGACGCTCTTCCTAGAAATCAAGAGGTCGCTGCGACCCACCAAGCGCTTAGCCACTGTATTGATAGGGGCGACTGATGGACGTTTCACGGCCCAAGTCTACGGGTTAGCGCGGTGAACTCAGGTGTGAAGGGAGAGAGGTACGCCCAACAACGATTGCGGACGAAGTGTGATGCGATTCAAGAGTTCATCAAAAACACCCTTAAATACTCCCGTTTCATTGCTTAAATATGCTGGAACGCCATGATCCCCACCATCTCGAACGTGGATATCAAATGGCACCTTTCCTAGAAGTGGGACATCCACACCAGCCATTGCCGTAAGTCGCTTTGCGGTCTCCAAGCCGCCGCCGCTCCCAAAGAGCGCAATTGACGTATGGCAATGTGGGCAAGGGCTTTCGGACATATTTTCAACAACTCCGATGATTCGCTGCTTCATGGAATACGCGATTCGACCTGCTCGCTCAGCGACCTCCGCCGCCGCAACTTGCGGGGTGGTTACAACCAAAATTTCAGATCTAGGAATAAGTTGACCAAGCGAGATCGCAATATCGCCCGTTCCAGGTGGCAGGTCTAGAAAGAGGTAATCAAGTGCGCCCCAATATGCATCGCTCATAAGTTGCTCCAAGACCCTATGGAGCAACGGACCGCGATAAGCAATCGGATCTTCACGATTTGGCTTGAACATCTCCATCGAGACAATTTTGACTCCATGGCTTTCAACTGGAATAAATGTCTGATCGATCGCAGTCGGCCGCTGATCCAGAACGCCCATCAAACGCGGGATCGAATGGCCATAGACATCTGCATCGAGGATTCCAACATTCAAACCACGAGCAGCAGCCGCTACAGCAAGGTTGGCTGTAACCGAAGATTTACCGACTCCACCTTTTCCAGATGCAATTCCGATTACACGTGTCAACGAATCTTCTGCAGCAAATGGATTGAATTTCTCGCGTCCGCCGCGAAGCAACTTCTTTAACGCATCGCGCTCTTCATCATTCATCACGCTAAAACTAATCGTGACGCTTGAAATACCAGTTACACAAAGGACCGCATCGTTCACGTCAGAGTGCAATCGATCTCGCATCGGGCAACCACTAATAGTCAATTTGATCGTTACATTGGCAGAACTGCCAACAACTTCAATCGCCTCAACCATCCCAAGTTCAGTAATGGGTCGACGAATCTCCGGGTCAATTACCTTCGAAAGTGCATGGCGAACGTTTTCAACGTCTGCGCTATTTGGGTTTGCCATACCCGCACTTTACTTGTAATTACTTAGACGCGAACTACTTAGAAGCTATGAGCGTCACCTGGACCGTCTTTGTCACACTTCCGCGTTGATATTTCAGTGTCACAGTATCGCCAATTGAATGCGATCTGATGGCCACAATCAGGTCATCGGCAGTGTCGATAGTGACGCCATCGATAGCAAGAATCACATCCCCTGGCTGTAAACCGGCCTTTGCTGCGGGGCCGCCGGCCAAAATCGCATTCTGCGTGCTTGCAATCTTTGCGCCAGGTCCAGCAAAACTGGAGTCGAGTGACATACCGACAATCGGATAATGCGAGTGCCCAGTCTTGATGAGTTGATCTGCGGTCTTCTTCGCTTGATTGATTGGAATTGAGAAGCCAACTCCGATCGATCCCGATTGACCGCCGAAGCTGTCACCGAGTGAAGCGATAGCTGAATTCACTCCAATAACAGCACCAGTTGCATCAACCAATGGACCTCCAGAATTTCCGGGGTTAATGGCGGCGTCTGTTTGAATAGCATCAATAAAGGCGCTCTCCCCGGCGGTGTTATCTGAACTGGTTGTCACTGGACGATTCTTTGCAGAGATAATTCCTGCAGTAACTGTGCCTTGCAATCCAAGTGGTGAACCAATTGCGATCACGGGGTCGCCCACCTGAACGTTGTCACTGTTCCCGAGAACTAAAGCAGGAGCACCCGAGACATCAATCTTGATTACTGCAAGGTCATATGCGGTATCACGACCGATCACAGTTGCCGTATATTGCTTTGCATTTGCCAGCTTTACGGTGATTGGAGAATTACTGAGTACTGCAGCTTCGATCACATGGTTATTTGTCATGATGTAACCATTTGAATCGATAAAGAAACCTGAACCAGTATCCGTGCCATCAGGAGTGGTTGAATCGATCTCGACCACAGAAGGCGATACGTGAGCAGCAATCCCTGCAACTGAGTTTGGTGGCCTCTCAATGACATTGTTGGAGGTCGTGAGGTGTGGTGAATTATCAAATACGACTTTGCCGACCAGGGCTCCAGTTACGCCAGCGACTAGCGCCATCACCAATGCTAAGTACCAGGTGATCGAGACCGTTTTCTTGGCAACAGCAATTGGCTCGAAGCGTTGTGCGCTCGACGGCGAATCAGATACCCACCAAGGGGTTTGAGTCATCGCGCTTGCTGAAGTTAATTCTGGCTTATTTTCTGGCAACCCTGAAGAGTCTATTGAGTCGGACATAAAGCCATTATAAGTGAGTCATAGCTTTGTTGCTAGGAGTACTCCGCCACCAAGCGGTAGAACAGTAGAACTCCATCGTGAATCTTCTTTCACGGTACGGATTCCGTCGCGTCGCGAGATGCTTTCGAAGTCGCGTTGCGTTGGATCAGCAACTTTTCCGCCACTTAAAACGTTATCTATCAAGAGAATTCCACCAGGTTTCAGTAATCGATATGCCTCATGCACCAGATCCATTAAGTCAGTTGCAGGCCTAATGAGAACAAGGTCGTAATTATTATCTGCAAGTTTGCCTACAACTTCCATAATAATTCCTGTGATGAGTCGAAACCTCTGAGATGAGATCCCAGATTCCTCAAAGACAGAACGTGCCGATGTTGCATGTTCTCGCTCTGTATCAATGGAAGTGAGAACCGCATCTGCTGGGGCTCCAGCGAAAATCCAAAGCCCGCTCACTCCAGATCCAGTACCAATTTCTACAATAGATTTCGCGCTCAATAATTCGACGGTGAATTTCAAGAGACCACCAACAGCAGGAGAGGGATCTTCGGTCCCGAGTTCTGCAGCGTTGTTACGGGCTTGTTGCATGAAAATATCTTCACGTACATACCCCTCGGCAAATGCTGACATATCGCCGCGATTACCAATCATGCGAGCGTTGCCAACCATTCAATGATTAAACGTGCTCCGAATCCTGTTCCACCTTTGACGAGTTCACCGGAATCTACATCAGAACGTGCCGGTCCTGCGATATCTAAGTGAACCCAATTGCGCTTTCCAGCAAAGTGTTCGAGGAAGAGTGCAGCCGTGATCGAACCGCCACCAAACTTCTTCGCAGAAGCGTCGTGATTAAAATCTGCAACCGGGCTTTTCAGTGCGGGCTTATATTCATCAACTAAGGGCATCGGCCAGACAGCATCTCCAATTCGATCTCCGACTTCATGCAGTCGAGCTGTGAGTGCGGAATTGCGTGAGTACATCGCCGCGTATTGCCGCCCTAATCCAAGTGTTGCTGCACCCGTCAAAGTGGCGATATCAAGCAGGTAATCCGGGTCAAGCTCTAAATCGGCATAAGCCAAACCATCCGCAAGTACTAATCGTCCTTCGGCATCCGTATTAATTACCTCAACGGTAGTACCACCATAATGAGTGATGACATCCGACGGACGCTGAGCGGTGCCGGAAACCATATTTTGAGCACACATCATCAATGCAGTGATTCTCACCTTTGGCTTGACCTCAGCCATTGCGACAGTTGCCGCCAAGATTGCTGCAGCACCCGCCATATCGCTCTTCATGGGAACCATGATTTCGTAGGGACGCTTGAGTGATATCCCGCCGGTGTCATACGTAATGCCCTTACCAACCAGGACTACATGTGGCCAGTTAGCACTTCCCGCTGGTTCATATCTCACTTCGATGAGATGTGGTGGTGCACTCGGTGAAGAGTTTCCCACGGCACGAAGCCCGCCAAACTTTGCTAGCTCCCGACCTTTTTTCACCTTTACGGATAGGTCTGCGGACTTTGATTTACGAACAAGTGACTTCGCTTGTTCTGCTAACCATGCCGGCGTTTTAATGTTGGAAGGCGTGTGAATCAGATTTCGAGTGGTCCATGTTGCATCCGCCAAAATTTTTGCTCGGGCAACGGCCGCTGCTAATGAGTCGTCGAATGCAACTCGAGTCGCACCCTTTGCACGCGCAGAAACATCAGCACTCGATGCAGAACTCTTGAGCGACCAGCCATATTGCGAAAGTGAAATGGCAACGATATGCGCAACGGCAACATCATGCTGTCCAGTAAAACTGTTATAAACCCGAAAGCCCTTTGATTTAACTTTGCGACCTATTGCAGCGCCAGCCTTGCGAGCATCATCGATTGAACCTGTACCAAAACCAACAATATAGAGCCGGCTTAACTTTCCATGACCTGACAATGGAAGTTCCAGCATCTCCCCTGGCTTTGCTTTGAAATCAGGCCAATCGGCCATCACCTCAGCAAAAGATTGTCCAGATTTCGCGAGAATGATTTGGTAGATCTGACTTTGTTCTAGCGTGGCAGATTCATCGCGAATGTAAACAGGTAAGACCAGGGCGTTGTATTTATTAAGCTCTTGCGCGGTTGCCCCGTTTACTACCTCAAATATTGGTTGCGGTAGTTGCATGGTTTAATGCTAGTTCTTTATTTCTTGACGAGCGCTACCGCGGCCTGAAGAGCATTTCCAAGGTTGGTGGCTTCTTCCACGTTGAGTTCGACTACGAGCCGGCCGCCGCCTTCTAGGGGAATGCGCATAACCAGGCTCCGAGCCTCCTTTGTGACCTCCATGGGACCATCGCCAGTACGTGGTTTCATGGCTGCCATGGTGAAACTCCCTTACCTAGAACTCAATGGACACTCTTAAAAAATGCTATGAAGAACGTAGGGAGAAGTATCCCTCATCAGACGATGGGTGGGAAATCGAGCGCTTCAAATATGCGCCTTTTTCCAGCCTGAACCACCGAAATTACCGCCTTTTCCGGCACCTGCAGCGTGGTTGCGATATGGGAAGTAGTCATCCCATTGACATAGTGCAGGGTCAAAATGAAGCGCTCCTCCTCAGGCATGGTGGAGATAACCTCAGCAATAGTAGGAGGCGGCTTCACAGATCGGACATTACTCGCACTCGCTCGGTGAATTTAGCCCATTTGATACCGTTCGACTCATGAGAAGAGCCTTTGGTAGTGGAATCGTAAATACCTATGCCCCGCACGGAGAAGTTGGCGAAGTTGGCGAGGTTGACGAGGTTGGACAAGTCTTGGATTCCTGGTTTTTGAAGGTCGGGTTATCTCCACTAGATGAATTACCCAATCGAGAAGCGTTTTTAGGAACGGATCCTATTCGCGGCGTAACCACCTCAACTATTGATCTCGAGATAGACCTGGACGTACCACCGGTTGATGCACCCGATGCATACTTGCGCCTGCACCTGATCTCACATCGATTGGTAAAGCCCCACGGAGTCAACCTCGACGGACTAATTGGGTTGCTTACCAATGTTGTTTGGACTTCGGTCGGCCCATGTTCACTTTCCAATTTCGAGGAAACCCGTGCACAGCTTCGCGCAAAGTATGGCCACATCACGGTTTTCGGCGTCGATAAATTTCCGAGGATGGTCGACTATGTAATTCCGGAAGGTGTTCGTATCGCCGATGCCGACCGAGTCCGGCTCGGTGCGTACCTCGCTCCCGGTACCACAGTGATGCATGAAGGCTTTGTTAACTTTAATGCCGGAACACTTGGAAAATCCATGGTCGAAGGTCGAATTAGCGCCGGTGTTGTTGTCGGCGACGGAAGTGACATCGGTGGCGGTGCATCCATCATGGGAACACTGAGTGGTGGCGGAAAGATAGTCATCTCGGTAGGTGAGCGTTCACTTCTTGGTGCAAATTCCGGCTTAGGGATCTCTCTCGGCAATGATTGCATCGTTGAATCCGGTACTTACATCACTGCAGGTTCAAAAATCACGCTTCCGGATGGAAATATCGTCAAGGCGAGTGAACTCTCCGGTATAAATGGTCTGATCTTCCGTAGAAATTCTATGAGTGGGAATTTAGAAGTTGTGCCAAAGACGGGTGGGTGGGAAGGGTTAAATTCAATCCTTCATGCTAATTGAATTTAGTTAAGTTAAAAAATTAGTTAATAAGTATTTGGCGCGATCTCAAACCAAGACGATGGAATTCGCAATTTGCTTTTGAAGTCCCCAACGGACAACTGAGCTGTATTTCCCATGCTTGATGTCGCGGTTATTACCGTTGCGCTGTTTGATGCGCTTCGTGATGTAATTGCCAAAGTAACAACATCTGGCAAGTTGAATGCTGTTGCGACATCTTTTTGAATCAGTACCCGTTGCCAATGTGCATATTGCGGATTCAGAAAAATATCTAGGCTCCAAGGATCTTGAACATTCACTAAATATGGGAAAGCAGTACCCCAGACATCTGCGCTATTTTGAGTCTCTCCGCCATCCGATGCGAAGAAATAAACCGAGATCGGTTTTCCTTGATAATAAATCGCCTGGGCATCTGTAGCATCGGTCTCTGTCGATGTCACTGCGTTTACCCAATTCTGACCAACCCCCGGCTCTGACTCTTTGGCATAACCAATATACGACTGATCATTCGTATTGCTATATACATCGCAATTGCATGAAGTGCGCAAAGTTAAATGTGCTAATCCATATGTCCGCGAAGCGATCGCTTGTGCTTGCAGAGCTGCAGTCGGCCAGCTTGAAGAAATCTCGCTTACCCCGAGCACATACTGCTCAATTGTCATTGAGTCGGTGATCTCCATCTTGCTCCCGACCATCTTTAGTTGAAGTTGACCATACTTAAGTTGCATCGTTCCCGAACTCGTTACGACTTTAATAACAGTAAATGGGTCAATTTTCGCCCCTGATGTCCCGGCTGCTGGAGCAGGTAGCGCCGGAGTTCCACTCCAATAAAAATTCCAAAAGGGTTGTGCGGGAAATGTATCGGGGATTGCCCCCTTATTGAGGAGAGTTACAGCAATCTTCTTGCCGACGACTGCGAACTTATAGGTGGATGTGGAGTTTCCCATTCCAAAGTTATTGATTGAACCATCGGGATTGTTCGTCAAATCTGCAAAAGAGTTAGGAAAGCCAGTTGCGATAGTCACTGTTGCATACGTGACTTGGTGGGCAATATTTACAGATATTGATTGGTTATCAGGCGCAGGCGTCACTTGAGTGCCCGGAAACCAGTAATTCACAATGTATTGCGCGCTCTCCCCTTCCATCGCTTGGCCGAGGGCGCCTATCTGACTCATGCCAACTCCGTGTCCGTATCCTGATCCGGTCAGAACAAAATGCGGAGGAATATCGGCCGCCTGCGCGGGCAAAGCAGATACGCCCAATGAAATCCCAATGAATAGCGCCATGAAAAAAGAGTGAAGTTTGTTCTTCATCTAAATGAGATTTCTAGGAGAGGTAAGAAAACCAATGCCCCAGGAGAAATGCATTGTCGCCAGAATTGCAGGAAGCGAGATCTTCTCTTTCCAATCTTTACCAATCACTAATGAGCCGACCAAAATACCAAGTAAATATCCAGCAGCGGGTAAATAGAAAACTGGATTGAGCGCTACGCCTAGTATGAGGGAAGTGATCGTTGCTAATACTGCAAAGGGTGGGGCAAGGTAGCGAAAATTAACGGTGCCTTTGTGGCTGCGTACTACTGCTCTGCGCCACCTTCCATATTCGAAGTACTGCCTTGATAACGCCTTGAAAGTTGGCCTCGGACGATATGTCACGACTAGTTCTGGATCAAACCAAATAACACCACCGCGCTGGCGAAGCCGGTAATTCAATTCCCAGTCCTGCGCCCGCGTAAAGCGCTCGTCGTATCCACCGGCTTCAAGGAGCGCAGATTTTTGAAACACTCCTAAGTAGACGGTATCTGCGGGTCCGGGCTTGCCACCGACATGGAACCTCGCGGCTCCTACTCCAAGCGGAGAACGCATGGCTGTAGCAACCGCGCGCTCAAACGCACCTACCCCTTGCGCTGCCATAATCCCACCAACATTCACTGCGCCCGTCTCGCTCATTACTGCGACTGCATGAGCAATGTATGTGGGTTGAATCTGGGCGTGGCCATCAATGCGACAGATAATTGAATACTGCGACTGCGCGATCGCGCGGTTAAGGGCGGCGGCTGTTCGTCCCGTGGGGTTATCCACCAGAATTACTCGCGGATCATTCTTTGCCAACTCAGAGGCGATCTCGTTCGTCTTATCCTTCGATGGTCCAAGCGCCAAGATCACTTCCAGTTGTCCCGAATATTCCTGTGACAAAATCGCTCGGATTGCCTCGGCTAAATAAGGTTCCTCATTGAGTATGGGCAGGACAACAGATACTCCCGGCGCTGGCTCCGAAAAAGTTTCCCCAAAATTTGAATCTGTCCGCTTCATATAGCGCTCAAGGTACCGTTTGGGGACGTTACTATCGGTGTAATGACTCTCAAGATTTCAGTGATTGGCACCGGATACCTCGGAGCCACACACAGCGCGTGTATGTCACACCTCGGGTTTGAGGTGGTAGGCGTCGATGTTGACCCCCAAAAGATCGCAAGCCTGCAGGCGGGCAGAATTCCATTCTATGAAAATGGCCTCGAAGCCTTGTTGCAGGAGGAACTAGCTTCAGGTCGACTCACTTTCACGACAGATTTCAACGAGATCGCAGATTCTGACATTCATTTCGTATGCGTTGGCACTCCGCAGCGGGATGATGGACTGGCCGCCGATCTCACATATGTACATAGCGTGATCGACGCCATAGCGCCTATCATCAAAGATGGCTCACTCGTAGTCGGAAAGTCAACGGTTCCAGTCGGAACCGCCGCCTTGTTGCGCGCGAAGCTTCAGGCAATCAACCCCAATTCTGATCTTGCATGGAATCCAGAGTTCTTGCGTGAAAGCTTTGCAGTTCAAGACACTTTGCAGCCAAATCGCCTTGTCGTTGGTGTCACGAATCAGCGCGCTGAGGAACTACTTAAAGAGGTCTATGCACAAAACCTCATTGATGGGGTTCCTTGGGTATGCACAGATTTGCCGACTGCCGAACTTGTAAAGGTTGCCGCCAATTCATTTCTTGCCACAAAGATCTCCTTTATTAATGCAATGGCCGAGGTATGTGAAGCCGCTGGTGGCGACGTAACTGTCCTTGCAACGGCGATCGGGTATGACCCGCGCATTGGAAATAAATTCCTACAGGCTGGGATTGGATTTGGCGGCGGCTGTTTGCCGAAGGACCTTCGCGCATTTATGGCCCGCGCCCAGGAGTTAGGCGCAGAGCAAGCGCTGGAATTTCTGCGGGATATTGATGCCATTAATCTACGCGCACGTACCCGAATGATCGACCTGGTCCGTAAAGAACTTTCAGAGGACCTGACCGGCAAAAAGATAGCTGTACTAGGCGCCGCTTTTAAGCCAGATAGCGATGATGTCCGCGATTCCCCTTCACTTGATATCGCATCTCAAATCCATGCAGCCGGTGCAGCCGTTACAGTTCACGATCCCAAAGCTATTGATAATGCCAGAAAGCGTTTTCCCGGGCTTCATTATGAAAGTGAGATCACAGACGCCCTCAAGTGTGCAGACCTCGTCCTGCATCTCACCGAATGGAAGATCTATCGCGAGCTAGATCCGCGTGAAGTGCGCGAAATAGTTAATATGCCGATCATCATCGATGGTCGAAATGCACTGGACCGCGAACTCTGGAAGGCTGCCGGTTGGAAATTTAGAGCGTTAGGAAGAACGGACTCTTAAAAACCTGTTCGAGTATTGCGTTGAGCCTTGAGAGTTCGACCTTTTGCAAGCGAGGTTTCCCGCGCCTTCTCCATAGCATCGCCCACCTTTGCAGCAATTGATTCATCGCTGCTTCCCAAAATACGCGCGGCGAGCAAACCTGCATTCTTTGAATTTCCAATGCCGACTGTTGCAACGGGAATGCCGGCAGGCATTTGCACGATAGAGAGAAGTGAGTCCATTCCATCTAAAACTTTAAGAGGAACGGGTACGCCAATAACTGGGAGCGTAGTTGCGCTCGCAATCATCCCAGGTAAATGTGCGGCTCCGCCAGCTCCAGCGATAATTACTTTGTAACCGGCGTCTTTTGCGCCATGTGCAAAAGCGAGCATTTCATCGGGTGTGCGATGTGCGCTAACTACATCGACTTCGTAGGAAATTCCAAAATCATCAAGTACTGCTGCTGCATCCGCGAGTGTGGGCCAATCAGAATCAGATCCCATGACAATTGCAACATCTTTACTCATCGATAGCTCCCATCAAATAATCGACAGCGTGGCTCACTTCAGACCTTAAGTGTAAGAGGTCATCTCCAAGAAGGGTGACGTGACCGACTTTTCGGCCGGGACGAAGCTCTTTCATATATTGATGAATTTTGAGACCTGGAATTCTCGCCATCAAATGCAGGTTAGGTCGGTATAAATCGCTACTTTTGTCGGTTTCGACACCAATTAAATTTCCCATGACGGCATGTGGAGCGCGAAGCGCGGTATCGCCAAGCGGCAGATCAAGAACTGCACGTAAATGTTGCTCAAATTGACTTGTAACTGCGCCCTCAATAGTCCAGTGGCCGGAGTTGTGTGGTCGCATCGCTAGCTCATTAATGATTAAGCGACCTTTCACCACAAATATCTCAACAGCCATAACACCTACGAGGCCCACTCCTTGCGCAATTCGAAGGGCAATCTGCGATGTCGCACTTGCGAGCTCGTCCGCAAAGTCCGGGACCGGAGTAATTGTTTGGACACAGATGCCATCACTTTGCACTGTAAGCGTTGGCGCCCAAGTTGCAGCTTGCCCGTGGGGGGATCTGGCAACCATGATCGCAATCTCGTAATCAAAGTTTAATTTCTCTTCTAGTAATAATGGCGCCCCGATAGAACGGTGAAGTTCAGCGAGATCCGCAGCGCTGTCGACGACATAGACCCCGCGACCGTCATATCCGCCGGAAATGCGCTTAGCGATGAGTGGAAACGCAATCTGTATATCTCCGCCGTCATACTCCTGCCACGTGGGATTAGGGAGGTCGAGTTCTTGCATCTTCTGACGCATCGCCAATTTATTTTGGCTAAATAAGAATGCTTCAGCGCTCGGAAATACTCTTGTTCCATTAGCTTCCATCGCTTTAATTAAATCTTGCGAGATCAGTTCATGTTCAAATGTCACTACGTCACAGGTGGCCGCCCAGGCGAGTACACGGTCAGTATCTGAAAGCGATCCCACTACATGGGGAGCAATTTGCGCACCACTTTCATTTTCAGAACCAGCAAAGAGCGAAAGTGAAATTCCCAGGTCTATCGCGGGTGGAACCATCATGCGAGCGAGTTGTCCGGCACCAATTACACCGACTTTAGGAAAACTCATGAGGTGAGTCTAGCGAAGATGAATGATGTCACCGACGGTGATCCTTCGGCTGTCATCAAGAACGAGTGCACCATCCGAATCAATGTCAGTTGCGACTCCGCGAGTAATAGCCTTGTCGGGAGACGAATGCGGAAGTTGAACTTCAACACTTCGTCCGAGAGTTTGCGAAGATTCCCGATACCCAATCCGAAAGTCCACACCCTCTTCCCATTGCGTAAATACTTCTTTAATTCCCTTGAGCAGCGCCGCCAATAAAATGTTTCTATCGAGTTCCAATCCGGTCGATAAGTAGATAGAAGTAGCAGTTTCAACGGGGAGTTCGTCTGTGAGCGTTGAAACATTAATTCCGATCCCAACGATAATTCCCGTGGAATACCGCTCGCACAAAATCCCCGCCACTTTTCCAGAGCTTGTAATAACATCATTTGGCCATTTGGTGGAAAAGTTTTTGGAGTTCGAAAGATCATTGAGAGTGTGGGCGACCGTCATACCCGCCAGTAGCGGAACCGCACCCCACCGATCATCCGGCGTATTCGGGGTGATGAAGAATGAGAAGAGTAGGGCGAGGTGTGCAGGTGATTCGAATGTGCGATCAAGTCTTCCGCGTCCAGCACTTTGGTATTCCGTAACAACGCAATCCCCGTTACTCACCAGTTCATCTTTGAGAATATCTTGCGTAGAACTCACTTCGGGAATTAGTCGTACCCGCCAGTAATTCGATTGTAGATTGCTGGAAATTTGATTTTCATCGAGGGGTGCACGTATCACAGATGGCCCCTTCACTAGTAAAGTGTGGATGTGACTGATGCAATCAATACTACTGCCGGCAAGATCAATGATCTCAAGACTCGCCTTGAAAAGGCTGCGCATAGCGGTACTCCCGCTGCAATTGAGAAGCGCCATGCAAATGGAAAATACACTGCGCGAGAACGCGTAATAAAACTTCTGGATGAAGGTAGTTTCGTCGAGTTCGACGCATTCGCAACACATCACTCCGATAAATTTGGAATGGATAAATCGCATCCATATGGCGATGGTGTGATTACCGGTTATGGAAAGATTGACGGTCGTACGGTTGCAATTTCATCACAGGATTTCATGGTTTTTGGCGGATCCCTCGGTGAAACCATGGGCAAGAAGATCGTAAAAGTCATGGATTTCGCGCTGAAATCTGGGGTTCCCATGATCGCGCTGAATGACTCTGGTGGCGCTCGTATCCAAGAAGGCGTTGCCTCATTGAGCCAATACGGAGAGATCTTTAAGCGCAACATCCGCTCATCGGGAGTCATTCCGCAGATCTCGGTAATCCTCGGACCTTCTGCAGGTGGCGCAGTTTATTCACCAGCGATGACTGATTTCATCGTAATGGTACGCAACACATCACATATGTTCATCACTGGCCCAGATGTCATCAAGGCTGTCACTGGCGAAGAAGTCGCTATGGAAGAGCTTGGCGGCGCCGCTACCCACAACTCCAAAACCGGAAACTCGCACTACTTAGCAGACGATGAAGATGCCGCTTTGGAATATGTAAAGGCGCTCTTGTCATATCTGCCAGGCAACAATTTGGACGACGCACCTGTTTTACGTCCGACAGAATCGGATGTCATTGCCCTTTCTGATCGTGCCCTCGATTCGCTCATCCCTGACAACCCCAACAAGCCCTATGACATGCGCGTCGTCGTTGAATCCATATTGGACGAGGCGAACTTTTTGGAAGTCCATGCACTCTTTGCACCAAACATATTGGTGGGCTTTGGTCGAATCGAGGGACGCTCGGTAGGAATTATCGCAAACCAACCGCAACATTTTGCAGGCACGCTTGATATCGATGCATCAGAAAAGGCCGCTCGATTCGTCCGCACTTGTGATGCCTTCGGAATCCCAGTTGTGACACTAGTGGATGTTCCTGGCTTCTTGCCCGGTACAGAACAAGAATGGAATGGAATCATTCGCCGTGGCGCGAAGCTCATCTACAGTTACGGTGAGGCATCGGTGCCACTCGTAACGGTGATTACCCGCAAGGCCTATGGCGGCGCTTACATCGTGATGGGTTCCAAGCACTTAGGAGCTGACGTGAACCTTGCATGGCCGACCGCACAGATTGCCGTGATGGGCGCACAGGGCGCCGTAAATATTCTCTATCGCAAAGAGATAGCCGATAATCCTGCTGCCTCCTCCGAGTACATCAACAAGTATGAGGAAGAGCTCCTCAATCCTTATATCGCCGCGGATCGTGGCTTTATTGATGCAGTGATTGTGCCGCACGAGACTCGGAATCAAATCGCAAAGGCGCTCAGTGCCCTTGCAAATAAGCGAGTAGATCTTCCAACCCGCAAGCACGGAAACATTCCGCTCTAATGATTCGCGGTGAAGAATTCCCTCGCGAATTTAGAAAGCTAGGGTTCACAATTCATGCGGGTACACCTACTCGTGAAGAGCTATTGGCGCTTACTCGCGCAATTGATGAGATTGAAAAGAATACGCACCCACAAAGTAAATTCCGCGGTTCATGGGCTCGCCTGAAGATTCGAGATTCGTTGCCACGCAAATGGGGAACTACCCCCTCATGACCAAGCATATTGTTTTGGCCTCCGCTTCTCCGTCTCGTAAGCGAATTTTGGAGAGCGTTGGAATCAACCCCACAGTATTAGTAAGTGGCGTCGATGAGGAGACCCCCGAACTTCTCGCGCTTAAACCTGCAGATATGGTCATTGCACTCGCAATTTTGAAAGCTCATGCAGTTCGACTTGCTCATCCTGAACTCACCAATACATTAATTATTGCCTGCGATTCGACTTTTGAATTCGAGGGTAGGTCTTTAGGTAAGCCATTGACTCCAGAAAATGCTATCGCCCGTGGCCACGAACTCAGCGGAAAATCGGGCTATCTCCACACTGGCCATTGCGTAATCGATACAGATCAGGGTATTGAAGTTGCCGATATATCCACTGCAAAGGTGACCTTCGCTCACATGACTGATGAAGAGATTCGCAATTACGTAGCGACCGGTGAGCCCCTCAATGTTGCGGGAGGCTTCACCCTCGATGGGCATTCAGCGCCGTTTATTACCCATATCGAAGGCGATCCCAGCGGAATCATTGGATTGTCCTTACCCACACTTCGCAAAATAATCATCAACTTGGGGCTGCAATGGTCACACGTTGTACCAGTTAGGGCTAAATCATGAGCAAGAAGATCAACTCCGTCCTCATCGCAAACCGTGGTGAAATCGCAGTTCGCGTTGCACGTGCATGCCGAGATCATGGTGTCAAAAGTATTGCGATCTACTCTGACGAAGATCGCGCATCATTACATGTGGCAACGGCCGATGAGGCATTCGCACTTCATGGACTTTCAGCAGCAGAGACATATCTGGAACAGTCAAAGATTTTGCAGATTGCCAAGAATTCAGGGGCCGACGCAGTTCACCCCGGATACGGCTTTCTCTCCGAAAACGCGGAGTTCGCTGAGCGCGTCATTGAAGCGGGATTGATCTGGGTAGGTCCACCACCTGCAGCGATACGCGCGCTCGGTGACAAGGTATCTGCTCGCAAGATTGCAGCAAAGGTTGGAGCACCACTCGTTGCTGGCACAAAAGACCCGGTGGACTCCGCCGATGAAATCATCGCATTCGCAAAAGAGCATGGTCTGCCAGTCGCAATCAAAGCCGCTCATGGCGGCGGCGGACGTGGACTTAAAGTTGCATTTTCTATGGAGGAAATTCCTGAGCTCTTTGCATCTGCTGTACGTGAAGCGATTACCGGATTTGGGCGCGGCGAGTGTTTCGTCGAACGTTATCTAGATAAGCCCCGCCACGTAGAAACCCAGTGCTTGGTGGATATGCACGGCAATGCGATCGTAGTCAGCACCCGTGATTGCTCACTCCAACGTCGCCACCAAAAGCTCGTTGAGGAGGCACCAGCACCGTTTCTCTCTCAAGAACAGATCGATCAGCTTTATTCGTCATCCAAGGCGATCATGAAGGAAGTCGGTTATGTTGGCGCCGGTACATGTGAATTCCTGGTTGGCCGCGACGGCACGATTTCATTCCTTGAAGTAAATACCAGACTGCAAGTAGAGCACACCGTGAGCGAAGAGGTAACGGGGCTTGATCTTGTACGCGAGCAATTGCGCATCGCTTCGGGTGAAACCATTAATCCTGTTGACCCAATCATCAGAGGCCATAGCTTGGAATTTCGAATCAACGGTGAAGATCCCGGAAATGGCTTCCTTCCCTCACTTGGCACGATTACTAAATGGGAAGTACCTTCTGGACCTGGTGTTCGCTTAGATGCTGGTTTTGATAATGGCCACACCATTGGTTCGCACTTTGACTCGCTTCTCGCCAAACTAATTATCACCGGGTCCACTCGCACCGAGGCTATTGAAAGGGCTCGCCGGGCACTCGCCGAGTTTGAAATTGATGGCCTTGCAACCGCGCTACCTTTCCATCGCGCAATACTCAGGGACGAAAACTATGTGAATGATTTTAAGGTTTATACCAGTTACATCGAGAACGAATTCGTGAATGAGATTCCAGCATTTAACTACAAGGAGAGTGTCGCTGCTTCAAAGGTAGTTTCGCAGAAGGTTGTTGCAGAGGTAAATGGCCACCGATTTGAGGTAGTCCTGCATTCCGCAGCTCCAAAAGAGAACCGTCGTCGTATCGCGAGCAATAGCATCGCCGTGAATTCTGGAAACCATGTCACAAGCCCAATGCAAGGCACGGTCGTAAAGTTACTTAAAACAAATGGCGATCGCATAGAAGTCGGCGATCTGATCGTCGTACTGGAAGCGATGAAGATGGAGCAACCGTTAATTGCCCCGAAAGCCGGAGTTATTGCACAACTTGGAGTTGAAGCGGGTCAGACTGTTTCAAGCGGACAAGTTCTGTGCGTGATTGAAGATTAGCAAACTTCGTCTTGCCTGATTTGATTGCATTAATGATTTGAGAGATTCGTGCACCATAAGTAGCACCGAGTTGCGTGAGCGCCAGCGTCAGCCCGCCATCATTGACTGTAAACATATGACCGTAGATGCCTTTAGCTCGATCTAAGGTATCGATGATCGTCTGGTCGTTAATAGCGGCGGTCATCACATCAAAAACCGCTTTATCAATACGCTTTGACACTGCTCCTAAAAGAAAATTTTGACTCGATTTATCGAGGAGAAAGAACTGATCGGGGGTGACGCCAATAAGAAATACCTTTGTCTTACCGCTGTTCGCCTTTGCAATGGCTTCTTGAACGTCACCAGTTGCACTCCATGCGGAGAAAATGACGTCCACCTTTTCTCCTAAAAGTATCTGCGCTGATTGCGCGGGTACGGATTGAACCACCTGGTTGAACGCAATCGCTTTCGGATTAGTGAACGCAACACCCCTTTGAAATTGCACAAAATTAGGAAGTAGGTCCGGTGGAGCGATATATCCAACCTTATTGGTCTTGGTGGCTAAACCCGCTAGCGCCCCAGCTAAATAGGCGCCCTGCTGATCCGAAAAAACCATGTCGCTGATATTGAGATTGCCAACGCTATCGTCATCGATGAGCGCAAATTGGGTCGTAGGATTCTGCATTGAAACAACACCAACCGCTGTAGCAAATTGTGAACCGACCGCGACGATCAACGCATATTTTGCCGAAGCTAGGAATTGCAGCCGGTTTTCACGATCGGCTTCCGTGCCATTAGTGACGATTTCCCGCACTGAAAGCGCCGTCAAGCCGTATTTCTTTTTAATGGCATCGACGCCCACGGCCGTCGCATCGTTTATGCCATGATCTCCACGTCCGCCAATGTCATAGACCACAGCCATCCTGATGGAAACGGTAAGGGCGTGCGCAGATTCAAGCGGGAAAATGGCAAGCATCAGCGCAACCGTGAGGAGCGCTGACACCAATTTACGCACGTGGAATAAGACCAATCCGCTCATATACATCTGCCAAAGTCTTTGAGGCGACAGCCTGTGCTTTCGCGGCGCCTTCAGCTAAGACTTGATCTAAATATTTTTGATCGTCCAAGAGCTCCAATGTGCGGGCGCGCACCGGCCGGAGATATTCCACAACGACGTCTGCAACAGCTGATTTGAAATCTCCGTAACCTTTACCTTCAAACTCTTGTTCAATCTCTGAAACCGATTTGCCAGAGAGAATCGAATGTATTGTAAGAAGGTTAGAAATACCCGGCTTCTCTGCAGCGTCGAACCGAACCTCGCGACCGGTATCCGTCACTGCACTCTTAATTTTCTTTGCATTCGCCTCCGGCGAATCGAGAAGTTCAATCAATCCAGAGAGTGACTCTGCGGATTTACTCATCTTAGATGTTGGATCTTGCAGGTCATAAATTTTTGCACCCTGCTTCAAAATATAACCTTCAGGAAGTACAAAGGTCTTTCCGTACTGACTATTAAAACGGGTAGCCAGATCGCGGGTGAGTTCAATGTGCTGACGTTGGTCCTCACCTACTGGTACGAGATTAGCCTGGTAAAGCAAAATGTCCGCGGCCATCAACATCGGATAGGTAAATACACCCACTCCAATACGTTCATTCCCCACTTTGGATGACTTGTCCTTGAACTGAGTCATTCGACTCGCTTCACCGAAGCCAGTCATGCACTCCATAACCCAGCCCAGTTGATTGTGTTCGGGAACGTGGGACTGAACAAATAGGGTGCAATGTGCGGGGTCTAAACCAAGCGCCAATAACTGGGCAACCGAAGCCAAAGTGTATTGACGAAGCTCCTTAGGATCAGGATTGCTCGTGAGGGCATGAAGGTCAACAACACAGTAGAACGCGTCATGAACTTCTTGAAAGTCAACCCATTGCTTTAAGGCACCGAGATAATTTCCAAGGTGAAAGGAGCCATGAGTTGGCTGGATTCCCGAAAGGACGCGCGAGGATGTCATGTCCTCATCCTACCGATTACTGATTGAGCCTTGAGATCAATAATTGGCCAGCCCGCTTACCTTCAAGGGTGAGGACTGTGATTCTGGCGCCGGGAATAACTATGACATCGTGGACGACCGGAAGCCTGCCAAGGAAATGCATCACGAAACCGCCGGCCGTTTCATATGGTCCTTCCGGTAGCGCGATGCCAGTCTCTTCTTTCAAATCCTCTAAAGAGATCAGCGCATCGACTTCGTAATCACCCGTGCGCGGCTGAGCCGTTACTTCTTGCTCGGGTTGATCGTATTCATCCTCGATCTCACCGATGAAACATTCAACGATATCCTCAAGGGTGACAATGCCATCAGTTCCGCCATATTCATCAAGCACGATTGCTAAATGCGAACGCTTGACCCGCATCTCTGTGAGCGCAGGCAGTACTCCCTTTGTGCCCGGCAAGAAAATAACAGGTCGCATAATGTCGAGGAGCGATTTATTTAAATCGTCATCATGCAAGTTCAATAGATCCCGGACATGCAGAAACCCGATTACCTCATCGCTCGAACCGCGCGTTACGGGGAAGCGGGAGTGAGCGGTGCGTTGGGCAACCAACTTTGCTTCTCCCAATGTGAGCCCCACGTCAAGGAAATCAACTTCGGTGCGCGGCACCATGATTTCATGCAAGACCAGATCGCCTGCGTTAAATACATCTTCCACGATGTCGCGTTCTTCGTCTGACAATGCGGCGTGGCCAGTTACAAGGTCAACAAGTTCTGCCTCTGATATTTCAGAACGAACTTCTTGGGCTTTAAGTCCAAAGAGTTTCACGATGGAATTCGTGGATTGAGAAAGTAACCAAATGATTGGGCGAAAGATGACCGCGACGCGATCTATAGCAGGGGCGGCGGCGAGCGCAATTTTTTCAGTTCGATAAAGCGCCAACCGCTTTGGAACGAGTTCTCCAATTACCAGGGAGATGTAGGCGATGATCGAGGTTACAAATACGACCGAAATAACGGTGCTGACGCCACTAGAAAGCCCCCACCGCTCAAGCAAAGGAATGACGAAGTTCGAGCCGATCCGCTCTGAACCAAGGGCGGCCGAAAGGAAGCCACAGAAGGTGACACCCACCTGAGCCGCGGCGAGAAATCGGTTCGGGTCGCGGGTGAGCTTTACCAGCCTTTGAGTCCGCTTCTGCTTTACCCCAGCAGCCTCCATCTGGCGCAGCTGGGACTCACGAAGGGAGATCAGCGAGATTTCCGCCGCCACAAAAAGCCCGGCGACGATAATGAAAAGGAGGACCAGGAGGAGGTCAGCAATCAGTTGACCAGTACTACCAACTTGCGGTTCCGGGTGCACGATCTAAGGGTATCGCCCCGACTCGCCAAGCCAGAGAAAATCAGGAGTCAGGGCTTGGATATAGGCCGCCGTGTGGTTAATCTTTACCCATCATCGGGCGCCGCTCGGTGGTGCTTTACCTTCATCCAACGGATCGTCGGGCACGTACCTGCCCGGAGAAGGAGTGAATAACTCGTGGCATCTGTCGTATTTGAAAATGCTTCTCGTATCTACCCAGGCACAACTAAGCCGGCTGTAGACAAGCTCAACCTCACCGTCAACGATGGTGAATTCCTCGTACTCGTCGGACCTTCTGGTTGCGGAAAGTCAACATCACTTCGCATGCTCGCTGGTCTTGAAGAAGTCGATAACGGCTCAATTCATATTGGTGATCGTGATGTCACCGATGTTGCGCCAAAAGACCGCGATATCGCGATGGTCTTCCAGTCCTATGCTCTTTATCCTCACATGTCAGTTGCTGAAAACATGGGCTTCGCGCTCAAGATCGCTGGCGTTGCAAAGGAAGAACGCGATCGCCGCGTATTGGAAGCCGCAAAGTTGCTCGACCTTGAGCCATACCTCGATCGCAAGCCAAAGGCGCTTTCAGGTGGTCAACGTCAGCGCGTAGCAATGGGTCGCGCAATTGTTCGCGAGCCACAAGTGTTCTTGATGGACGAACCTCTTTCAAACCTCGATGCCAAGTTGCGCGTAGCAACTCGTACCCAGATCGCTGCGCTTCAACGCCGCTTGGGAATTACAACGGTTTATGTAACACACGATCAGGTTGAAGCTATGACCATGGGTGACCGCGTTGCGGTTCTCAAAGATGGTTTGCTCCAACAAGTCGACACACCTCGTAATCTTTATGACAAGCCAACAAATGCATTCGTTGCTGGCTTCATCGGATCACCTGCAATGAACTTGCTTACTGCTCCTGTTTCAGGTGGCAAGGCAACTCTTGGTGATTTCCAGATCGACGTCCCTGCAAGCGTTGGCTCTTCCGTCACCGTTGGCGTACGTCCAGAAGGCTTTACTCCGTCATCATCAGGCTTCCACGTTCTTGTTGAAGTTGTTGAAGAGCTTGGTTCAGATGCCTTCGTTTACGGTCGTCCAGTTGATAAGGATGTTAAGTTCGCAAACTCCACAGATGAAGGCGCACAAGTAATTGTTCGTTGGGATCCAAAGAATCCTCCAAAGCCTGGAGACACAATCTCAGTTCAGGCTAACCCTGCTGCGATCCACCTCTTTGATTCAACAACTGGAGAGCGCATAAACCAATAAGTTCCAACAGTAAAAAAACCCCGGTGAATTTGAACTGAACCCCGGAAGTTGGACTCGAAATAAAGAGTCCTAACTGAAGGGGTTCTTTTTATGGATAGACGAATTGGCCATTCTGAGGAGACTCGGATTCAGGCAGCCCGCTACTTTGAT